>JAEEGG010007182.1_pt1 | contig 25836 bp, 23 predicted proteins | sample 9134161 | NCBI WGS metagenome assembly JAEEGG01 (sample SAMN16246543, study PRJNA631951) | gut metagenome | biome: gut microbiome; feature: rumen; material: CR-attached | host: Bos | place: Iran: Karaj | collected 2018-10 | reverse complement strand
GTTAGCGAGGAAGAAGAGATTCAGGGTCTCGATGTTAAAGAGCATGGTCTTCCTTCCGCATATGCAGGCTTCTCCATCATGGACACCACTACCATGACAATGGATATCAACGAAAACACCAACCTCGGATCCGATTCTTATGAAGAAGCTTCCGAAGCCAAGAAGAACGCAGCAGTTCCCGTTGTCAAAGAGCCCGAACTTCCTATCCCTGAAATGGCAACCGGCATTTATAAGGTAGTCATCATCGCAAAGCTCTCTCGTTACGACAAGCTTCGTAAGGCTATGAACGATCTCGGCGTAACCGGCATGACCGTAACTCAGGTAATGGGATGCGGAATCCAGAAGGGAGCAGGAGAAAGATATCGTGGTGTTGAGATTGATGCCACCCTTTTACCTAAGGTTAAACTTGAAGTCGTCGTAAGCGCAATACCCGTGGACAAGGTTGTTGAGTCAGCTAAGAAAGCTCTCTACACCGGTCACATCGGAGACGGTAAGATCTTCGTTTACAATGTACAGAAGGTTGTTAAGATCAGAACAGGCGAGGAAGACTTCGACGCATTACAGGATGTAGAGTAATTTCTTTATCGGGAATATCTTTCCTACCTTGTTAAAAGCCCCGGCAGACACATAGTCTGTCGGGGCTTTTCTTATCTGTTTTTAAAATCGGCTTTTCTGATCGCCGCTCTGCATATCTTACCGTTTCCCGTACGAGGGAGTTCTGTCACGAATTCTATTCTCCTGGGATATTTATATATGGCAGCCCTTTCCTTAACAAAATCCTGAAGCTGAGTCTTCAGTTTAGTACCTGCTTCATAGCCTTCATTAAGTATGATGCTTGCTTTGACTATCTCGCCTCTGTTACCGGAAGGGTATCCGGTTACAGCACATTCAAAGACCGAAGGATGCATCATCAGAATATCTTCAACCTCCGAAGGTCCTATTCTGTATCCGCTGGATTTGATGACATCATCGTTTCTTCCTAAGAAAAAGAAATAACCGTCCTTATCTCTGACAGCCTTATCCCTTGTGTGATATACTCCGCCTTCCCATACTTCATCATAAAGATCCGGAAGTCCGAGATATCCTTTAAATACACCCAGCGGTACCTCACCGTCTTTGGGAATAATGACTATCTCACCCTCTTCACCCGGTGAAACGGAATCTCCGTTTTCATCTATCAGATCCACATTGTAAAGCGGTGATGCTTTTCCTATCGAGCCTGCAGGTGCACCCTCTCCCACAGGTACACATATCTGAAGTGCCGTCTCAGTCTGACCGAAGCCTTCCCTTATCACTATGCCGGTGCATTCGGCAAATCTTGAAGCAACATCCTGAGGCATCGGCTCTCCTGCGGTGGAAGCATACTTAAGAGAGCTCAGATCGTATGAACCGAGATCTTCCAGCAGGAAATACTTATATATGGTAGGAGGCGCACAAAATGTATTTACCTTTTCTTCTTCAAGGAGATGAAGCATATCCGCAGCATAGAAATTTTCATAATCATATACAAGGATTGCCGCTCCCATAAACCACTGACCGTAAAGCTTTCCCCACGCTGACTTGGCCCATCCGGAATCCGCAACCGTAAGATGAATGTCCCCGTCACACATTCCGTGCCAGTTTTTGGCAGTGTATATATGAGCAATGGGATATGAATAATCGTGGATCACTGCTTTGGGAGATCCGTTGGTTCCCGATGTAAAATAGTACAACATATCATCGGTAACCTCAGTTTCTATCCTCTCAAGCTTATCGGAAGCTTCTGCGATCAATTCGTTAAGATCGGGTGCGTCAGGATATTTGTCCCCGATCACAAGCTGCATGGCATCCGTATCCTTGACAGCTTCCTTTACCCTGTCACATATACTGTCCGAGTTAACACACATAACAGCTTTTACCCCTGCTGCCATGATTCGTTCTCTTATATCTTCGGAGGAAACCATATGTGAAGTCGGGATTGCAACGGCGCCCAGCTTATGAAGAGCCAGAATAAGTATCCAGTATTCATACCTCCTCTTTAACAGGAGCATCACCGGATCGCCTTTTTTGATACCAAGGCTTTTAAGTGCATTTGCCGCTTTATCGCTCTGCTTTTTAAGATCTGCGAATGAAAGCTGCGTCCTGATGCCTTCCGTGCTTCTGTGCACAAGCGCGGTCTTATCCGGAGTCTCTTTTGCTATCTCATCCACCACATCATATGCAAAATTGAAATTCCTGTCATATGATGTCTCAATGCCTGTGACATTGCCGGATGCATCCGTTATCTCTTTATAATATCTTTCATATATAAATGACATCTTTTTTCCTTAATAAGATTTATATCCGATATTTCTGAACTTCCGATATCTTTCATCCGTCAACTGTTCAATGCTCATTTCGGACAGCTTAGCAAATTCTTCTTTCAGATCCGTTCCCAGTTCTTTCAATCTGTTCTTTCTGCAGACCTTATCGATCAATCCCAGATCCGCCAGCTTATCCGCGGTAAGATTTAGTGCACCCGCAACTTCAGCCGCTCTTCCGGGATCTTTCCAAAGTATATTTGCACAGCTTTCCGGAGATACAACGCTGAAGTACGCATCCTCCATCATCCATATCCTGTCCCCATGACAAAGAGCAAGCGCTCCTCCGCTTCCGCCTTCACCGATAACAACGGAAATGATCGGTGTTTTCAGATCCGACATTTCAAACAGATTCTCTGCTATAGCCCTGCCCTGTCCGCGTTCCTCCGCATCTATTCCGCAAAACGCACCTGCCGTATCCACGAAGCACAGAATCGGTCTTTTGAATTTCTCAGCCTGTTTCATGAGCCTTAAGGCTTTTCTGTATCCTTCCGGATGTGCACTTCCGAAATTGTGAAGTATCCTGGCATCCGTGGTCTTTCCTTTTTCTATTCCGATAACGGTAACAGACATCTTATCCAGGAATCCTATTCCGGCAACAATGGCCTTATCATCTCCGTATAACCTGTCTCCGTGAAATTCGGTGAAGTCCGAAATGAGAGCATCAATATAGTCGATGGCTGTAAGCCTTTTATCGGATCTTGCGCCCAGTACTATTTCGTAATCGTTGGTTGTTTCATTGGAATTCTTAAACACTTTTATCTCCGCATATTACAGATCACATTCCATGTATCCTGAGAAGCTTTGCTATATAAGACTTCTGATCCTGCCTGGGTACTATTGCATCAATAAAACCGCATTCAAGTACTCTCTCCGCTTTTTGGAAATCCTTCGGCAGCGATCTGTTCAAACTTTTCTCAATAACCCTCGGGCCCGCAAAACCTATTCTGGCTCCGGGCTCTGCCAAAGTAATATCTCCGAGCATCGCAAAACTAGCATCCACTCCTCCGGTCGTAGGATTGGTCAGAAGAACAATATAAAGATTTCCTGCATTGGAATGACGTTTTACCGCAGCGGATACCTTGGACATCTGCATAAGGGATATCATTCCCTCCTGCATCCTTGCGCCTCCCGATACGGTAATGCCCAGAACGGGCAGATTACGAAGAGATGCGTATTCAAACAGCGACGTGATCTTCTCACCGACCACAGCGCCCATGGATCCCATCATAAAATTCGAGTCCATGGAAAAGATACAAACCTTATGTCCGTTTATTTCCGCTTCACCACAGATGACTCCTTCATTTTCCCTGCTCTTATCCATTGCGGCACGGAGCTTGTCATCATATTCGGGAAAACCGAGTGTATTGACGGACTTCATTTCCCTGTTCATTTCGATAAAGCTTCTTCTGTCGGTCAGCATCAGGATCCTTCGTCTTGCCCTTACCTGAAAATAATGACCGCAGTCGGGACATATGAAGTTGTTGTTACGGATCCTTGTAACGGTGTTTTTTCTGCCGCATTTTCTACATGCGACTTTTCTGTCGCGGCTGCCCTTACCCGAATTTTCCAATTCGTTGTTAGCCTTTAAGAATAATCTCTTTAATTCCATTCCTACAGAACCTTTTCGCAAATATCCGATTCATAATCACCGACTATGAATTTGGAATTTTCAAGAAACTTCATATGCATTTCTCTGTTGTTATCCACACCGATAAGAACAAACTCGGACAATGCGCTCTTCATCTTACGGATGGCACCGTCCCTGGTATCGGCGCATACTATGAGTTTACCCAGCATGGAATCGTAAAACGGAGTAACCTCACAATTCTGATACAAAGCAGAATCGAATCTGACATCTACACCGCCCGGTATATGAAGAAGTTCAACCCTTCCTACCGCAGGTGTAAAGTCTTTCGGATTCTCCGCGCAGATCCTGCACTCGATCGCATGTCTGCTTCTTCCGATATCCGACTGAGTGAAAGGAAGAGTTATTCCCGCAGCTGTCCTGATCTGCCACTCAACTATATCGAGTCCGCATACAGGCTCGGTTACCGAGTGCTCAACCTGAAGCCTCGTATTCATCTCCATAAAATAAAACTCTTCGCCCTTTACAAGGAATTCAACCGTTCCTACGGTCACATAACCTACTTCTGAAGCAAGTTTACGGGCCGCATCATACATGCGCTCTCTGGTATTTTCATTCAAAACAGGAGCGGGGCATTCCTCTATAAGCTTCTGGTTTCTTCTCTGTACGGAACAGTCCCTGTCTCCGAGTATCAGAACATTACCGGCATTATCCGCAAGTATCTGGACCTCAACATGCTTAACATGCTCGAGGTATTTCTCCATAAAAATACCGTCATCTCCGAAAGAGTTAAGTGCTTCCTTCTGCACCTGAGAAAAGCCGCTTTCAATCTCATCTTCCGAATGAATGATACGGATTCCTTTTCCACCTCCGCCGGCTCTTGCTTTCAGTATCACCGGAAGTCCGATCTCCCCGGCCTGCTCTTTAGCATCGTTTGCATCTTTTAGGATCTTACTTCCTCTCGCAACAGGAACTCCGCACTTTTCCGCAATACTTCTGGCAACTTCCTTCTGTCCCATCTTCTCCATTACCTGAGAGGAAGGTCCAATAAACACAAGCCCCGCATTTTCACAAGCGGCTGCAAACTCAGGATTTTCCGACAACATTCCGTATCCCGGATGAACAGCTTCCGCTTCCGTCTTTTTCGCAACCGTGATAAGAGCATCAATGTTGAGATAGCTGTCCTTAACAAGAGGTCCCCCAATGCAAAATGACATATCTGCCATTTCCGCATGAAGGGCATCTTTATCCGCTTCGGAATAAACCGCAACCGTCTCTATTCCCATTTCTTTGCAGGCCCTGATTATCCTGACCGCAACCTCACCGCGATTGGCAATGAGAATCCTGGAAAACATGCTACTCCCCTTTCTTTTTATCCAATATTGCAAAAGAAAACTCGCCGCTCATACATCTCTTTCCCTCAACAGAAACCTCTCCGCTGAGCTGATAAAGAGGATGACATCCCCTTACGATCTTCACATCTATCCTGATCTTATCTCCGGGTACTATCTGCTTTCTGAACCTTACCTTATCAAGCCCCGTATAAACAGGAAGCGCATTTCCCGAATTCATCCTGTCCTTAAAAAGAATACAGGCCGACTGAGCCATCATCTCGCACTGGATCACTCCGGGCACGATCGGATTATCGGGGAAGTGTCCCTGAAGAAAAAACTCATCGCCCCGGACATTGTAATAACCGGTTGCACTTCCGTCTTCGTTTAAAACAACTTCATCCACAAGAAGCATGGGCTCTCTGTGTGGAAGTATCTCTTTAATCTCTTCTCTGTTCATGAAAAAACCTATCCGATAATAAAAAGTGTCTGATGATACTCAACAAGGGAACCGTTTCCCGCGAGTATCTTTATGACTTTTCCGTCAGCACTCGATCTTACTTCATTCATCATCTTCATTGCTTCGATGGAACAAAGCACATCCCCTTTTTTAACAATGTCACCTTCCTTGACCGGAACTTCGTTTTCATAAAACACTCCGAGAAGAGGAGCTTTTATCTCAGTTCCGCTCACAGCCTCCGTCTCTTTCTTAGGAGTTTCGGGTAATGCTGCAGGCTGCGGAATGCTTCGAACCGGAGCCCCGGCATTTCTCTTAAGAGTAAGCTTAAGTCCGTCCTCCTCAACGCTCAGTTCCGACAGATCAAGTTTTTCAAATAAATTTGCATATTCCTGTAATGAACCCATAACGTTCCTCGTCAATCAATATCAGATCTTCTTTAATGCTATAACTGCATTATGTCCGCCAAATCCGAGAGAATTGCTGATCGCATAACCGATGTTTGCCTTAACCGCTTTGTTGGGAGTGTAATCAAGATCGCATTCCTCATCCTTTTCTTTGTAATTAATGGTAGGAGGAACGACTCCGTTTGCAAGAGCGAGCACAGAGGCAATCGCCTCAACTGCTCCGGTAGCTCCCATCATGTGACCGGTCATGGACTTGGTGGAGCTCACATGCAGCTTATATGCTTTGTCTCCGAATACCTTCTTAAGTGCCTTGGTCTCCATGGCATCATTAAGATGGGTTCCGGTTCCGTGCGCATTTACATAGATCTCGTCATCATCTGTGATTCCGGCTTCTTTTACAACGGACTTTATTGCCCTCACAGCGCCGTCACCTTCGGGATCGGGAGCAGTGATGTGATATGCATCGGAGGTATTGGCATATCCCACCACTTCGGCATAGATTTTTGCTCCCCTTTTCACTGCATGTTCATATTCTTCAAGGAGAAGAATTCCGGCACCTTCGCCCATTACGAAGCCCCCTCTTCTCTTATCGAAGGGAAGGCTTCCTTCTTCGGGGTTATCGGAGAGATTAAGTGCCTGACAATTAATGAAGCCAGCCATTGCAAGTTCATTGATGGACGCTTCGCTTCCGCCCACAATGATAGCATCAGCGTATCCGTGCTTGATGCTTCTGTATGCTTCACCGATCGTGTGAGTAGAAGTGGCACAAGCCGTCACAACAGGAAGTGAAGGTCCCTTAGCTCCAAACTTTATCGATACGGCTCCCGTAGCCATATTACTTATCATCATGGGAACGAAGAAAGGGGATACCATCTCAGGTCCTTTCTCGTCGAGTTTTCTGGTTTCTCTTAAAGTAGAATTTATTCCGCCGATTCCGGATCCGATATAAACTCCGAAACGTTCTTTATCGAGTTCACTGTCAAGGATGCCGCTGCTTTCAACAGCCTGCTTAGCGGCAGCCATTGCGTACTGCATATACAGATCGGATTTTCTGATCTCCTGGACGGTATCGTAATAATCCTTGGGTTCAAAGTTCTTAACCTCTGCATCGAGATTAACCTTCAAACGCGATGCATCAAATCGTTTTATATGATCTATCCCGCAAACGCCCTCAGTAATACTATTCCAAAAAGTATCAATATCGTTTCCAACAGGTGTTACAACTCCCATTCCGGTCACTACTACTCTAGACATACATTCCTCCGTCAACTTTGATCACCTCACCGGTTATATATTTCGATGCATTTCCAGCAAGGAACAGAGCAAGCTGCGCCACGTCCTCCGGCTCTCCCAACACTCCTAAGGGGAGAGATTCTGCTATCGCTTTAGTCATTTCTTCGTTAAGTGCCGCCGTCATCTCTGTTGCTATATAACCCGGAGCGATGGCATTGCATCTTATATTTCTTTTTCCGTATTCTCTTGCAACAGTCTTGGTAAATCCGATAATGCCTGCTTTAGAAGCTGCATAATTGGCCTGGCCCTTGTTACCCATAAGGCCGACAACAGAGCTGATGTTGATGATATTTCCGCATCTGTGTTTTACAAAGCTTCTGATAAAGGCTCTTGTCACATACATACATCCCTTAAGATTTACATCTATGACATCATCTATATCAGAATCCTTGAGTGCAGGCAGAATATTGTCCCTTGTTATACCTGCATTATTAACCAGAATATCTATGCGGCCGTAATCCGCAAGGATCATTTCCGACATTCTTGTTACTTCTTCGGAATTTCTTACATCGCATACATAAAGCTTGGCATCGCTTCCCAGACTCTTAAGCTGTGCCAGAGTCTGTCTGGCTGCATCCGATTCTGATGTGGCGATTATCGCAACATCGGCACCGTTTTCCGCGAACTTAAGTGCTATGGCTTTTCCGATTCCGCGAGTTCCTCCGGTTATAACAGCATTCTTATCAGATAACATTTATTCAAGTCCCTCCAAGGTATTCTTCAAAGACTCTCTGTCACTTACATTAAAGATCCTGACATCTTTAAGTGTCCTTTTAACAAAGCCCGAGAGTGTGTTTCCGGGACCGCATTCAATAAAAGTATCGACTCCTTCTTCTGCCATCTTTCCGATGATATTTTCCCATCTGACACTTCCGGAAACCTGTTTTGATATGGTCCGGATAATTTCCTCTTTACCGGACGGGTACACCGATGCGGTAAGATCCGAGTACAGAACTCTATCAGTTTTGGCAAACTCATAACCGCCTTCGGATAATTCCTTTTCAAGACCTAAGGATGCGGATTCCATGTAAGGTGTGTGGAATGCACCTCCAACAGGAAGATTTACGAATCTCACCTTTCTTGCCCCAAGCATTTCTGTAAAAGCATCCATCTTCTCTTCGCTTCCGGATACTACTATCTGCCCCGGACAATTGTAATTAACCGGATATACGCCTGCTTCTTTACACACACTTTCCAGTTCATCCTTATCCATACGAAGAACTGCAGCCATCTTACCCTTTACTTTCTCGGCAGCAGTCTGCATCAGTTTGCCCCTTACGGTGACAAGCTTAAAAGCATCTTCCCCTGAGAGGATACCGCTTACCGCAAGGCCCGCTATCTCTCCGAGAGAAAAGCCTGCAACCATATCGGGGATTATTCCTTCTTTTTCAAGCGCAATAGCCGCTGCCATATCCGTCAGGAACAGACACGGCTGCGTATTGACTGTCTGTTTAAGTTCTTCTTCACTGCCCTCAAACATCTGCTTAAGGGTACCCGGGCGGAGCGCCTCGGCCGTATCGAAAAACGACTTGACCTCCGGTATATCCTCATACAACTCTTTTCCCATTCCGGGATACTGGCTGCCTTGGCCTGCCAGCAAAAATGAAATCTTGCCCATAATATTTCCTTTAAATGTGTTTCAGATTGCCCCGTCCGGGATGAAGGGGGGTGAATCAGGGGATAGGGGTCCCCAACAGTGAGGAAGCCTCACTGCAGATTCCTGTGATGATCTCTTCGCAGGTTCCCTCGCTGTTTACGAGTCCCGCGATCTGGCCGCACATGCAAGAACCGCCTTTGACATCTCCGTCGATCGCAGCTCTTCTGAGAGCTCCTGCTCCCATGGCTTCAAGATCTTCGGGTTTTGTCTGAGGATCCTGTTCAAGCTTTGCGAATTCTCTGGTCATCCTGTTCTTAAGTGCACGTACCGGATGACCCAGAGTTTTTCCTGTCACGATAGTATCTCTGTCGCGAGCGGATAATACTTTTTCTTTATAATTCTCATGAACTCTGCATTCTTTGGCGGTAAGAAATCTTGTTCCCATCTGAACCGCGCATGCACCAAGCATGAATGCAGCTGCCATTCCTCTTCCGTCAGCGATGCCTCCTGCTGCGATGACAGGAATATTCACTGCATCAACAACCTGTGGAACAAGTGCCATGGTAGTGGTCTCACCGACGTGTCCACCGGACTCACATCCTTCGGCGACAACCGCGCTTGCTCCCATTTCTTCTACCATCTTCGCAAGTGCAACACTTGCTACCACACAGATGACCTTTACCCCGGCAGCCTTTAATCTATCCATATACTTTGCGGGATTTCCCGCGCCGGTGGTAACCACTTTAATGTGTTCGCTGCATACGACTTCAACCGCTTCATCAATATACGGACTCATGAGCATCAGATTTACTCCGAAGATCTTGTCCGTAAGTTCCTTGGCTTTGACGATCTGTTCACGGAGCTGCTCTCCGTTTGAATTCATCGCTGCGATCAATCCCAGACCGCCCGCCTCGGAAACCGCTGCCGCAAGGTATGCATCGGCTATCCATGCCATTCCGCCCTGAATGACGGGATATTTTATCCCCAGCATTTCGCATATGGGATTCTTTTTCATGAGATCTTCTCTATTCATTACTGTTCCTCAATGAACTTAGCGAGCTTTTCAATGGAAGTGATCTCCTGAGAAAGCTCAATCTTGCAGTCAAGTTCCTCCTGAAGCTGCATTACCAGCTCCATGATATCCAGAGAATCAAGACCTATCTCCGAGAAGGTATCGGTCTCCTTGATCTCCGAAGGATCCTTATCGAGATATTCAGCGATAACACGAATGATGGTTTCTGTAACGTCTTTCATTTTTTATACTCCTTATTTCCCTTTGAATTATTTCAATTATGGATTTTCATCCTAAGCTCTTCGAGAATATGCCCGGGGCTTACCCCCAAGTCAACCGTAAAATAATCTTCCGATTCAGGCTTAGTTTTTATCGAAAATAAAGCTTTGGTTAATAAAACAAAAGACAATAGTATCAAAAACCTTGGGGCTGACCCCAAGGTTTTCTTTGCTTTTCCAAGCGTTATCATTTAAAATAACCGTGAGAATTTATTACTTACATATAATTATGGAAGAAGTCGATAAGATCATGAGCCAAAACATCTCTGATGAAAGCAGTGAATACACTCTTCAAGTCTCGGAATTTGCATCCCTCTGCAATACGACAAGGGATACACTCAGATACTATTACGAACAGGATATTCTCGTACCCTGGAAAAATCCCAAAAACGGATATCATTACTATTCTTCCGCACAGATCGGATCTTTCTTTTTTATCACGACAATGCGTCAGACAGGATGTTCCATATCGGAAATCGGAAAAATCCTGCACAATCTCTCAAGAGACGGAATAGAGGAATTGGGCAATTCCAAAATACGTGAATTGCAGCATGAAGCTTTTCTCATAACCAAGAAAGTTTCAGCCCTGCAACTTGGCATGTGGATACTGGGCAAATACAATTCACATAAACCCGGAGTGCCTTTTGTCGATGTTATGCCTCCCATGAGTGTTTGCTCTACTCCGGTCAACGACAAAGCTTCCTCATTTCACACCGGTGATATAGCTTCAGACATATCCGCCCATCTTTCCAGAACATCCAGTGATGATTCACTCCCGATGTTTCCCGCAGGTGTTACGATCGATTTCGAGGATCTGACAGCGGGAAAGTATGTCTACAATAATGTAATAAGCCTTACTTTTCTCCCGGCTGACAACATAGGTACTTTTCCTCTTAAGGGAAATAAAGCCGTTCTTTGTTATCACGACAACAAATCACCGGACATCGAGAAAACATATCGCAAAATGCTTTCTTTGATAAACAAGAATAACTTAAAAGCTGTATCGGATCTGTATTCCATCAGCTTGATCAACCTCTACGACGAGGCCAGGAACCACACTTATTTCAAATATCTCTTCATTTGTGTTGAATAAAACATTGTCAGGTAATCATCATGTCCGAAAAAAAACTGCTTAATTTCAAAAAACACGTCACAAGTCACAGAGTGTTCAGATTCATGCTCGCCGTATTTGCGGGTGTTATTATCCTTATACTGACATTCATCGCGATGACATGGGCCAAATTCGACGGAGAAGATACCATCATCAGATGGTCCGGAGTATATGAACAGCCCTGGGAAAGAGTATTTCCCGACGGAACACGCATATCACAGGATCTTCCCATTCTTACCGAAACGGGAGAACTCGGATTATTTGTGGTTGAATCCGTCCTTCCGGACAAAATAGAAGAAGGAACGATCTTCTGTATATTTGCCTATAATGATTCATTCATTTATATAGACGGACAGTTGAGAGCCAGCTTCACCAACGAGAACAACCCTCTTCCCGGAGAAAATCAAAAACCGGTTTTTCTGCAGGTCAAACTTTATCCTACCGATGCCGGTAAAACCATCCGTATAGAAAAACTGAACAATGACACTTCCATGGCTGAAGGACTGGCAACTATTTTTTACGGAGACTCCCTGGGCGTTTTCATGGAAATCATACGCATGGCCGGAATACAGTTCATGCTTGCGTTTTTGCTGTTTTTCTTCTCCGTTGCCCTCGTAATATTTTCCATCTTCCTGATAGGTAAATACGACGAATGGAAACTGCTTCTTTCCATAGGTTTCGCATTTGCTCTGGTGACATTCTGGCTTCTTGTCGATAACATCACCCCCCAGTATATAACCGGTCTTTATTATGTGGACGGTGTATGGGGATATCTGCTGGTCATGGTCATGAGCGCGCCTTTCCTCTATTTCATGAACGAGACCCAGAAGAGACGTTACGAAAAGGTATACATCGGTATACTGATGACTTTGTTCGTTTCATTTTCCGTGATCTTTTATCTCCATGTAGCCGAAATATACGACTTCAGATATTCAACCGTGATCATTAATACGATCATTTCCGTAGCGATCATCTCCATGCTGACCACAATCGGCATCGATATAGCAAACGGCAAGGCCAAGGAATATTTCTATGTGCTTATCGGTATGATAGGACTTTCCGCAGGCAGCCTTGTTGAAGCGGTACTCATGATACTTATCGCTGACAGGATAGACGGACTGTACATTCTCATAGGTCTGTATTTCTTGATCATTATGATGCTTTGTCAGACCATCAAGCAGATGAGATTAAGCAGAGACCAGATTCTCGAAGCCGTAAGAGCCAACAAATATAAATCCGAATTTCTGGCCAATATGAGCCATGAGATCAGAACTCCCATAAATGCCATCATGGGCATGAATGAGATAATCCTTCGCGAAAACATCTCCAATGAAGTCAGGGAATGTGCATCAAATATCAAGAGTGCCAGTGATACACTGCTGTCACTTATCAACGATATTCTTGATTTCTCCAAGATCGAAGCGGGAAGAATGGAACTGGTCAACTGTGATTATTCACTTTCCATGCTCACCATAGACGTTGTTAAGATGATCGAAGTGAAGGCTAATCAGAAAAATCTCGACATGGATCTCAGTGTATCAGGCGACCTTCCCGACGGATTATACGGAGACGAGAACAAGATCAGGCAGATAATGATCAATCTTCTGAACAATGCCGTCAAATACACCGAGAAGGGAAGCGTTTCTCTGGACATCAGCGGTACTGTTAACGAGGATATCGTAAGTCTCGAGATCAAAGTAAGCGATACAGGTATCGGTATCAAAGAAGAAGATCTAGGCAAGCTCTTCGAGAAATTCAGCCGAATTGATGAAAAGAGAAATAAGGACATCGAGGGAACCGGACTGGGACTTGCGATCTGTGCGGGAATGGTCAAGTTCATGGGCGGAACAATCGAAGTGGATTCCACATACGGAAAAGGCTCAGTCTTTACCGTAAGGATCGATCAAACCGTTAAAAATACCGAACCGGTCGGCAACATAAATGAGAAATACAGAAAAGAGCACCTGATACTTGCAGACGATGATTTTACCTATACCGCTCCTCTTGCTTCGATACTTGTTGTAGACGACAACAAGATGAATATCGAGGTTGTAAAAGGTCTGCTCAAAGATACACTCATTCATATCAAGGAAGCGTTCAGCGGTCGCGAGATGCTCGACATGGTCGCACACAACCATTATGACATCATCTTCCTGGATCATATGATGCCCGAGATGGACGGAATCGAAACCCTTGAAAAGAGCCGGGATCTTCCCGTTAACAAGTGCATCGATTCTCCAGTCATAGCTCTTACCGCAAATGCCATAAAAGGTGCGAAAAAAGAATACATAGATGCCGGATTTACCGATTACCTGAGTAAACCCATTAAGAGAGATGAGATGCTTGGAATGATCCTTCAATATCTTCCCGAAGGCATGGTCACCAAGTCACCCAAATCCGAAAGAAAAGCTCAAGTTCCGGAACCGACATATTTAAAAGCTGCGGATGTACTGGCAATCGATTTCATAGATAAGAAATCAGCAATGAAGTACTGCAATAACGATGACAGCTTTTACGAGATGATCTGCGGTATCTATGTGGATGATCATGATGAAAATGTGGCTAAAATAAATGAAAAATACGCCGCATCCGATTGGAAGGAATACGGCGTACTTCTGCATGCACTTAAATCAAACTCACGAAATATCGGAGCGGATAACCTCTCCGAACTTGCCAAGAGAATGGAATATGCTTCCAACGAAGGAAACGAAACCTTTATCAGGGAGCATCACGAAGAAGTTCTTAAAGGTTACGAGCTTGTAGTTAATAAGCTCAAAAAGTGATCGTCACTCAAATTCGATCGTGGCAGTGGGCTTGGTTGTCACATCATAGAGACAACGGGTGATACCGGGTACCTCATGGGTGATACGATATGAGATCTTCTCAAGAAGTTCCCAATCGATTCTCTCGATGGTTGCACTCATGGCATCCTTGGTATTTACCGCGCGGATAATGCATACCCACTCAAATGCTCTGTTTCCGTCTTTTACGCCTGTCGCCTTAAGATCGGGTACGACCGTAAAATACTGCCAAACCTTTTTATCAAGTCCGGCATTTGCAAATTCTTCTCTGAGGATGGCATCCGATTCTCTGAGAGCTTCAAGTCTGTCTCTTGTAATAGCACCGGTACAGCGCACTCCGAGGCCGGGGCCGGGGAAGGGCTGACGGTTAACCATCTCGTCAGGCAGTCCGAGCGCAGATCCCACTACTCTTACTTCATCTTTAAAAAGTAGCTTCAGAGGCTCTACAAGTTCCATCTTAACTTCTTCGGGAAGTCCGCCTACATTATGATGAGCCTTGATACCGTCCTTACTCTCGAGAATATCGGGATAGATCGTTCCCTGTCCGAGGAATCCGACTCCCTCAATCTTGGCAGCTTCTTCATCAAATACTTTAATGAATTCCCCGCCTATTATCTTACGCTTCTTCTCGGGATCACTGACACCTGCGAGAAGATCCAGGAATCTGTCGGTCGCATCTATATAGATAAGATTGGCACCAAGCTGTTTTTCAAATACATCTATGACCATCTGGCTCTCGCCTTTGCGCATGAGTCCGTGGTTTACATGGATACAGGTAAGCTGCTTCCCAACCGCTTTAATAAGAAGTGCTGCAACAACCGATGAATCAACACCGCCGGAGAGTGCAAGTAATACCTTGCCGTCGCCTATCTGAGCTTTTAATTTAGCGACCTGTTCTTCGATGAACTTATCCGCAAGCTCTTTGGTGGTTATCCTCTCCATAGAATCGGGACGGATGTTTTCGGAATTCTGATAGTACTCATTTCTAGCGTCTGCCATCTTATCCTCCTTAAATAACAATTACTTATCTATAACCGATACCGTTTTGCGGTATGTGTTACCAATTGATGAAGCGCTTCTCCTCTCCTCTCCAGAGCACGGTGAAGTCATCTCTGGTTCCGTACATGAACATACCTTCCGTATATGTGATCCAGCCTTCTCCGTTTATACCGGTCTTAAAATCAAACAGAGCGCTCGCAAGAGTTACGACATGGCTGTCATGTGAGCATATAACATCCAGTGCCTTATCGGTTTCGGGAAGTGAGAACACCTTATCGATGATGGGAGTCGCTGCTTCCTTAAGGGTTATTCCACCCGTAAACTCAGGAATATTTCTTTGAAGTCCGTAATAGAACTGATACCATCCTATGCCAAGATCGTTCTGCGCATGACCCAGGCCTTCGAGATGAGCGAGTTCTTTTATCTTTTCAACATGCGGGTTTTCGATACCCGCCCCCTTTGCTATCTCCGTTGCAGTCTGAACACATCTTTCCACAGGACTTGAATAGAAATACCCTATGGGATAATCAAGTTCCCTTCCGATCCTGTTAGCTATCTCTATTCCCTCGGGAGTGAGAAGAAGCTTTGAATAATCCCCATCGGGAGGATTATCGAATCTGATGGAATGCCTCATGTATACTTTGACATTTCTGTCATTGGGAAGTTTTAATGCATCCTCCCTCATTGCAGTAACTATAGAATTAAAAACCATTACATTATTACCTTATGCAAAAATCTCGTTTAAGTTCTCAATATGATTTTTCTTATCTGAAACAATTATAACTTTATCTCCCTTTTGGATACATGAATTTCCTCCCGGGATAATCAGTTCACCGTCTCTTATTATCGAAGCTACAAGAATATTCTTCTTAAGTTTGAAAGTGCTGTCTTTAAACAAAATTCCGTTCTTTGTAAAATCATCGCCGGCGGTAAACTGAAGGACCTCAGCTTTGTTATCGGCAACCGAACAATACTTCTCAATCTCATTGGGAGCATCGCCCGCTTCACAGTTATGTACGAATCGGATCAGCTTATCAACCGATATTTCTGAGGGTGAGAGTGTAATATCCAGATTTACTCTGTGAAGCAACTTTAAATGTCCCGGCTGCTCAACTCTCGTAAGGATCGAAGGAACATTTCTGGACCATGCATACATACTGGTAACAAGATTTGCCTCATCATTATCGGTAAGTGATACTACGGCATCGAATGATCCGATACCTTCATCTTCAAGTACGTCGGAAAGATCTCCTTCCAGGTAAGCAACATGAACCGAAGGATATCTTTCCATAAGTTCTCTGCACCTATCAAGATCGGATTCAAGAAGCGAAATGTTTTTTCTCTTCTCCAGAAGCATGTTAAGAAGATACTCTGCCGTGATCCCGCCGCCGACCATCATTACTTTCTTGGCGGAATGTTTGATGATTCCAATCTTCTTAAGGATCTTCTGGATGTCATCAATACCTGCAGCGATTCCGATGCTGTCGCCTGCTTCGATCTGAAAATATCCGTCAGGAACAAACAGCTTATTATCACGGAGTACGGTTCCCACAAGTATCTCTGCGTCCAGCTCCTTACGGATATCGATAAGTGTTTTACCTGCAAGAGGAGAGTCTTCCATGACCGTGACGGTTATCATCTGCATGTTGTCTCCGAATACGCCTTCAGGTCTTACGATTCCGGGAAGACCGATGCTCAGAGCTGCGGTTTCAGCCATGTCATATTTGGGATTAAAAATGTAATCGATATTCTGTTCTTTTTCGAGTGTTTTTCTCTCAGCGGCAAAATCAGGCTGGAAAACTCTCGCAACCGTGCGAAGCGTTCCTACCGCCTTGGCCTGCATGCAGCTCAGAAGGTTGATCTCATCAACGGGAGTCAGTGCTATAAGAACATCTGCCGTATCCGCTCCGGCTTTCATAAGAGTGTCCTTGGACGCACCGCTTCCGACAACGCCGCTGACGTTATAGCTGTCGGTGATATCATCAACAAGATTCTTTTGTTTATCGATTATGGTTATGTCGTAATTTTTCTTGGCGAGAGCTTCTACAAGAGATCTTCCGGTGCGCCCTGCTCCGACTATTATGACTTTCATGATTGTTCCCTTCCTTACTTTCTGTTTTTGATCATTCTCTCTGTTTTATGTTTCTCGAGTGCAAAATATACATTCTTTACGGTAAGTCCCTGTACAAGAACGGTAAAGAAGATCGTCACATAAGTTACGTTTATGAAAATATCGTACACATCCTTGGGTAAAAACTCTTTTGTTCCGAATGCGAGCGCCAGAGACAATCCGCCTTTAAGTGCCGACCATGTCATCAGCGTTACGTATTCGAAAACATTGTAATTTCCGGGGATATTTTTTTTGCCCGTCAGAATACTGCTGATCGAAACACCGAATGATCTTGCACATACATTTATGATTATCGCTGCGGGTGCAAGGATAAAGATGTATTTGCTTATATCAAGATTCAAAACAAGCAATCCTATCATTACAAACAAAACGGAATTCAGAAGGCTTTCCATGATGTCCCAGAAATCCTTGTACAGATCCCTCGTATCTATGACCTTAGCCCTTCTTTCAATTCTGGAATAAGCGTAAGAGAAATACATTCCGCAGACAACGGATGCAATGACTCCGGAAAATCCGAGATGTTCGCAGATTATATATACAAGAGAAACATCAAGCAGTGATATAAGAATATATTTGATAGGGTCTCTTGTGACTTCCATCAGTTTGAATAAAATGAATGAAACCACAAACGCAACCGCAACGGCACCGACTATCTCTTTGAACATCAGCACCGCAAAGTTACTGTCGCCGCTATGAATGACAAGACTTCTTACGAAAATAAAAAGTGTAACACCGGTACCGTCATTGAAAAGGGATTCGTTCTCGATAACGGAACAAACATTTTTAGAAAGACCGATCTTGTTCAGTATTCCGGTAGCGGCTATGGGATCGGTTGGAGATACCACACATCCGAGAAGAATGCAGGTAAGTATATCCATATCAAAATGAAACAGCATTGCTACCAGATAAAACAGAACTCCGTAGAATACGGATGAGAGCATTGTTGTAAGAAGTGCCAAAAGGCTGATCGCACGGACATTCTCGCGGAACTTTCTCATATTAACTTTGCTTGCACCGGAAAAAAGCATGAAGCAAAGCACTCCGTCCATCAGATACTCTTCAAATCCGAAATCACCGAGTCCCGCCACGAAGCCGTCAAGAGATTCTATCTGAAGAAGCTTGCTCGCAATGAGAAGTATCATCGAAATGATAAATGAAAAAAGAATAAGAGCAATGTCCGACTGTATGTGAAAAAACTTTTCGTTCATTATTCCTATCAGAACAATGAAGACCAAAATGATGATAAGAAATAATAAAATACTCATAACCGGTCTGATTCTCTCTTTCGGATACAGATCACTTGATAAGCATCTGCACTCTGTTATAGTAGTTTAATTTGGAACTGCTTGAATCCGTCTCCACAACCGCAATGTTGGTTCCGGGGAATTTTCTCTGAAGATGAGGGTACAATCCTCTTCCCGCACACACATTGGCCATACATCCGAAGGGTGCTATGCACAGTACCTTCTTATATCCGAGATGTGCATAATCGCACACCTCCGCACCGAGGAGCCATCCGTCTCCTATGGTAAGGGTATGGGATACATATTCTTCCGACCCCTTGGCCATATCTTCATATTTATTCAGGCAATGAAAACCATACTCGTGAAGTGCGGCAATCATATCATTCTGACATGAGACCATCAGCTTCTTAACGATCTCAAATCCAAGGCGTTCAAGATTATGCTTTGCAGGTTTATGTGAATCGACGTAATAGAGCATGTACCATGACACGCCGTTTACATGAGCCTCCGCACCATTTTCCTCAAGATATTTTACAAGTTCCCAGTTTCCCAGTCCGCAGTACTTAACATAAAACTCGGCAACAACTCCCACAACCGTACGTTTCCCGCCGTCTCTTTTGATCGCTGCAAAAGACTCTGCGATCTTTCTGAAATTCTTTTTCATCTTACCGAGAGTCAGATTCTTACCGAGTCTGAGATCTTCGGACAGCGTATCGATCCAGTCTTTATAAAGTGCATCGGTCTCACCTTTGTTTACTTCATAAGGTCTCACCTGATTTGCAAGGAGCATAAGTATGTCCCCGTAAAAGAGACCGAACAATCCTCTTATAGCCGTATCAAGCGTGATCTTAAGCTGAATATCATCGCGGACATGTCGCACGTTTATGGTCATGACACGGACATCTTCGAAGTGAGATTTGTCGAGAGATCTTCTCATAAGCCCGAGATAACACGCACCTCTGCAAGCATCTCCCGCTGTGGGCATAAGGATGAATGTTTTCTTTGGATCATACTTACCGCTTCTGAGTGCCCTGACAACCTGTCCCGCCATAAGCACGAAGGGATAGCAAATATCATGGTTGGAATATTTAAGACCTTCCTGTCTTATCTCGAATTCATCACTCTCATCGAGAGGAACAACCGCATATCCCTTACTCCAGAACATATACTTAAGAAGAGGGAAATGATTATCCAGCGTTGCGGGGATCAATATGGTGTTTTCTTCCGTTTCACTCCGAATACGGTACATCAGAAATCTTCCTTCTCACACCATAAGTCCTGCTACATAATACAGGATCGCACTTTCGTATTCCTGCCAGATCCTGTGACTTCTTTGTACCGCACATATCAGATAACCCCTTATGTCATCATGATCCCTTACACGTGCGATCAAAACAGAACCAAAGCCGTTTTCTTTTAACGAAGTGCCAAATACCGGTGCTGTGTTTTTGATATTCTCAACCGACCCTTCCGCAAGAACATCTTCCGTCATAAGCAGATCGATATCGGAAGCATCGCATTCAAATCCGGGATCGTTGACGGCCCTCATACCCAAGCCGGGCCGTACATAGTATAGTTCGTTTATCTGAAGAACCTCTTTCAATACGGGAAAAGCCGCTTTAATCTTACCTTCATGGGTGCTTTCCCTATCCATGCCGTTCCTCAGATCCTGCATGTCCGTGAAAACTCCCCTTCTCGTCACTACCGATACTTCGAGAACACCGTGCTCATCTTTATCGTAAATGGTATAGCAATTCCTGCCTTCGCTCTTTCCCACATACAGCATTTTATCGATCAGTTCAAAGAGCTTATCGTAATCATCGGCATCATTGGGATATGATGCGCAGCCGGATGTTGCGGTGATCCTTGCCGTACCGTCGCCGAAGTGCATTTCTTTTCCGATGTACCCGGATTTTTTATATAGCTTTTCAAAAAATCTGTTCTTATCTCTGCGGGATATATTTTTCAGATCTATTATCAAGAGTTCATCGCCGCCAAAACGACCGACAGCCCCGAAACCGTCAACGGATTTCGCAAGATCCTTGGAGACCTCGATAAGCACCTCGTCTCCTGCGGAATGACCGAAAGTGTCATTAATGGATTTGAAATTATCCAGATCCACCATAGTGAACGTAAAAGGCTGCTTCTCGGCAATGAGCCAGTGAACAAGCTTCATCGCATAGGTTCTGTTCAAAACTCCGGTCAAGGGATCCAGTATTTCTTCCAGGCTGATCTCATCGACTATCCTGTCAAAAAAATTAAACTTTCTGAGTTTTTCTATTGTATATACCTGAAGATTCTCCGCCGCTTCATTTCGTCTTATGACATCCGTCACATCAACGAAACTCCCGACCAGTCCGACTATCTCACCTTTTTCATATAAGGGCCGCTTGGATGCGATGATATCCCTTTCTTCACCGCGGATAACACATTTGCCCTGAACTTTATAAGTACTTTCGCCGCTTAATACCCTGATTTCGTCCTGTTTGTAGGGTTCCGGATCGGAGTGCCATCCCATATCCTCATCGGTCTTTCCGATAAGTACATCCTCGGATTCAAATCCGTAGAAATCCAGAAATGCCTGATTTACCCCTATGAAGCGCCTGTCCTTATCCTTCCAGAAAACGCAGTCCTGAGAAGTATTTATGATACTGTCAAAAAGCTCAACCGTCATTTCCATGTTTTTATCTGCCTCACATTTATGTCAAACCGATATTAATACGAAAAACGCTGTGCTTTACTTCTTGGCGTACAAAAAATCATTATAATTTTACCATATTTTGCCCTCTTTCGGGGTACAATTAAACAAAGGCCGAGGGCAAATTTCCCTCGGCCTTTGAATGTTCCGTAATGTGTTTTTAACCCTTAAAATCAATATGGCTTCCCACCATACGCTCCGCTTCGGTTTTCACACGCCCCGCCGCACTGTCATATGAATAAACCTGAACGTCACGTACAAGATCCTTAAGAGAATCGGACGAAAGAGTCACGTACTCTTTTTCATCGGGAATAACCTCATCCTCGTAAGAAGCATCCTCATCATTTTCCCTGATGCGCTCTTCAGCTTCCTTCTTCTCGGCCCTTCTTTCCTCTCTGTTTTTCTCGATGCGCTCTTTTTCGGCCTCTTTACGCGCCTTCTTCTCTTCAGCCTTCTTATGCGCTCTCTTTTCCTCTGCCTTGCGCTCTATACGCTCCTTCTGAAGTTCCTGAGATTTCTCCACAGTTGCAAAGAATTTCTCGGTACCGTCCGAAGCCACGCTCATACCGAAGTTCTTGACGGCAGCTCCGCTGCTTGCCAGAGAATTCTTGGCCTCCAGAAGTTTTGCCTGTGACATGGCGATTATGCCTTCGTATTTATTGCGATAATCCTCATCCGTAGCCATGCGTTCAAGTTTTTCATCGTCGATAAGCACAACCTGCTTTCTCGCATTTCCGTAAGCAGCGGCATTAGCCTGGACCTGGGCCTTCATGTCCTTGCTTACGACTATGAATTCCATGTTACCGAACTTAGCTTTCAGCTTGGAATAGTAATCCGCAGCGGTGTCGGACAGCTTAACATCACCGATGGCAAAACCGTAATCGGTCTTCCGTGGGATCAGGCTGCTTGTTTCACTCAAAGGGTTCCAGGGTTTTAATGAAACCTTGGTGTTTTTAGCCTCTGCAGCGGTATCGCTTTTTGACGTTTTGGCATTTTCTGTGGTTTTGGCCGAATCGATACGTTTCTGCTCTGTTTTCCAGGCTTCGGCCGCTTGCTGATATGCTGAAATTTCGTGGATACCCGACATAATCTTCTACCTCCCTGTAGTATAGACCGGGTTAAGCGCCCATGACAAAAATCCGTTTCATCAGCCTCCGGCAAGGCATAATAAGGGCACTTTCAGTTTTCTTATCTATTATATCGGCCTGTATTCACAAGACCTTTACAACAATTTTTAAATAATGTGTTGACATACTTCATCTGTCGTAGTATATTTGCCCCATCAGACATAGTACGACTGTCGTAGTACGTCTGACGTGGTACTAAAACAAACCTGACGAGGTGAGTGAGCGGTCCGGCCGGCCGCAGTACCATGTAAAACCTAAGAAACCTATTAACAGGAGGAAGAAAATGGTAGAGATCAGCAGTGATGTGATCCGCGGTTACAACGATACAATGATTCTCTGCATTCTCATGAAGGGACCTTCCTACGGCTACGAAATTTCCAAGCAGATCAAAACGATCTCGGAAGAAAAATACGTCATCAAGGAAACAACCCTCTACTCGGCCTTCACGAGAATGGAAAAAAATGAATTCATCGAGTCATTCGTGGCAGACCCCGGTCCCGATGGTAACGGTAAAAAGAGAACTTATTACCGGATAACCGAGAAGGGTAAGGAGTACTACAGGGAAAAATGTGAAGAATGGGCCCTGACCAAAGATGTTATCGAGAAGTTCATCGAACATTAAGGAGAGAAAAATGGAAACAATAAAAAATTATCTGGAATCGATGTTTGCGTCCATGCCCAACACTCCCGAAGTGCGCAAGGCAAAGGCAGAACTCCTTCAGATGATGGAAGATAAATATAACGAACTCATCTCCGAAGGAACAAGCGAAAACGCTGCAGTCGGCACGGTTATTTCGGAATTCGGTAATTTGGATGAACTCGCGGAGAGCCTCGGACTCACCAGGGAGGTTCAGGTTGCAAGAGGAATGGAAACCGAAATGCCCAGAAGATTCATCAGTCTTGATGAAGCTAAGGCTTATCTTTCAAATAGAAGCAAGAAGGCGCTTTTCAGAGCCCTCGGAATACTCTTATGCATCATATCGGTATCATTTGTCATAATACTCGGTCCTAAGGCAACGAATATTTTCAGCGGCGTAGGCTTTATGATGATGAGTATAGCAATAGGAATCGGTTTTCTGGTTTATTCCGGTTTTACGGACCACGAATGGAAATTCATCGGTCGCGAATCCTGCAGTATCGACATGAACACTGCAGCTTATGTTAAGGAAAAGAAACACAGTTTCGAGCCCATAAGAGCTCTTTGCGTTTCCCTCGGTATCGTCCTGTGTGTGATCTGCTGGACTCCTAATATCCTGATTCCCTTAAGATATCAGCCTCTTGGTGCCGGGATCATGTTCATTGTTGTCGGATTCGGAGTTTTCCTCATCGTATACTCCAATTACATAGCAAGAGGTTTCGAAAGACTTCTTCATGTAAACGAAGCAACAACCATCAGCGGACAGTATGCAAACGGTAGCGCATATGTAAAGCCCACTAAGTATAAGAGCAAAACCGCTCAGACCATCGTTGAAGTATACTGGCCCACAGTAACCTGTCTTTATCTGATATTTAGCTTCCTGACATTCAGATGGGATCTTACCTGGATCATCTGGGTTATAGCCGGAGTATTCCACAGAGTAGTAATGATTAATTGTACTGACGATGAAGACTAGGAGGAAATCATGACTAAGTTATACATAACAATAATTTCAATTGTCACAGTTGTGGCTATCATGTTCGGATGTTTCATCCATATATTCCGCAGAGGAAACTTCTCATGGAATACTCGTAACCTCGAAGCAGTAAGTGATACCGTAGAGTTTTCCGGAGACATTGATACCATCGAAGTAAACATGAGCTATGCAGGTATCACCATCGAGTACGGCAACGATCTTCATGTTGAGTATGATCTTCCTAAGGATTATATCCCTGAGATCGAGTTAAACAACGGAACCCTTTCCATAGAGAATAAAAACACTTTAACCATCGGTGGTAACGGATGGAATGATTTTTCAATGGTTATAGTCATCCCTGAAGGCACAGAGTTGGATAAATTGGATGTAAAACTCAATGCAGGAAATATTGAGATTGCAGACATTCCCGTAGATAACTTCAAGGTTAACTGCGATGCCGGAAATATCGAAGTCGATAAAATCGATTGTGCAAGAATGAATGTAGAAGTTGATGCAGGTAACATTGAGATCAGAGACTGCACCATCACCGAGTTCATGGTAAGAGCGGATGCAGGCAATATCGAGATGCACAATTCAACCATCGATACCATTAAAGCCGATGCAGATGCAGGAAACATTGAATCTCACAACTGCACCATCAGCAGCGGATCCGTTGAGACAGATCTCGGAAACATCAACCTTCGCGGAGACATCGGAGATGTAACCACCAAGACTTCCCTCGGAATCGTAAACGTCGATAACTGATATATATAATAAATGTGACACAGGATCCGACCCTGTGTCACATTATTTTTTATCTGTTCTTAATTCTGATATCGGTAATTGCTACCTGATCACCTGTGATGGATACATAAACATCAGCTTTCTTATCATTAAGAGTAGTGATATTTGTGATGGATATTCCACCGTTTTCGGTTTCGGTGATGAGCTTATTTTTAAATCTCGTAAAGCTTACCGTACATTCAAAGCCTTTTCTGTTCAGCTTCTTCCAAGCATCCCAGTTGGTAAATTCCTTACCCTTTACGGCTTCCGTTTTATTTTCCGAATCGCTTCCGCCGCCCTGTGCTTCACCGTCCAGACGGATCATGGCATGTTCCTTATACCCGGCTCCCATTACCTTTCCGTCATCTGCTGAGTAGAGAAGCAGGAAGGGACAATGCCAGACAAGATTTGCGGAAGGAAGACTCATGGTATGGAAAATAAGACTCATGCCGTCTTTTACCTTCACGCCTTCCGAGTAATCACTTCTGTTACTGTCTATCTGAACATTGGGAACATCGCTTTCAAGTCTGTTGATATAGTTTATCTCTTCTGCGATTCTCGGTATTTCTTCCTCGGGAACTCTCTTGTCGGTTTTCTCAACTTCTATTGAAGAGATGTGACAATTTTCTCCGGTAAGACCTATGTAGGCATACTTGGATGTATCCGGAAGCGCCACAACAGCTTCGCTTCTGTATCCGCCGCCCTCAAGTTTTAATTGAACATGATCTCTGTTTCTTGCTATTTCAATAAAGTAAGTTTCATCCTCATCCTGTTCTATCTGTTCAAGAGAGATGAGCTTAATATTTCTTGCTTCGGAACAAACGAAATGTCCGTCAAACCATATCTCACCAAACTCTGTATATCTGGTATCCTTGATTGCTCTTTCGGTGTCGTGCACTCTTTCATCAAGCGAATCAAATATGATGATCGCAGGTGATGAATAAGGTTTCTCCTCATCAACAGGAGATGCGCAAAACGCAATGATCTTTTTCTCGGGTCTGATCCTTATTCCGTACGAGATCGCGCT
>JAEEGG010007173.1_pt1 | contig 25863 bp, 17 predicted proteins | sample 9134161 | NCBI WGS metagenome assembly JAEEGG01 (sample SAMN16246543, study PRJNA631951) | gut metagenome | biome: gut microbiome; feature: rumen; material: CR-attached | host: Bos | place: Iran: Karaj | collected 2018-10 | reverse complement strand
ACTCAGACTGTTTCTCCAAGTTGATTTCGACGAAGTATTTGAACTGCTCGCCCAGATGTCTGACGGCAGTAGATTTGCCAACCTGTCGGGCACCTCGCAGCAAAACGGGTTTATGACTGGGACGTGCCGCCCACTCGCTAAGAAACTGGTCAATGATTCGTTCGTAATACATCTCTTGAGCGTATTCGGATTGTTAAATTCGACCGCAAAGATACAAAAATCAAATTATCCAAACAAATAATCTCAGTTAAAAATAAATAAACCCAAACAAATAATTCTTTTTGAATCGAAAAATCCCAATGATATACATCAGGTACAATCACTAATGTGTGACCTCAACTGAAAAAGGTTGTCACTTTTTGGAGAGTTAAACTTAACTGGTTATTACTATAATTACTATCTCACTAAAAGTGTTTACCTATTCTGATTCTTATAACGATATTAGTTGCCAGTTAGACCATATAGGTTGTCTGTCGTCGGCCTTGGCACCGCTCAGTTTGCTGCCTTCTATGTTGAGCACGTCGCTCTGGTTTCGTTGAGCTTTGAGTCGGTACTCCACCCGTGGAGGATAGCCGTAGCAGTCCTGCTCCTCAATGAGTTTGTCATCGGCTGACTGCCTCAGACGGTCGGAGAGCACCTTCTCGCTGATACCCTTTACAGCCGACAGCATATCCTTGAACCGTGTCTGCCCACAGAGGATGGCAGTCAGAATCTCCATGTTCCACTTGGCTCACAATACGTCCATCGTGTCACCAATGGAAGTCACCTCCCGGCACAGTACGGAGGTGTCCTTCTGCTGAATGCTGCTCAATATGCTATCAAGTTCATTGTTTATATCTCAAAACATTTGTGATGAAACTATTGCAGAGTCTTCAAACGTATTAGGGCCTCCATATAATAATAGTCGGCGTAGACGATGCTGGCATCAATTTCTGACTCTGCAGGGAGATTGCCCGTGGAGTGCATCAGGAAGGATACATTGCTGTTGCGGCTCTGGTAGCTATCTGTGCTGATGTCACGCAACATTGAAATGGCCGCTTCACGATAGTATTGACCTTTCTCCTTGTCGACATATTGGCAGAGTTCGAGCAAGGCGGAGGCTGTGACGCAGGCAGCAGAAGCATCTTTTGGCGCATCACTGCGAGGGTCGTCCATATCCCATCGGGGAACCCAGTCGTTGCTTGTCTGGTTGAGGCGTTTCAAGTAGATGTCAGCAACTTTTTGGGCGAAGACGAGAAATCGGGTATCGCGGGTGTAACGATAAACCATCGTGTAACCATAGATGGCCCATGCCTGGCCCCGACTCCACATTGATTGGTCACTATAGCCTTGGTGCGTAACACCCTTGATGAACTGTCCCGTGAGGGTGTCATAGACCGCCACATGATAGCAGCTGCCATCTTTGCGGAAGTGGTTCTTCATCGTCGTTTCGGCATGACGCGTGGCCAATTCTTTCAATTGTTGCCCACCGCCATTCTCTGCCGCCCAATAGAGCAGTTCCAGATTCATCATATTGTCCATAATGGTGTTGTGGCCACCATAGTCCTTCACGTGGCGAGGCCAACTGAGCATGGTTCCCACCTTATCATCAAACAAGGTTGCCAAGGAGTCTGCGGCTTCAAGGGCGAGTTGTCTGTAGCGCTGGTCGTGGGTTTGTTCATATCCCTGCAGCAACGAGTTGATGGTGATAAATCCGAGATCGTGGTCGAACACAGGCTGTCTGATGATGGGTGTGATGGCATCGGTGTAGCCAGCAGCTGCTTTCATCACTGCTTCGCTGTGGTTGTAGCCGTATGTCATCCAAAGGATGCCTGGCCAGAAACCAGAGCACCATTCTTCGGCCTTGGCCTTGCGGAGATTCCAAGACCGCCCATCAGCAAGTATGTTTCTTGGCATCATTGTGAAGTCGTATGGACGCAAGGTTTCCAATGCGCGATCCACTTGGCTGCTGCAGTATGACAATTGCTGGTTGGCATGAAACTGTGCAATATCCTTGGTGAACACCACCCCACTGACGTGATTGCCTACATACATGGGCACGTAGTCGGCAGTGGCATACCATCGGGGCTTGCCGGGCATGTCGTCATAGATGGGCTGCCCATTGATTTTCAGTCTTTCAAAGGTCACATTGCGCACACTATGGTCCGCATCGTAACCATTGACAATCGAGAGGTTAGGTCTTTCGCCGTCATATCTCACATTCCTGAACGTCACATCCTGCACCCCTCGTCCTGGAGCTGTGCAGTACTTCTGGTTGTAGCCCACCTTCACCTGCGCGATACAGCCATCCTCAATCTGTTCGATACGGATGTTGTCGAAGAGCACATCGCGCACCAGGTTGCCGTCGCCGCAATTGATGGCCAGGCATCCCTGATAGTCCACTTGCGGTTCGGCTTGCCCGAGGATGTCGATGTTCTCATAGATAAGATGCTCGATGGTGTCGCCCACCTCGGGGTTGCCATGTATACCGATGAAGATGGGGTGAGCCACATCTGCCCAAAGGATGGAGTTACTCATCCGCACATTGCGTGTCGAACCAGAGAATCCCTTTCGGGTGGCGTATGCGGTTGTGCAATCATCACTGTTACGACAAAAGACACGGTCGTAAAGGACATTCGAGGAAGCAAACACATTCAGCCCGTCGCCCCAGCCGGGATGTGAGATGCTGCGTATGTCACGTAGTGTGACGTCGGTACTTCCCCCCACGGGACAAGTGTTGAGTATCATACCTTCCACCAGCACGTTTTTCGAGCGATGCACATGGCAGCCCTCATACCCTCGTGGCGGACGGGCGATGCCTCGCCCCACTATGCTCACATTCGCGGCATCGTTGATGGCAAAGGTGCCTGTGAAGTAAGAACCTCCTGCCAGATAAACCGTAGTGTTTGACTCGACATATAGTGTATCCTGCTCGTCGTAGAATCCTGGAGCATAGTACTTGAACTCTCGTCCGTTGCGCTTAGCCTCGCGTTCTGCCTCTTCCTTGCTCACTGGTGGTTTTGATGTGAACACCAAAAGATTGTTGGTGATGTCGCCATCCAGCTCCACGCTGACATTTTCGGGTTGGAAAAGCAGGAACTGCACCGTTGTGTCGTTGAGCACCCTGGCCATTGTTCCACGATAGTGGGGACGGATGCGTGCCGAGCTGAAATTCCTGTTCTTGCTGACAACCTTCACGAACACATCCCCCGTGAAGTCGAACATGCAGTAGGATATTTCACTGACCGCGTGTTTGCCACCGCCCACCGATGCATTCACTTTGGCCATATAGGTGTCAACCTTCGTCCATTCCTTTCGGCCACGCGGCTGGACAAAGACGTCGTAGTCGTGCTTCAGGGGAGCGCCATTGGGGGCAGGATAGGTGAACACCTGATGCAGCTTCTCCCCCTCTTTCACCCGTGGTGCCTGCACTTCACGGCTTCCGCCTTTCTTTTCAGCCTTGGCTTGCAGCGCGAGCACTTTCTCGGTATATGGCATGCTCAACCCTTTCTCTTTCACATAGTGGTTGTAAGGCTTTTGATAGATATCCCATAGCTTTCCACGCCCCATTGCGCCCGGTTCTGTCCAGTCACAGTATAGGCCGGTCAGGTCTTTCCACGTCTTGAAAGGCACATCGTAGCCCAAGTTGTAGCGGGCAGCATACTCAAAGCCCTTCATCAGCCTGTTGTCGAGCGCTCCCCATAGGTCATCGCCCTGCATCCAGGCCATCTCGCAGACGTCTGCCATCGCCTCCAACCCCAGCTGCACATGCCCTTGGTCGCGTCCTGTCTCCTGGCACTGTCCCGTCGCGCTGATATAACAGGGTAGTGAGCCATTGTCGTAACCCCTGAAATAGTAGTCGATGGCAGCCCGATACATGGCGGTGTCACCCATGCAGATGGCGGCCGCCATACGGAAGCGGTTCACAATGGCTCCCCAGTTGCCGTTGGCGTAAGGGCTGTCTTGCTCGAACCGGTCCATCGTGGGCACCATTGCCCGCCTCAGCATTGCGTCCCAGGCTTTTGTGTCACAGTCCATGGTGGAGCGTCCTTGTTCTTTTTCCGATTTGACAATCATCATTGCCCTGCACAACCAGTAGCCTTGAATCAGACACAATGGTGCATCATGCCCGTCCAGTCGTTGCAGTCTTTCGGCGTATGCATTGATAATGCGTGCTGCATCTTCGCAGTTGCCGACTTTCGCAAAATCCCAGGCAGCTTTCATGTCGCGCTCGCTGCCTTGTTTCGAAGCAGCATACTGTCCGTCTCGGGCCACCACCTCGTAGGGCCCCGACAGCTTGTATTCAGTCTGAGCCATCGCTATAAGCGAGGTGGAGAAGAGATACAAAAATGATAGTACAATCTTCATCTGGCAATATGTTTTTTCCCGTTTCTAAGGTAGATTCCCTTTGTCGGAACGCCACTCAGCCGCCGGCCTTGGAGGTCGTATATGGCATTTGGTCTATAAGATGTCCTTCTGAAGTCCAATGCTTCCTCTTGCAGGTCTTCTATACCTGACAGCATATTGCCATGATATGTCAGCGTGACATTATCCCAAACGAGCCACGTTGTGCCTGTGGCTGGCTCCTTGATGCCGATGGTGAGCGCACCGTCGGTGACTTCGACCATAAGCGACAGACGTCCGTATGAAGCATTGGCCGACATCTTGTTGCGCTCAGCATCGAAGTTGCTGCCCTTGCAACTTTGCGTGACAACAGCCCTTTCCGTCTCGGTGCCAGAGGATGCATAGAGGAACCCCGTATTGTTGCCTTCACCGTTTGCCATCTGGCAAGCCACGCTGTAACGGCCACTTGGCAAGCCATTGATGGTTTGCGAGAAGTCGAAATCGGAACTATGCCACACCTCTACGGCACCATTGAACCGTTGGTTGCCCCATGTGCCATTCATATTCCATCCAAATCCATTGCCCGTAAATTGTGGATTGACGACGAACGGCGTGGCGCTCACGGGTGCCTCCTCTCTCGCATTCACCAAGCATTGCTGATGGAAAAGAGCTTTGCTGATAGCGAAGATTTGCAGATGGCCGATGTCGTCGCCCTTCTTGTTCAGTGCCATCTCCTCGCCGTCCTTATATCCATGGGCGGGTGTCCACAGTCCGAGCCAGTTGCCTGGGTAGGTGCCGTTCTCAACCGTCCATGTCGCATCAGCGTAGCTCATGAGCAGCCTTGCCCATGATATGGGATATGGCTGGTCGTGGGTGCGCAGGTTGTGGGGCGCATTCATCTCCGTCTGTAGCAGTAGGCCATCATAGTCGATGTTGCGCAGGCAGAAACCGCCGTCAAAGGGTTCGAAAGTGAAAACCTTCGAGAGGTCGGAGAGCGGGTCGGCGGGCGTCTGATAGAACAGGGCCTTGTTGCCGTTCAAAGGAGCGTTGGCGAGACCAATGAGCAGATCGGCATCATCGCTGGCCAAAACAAAGTAGTGGTCATCGGAGAGCTGCACCAAATAGTCGGCGGAAGTGACGAGCTGATAACCCTTATCTGTCGTCAGCAGATTATAATAGGTGTAATCCGAAGCCTTCACATGTATTATGTAGGAGTAGCTGTCTCCCTGGTAGGTGGCCGTCACTTCGGTCTCGTCCTGCACATGGTCAAGAATGAGCGTATTACCTTTTGTGCCATCACTCCACACGATGCCGTCACTATCCATATAGGAAGGGATGACCAGCCGGAGCGTGACGCTGCTTCCAGAGAGAACTTCAATCTCCGAGCCTTCGGCATCATTGATGGTCTGCATGGCCGGCACAACATTCAGGTGGAACACACTCTCGCTGACAGCTCCGCTCTGGTTGGCATACTGGCAGGTGTAAGTGCGGCTGCTGGTGATGGTGGGGATGGTGATGGCACTGTTCTTTTGCCCATTGTCCCACAGGTAGTCGTCAGTCCAGCCAGTGGCGGAACCGGCATATAGTATGACACTGGTACCCTCCAGGACAGTCTTCTCGGTGCTCCTTTCGATGACGCCCTCGACGGTGATTTCATTGGTCATCACGTCTGCGGGGGCATCACCACACACGGCAATGGCGAAAGCCTGCTGGCTCACGGTTCCGTTTGCAGCGGTGTAGCTCACACGATAGATATAGCTATGGTCGGCCCTGACGGTTATCTCCCGTGTGGTCTCGCCTGTGTTCCACAGCCACTGTCCTGTGTCGGTCACTCCCTCAGGCAACTGCGGCTGAAGGGTGATTTCGCTGCCATCGGCGGGTATTCCCTTAGAGGGGCACACGCTGTAGTTGTATTTCAGTCCTCCCAGGTTGGTCTGGTTAACGTATGTCACACCTTTATAAATAATGTTGCCCGAGAGCGGGGTGATACCTTCTTCGGCACTGACAGCTGGCCGCCAACTGGTGAGCGTGGAGAACCCCAGGTGGTCGAAGCCACCGCTGTTCTGACTGTAATTGCCGCCACCCCCATCAGGACAGATTTTGGCACTGGCTGCTTCGGAATACTGCATCCTTACACCTCGAAGACCCTCATAGTAGCCAATAAGACGATCCCAGTAGGGACGGTATTCACCCGCACCGCCAGTGTTCACTCCTGTCATAAGCCATCCTGCACCCATCGTGCCGCGGCAGTCGGCATAGTTGTAGTTTTTCCATGGCAGGGAGCCTGTATCCACGCCTCCGAAGTTGGAAGCCGCTACGAACTCAGCGCCAGCGGCGATACGGTCGTCCATATAGGCAAAGAGATCATCGCCCTGGTTGAGCCCCACCTGGCAGAGGTCAACGGCCAGTCCGAGCGCCATCAGCGAATGTCCCTGGTCACGGCCGCTCTCCTGCATCTGTCCGAGATAGCCGAAAGGCCCTCGCTCGTCGGGCAGCACCACGGGAACAAGATTACCGATGAACTCGTTGCAGCCATCATTCAATATGACACTTTGACTGGAATGGTCTTTATAGGTGCCTACATGGTCGTATTTATAGAAGCTGACACCCTGATTGTACATGTGTACGTCGTCACACAGAATACCGATTGACATCACACAAAGGGCATTGCACAGTCCCCAGTTGCTCCAGTAGTGGCCGGGGCGCTGGCCAAGGTTGGAATAGCGGGCGTTGAGCCACGTGTCATGGCGGCGGCGAAGGAAATCGATGGCGGGGTTGTAAAACACACGTACCATCCATTGCCTGAACGTCTCGAAATCCTCTCGGCTCCAACCGTCGTAGTCGCGCATCAGCTCTGCAGCGTTTGCCCACTCGTGACCATAGATGCCTGCGGCAAGCGATACGTTCGTGTCACCTCCAAGACCTTTGCACTCCCGGGCCCACTGCATCATAATCCTGACCGCTGCATCGGCATTGGCCCGAGTCCCGCCAATCTTCCAACGCAACGCATTCTGAAAGGCCATGGCAGCCCCACGTGCACAGTTCATATAGTTCTGACCACCGCTGCCACCACGAACGACAGTCTCCGTGGGCCAAGTGGCAATGCCCGAACTGCTGTATTCGTTGGCACAGAGGATTTCCCAAGCCCGTTTGATGCGTGTGTCGCCACTGGCCAACAATTGCCTGGCACGGTCGATGTCCTGTTGTGACACAACACCTCCGGGATGCACGAAGCCATGGTCGGCTGTTGCTCCAAATACTTGCTTGGCAGTATAGTTGATGGTTGATTTGGCTTTTGCGAGTAGCGATGAGAGTGTCTTGACATGTTCGTCGATGAGCGTCTGCGAGGCGCGGCGGGCTTGCAACTCCATCTGGCAGATGTGAACCTCGTCTTTCAGCTCAGCCACTGCATTAGGGGCATAATTGTCACCTGCAGAAGCTATGAAGGCCAGACAATCGCCAACCTTAGCCTCTAACGATGTGAAATCACCCGGCGTACCATATTTGTATTCCTCTTCCAGCGACTGTGCCTCGGCAGCAAGTTGGCGGGCAGCATCATCGCTGACACACGCATCGTAAATCCTGAAGTCGGCGACCTGTGTCTGCTTCAGGTAGTTGTCACCAGAGAACGGCGGACGGCCTATCCAGTTGTATGCAGGCGCAGCAGTGAACGTGGCACTGAGCACGGGCATCTGTGTATTGGTCTGCACACGATGTCCGTCGATGAACAGTTCGCCGCACTGGCCTTTCTGACGATAGAGCATGTGTATCCACCTGCCCTTTGACGAGGGTGTGCCCGTCTCCATCCCCACCTCATGGTTGTACCCACCTGTCGAGGTGGCCATTCGCTGTGCGTTCAGGCGATATGCCGTATAGGGTGAAGCATCGGCTGTGTTGGCTGATGACTGGGAGAAACACCAGAGGAAATAGCCCTGGCCTGAGAGTGAAGCCGACGCGTCCACACGATAGCACACCGAAACCGTGAAGTCCTGCAACTCCTTTACAATGGCGCCTGCGTTGCGCGTCATGTCCAGATAGCCTGTGGCATTACCTAAGTCGAGAATGTGATACTGTCCCACCTCTATTACCTTGGCAGCACCTTTCAGACTGGCTGTCACACCCGAAACATCGTCTGTCACATTTGTCCCCGACACGTTCGAGAAATCGAAATGAATTCTCAGATTCTCCGATGGAAGATTGTCACTCTGTGCAGAGTGTGCATTCCCCGGCCATGCAGTCAGTCCGACAAGGAGCAGTTGCACCAATAACCTTTCTTTCATAATCAGCTAATAATCAAAAAAGAGAATAAAAAAAATGTAACATTGGTGCAAAGGTATGTTTTCTTTTCATATATGACACATTCCTCCCGTCTAAAGGTATGCGTTTCGTTCGTCCAAGTGACCACATAGACAATTCGGACGTATGTTTTAGACAAATCAAGCAGTTGTTTCATCGGTCAAGCCTCCCCATCGGGGGTGGTTGGTGAGGCCTCTCATTGGGGTTCCCGGTACTCTGAAGGGGTGACCCCGAACATCTTTTTGAACTGAGAAGAGAAGTTGCGTGGTGTGACAAAACCAACACGTCCAGCTATTTCATTGATGGTTAGTTGAGTGTCGGCAAGCAATTGGGCGGCCCGTTTCAAACGGACGTTGCGTATGAAGTCAGTAGGTGTGATGCCGAGGATGGTTTGCATTTTTTTATATAGTGAGGCGCGGCTCATGGCAATGTCTTTAGCCAACTTGTCAGCGTTGTATTCTTCGTCATCAATATGAGCCTCGATGGCTTTCAGCATTTGTGACACCATCTTTTCTTCCTCGGCATTGATGGTGATTTTATCGGGGGCGATGTTGGCAGACTCCGCAAACTGGTGGCGGGCTTCCTCACGAAGTTCGAACAAGCGATTGACACGCTGGTCGTTCTCATACTCCATTCTGGCCTTCTTTTTCTTCAGGTAAAAGGCAATGAGCCATCCTCCGATAGCCAAGACGAGGAAGGAGTAAAGCAATTTGGCCCACCATGTAAGCCACCATGGCTGACAGATGACGAATGCCTGTCTTGTCACCGGCCCCCAATCACCTGATGCCGTGGCAGCTTGTACCTCAAAGATATAGTCGCCTGGCGGCAAAGCCTTGTAGCTGGCAATGCACAATCCGCTTCCGTCGCTGCAAGTGTTCCATTCATGCTCCAGTCCCCCCAAGCGGTAACGGTATCGGTCGTGGGAAGGGGTGGCATAGTTGAGCGTGGAAAACTGGAACGTAAGGTAATTCTGCATATAAGAGAGCGAATGAGGCAAATTCGTAACATGTTCTCCATTCAGTTCCATTCGTGTGAGCACCACGGTGAGTGGTTTCTCACTGCCTATCAATTCGTCAGGTCGGAAAGCGACTGCCATTCCGCCGCCAATGGCGAATACCAGACGTCCGTCGTCGGTCAGGCACGCCGCCCTGTCCATCATCGATATGGCAGGTATGCCGTCATCAACTCCCAAGTTGACAACTGTTGGGGTGATGCGTGAAACGCCATACGAAGTGCCTGCCCACACATATCCTTTGTCGTCCAATACCAAGCTGCGTATGCAGTTGTTTGTCATCCCAGTGACACGAAAGACGGATGAGTCTGCCGGGTTGGTTCCGAAGAGTCCGTTCTGTGTTCCTATCCACAGTCTCCCTTCATGGTCTTTGAGCATGCAGTTGTATTTACTGCTGTATCGTTCTATCTCATTGGCATGGGGAAAAGAAGTCAGCGTATCTGTTTTCGTGTTGAGCATGAATATGCCGTTTTGCGTATAGACCGCCACCCAGTCCCCTTCCGTATGGCATGCTCCCACCATATAGCGGTATTGGTTCAAGGATGGTAGTTTTTCGTTGAGTGAAATGATAGTTTGTTGTTCCGGCAGGAAGTAGCCCAAGTGGGACAGGCTGTCGCATCGCAACTGTCGTCCGTCAGGCAGTTCCAGGACAAAAGTAGTTTGCCCGCTTCGATGGCTTGTACTGCGTGCCATGCCTATCAGCGGGTCATTGCCAGTGTGGATTTCAGGCTTTGCCTTGTGAGGAGGCTGATAAAAGATACCACTGGAGCGGGTTCCTATCCACAATCCCCCTTGGCGGTCGTTGACGGCAAGGGTTATGTCGCCAATATGGAGAGAGTCGATGATGCTCCTTTGTGTCAGGGTTGGTTGCGGAGTGTTTGCCTTGTCGGAAAGGATGGCTTCCAGCAGATGGTCGTTCAGCCTGCTCGCGGCATTGGTCACAAAGAGGCGTTGGCGGGCATCGAAGCAAAATATTCTATAGAAGTCGTGCAGCCATAGCACAGAGTCGCCCTCCCACAACAACCCATACCGGTTAGTGTATCGGGGAAGTTTATATGCCTTGTTTTGGTCACAAGGCACCACGTCAAACGTCCTGCCATTGGAAATACAGAATACCCCTTCGCAGTTGACAAGCATCTGTCCGTTGGGGAGTTCCACTATCTGCTGCACCTCTCCAGTCGGCAACCCGTCGGCCACCGTCCAGTGCCGTTGTCCTCTTATATGATTAGCGCAGACAAACAAGCAAAATAGCATAATAGTTTTTCTCATGTCTGTCTATTTTTAGCATGATTCGTTTATCGGCTACAAAGGTAATACTTTTCTGCGACTTATACAAAAAAAACAGAAAATACAGGGATTTATTCACTTGATGTATTTGCGGAGCATCCGATTATTGGCCAGCAACCCGACTGGGATTCTTGTACACGACTCTCTTGACAAGCCTAAATGCTTGATTGTCAACGAAAAAGAAGGAAGCCTTTTTGCGGCTTCCATTCAGTTTTGCGGAGAGTGAGGGATTCAAACCCCCGATACCCATAAGGGTATACCGGATTTCGAGTCCAGCGCGATCGATCACTCTGCCAACTCTCCTTTTGCATTTTCGGGTGCAAAGGTACGACAATTATTTTAAACGACCAAAAAAAATCACATTTTTTTTGCCAACTATCAGAATGCTGCAGCCTTCAGTCGCAGTCCAAGACGCTCATCGATGCCAAACATCAGATTCATGTTCTGCACTGCTTGCCCCACCGCCCCTTTCAGCAGATTGTCAATGACACTGGTGACGAGCAGTTTGTTAGGGAAGGCATCGATATGTACAAGACATTTGTTGGTGTTCACCACCTGTTTCAGGTCGAGCGACTTGTCACTATAGTGCGTAAAAGCAGCATTGGCATAAAACTCCTTATAGGCTTCTATCACCTCGTCGGCGGGTGCCTTTGTCCGAATTACTGCAGTACAAAAGATACCACGGGCAAAGTCACCTCGATAAGGTATGAAGTCAATGTCCACATCCAAATGCCCCTGTACTTGACGTAGGCTCTGGCGTATCTCAGCCAAGTGTTGGTGTGTGAAAGGTTTATAGATGCTCATATTGCCTGTACGCCAGGAAAAGTGAGTGGTGGCAGAAGGTTTCTGCCCTGCTCCGGTACTACCGGTGATGGCATTTACGCTCACGTCGTACTTCAGCAGGTTCAGATGGGCGGCAGGAAGCAGTGCCAACTGTATGGCGGTGGCGAAACAGCCAGGGTTGGCTACATGCTGTGCCAAGGTTATCTCTGCCTTGTTTATCTCTGGCAATCCGTAGACGTAGTCATGGTCGCCCTGGATGCGGAAGTCCTGTGCCAGGTCGATAATTTTCACGCCATTGGGTATGGCATGCTCCTTCAGGAACTGTTCACTCTTGCCATGTCCGAAACAGAAGAACACCACATCGACGCCGTCGAATGGCATTTGGTCGGTGAAGCGCAGTTCGGTTTCTCCAATCAGTCCCTCGTGAACGTCACTTACAAAGTTGCCCGCGTTGCTTTCGGAGTTGGCGAAAACTATTTCTGCCTCGGGATGCCCTAACAACACCCTTATCAATTCGCCACCAGTATATCCTGCTGCCCCTAATATTCCTATTCTAATCATGTTCGTATCAGTCCGTGTAAGTCCGTTGCAAAGAATTAGTCCATGTAAATCGTTGCAAAGTATTAGTGTAAGTCCGTTGTAAAGGCTTACCGGTGCTCGTCCTTATGTATTCCGTAGTATACACGCAGAGGCGTGCTAGACACCTTGATGAAGCCCTTTGCCTCGTCGGCAGTCCACCCAGTCTGAGTCTCACCGTATTCGCCCAGCTTCGAGCGTGTGAGGTCGTTGGGGCTATCGATGCCTACAGTTTCGAAGCTGTAGGGTCGCAGCTTCAAGATGGCCGTACCTGTGACGTTGCGCTGCGAAGAGGTAAGCATGGCCTCGATGTCGGGCATTACCGGCTCTAAGTACTGGCTCTCATGCAGGAACATTCCATACCAGTTAGCCACTTGGTCCTTCCAATACTGCTGCCACTTGCTCAGTGTACTCTTCTCCAGCAAGCGATGGGCTTCAATGATGAGTTTCGGGGCGGCGGCCTCAAATCCCACGCGTCCCTTGATACCAATGATGGTGTCGCCCACGTTAGCGTCTCGGCCTATGGCATAGGAGGCTCCTATCTCCTCAATCTTCTGAATGGCTTTCACGCGGTCATCAAACTGCTCGCCGTTCACGCCGACGATCTCGCCCTTTTCAAATTGTATCTTCAGCAACTCTGTTGGATTGGCGGCAGTGACATGCTTCAGATAGGCATCCTCGGGAAGTCCCTGAGTGGGGTCAAGCAGTTCACCGCCACAGATACTGGTTCCCCAGATGCCTACATTATATGAATACTTCAGCTTGGCGAAGTCAGCTGCGAAACCATGCTCATTGAGGTAGTCCACCTCCTCCTTGCGTGTCAGTGTCTTGTCGCGTGTCAGTGTGATGATTTCCACTCCAGGAGCCATCACAAGGAATGTCATGTCGAAGCGTATCTGGTCGTTGCCGGCGCCTGTGCTACCGTGGGCAATGGCATCTGCCCCTATCTCATTGGCATATCGCGCAATGGCGATGGCCTGGAATATGCGTTCCGATGACACGCTGATAGGGTAGCAGTTGTTGCGTAACACGTTTCCGAAGATCATATACTTGAGCGACTTCTCATAATACTCATGAGTGACGTCGAGTGTCACATACTGCTTAGCCCCTAACTTGTAGGCGTTTTCTTCGTTGGTTTTCAACTGCTGGGCACTGAAGCCGCCAGTGTTGGCGCAGGCGGCATATACCTCATAACCCATTTCTTTGGCCAGATACATCACTGTATAGCTGGTATCCAGTCCGCCACTAAAGGCTACTACTACTTTCTTCATATGTTTTTTATAATGTTACTTAAGTCTATATACTCCCCCCCCTCCTGCTAGAAGGCTGTGGGTAAGGTTTACTCCTCTAATTCTTCCAAATGCTTGATGCGAGCCAGCACATCGTCGGGAATCTTGGCGGGCAGCTGCTCGTTAGGGTCGAAGAGCATACCCGTACAGATGCAGAACTTGCGGTTGTGCTCGCGCAGCACGGGATAGTTGACACAGCCCTCACAGCCGCGCCAGAAAGCATCGTCGTCGGTGAGTTGGTTGAAACTGACAGGCACATAGCCCAGTGCGGTGTTCATCTTCATCACTGCGTCACCCGATGTGAGCGAGAATATTTTGGCGTGCGGCCAACGTAGACGTGCCAGTGTGAAGGTCATGTCCTTGATGCGCTTAGCCAGTCCGATGCCCCGAAAGTCGGGATGCACTATGAGTCCACTAGTGGTGACAAAGTGCTTCTGTTCCCACGTCTCTATGTAGCTAAATCCAGCGAAACGACCGTCGCTCTTGCGAAGTGCGATAACAGCCTTGGCTTCCATCATTTTCTTTGCCACATATTCGTGTGTACGTTTGGCTATACCTGTTCCTCGCACTTTAGCAGCCTCAGCTATGGTGTCGAGTATGGTGTCTACATACACCTCATGCTCCGGCCCGGCCACAAGTACTTCAATCTCTGTTTCTTGTTCCATAATTATTTATTAACTCTCAACTATCTATTCCCTAAGTTATTTCATGTTTGGCACCACCTCGCTCAGCACACTGATGACCTCCTCCTGAGAGCACCCTTCCTTGACAACTATAAAGATGGTGTCATCGCCGGCAATAGTACCGAGTATCTGCGGCAGTTCGCTGCGGTCTATACTCCAGGCTATGGCACTGGCATGCCCTGGGCGTGTTTTAATCACCCCCATGTTGCCACTGAAGTTGATGCTCAGGAATCCTGGCACCCGCATCATCTCACGCAGTGAGGATTTGGTACTCACGCGCTTGTACATTGTTTCGTTGGGCAACACATATATGTATTGTCCGCCCATGGTAGACGCCTTTGCCACTTTCAGTTGTTTCATGTCACGACTCAGTGTAGCCTGTGTCAGGGTAAAGCCCTCTTGTCGCAGAGCGTTCATCAGTTCCTCTTGGCTTCCCACCTGACGGCTAGAGATGATAAGGCGCAGTGCCTCTTGTCGGCTGTTTTTCACTTTCATGTCTAGTACGCGTTTTGTATATTTATTCATGTTTGGGGTGCAAAAATACACTTTTTTTTGTATATAGCCAAGTATTTCTGTATATTTTTTCATTTTCGTGGTGAGAAAGCGAGGAATGTCAGAAGCGATTATTTCCTTCGCGCGTGCGCGCATGTCGCAACGTGTGCACGCGAACTTTTTATATTTTTTATGATTATTAGTTCATTTTTTTTCTCGACTAGTCTATAATTCAAAAATAATTGCTAAATTTGCAACCTATAAACAATGACACAATAATTTAGTTGGAAAGATGAAAAGATTTCTTATCTCAGCACTCGTTCTGCTAGTGGCAGGATGGAGTATCGCTGCCACACACGATGAAGACGGCAGCCGCTTATGGTTGCGCGCTGACAGCGTCAACACCGCAGCTGCGATTACTGGTGTCAAGGGTACTGCCATGGCAGAGCTGCAAACCTTCTGGCAAGGTGGCCCTGTGACGTTGAAGCGTCAGAAGGGATTGGCCAAGGATGGCTATACCATCAAGAGTCAGAACGGCAAGACCGTGATAGCAGCAGCCAGCGACGCGGGCTTGCTCTACGGTGCCTATCACCTGTTGCGCCTGCAACAGACAGGGCAGGGCATTGCCTCGCTCGACATCAGCGAGCAGCCTTTCTACGACTTGCGCATTCTAAACCATTGGGACAACCCTAACGGCACTGTGGAACGCGGCTTTGCGGGCAGGAGTATCTTCTTAAACCCCGACCCTGCGCGCATGAAGATGTATGGGCGCGCCAATGCCTCTGTAGGCATCAACGGCACCGTGCTCAACAATGTGAACGCCAAGCCAGAGGTGCTGTCGACCGAGAGTCTTCAGAAGTCTAAGGAAATAGCCGACCTGTTGCGCCCCTACGGTATCCGCGTCTATCTCTCCATTAACTTCGCTTCGCCCATTAGGATAGGCGGGTTGCAGACAGCCGACCCGCTCAATGCCGACGTCGTTCGCTGGTGGAAGGATAAGGTGAACGAGATTTACCGTATAATACCCGACTTCGGCGGTTTCCTCGTTAAGGCCAACTCCGAGGGCGAGCCGGGCCCGCAAGACTTCGGACGCACGCATGCCGACGGAGCCAACATGCTGGCCGATGTGCTGAAGCCACACGATGGAGTGGTGATGTGGCGTGCTTTCGTGTATAAGCCCCAAAGCAGCGACCGTGCCAACCAAGCCTACGAGGAGTTCATGCCGCTCGACGGTCAGTTCCGCGACAATGTCATCATTCAGGTGAAGAACGGCCCCATCGACTTCCAGCCCCGTGAGCCATACAGCCCGCTGTTCACCGCCATGCAGAAAACACCGATGATGGTGGAGTTCCAGCTAACGCAGGAGTATCTCGGCGCAGCCAACCACCTGGTATATCTCGCCCCCATGTGGCAGGAATTCTTCTCATTTGTGAAGCCTGCCAGCCTTAGGGCGATGGCCGGTGTGGCAAATATCGGTGACAACATCAACTGGTGCGGCCACCATTTCGCACAGGCCAACTGGTATGCCTTTGGCCGTACGGCTTGGAACCCCTCGCTGACGCCGCAGGATATTGCTGAGGAGTGGTTGGAACAAACGTTCAGTCTTTCTGCTACTGCAACAAATTCTCCGCTCTCCACCCTCTGCTCTCAACTCATTCATGTAATGCTCGCCAGTCGTGAGGCCTGCGTCAACTACATGATGCCATTGGGCCTTCATCACATCTTTGCAGGCTCTCACCACTACGGTCCAGAGCCTTGGTACAGTCCGCGTGGCGTGAGAGCCGACTGGACGCCCCCCTACTACCATAAGGCCGACAGCATAGGTCTGGGTTTCAACAGGACGCTTTCGGGTTCGGCTAATGTCAAGCAGTATCCTGCCGAGCTGTGCAGTCTCTACAACGACATCAACACCTGCCCTGAGAACCTGCTGACGTGGTTCCATCATGTGCCTTGGGATCACCGCATGAGCAGCGGACGCACTTTCTGGGACGAGCTGTGCCTTAAGTACGATGACGGTGTGCGCGAAGCACGCCACTTCCTGACTGTCTGGGATGCCTTGCAACCCTATGTCGACTGCCAACGCTTTGGCGAGGTGCAGCGCAAGCTCCGCATTCAGGCACGCGATGCTGAGTGGTGGCGCGATGCATGCCTACTCTATTTCCAGACCTTCTCTCACCGTCCTATTCCGCAAGATGTAGAGCATCCCGTCCACAACCTCGACGAGATGATGAAGTTCAGAATTCCCATCAGTATGTATGAGAATCCCGAGAGTGGATACACCAAATAACTACTGCCAGAGAGCGTCAGTTATCCCTGTTCCAATGACGCTATAGCAAAGAGTGATAAGTGAATGCTTATCACTCTTTGCTATTACATCTTCATTCTGTTGTGAAAGGTCAACTTGTTATTCTCCTCCCTCCCAGTGGAACACATCTACATGGGTTTCTCCGAAGTAAGGATCTTCTTCAACATTCTGCTGAATGAGCGGTTTGTTGTACTCCTTCCGCTCACCGTCGCGCGGAATGAAGCGGTTGAAGTCGGCAGTGGGTATTACCATTCCGAAGATACCCACACCACAGCGCTCGTGTTCAGACCTCAGTTTGTTAAACACATACATCGTTGAGAAGAAGGTATGGTCGTAGAATGCCGTATCATTATACATAATGAAGAGATTCCAGCGGTTGCGCATATCGTCGGTCACAGAATCAGTAAATGATGTAAACGTATGACCTATACAACTCACAAAGATGTCCATGTCATCAGCAGTAATGCTGTCACGCGACCAGATGCTCTCCTTGATGTTGTCCTCCATCTTCTCTTGCATTCGCTTGTGCGATGGATTAGTAATCCACGCTAAGACAAGCAGAAGGACAAAGATGCCAAGTGCAATGACAATCTTTCCTAGGCAGGTGTGCCGAAACTGCTTGAATGCTGATTCTTTTGTGCGGTATTCTCCGCGGTCTGTCTGATGCATCTTCTTTGATTTACGGTTTACTGTATTATTCTTTTTTCAATAAGACTAGTTGAGCACAACTCAGCTATCAATACTTCTATTGATGAGATTCATGAACTCCTGCCGAGTCTTGGCTTGGTTGAAGGCCCCACTAAATTCGCTAGTGGTGGTGATGCTGTTCTGCTTCTCCACGCCACGCATTTGCATACACATGTGCCTAGCCTCTACAACAACCATCACTCCAAGTGGGTGAAGCGTTTCTTCTATACACTGTCGTATCTGCATGGTCATGCGCTCCTGTACCTGCAGTCGGTGGCTGAAGATGTCAACCACACGCGCTATCTTCGACAGTCCAGTAATGTAGCCGTTTGGAATGTAGGCCACATGCACTTTTCCATAGAATGGCAACAGATGATGCTCGCAGAGCGAGAAGAAGTCGATGTCCTTGACTATGACCATGTGGTTATAGTCTTCCTTGAACAGAGCATCGGTAAGCACTTTGTGTGCGTCCATCATGTATCCGCGCGTGAGCACCTGCATGGCCTTTGCCACGCGCATGGGTGTCTTCTGCAGTCCTTCGCGCTCTGGGTCTTCGCCCAGCAGCACAAGTGTCTGCCTATAGTGCTCGGCCAGTGCCTCAAGTCCCTCGCGGTATTCTGTTTCCGGATTCATGTCCGTGGTTTGTGTTTTTACAATTTGCAGATCTACGATTTACAGAGCCGAATGCTCAATAGGGCACTTCAACCCTTTCTCTCACCAGGGTTGCAGTGTCATAGCCCAGCCTCACCACTTCGTTAAGCATCTCGCTTGCCTCAGCTTTAGTGCGGAAATCACCCAGACGGCATGTCCAGCGTCCACCCAGGAAGTGCACATGAACACGGTGTCCGGGGAAGAGCGTCCTCAGCCGGTTGCCCGTCTGCACAGCTTTCTGTTTATCTGTGCGTTTCTTGCCGCCCACAAAAGCCTGTACCCTATAGCCAGCCACCTTTCGCAGGCGTGTTGGCTGTGTTACTGTCGTAGCCACCGAGTCGGTAGCTGGCGATGCAGGTGTAGTAACGGTGCCGGTGGTGGTCTGTTGACGGTCTGAGTGCGTGCCGCCCGAAGGGGTAGTAGTAGAGGCCGTCTGTCTTCTGTCTCCCTGACGGTCGTTGTTGTGTCGCGGTGCTGGCGGAGTGGGCGTGATGCCGTTCACCAGGTTGTTGATGTCAGCATCCTGATGTATCGTCACCCTGCCACCAGGTGTGGCCTGCTGCAAATGCTCCGTGAACGTTTGCGCTCCTGCGGGGCAAAATGATAAATGACAAATGATAAATGATAAACCTATCAGCCACCATTTCCTTCTTGTCAGCATGCTTGTTTCTTTCATAGTGTCAACCATTTTCATTTATCACTTATCATTTCTCGCACATTGCTTCTTACTTCTTCCAGGCGTCTATGATACCCTTGAAGTCGGCTGCCTTCAGCGAAGCGCCTCCAATGAGACCGCCATCGATGTCGGGCTTGGCAAAGAGTTCAGGCGCATTGCTGGCCTTGCACGAGCCACCATAGAGGATGGTGGTATCATCGGCCACTTCCTGTCCATACTTCTCTGCAATGATACTGCGTATGTAGGCGTGAATCTCCTCAGCCTGCTCGGCAGTAGCGGTAAGGCCTGTGCCAATGGCCCAGATGGGTTCGTAAGCAATGACAATCTTGCGGAAGTCTTCCTCGCTGAGATTGAAGACGCTGCCTTCCAACTCAGCCTTCACCACCTCGTTCTGCTTACCTGCTTCGCGCTCGTCCTTGCTCTCTCCGATACAGAAAATCACCTTCAGGCCGTTCTTCTGGGCCAGGATAACTTTCTCTTTCAGAATCTCGGGAGTCTCCTTGTAGTACTCACGACGCTCGCTGTGGCCCAGGATAACATACTGTGCACCTGTCGACTTCACCATCTCGGCACTCACCTCACCGGTGAAAGCACCTTTTTCCTTGTCGGCGCAGTTCTCAGCACCCAAGCCAATGATGTCCTGGTCGAGGAACTGTGCTATGCTGGCCAGATGTATGAAGGGTGTGCAGATGACCACCCCGCAGTTAGGCTTGTCAGCTTTTAATGTGTCGTTCAGCTCCTTTGCAAGAGCGATTCCGTCCTGGAGATTCATGTTCATCTTCCAGTTTCCAGCTACAATTTTCTTTCTCATTGCTTTTTCGTTTGATGTTATATTATTAATGTGTTCTGTTGATGTTTCTTTGTCCACTTTCTTCTTTCGCCGCAGCCAACGTGTCCACATCCACAGACGGTCGGCTATGGTGAGTAGTGCCAGCGGCAGCACAAACCACAGCAGCAATCGCAGTATCTTCCCGGGCACTGTGTCGCCCGGCATCTGCCCCATCGGCAGCTGTTCCAGTGGCAGCGCGGCCGTCTCCTGTGCTATTACGGGCAACCTGTTGTGGCTCCATTTCCCCATTACCGTAGCATTCTTAAGCAACACCAGACCGGGATTGCTGCGAATGACGGTCTTCAGTGTGATGGGGTCTGTCTGGCAGAATGGATACTCCGCTCCAGTAATGTCGCGCCAGTGTTCCTGCTCCTCTTCCAAGCTCGCCGTCAAACAGTAGAAGCCATATCCATGCTCTCGGCTGTACTCATAGAGTTCGTTGATGAGGTCGAAGCGCGAGTCGTCGGCCCGCTCCAAGTAGGGAGCCACGAGCAGGAAGGTGTAACTAGTGTCGGCCAGCACCTCGTCGGTAATGTCGTCGCCTTCGACAGTCACGACCGAGAAGTCGTGTATGGGCGGCACATATCCCTGCGTCAATTGCACAGTGCGCGAGTCGACGAATGTCCAGCCAGCGTCAACAAGTGCTGTGTACTCATTGAGCGTGGTCTCCCGCTGCTCTCCGTCTTTCTGTAGTATGAAAGTTGTTTCAAACTGGGGCTGCTCTGCGCCCTCGGGCATCGCCATGCCCTCCTTGATGTTGGCCCCGATGTGATAGGGCCTGAAGTCGAACTGTGGCAGGTCATAAAGGCTCCACAGCGATATGGCCAGTATGAACAGCACCGTGTAGTTGATGACTATCCACTGGTTGGTGCGACTCACAAAGCGGAACATCTCCAGCGGCCTCCAGGCCACTACGACGGCCGCTGCAAGCAGCACCACGTTTTTCCACAGCGTCTGCCAATTAGTGAGCACCAGTGCGTCGCCGAAGCACCCGCAGTCGCTGATAGGATTGGTCAGTGCCAGCCAGAGCGTGAGTGGTGTCATGACCAGCATAATAGCCAAGACGAGCCTCGACGTGAGTCTGCGCCTGATAGCAAATAGCAGGAACACACCCAACGAGAACTCTACTGCAGCCTGTCCTACGGCGACCGCCAGTACGCCCCACTCAGGCAGTATGGTCCCCAAGTGCATTGCTTCCATGTAGTCCTGCAGCTTGTATTGCGTCCCCAGTGGGTCGACAGCCTTTACGAAGCCAGACAGGATGAACACGAGTGCCAGCACTAAGCGGCACGTATTAACAATAAGCTTCTTCACTCAGAAAGCTTTATCAGTGCAAACACTGAATAGTTGATGATATCCATATAGTTAGCATCTATGCCCTCACTCACCTTGGTGGTGTCGCCTTTCTGTGCAAGGTCTTCCATCTCCTTCACCCGTTCTATCTTCGTGAGAATGAGGTCGGTGTAAGAGCTGACGCGCATAGAGCGCCATGCTTCGTCGTAGTCGTGGTTCTTGCGTTTCATCAGCGCCAAGGCCTGCAGTGCATGTCTGTCGTAGTGTTGCAGTGCCTCATCGTTGGTCATGTCAACGGTGTCGGCAAATCCTTGTTCCAGCTGAATAAGCCCTACGATGCCATAGTTCACCAGTCCCACGAACTCAGGGCGTATGCCTTCGCCCACCAATGTACGCCCCGACATCTCAATCTGCCTGATGCGCTTTGCCTTGATGAACAGCTGGTCGGTGAGCGACTGTGGTCTGAGTATTCGCCACGATGCCCTGTAGTCGTGCAGTTTCTGGCTGAACAGCTCCCTACATTCAGCCACGGCGGTCTCAAACTCTTGATTGGTCTTTTCGAACTTATCCATAACAGGGTGCAAAGATACAAAAAAACAAGCGAAGAGCCAAAAAAAACGTGATTTTTCTTTCTTTTGGTTATCTGATGAACAGTAGTTCGCGATATTTGGGCAGTGTCCACAAGCCGTCTTCCACTATCATCTCCAGATGGTCGGCTTCATTGCGTATGTCGTCCATCTTCGGACACACTGTGTCGTGATAGGCTATGGCGCGCTGGTGTATGTCCTGTATGCGGTTGGCTTCACGGCGCGCGCCAGTCAGCTCTTCCACTAACTGCTCTATGCGCTCCGTACGCTCGGCTATCTCTTCTATGAGTTTCATGTTGCGGGCCGACAGGCGGCAGGCCTTCTCCTCGTCAAAGACGCTCTTCATGCCCTGCACGTTCTTGATGAGCTGGCTCTGGTAGTGGGTAGACACGGGTATGATATGGTTCATGGCCAAGTCGCCCAGCACTCGGGCCTCTATCTGCACCGTCTTCACATACATCTCCCATTTCACCTCGTTGCGTGCCTGCAACTCTTTGGCGGTCATCACCTTGGTGTTCTCGAACATCTCTATGCTGTTAGCGTCGAGGTAATGCTCAAAGATGACGGGGCACGACTTCTCTACGTCGAGTCCACGGCGGGCGGCCTCCTCCACCCATTCATCGCTGTAGCCGTTGCCGTCGAAGCGCACGGGCTTGCAGGTCTTGATGTCGTCGCGCAGCACGTCGATGATGGCATGATACTTGGCGGTATGCCCCTCGCCCAGCACGTATTCTGGTCGCACGGCGTATTCGGCCATCCTTTCGTCCACCCGTTTCTTGAACGAGAAGAGCGCTTCGGCCATGGCGGCATTGAGTGCAATCATGGCCGAGGCGCAGTTCACGCTCGACCCTGGTGCACGAAACTCGAACCTGTTGCCGGTAAAGGCAAAAGGCGACGTGCGGTTGCGGTCGGTATTGTCGATGATGAGGTCGGGAATCTGCGGAATGTCTATCTCTCCCTTGTAGAGGCCCACCTTATGTGTATCCTTTGACGGTGCCTGGCTGCCGGTGTTGAGCAGGTTTCTTCCGTTTTCTATGGTGTCGAGCATGTCAGACACGTATTTGCCCAAGAAGGAGCTGATAATGCTGGGCGGTGCTTCGTTGCCTCCTAAGCGGTGGGCATTGGTGGCGCTCATGATAGAGGCCTTCAGCAGTCCGTTGTGCCGATACACAGCCATGAGCGTCTCTACGATGAAGGTCACGAAGCGCAGGTTCTCCTCTGGTGTCTTGCCAGGGGCATGCAGCAGTGTGCCGTTGTCGGCAGTGAGGCTCCAGTTGTTGTGCTTGCCGCTGCCGTTGATGCCGTCGAAGGGTTTCTCGTGCAGCAGCACGCGGAACCCATGCTTGCGGGCTACTTTCTTCATCAAGCTCATCAGCAGCATGTTGTGGTCTACTGCCAGATTGCACTCCTCATAGATGGGTGCCAGCTCAAACTGGTTGGGGGCTACCTCGTTATGGCGTGTCTTGCAGGGTATCGACAGCTCCAGTGCCTGTATCTCCAAGTCTTTCATGAAGGCCTGCACGCGGTCGGGTATGGTGCCAAAGTAGTGGTCGTCCATCTGCTGATTCTTCGCGCTCTCATGCCCCATCAGCGTACGGCCGGTGAGCATCAGGTCAGGGCGTGCGCTATACAGTCCCTCGTCCACAAGGAAGTACTCCTGCTCCCAGCCCAGGTTCACCTTCACCTTCGTCACGTCATCGTAGAACAGCGAGCACACCTCGGTGGCGGCTTTGTCTACGGCGTGGAGGGCACGCAGCAGCGGTGCCTTGTAGTCGAGTGCCTCGCCCGTATAGGCTATGAAGATGGTGGGAATACATAATGTGTCATCGATAATGAAGACGGGGCTGGTGGGGTCCCATGCGGAGTAGCCGCGAGCCTCGAAGGTGTTGCGTATGCCGCCGTTGGGGAATGAGCTGGCATCGGGTTCCTGCTGCACCAGCAGCTTGCCGCTGAACATCTCTATCATGCCGCCCTTGCCGTCGTGCTCAATGAAGGCGTCGTGCTTCTCGGCCGTTCCCTCTGTGAGCGGCTGAAACCAGTGCGTATAGTGGGTGACACCCATCTCCTGTGCCCACTGTTTCATTCCCACAGCCACCGCATCGGCTATGCCGCGGTCCAGGCGCACCCCATTGTCAATCACGTCGATGAGCTTGTCGTAGATGTCCTTCGCCAGATACTTGTACATCTTCTCGCGGTTGAACACATACTTGCCGAAATATTCCGACGGACGCGTGTCGGGAGCCTTTATCTCCAGAGGACGTTTCTTGAATGCCTCTTCTACTACTTGAAATCTCAGGTTGCTTGCCATATATATAATAATGTGTATGTGTTTACATCTTTCCCTGTTCGCCCAGATAGGAGTCCTTGAAGCCGAGGAAATAAAGCACGCCGTCCAGTCCGAGGCTTGAGATGCTCTGCTTGGCATTGGCCACCACACGCGGCTTGGCGTGGAAGGCTATGCCAAGGCCCGCCTCACTGATCATCGGCAGATCGTTGGCGCCGTCGCCCACGGCAATAGTCTGTGCCAGGTTCACCTTCTCCACCTGTGCTATGAGTTTCAGCAGTTCAGCCTTGCGGTGTCCGTCAACGATGTCGCCCACGTAGTGGCCCGTCAGCTTGCCGTTCTCGTCCACCTCCAGTTCGTTGGCATAGACATAGTCTATACCGTAGCGGCGCTGCAGATACTCGCCGAAGAACGTAAAGCCGCCGCTGAGGATGGCTATCTTGTAGCCGCATCTCTTTAGTATCGTCATCAGTCGGTCGGTGCCCTCGGTAATGGGCAGATGCTCGGCAATGTCGCGCATCACGCTCACATCAAGTCCCTTCAGCAGGCTCACACGGCGCGTAAAGCTCTCCTTGAAGTCTATCTCGCCTCGCATGGCGCTCTCGGTGATGGCTCTCACCTCGGCCCCCACGCCGGCGCGCTCGGCCAGTTCGTCGATGCATTCCGTCTGTATGAGTGTGGAGTCCATGTCAAAGCAGATGAGGCGTCGCATGCGCCTGAACATGTCGTCCTTCTGAAACGAGAAGTCCACCTCCATCTCAGCCGAGAGCTTGAGAAACTGCCGCTGCATCTCCTGACGGTCGGCAGGCTCGCCGCGCAGTGAGAACTCTATGCAGGCACGGGTGTGCTTGGCAGGGTTCTTGATGCTCTTGCGCCCCGTCATGCGGCGTATGGCGTCAATGTTGAAGCCCTGGTCGGCAATGACGCGCGTGGCGGCCTCTATCTGGCGCGCCTCCAGCTGGCGTCCCATCACCATGAGTATGTAGCGGTTCTTGCCCTGATGGCCCACCCACTCTTCGTACTCATCGTCGCTGATAGGCGAGAAGCCAATGTTCACGCCCAGCTCGGTGGCCTTGAACAGCAGCTCCTTCATCACCTGTCCCGAGTGCGTCTCCTCCATGCGTATGAGTATGCCCAGCGACAAGGTGGAGTGTATATCGGCCTGGCCTATGTCGAGTATCTGTGCGTCGTAGCGCGCCAGTATTCCCATCACCGAGGCGGTCAGTCCCGGGCGGTCCTGTCCGGTGATGCGCACCAAGAATTGTTCTTCGCGGTTGTTTGCTTCCATGCTTTGACTGTTTTGGGCTGCAAAGGTACGAATAATTCTCGAATTAACGGTAGAGAAAGATAAAAAAGAACAAATAAACTGTTCGATTGGCAACAACGGACTTTTTATGGCTACACTGACTGTTCGGAGATATAGCAGCGGACAACAACGTACTTTTATGCGCTACACCGGCTGTTCTTAGAATTATGCAGCGGACAACAACAGACTTTTTATGCGCTACACCGGCTGTTCGTGGATATATGCAGTGGACAACAACGGACTTTTGTGTGGTACACCGGCTGTTCGTGGATATATGCAGCGGACAACAACGGACTTTTATGCGCTACAGCTGCAGTTCGTGGATATATGCAGCGGACAACAACGGACTTTTATGCGCTACAGCTGCAGTTCGTGGATATAAGCAGCGGACAACAACGGACTTTTATGCGCTACAGCTGCAGTTCGTGGATATAAGCAGCGGACAACAACGGACTATTATGTGCCACACTGGCTATTCGGAGGTATAAGCAGCGGACAACAACG
>JAEEGG010007171.1_pt1 | contig 25864 bp, 26 predicted proteins | sample 9134161 | NCBI WGS metagenome assembly JAEEGG01 (sample SAMN16246543, study PRJNA631951) | gut metagenome | biome: gut microbiome; feature: rumen; material: CR-attached | host: Bos | place: Iran: Karaj | collected 2018-10 | reverse complement strand
TGATGCATACGAGCATGGAGTAAGGATAACCGGTTGCTCGGTACATCTGGTAACTCCGGAGTTGGATGCAGGTCCGGTGATAATTCAGGCAGGCGTGCCGGTAAACGGTACGGTTGACGAATTGGAGACGCAGATTCACCGCATGGAGCATCGCATTTTCCCGCAGGCACTGCAGTGGTTCTCAGAGGGCCGTATCAGCACTGAGGGACACAAGGTTATAGTGGCTCCCGCTGTCGGTCCGGTAAAAAAGATTGATTACATAGAGGGTTGCCTGGTTTCGCCGGCACTCGAGGAAAAATTATAGGCTTATGAGTAGAGAAGACACCCCCACGGCTCATATCGCAGCGCAGTATGACGATGTAGCCAAGACTGTGATTATGTGCGGAGACCCTCTCCGTGCCAAGTTCATTGCCGAGAAGTATCTGGACAGTCCCAAACTCTTTAATGAGGTTCGCGGAATGCTGGGTTATACCGGTCTTTACAAGGGCAAGCGCGTATCGGTTATGGGTCACGGAATGGGTATCCCATCAATAGGTATCTACTCTTACGAGCTGTTCAACTTCTTTGATGTTGAGAACATCATCAGGGTAGGTACGGCAGGTGCATTGACTGCAGACATGAAGATAGGCGATATGCTCTTTGCACAGGCTGCCTGCACGGATTCCGATTACGGACATCAGTACGGATTCCCTGCCAGGTTTGCGCCGATAGCCGATTTCGGTCTGCTGGAGAGTGCCGCACGTGTGGCCCGTGAGAACGGATTCCCGTTTCAGGTGGGTAACATATACAGTGCCGATGTTTTCTACGATGAGTCCGACAAGCAGATGAAATGGGGCAAGTTCGGAGTGAAGGCAGTCGAGATGGAATCGGCCGGACTCTATATCAACGCTGCCGCATCGGGCAAGAAGGCGCTGACCATATGCACCATATCGGACCAGCTGGTTCACCGCAAGTATGCATCGACCGAGGAGCGTCGCAGCAGCTTTACCAACATGATGAAGGTGGCACTTGAGATAGCATAAAGCCTATGAAAGAGATTCTGCAGCGCATAGAAGACGCTTTGGGCGGCCGGTATGCTGCGGCAGAGCTTGAAACCATAAAGAAGGCACTGTGTCTGGAGTATCTGGGCATCAGTGCCGTCTCTTTTTATACCAAAGAAAAACTGTCTGCTGATACGGAAAAACTGGATGGGGCTTTGCATCGTTTGGCTAAAGGCGAGCCTTTACAGTATGTGATTGGTACAACACCTTTCTGTGGCCTTACTTTCAGGGTTGACGGGCGGGTGCTGATACCGCGTCCCGAGACTGCGGAGCTTGTAGATTGGGTGGCAGGGGATGCAACTCTGTCAGGTCCTCTGCTGGACGTGGGTACCGGCAGCGGATGCATAGCCATAAGTCTGGCTCACCGTCTTCCCGGCTGGAAAGTGCAGGGGTGGGATATCAGCGAGGGCGCTCTTGAGGTGGCACGTGAGAACAGCCGCCTTAACGGCACGGATGTGGAGTTCCGCAAGGTGGATATACTTAATGAAGAACCGGATTGCAGGTTTGATGTGATTGTGAGCAATCCGCCTTATGTGATGGAATCTGAGAAAGGACAGATGGAGGATACAGTGCTGGATTATGAGCCTCACCTGGCTCTGTTCGTATCGGACGCTAATCCCCTTCTTTTCTATAGGGCTATTGCAGAGTTCGGGCATCGGGCCCTTAATCCGGGCGGAAGGCTCTATTTTGAGATCAATCCCCTCCTGGTAGAGGAGATGAAGGAGATGCTTATGGGTGCGGGCTACCGTGATGTTGAGGTCCGCAATGATATATTTGGAAAACCACGAATGATAAAAGCTATACTATGACTGAATCTGAAGGAAAGACACTTGCCGAGCGGTACTGCTCGGGGGCGGAGCACTGCTGTCAGGAGGTTAGGGCTATGCTGGAACGGCATGGTGCCGAGAAACCTGACATTGAGAGAATCCTTAAACATCTTGTAAAGGAGGGTTATGTTGATGAATCCCGTTATGCCGCTGCCTTTGTCCATGACAAGGTGAGGTTTGCCAAATGGGGCAGGGCCAAGATTGCCCAGGCTCTTTGGCAGAAACGTATCCCTGCCGGTGTGGCCGATGCGGCTCTGTCCCGTATTGACGAGGATGAGTATATGACGGCTCTCAAGGATGTCGTCGCCTCACGTTACCGCCAGACTAAGGGCGTAACTGAGTATGAGCGCAAGATGAAAACCATGAAATCTGTCTGCAGTCGCGGTTATGAGCCGGCGCTTGTGCGCAAGGTTCTGAACCTGCAGGATTCATTTTCTGATTGATTTATGGAGTCGGGTGGTTTCAGGCGCCCGGGACTTGTACGTAAGCTGTTTGAGTTTGTTTTTCCGCATTACTGCAAGGTTTGCGGGCACAGGCTTGATCCTATGGAGGAGCAGCTTTGCGTCACTTGCTTTCTGGGTATGCCGCGGTTGGAGTACCGCGCTGATGTCATTAATCGTACTGAGCGGATGCTTCTTACTGAGAAGAGTCTGGTTCGGGCAGCCTCTGTGCTTCATTACAGCAAAGAGAGTGATTACCGCAACATCCTTTTTCATCTTAAGTACTGGCGGCATCCTCAGGTCGGGGTTTGGTTGGCTCGGGTGGGGGCTCAGGAACTGATCCCTCAAGGGTTCTTTGAGGGGATTGACTGCATTGTTCCTATGCCTATCACTTATTGGAAGGAACTGCGACGCGGATACAACCAGAGTACCTTTATTGCCAAAGGCATTCACAAGGCTACTGGTATTCCCATTATCAATAATGCGGTAAAGTGTGTCAAGGCTCATTCCAAGCAGGCTGGATTGGGAAAGTACCAGCGCTGGAACAATGCGCAGGATCTTTTTGCGGTCACGGATTCTTCATCGCTGCAAGGCAAGCATGTGCTGGTGGTTGATGACGTGATTACCACCGGTGCTACCTTATGCTCTCTTATTGACGTTATGGAGGCCAATATTCCGAACTTGAGAGTTAGTGTGTTCACACTTGCAGTTGCGGACTAAATTCTTGTTAACTTTGCACCTGGAAATGGAAGAGAGCGTAAAACATATTAAGATTAGTGAGTTTAATTATCCGCTTCCGGATGAGCGGATTGCTAAGTTCCCTTTGGCTGAGAGGGACAGTTCAAAGCTGTTGGTGTACAGGCAGGGGGAGGTTAGTGAGGATGTCTTCCGTAATCTTCCTGAGTATTTGCCGGCCGGGGCAATGATGGTGTTCAATAACACTAAGGTTATTCAGGCGCGGCTTCATTTCCGCAAGGAGGCTACGGGTGGGCCTAAATCTACCGGGGCTTTGATTGAGATTTTCCTTCTGGAACCGGCTGATCCGTCGGACTATCAGGTTATGTTCACTCAGACTGAGCGCTGTAGCTGGTACTGCCTGGTGGGTAACCTTAAGCGGTGGAAGGAGGATACTCCCGTACTGCGCAATACTGTTCAGATAGGCGATAAGACAATAACTCTTGAGGCTCGTCGCGGTCCTCTTCATGGAACCAGTCACAGGATTGACTTCTGTTGGGACGGTGGTGTAAGTTGGGCTGAGTTGCTTGAGGCTGCGGGTGAGATTCCTATTCCTCCTTACTTGAACAGGGAGTCGCAGGAGAGCGATAAGACTACTTATCAGACCGTATATTCCAAGATAAAGGGTAGCGTGGCTGCTCCTACTGCCGGTCTGCATTTTACTGAGCGGGTGCTCCGGGATCTGGATGCTCACGGGATTGACCGTGAGGAACTGACGCTTCATGTGGGTGCGGGTACTTTCCGCCCGGTCAAGTCGGAGGAGATAAGCGGGCATGAGATGCATACCGAGTTCATTGCCGTAAAGCGCTCCACCATTGAGAAGCTGATTGCTCACGGGGGCCAGACCATTGCAGTTGGTACCACTTCGGTCCGCACTCTGGAGAGCCTCTACTATATTGGCGTCTATCTGAGTACCCATCCTGATGCCACTGAGGATGATATGCATGTCAAGCAGTGGACTCCTTATGAGACAAATCCTACAATGAGTTCGGTAGATGCTCTGCAGCATATACTGGACTATCTGAGCCGCCACAATATTGATGTGCTCAAGACAAGCACCCAGATAATCATTGCGCCGGGTTACAAGTACCACATAGTCAAGATGATGGTTACCAATTTCCATCAGCCCCAGAGTACTCTGTTATTGTTGGTGTCGGCCTTTGTAAACGGCGACTGGAAAAAAATATACCGCTACGCTTTGGACAACGGTTTCCGTTTCCTCAGCTACGGTGACTCCTCACTGCTGATTCCTTAGCTCCGGCCTACATATCATTTTACGAATGAACTGGTTGCAGAGCTTTGGGGTAACGTAACTGCCGATGCAATCAGGAAACGGAAGTAGCGGTTTTTGCTTATTATCACGCGCCAAACATGAGGCAAACGGCAATTGTCCCGCTTTTGTCCCACACTCCACAACCTTTTTATGGCATATTGCACCTATTTTTGTAAACAAAACAATTAGTTATGTCGCTTAAAAGAGGAATGGGGTTAAGGATAAAGATAATTATTATTTCAATACTATTTCCTCTTTCAATAAGCCCACAGTCTTATGTAGATATAGAGAATGGGCATGAATGTGTTGATTTGGGACTCAGTGTTAAATGGGCTACTTGTAATGTCGGCGCTAAAAAACCTCACCAGCGTGGCATTTACTATGCTTGGGGTGAGACCAAGGAAAAATATTATTATTTTACATGGAAGAGTTATAAATTTTGGCAAGATGGTAATAATGCTGATGATGTGAAGTTTACAAAATACAATACAGACAGCTTAAGAGGTCGGGTAGATAATTACAAATATTTAAAACCAGAAGATGATGTTGCACATGTAGATTGGGGTGGCGCATGGCGTATTCCTTCATTTACAGAAATACAAGAACTGATAGAAAATTGTACTTGGGAATGGACAACGCTGAAGCGCGTAAAAGGATTCAAGGTTTCCAGTAAAAAATCTGGATACACGGATCGTTTCATTTTCTTGCCAGCTGGTGGATTCCGTACTGGCAATAAGATATATGGAGAAGGTTATTGCGGATGTTACTGGACTTGCAATCTTGATTTAAGAGGTTGTTACGGAGCATATAGTCTGATTTTCCCTTTAAGTGTAGCAAGTTCCTATCAAGGAGACCGCTCCTATGGTCAATCTGTCCGTCCTGTATGGGACCCTAAAATGTGACACAAAAGCAATGCATCTTGATGTAAGGGGAAACTATTCAACTCTCAAAAAAAGGATAAATACAGTTATAATATAAATTTGTAGATAAAAAACGTCATAGTTATGAGGGTTAGCGGAGGAGTCTTTGTCATTTTGAACATATTATGGGTTTTGATCCTTTTTTCATGCAGTAATTACCAAAGTGACCTGAAAGTGGTTGAAAAGTTGCTGGTAACAGATCCACAAACTGCTGATTCAGTACTTATGTCCCTTCCGATGCCAAAATCCCAGCGTGACAATGCACTGTATGCCATACTTAAGACTCAGATTGATTATGAATTGGGAAGGCCATTCTCGTCAGACAGCCTTATAATAACCGCCACAGACTATTATGGTTCCAGGCGCAAGAGTTATCACGCAGCCTTGGCATGGTACTCACAAGGGTGCGTGTATTCCAGAATGAAAAACAATCATGCTGCCATCTACGCATACCTCAAGGCTAAAGACCTTTTCCCGGATACGCTTGTCAGATACTATGCGCTGACTGAGAGAAACCTTGGTAGCCGCTATTACGAAAAAAAGATGTATGACTGTGCCTATGATGAATTCTACAAATGCAGGATCAATGCTGACAGAATTCAGGATTCATCGTTGTCACATTATGCAAGTGTTTTCTCTGTATTGTCCAGAATTCAGGATCCGAATATACAGAATACGGACAATCAGATGTCACAGTTCTCCTTTATCCTTAATGAAGTCTATGAAGCTGAAAATGCCAGAACAGACACTCTATTTAAAATCCCCAAAGATAATTCTTCATCATTTGAGAATTCAAGCGATACTACGTTCAGGGTAGTTACCATAAAAAGTATGTTACTACATGGAGAAAGGCAGAGTAATCAAATACCTCCAATATCACCTGATGCTTATTACAATATGAAAGCCACCTCGTTTTATTATTCAGAAGATTTTGATTCCGCTTATATATTCTTCAAAAAATCAATCCCCGACATTTCAGATGCCAACGCCAGGATAATAATATATGATAGATTGGCAGAGATTTCGGCTAAAAAAGGCAATGCCGCCGAAGTTCTTATGTGGCATCAGCAATACTCCGAACTTCGAGATTCAATCGAGATGGTTAAGCAGTCTGATTCCAGGGAGATAATGGATTTGCAGTACCTGCACAGAGAAGAACTGAAGGAGGAGAAAATGCAGGGCAGGCATAAGCGCTTTGTCCTGATTTGCATATTCTCTTTCATTGCCATAACCATTATTACGGTTCTTATATACGTCCTGTTCAAGAACAGGGAGAAGAAACGCATTATAGAAAAACAGGAGGAGTTTATCAGGTTGGAACAGGAAATACGCCGAAGCAGCATTTTCATTCTTGAATCCAGGGTAAGGGAACAGTCACAAACTGACCCCGAGGCGCGTGCCGTACTGATGAATCTGTATCGGCACAGGATAGAAATAAACAAGAAGTACTTTTATAATAGTGAAGCGTTCAGAACACTTACATCCGATTCCTTAGGTCAAGAGCTGGACTCCAGCAAGAAGGCTATGGTCATTGAAACCATCAGGCACTCATTCAGCGATACTATTGCAGATATGCAGATAGAGTATCCCGGAATAGATACAGAAGAGTCCCTGACGTTGTTGTTGTCAGCTATGCACTTTAAGAATGAACTGGTTGCAAAGCTATTGGGTAACGTAACTGCCGATGCAATCAGGAAACGTAAGTACAGGTTCAGTAAAAGAAATCCAGACTATTATTCTCTTTTTTGCTGATAGTCTCACGCTGATAGTATGGCAACCGGATTCCCCCTCATTTTGTCCCATACGCAACAGTTTTGGAAGTGCTCAAGACCAGCACCCAGATCATAATTGCGCCGGGTTACAGATACCACATCGTAAAGATGATGGTTACCAATTTCCACCAGCCCCAAAGCACTCTGCTGCTGCTGGTATCGGCCTTTGTGAACGGCGACTGGAAAAAGATATATGATTACGCCCTAACTAACGGATTCAGATTCCTTAGTTACGGAGATTCTTCGCTTCTTATTCCTTAAGGAGTTTGTCGTAGTAGTGTACGGCTTCAAGCTTGTGGTTCTTCTGACCATCCAGGCCGAACACCTCTTCGCGGTTGCTGACCTTTGCCCAACCGTGGATATCGGAAATAGTATCACTTACGCGAATCTGGCCGTTCTCAAAGAAGAAGGCGGATGTGATAGAGGTCCGATAACCGGTTTCCTCTTCCTCTTCTTCACCGAAAGAGAGGTTTATCTGATCGTCGTTTATAGTGTAGGTAAAGCTGATGAAGGTGGTGTCATTACCGCTGTATTTACCGGTACCGTCCTCATTGAAATACCATGTTACTTCATAGGGGTACATCAGGACCGGCTTTATAGCCGCACTGTCGCAGATTCCTATTACAGATGCGTCGTAATCCAACTTATTTCCATCAAAATAATACTCAGAACGGGAAAGGTTCCAGATACCGTTAATTGTAATCTCATTGCTCTTGTTCCTGCAGGAAACAAAACAGATTGCCAATACTGCCAGCAATCCGCTAAAAATCAAACTTCTCTTCATTGGAATAAACTATTTGCCCACAAAATTAGATAAATTTGTAAACCTAAAAAACAAAAATATGGATAAACCCACGGTTGCGCTGATGTATGATTTTGACGGAACGCTGTCTCCGTCATATATGCAGGAGTATGATTTTATGGATGCAATAGGACTGACCGATAAGGAGTCATTCTGGAAGGCATCGCACGGCCTGGCAGAGAAACAGCAGTCCAGTACCATCCTGGCTTACATGAAACTGATGGTGGATAAGGCCCAGGAGAACGGCATAAGCATCCGCCGCCAGCAGTTCGTGGAGTTCGGTCGTGGAATAGGGTTCTTTCCCGGAGTGGAGCAGTGGTTTGAACTCATCAACCGCAAGGGTGCCGAGATGGGAGTCAATGTGGAGCACTACATAATCTCATCGGGCCTTAAGGAACTCATTGAGGGTACATCGATAGCCAAATACTTCAAGCAGATATACGCCTGCTCATTCATGTATGAGAATGACAAGGCCGTATGGCCCGCCGTGGCAGTGGATTTCACCTCCAAGACACAGTTCATATTCATGATAAACAAGGGCATACTCGATATCTGGCGTAATGCCCAAATCAATGATTCAATGCCCGATGAGGGCCGTCCGGTTCCGTTCCAGAACATGATTTACCTGGGTGACGGAGAGACCGATATCCCCAGCATGCGCATAGTAAAGAGCGAGGGAGGTCACTCCATAGCCATTTACAAGCCCGGCAACGATTCCAGCCGCGCCCAGGCCCGCAATCTTGTACAGAGAGGCCGCGTAAACTTTGCCTGCCCGGGCGATTACCGTGAGGGCAGCGAGCTCTACAACGCCGTAATAGCCACCATAGCCAAGGTAAAGACCGGCTCCGATTTCCACAACCTGGAGCGCCAGAACCAAAAGTCCATGCTCGAGGACTGAGTCCCCCGTTTCCCTTTGGCGGAGTTTACAAAATGAGAATGACTGTGCAAAACGCCCCGTTTTGACAGATTCCCAAAAGGCTGGGGGTAGCTTTATCCGTATCTTTGCTACCCCTATGGAAAAGTTCAATATTATTGTTTTGGCAAAGCAGGTGCCCGATACCCGTCAGGTGGGTAAGGACGCCATGAATGCCGACGGCACCATTAACCGTGCCGCACTTCCGGCAGTGTTCAACCCGGAGGACCTCAACGCACTGGAACAGGCCCTTGCCATCAAGGACCGTTTTCCCGGCAGTACAGTGACCATGCTCACAATGGGTCCTGAGAGAGCAAAAGAGATAGTGATGGAGGGTGTATATCGCGGTGCCGACGGCGGATATCTGCTGACCGACCGCCTGTTTGCCGGAGCCGATACCCTGGCCACATCATATGCCCTGTCAACCGCAATCCGCAAGATAGGCAAGTTCGATATTATAATAGGTGGCCGCCAGGCTATTGACGGTGATACCGCCCAGGTTGGTCCTCAGGTGGCCGAGAAACTGGGTCTGAACCAGATAACCTACGTTGAGGAGATCCTTGACATGGACAGCAAGTCAGTTACCGTAAAGCGCGTGATCACAGGAGGTGTGGAGACCGTAAAGGCTCCGCTGCCCTGTCTGCTCACAGTGAACGGAAGCGCCGCCCCCTGCCGCCCCCGCAACGCTCGCCTGCTCATGGGCCGCAAGAACTATGACGTTCCCGCATGGACCGTGGCCGATGTAAACGCCGATCCCGCCAAGTGCGGACTGTCAGGTTCACCCACCAAGGTAAAGAAGATTGAGAACATAGTATTCCAGGCCAAGGAGAGCAAGCGCTATGGTGCCGATGAAAAGGAGATAGCCGCTCTGATTGAGGAACTGGCCACAAACCACATAATAGGATAAGCCATGAACAGCATATTCGTATATTGCGAGCTGGAAGGAGTCCAGGTGGCTCCCGTCAGTCAGGAACTGCTCACCAAGGGCCGTTCACTTGCAAACCAGTTGGGCGTCAAGCTTGAGGCCATTGCCATAGGCAGCGGCCTGGACGGCATAGAGAAGCAGATACTCCCTTACGGAGTGGATGTACTGCATGTGTTTGATGACAAGGCTCTTGCACCCTACACCACAGCACCCCATTCAGCAATCCTGGTAAAACTGTTCCAGGAAGAGCAGCCGCAGATTGCGCTCATGGGCGCAACCGTGATAGGCCGTGACCTGGGCCCGCGAGTATCATCGGCCTTAGGTAGTGGACTTACAGCCGACTGCACCAATCTGGAGATAGGTGAGTATGAGGACAAGAAGACCGGTAAGGTCTATGAGAACCTGCTCTACCAGATACGTCCCGCATTCGGCGGCAATATCATAGCCACCATCGTCAACCCCGACCACCGTCCCCAGATGGCAACCGTACGTCAGGGTGTGATGAAGAATGAAATACTCAAGGCAGACTATAAGGGTGAGATCGTAAAACATAAGGTGGCCGATTACGTAAGTCAGGCCGACCTGGCAGTGAGCGTGATTGAGCGCCACATGCAGAAACCCTCACACCATCTGGACAGCGCCAGCATAGTAGTGGCCGGCGGTTACGGAATGGGCAGCCGCGAGGGATTTGACATGTTGTTCAAGTTGGCCGATGTGCTGCACGCCGAGGTAGGTGCCAGCCGTGCCGCAGTGGATGCCGGTTTTGTGGATCATGACCGTCAGATAGGTCAGACAGGTATCACTGTAAGACCCAAGCTCTATATAGCCTGCGGTATATCGGGCCAGATCCAGCACATAGCAGGTATGCGTGAGAGTAGCCTCATCATGTCAATCAACCAGGATCCCGACGCCCCCATCAACGCTATTGCCGATTACGTTGTGACCGGCCGCGTGGAGGATGTGATTCCCAAACTGATCCGTAACTTAAAGGAGATTTCAAAATGAACAACTATAAGGATACCCCTGAACTCAGTGCCCGTATGCACTCTCCGCTTATGGAGCGCATAGTGGAGCTTAAGGAGAACTTCTATGCCGAGGCCGATAAATATGACTATGCACCGGCCGATTTTGCCGATGCAATGGACAATTTTGACCGCGTGCTGGAACTGACCGGCAGTGTATGCGATGAGGTTATTGCCCCCAATGCCGAGAGCGTTGACCGCGAGGGCTCACACTGCAGCGGCGGCCGCGTACAGTACTCTCAGGGTACTGCGCAGAATCTCAAGGTGATGCACCAGGCCGGTCTGTCAGGATTCGGACTGCCCCGTCAGTACGGTGGTCTTAATATGCCTGTAACCGTATTCAGTGCAGTAGGTGAGATGATTTCCCGTGCCGATGCATCGTTCCAGAACGTATGGGGCCTGCAGTCATGCGCCGATACCATCAACGAGTTCGGCAGCCCTGAGCAGAAGGAGAAATACCTCAAGATGGCCAGCGAGGGTGCCACCATGTCAATGGACCTGACCGAGCCCGATGCCGGAAGTGACCTGCAGAGCGTGATGCTCAAGGCTACTGAGGATCCGGAGAACGGCTGCTGGCGTCTGAACGGCGTAAAGCGCTTTATAACCAACGGTGACAGCGACATCCACCTGGTACTTGCCCGCAGCGAGGAGGGTACCACCGATGGCCGCGGACTGTCACTATTTATCTATGACAAGCGTAACGGCGGCGTGAACGTTCGCCGCATCGAGGATAAGATGGGTATTCACGGATCACCCACCTGCGAGCTGGTGTTCAACAATGTCAAGGCTGAGCTTTGCGGTGACCGCCGCTTAGGTCTTATCAAGTACGTTATGTCACTTATGAACGGTGCCCGCTTAGGTATTGCCACCCAGAGCGTGGGCATTCAGGATGCCGCATGGCGTGAGGCTGTAGCCTATGCTGCAGAGCGCCGTCAGTTTGGCCGTAACATCGATACATTCCCTGCCGTATATCAGATGCTGGCAGTGATGAAGGCCAAGGTAGAGGCATCACGCTCACTCATGTATGAGACATCACGTTACGTTGACATATACAAGTCACTTGACCAGATTGCCAAGACCCGCACTCTGACCCCCGAAGAGCGTCAGGAGAGCAAGCGTTACAGCCGTCTGGCCGATGCACTGACACCTATCACCAAGGGTATGACCAGTGAGTTCGCCAACCAGAACGCATATGACAGCATCCAGATACACGGAGGTTCAGGCTTTATGCGTGACTATACCTGCGAGCGCCTGTACCGCGATGCCCGTATCACCTCAATCTATGAGGGTACCACACAGCTTCAGGTTGTAGCTGCCCTGCGTTACGTTACCAGCGGAGTATATTCACAGTACGTTAAGGATATGCTGGCCACACTGCCTGACTCTGAGAGCAAAGCCGCCATCAGCGCCATGGTTGAGAAACTGGACGCCATGACCGCTCATGTGACTGACCAGAAGGAGACCGAGATGAATGATTTCTGCGGACGCCGTCTGATGGAGAGCGCAGCCTATTGCGTAATGAGCACCCTGCTGCTTCGTGACTCCATTGAAACTCCGGACCTGTTTGACAAGTCACTCAAGGTATTTCTGGACTACTCCCGCTCACAGGTGGAGGGTCATTATAGCGTAGTCATGACTTGGACTCAGGAGAGCATGGAATACTATAAATAAGTTATTGAATAACTATTAAAGAGACCGGCTAAAAGCATTTTTAGTCGGTCTCTTTTTTATATATGTTGTTTTCTCAATCAAGAAAACATAGAGCTAAGGATAATGCAATAATATTAAACATATTTGTTTATAATTATTGTAATGTTTATCTTTGCGGTGATGGAAACAAGTAATGCTGTAATAAAGACCTCTGTGGGCGGTATGATTCGTGACAGGCTTGCTGAACTGAATATCAGTCAGACGGAACTGGCTGTAAGGGTTGGTGAGCATGTGCAGACATTGTCAGCCATACTGTGCGGCAAAAGGGAAATGACTATACCCCTTTCTGTACGACTGGATGAGGAACTTGGATTTGAGCCAGGGACTCTGGCTGTAGCCCAGACACGTTATCTTGTTGACAAAGAATTAAGCAACAAGAGAATGGAATCAAAAGATGAAAAGAGGATGATGATTATGGAGAAGATCAAAGAGAATGGCGGTTTTTGGTCCTACTCCGGCATACCCGAGCATATGGATGATGATTCGGTTATTGAGGCATCACTGGTTCATCTGGACCTTGAGGATTTACCACTACTTTATGATATATGGAGCAAAGCTCACATCAAGAAGGTATGGAAGGAACGTCTGGTCAGCCAGGGAAAGAGGATGAACATACTGAATTACATTCTGGCCGTCAAGCTGTTTGCCATTAACAACCCCGATAAATACATTACAAGATATGCAAGATCTTACTAAACTCAAGTCCACTATTGAAGCCGGTCTTACCGATTCAACCAAAGAGGTTTTTGAATCAGTCTCAAAACTGGAGTGTATCAAAGACCTGATTCTATGTGGAGGTACGGGCATTTCCATACAGTTGAATCACCGTCTTAGCGAGGACCTGGACTTTGAACTGATTGGTGTCAGAAAAGAAAGGCCTAAATTGGATTTTGGAGGTATAATAAGGGAGATAAAAGGCGTTTTTCCTGATGCACAGGAAGAGTTGCTTGGCAGCGACCATTTTCTGGTATTCATCAATGACAGGAAGGTAAAGCTTTCATTCTTCCGCCCAGAGAATCCCGTAAAGACTATGGAGGTAGGCATTAAGTACAACAACCTTAAAGCACCCACACTGCAGGACCTCTTGGGCATGAAGGTTTATGCGCTCTGTGTACGAACAGTTTTCAGGGACTACTATGACATTTACAGCCTGCTAGAGAGTGGCCAGAAACTTGAGGAGGCAATAAGTTACGCCAGTTACCTGTCACGACACCAGATACGTTCCAAGGCGATGTACTCAAGACTACTGTCACCGCAGTTATTCAGGAAGGAAGAAGAATTCAATTTCATGTCACCACGTTACGATGTTTCGGCCGATGAGATCAGGGATCGTATAAAGCAGGCGATTGAGGTGGAAAATCTTAGATCAAAGGCAGATATCATTGACACAGGGAACTGATACTATTGTGTCTGAGGATATAAGTGTTGACAAAACGCTGAATTCTATTTCAAAGTGCAACAATTGGGATGTTGACGATAAGATAATAGATAACTTTATTGTCATGAATTAGAAAAGGATTGCACGAAATGGGATATAAGCACTTGACAAAGGAATAGAGATATACGATTATGGTACTGCTTAAGGCACAGGCCACAATATCAAGGGAACTGGACATACAGTTCTACTTTGAGAGACCGTATCACTCTTGGGAGCGGGGCGCCAACGAGAATTTGAACGGACTGGTGCGCCAGTACATACCCAAGGGTACAGACTTTAGCAATATAACGGATGAAATGCTGTCTGAGATTGAATGGAAGCTTAATAACAGGCCAAGAAAATCATTAGGTTACAAGACGCCGTTGGAATATTGCAAAACTATGTTTAACTTTGACTGTGAAAAAGTTGCACTTTGAAATAGAATTCACGTATACTGATTCGGATGGAAATCAATGGTCATATGATTTCATAGAATTTATCTTCCGCTAATTAGTTTGAACATGAAATATCTTTTGGTTTTATTATTATGAGTACAGTGAAACATAATGTAATAAATCTATTTGTTTTTCTGTTATTTACATCCTGCATTTCTTCACAATATGTAAAGAAAAGTAACGATGTCTTTGATGATTCTCTTAAAGCACTTGATGAAAAGTACGGTCAGGGGAAATTTCAAACGCTTCCAGATGAAGCGGGCGCAGCTTGGATATTACCAGATGGAACAATAAGCATCAAGTTCCCACTCTCTGATACATCTCATTTCAGTTATAAGGAGTTAAAGTCTTATTTGAGGAAGAATACCATACCCAAGCGGATGGTTGTGGTGATGTCAAAAATCCAGACTCCAAAGCTTGAAGACGCACGTGGTTATATTGAATTGTTTAATAATTCAGGGAGTAGAACTATAGTTGTTGGCAATGAAAACCAACTTGATGAATCCTTCTATTCAACGTATAAATACGCTCGTATTTATTCAACCGGTAAAGGAGATTATGAATTAGACCATAATGGTATCACGGTTCAAGGCGATGCTGAATTAATTGCGGACTGGATCTCAATTCTTGGGGTGGAAAACGTCGCTTTTTATCCCGATGATAAAATGAAGTGGAATGACGCTGCATTAATAATGAACTCAGCAAAAGCAAGGGGGATCAGAAACTTTTCAATCTGCACTCTTTTATATAATACAAGTAATGATTTGGCCATCAACAGAAAAGAAAAGTCATACTATCAGATGACATTTATTCCATCCGATATCAAGATAGATGATACTGATCAAAATATGACGCTATTGAATGTGGAACGGTGGCTATCTGAAAGACTATCTGAAGACAGCAAAATAGATGCTGTCAAGATAGTGGATTGGCCAAAGGTGTTTTTTGATCCAGATATGGAGATGAAGGTAAAAACGGCAATTTTTAAAGAAGACGAATTTGTTTTAGTCTTGACACGTCAGGGATTAGGAAGGAATTGTTGGTATAAGCCTGACATGAACGCCTCAATAATTGCAAATGGTAAAGAATATCGGCTCATTAAAGATGAGGGCTTTGAGGATTTCAGCTGTTTTCCTTACAATCCGGAATACGGATATTCAAATGGATGTCTTTGTTGGGTTCCGGAAAACGGAATAATACTTAACACACTACATTTTGAAGCCATTCCCATAAATACAGAATATGTTGACTTTGTCGGAACAAGGGAATACTGTTTTTATGGAATTCAACTTGGTGAGACAAACAGGTTTTCTGATACAGAAGTTATTAATAGCATGATGTTGAGAACTCCCATTTCATTGAATGGTACTAAAGGAGGTGATGCATTGATCATAAATAGAATTGAGCAATCGCCAAATGAGACCACTATAGGCTTGAATGTGTTTATAAATGCCGATTTCACCTATAAAGCCCATTTTGGCTCAGATTTTAAACTGACTTTGGCTGATGGCACAATTGTAAAGGCACTCAGAATAGAGGGAGTCCCCACTGACACAGATTATATACGCGCTGGTGACATGGTCGTAGAATACCCTAGAATAGTATTCCCCAAAATACCCGAGATACAGTTAAAGAATATAAGATTGACTGGAACTATTTGTCATTCTTCGATTGATGTTTCTTTCGGATATGAAAGGCCATCACAATATGATGGACTATTTTTTTAGTAATCAAAAATATCATAACAATCAATTTTTTTATGTTGGACCAATAATCTGATTATAATTATTATCCAAATCCCCGTTCCATGATTGACCATTTTACAATATATCAAGATTATAGAACAGGAACGGTATTATCTTCAGATATTGATGATTTTATATGGAAAGACAGGTAATTCAATTGCAATAGGTCTATGATAAACAACAAATTCGTTGCGCTTTCATTATTATGTTTGACTGTTTATAGTGTGCCATCAGTATATTCCCAATCAGATGACATCCTTCGTATAAGAGAATATACTCTGGAGGAATGGTATTTTATGGATGATCCTATCGGTTTGCATCAATGTGTAGGGTGTGGTACGGAAGGATACAAAAAACAGACTACGAATAGTCAATTCTTAGAAAAGAAATACGTTCGGAAGTTAAGGAATAGACAATGCAAACAACTTTTAGAAGGGGGGGGGCAATTGTTAACCACATTGAGCCTATTCGCGTATCATCATTCCGCGATCGGGATGGATATATACTGTCTAAGCAGGCGGATTTTGGTAGAAATGATGATGGAGGCCCAATAGTAATTTACCTACCTATGTCAATCACTTTTAATGGGACGCTGACCATACGACTTGACTCTGAATTCGGCCCCATTATAGGATATTTTGATTTCACAAAAACGGACCGACATAATAAAAAGATTGAATCTTGCATTCTCAACTATAGCAACATAACGGGTCGACACGATGTTTATTTTTTCTATCCATACGAGTATAATGGGCACGATCTGTCGGGATTTCCTTCACGTGATAGTTGGTTGCTTATAAGAAATCAACTTTAGTTAGTAAAGAGTGTTGTCGTAAAAATGTATAATTACAACAATTATAATGTTTTATGAAAAAGGAAAAATACTTGATGTTGATTATGCTCATTTGTATAGCCTCGATATTCACCAGTTCATGTGTCCAGGTGGAATAAGTTTAGATGATTATAACGAAAATCAAATCATGAATGAGATTGCTGGTATATCATGGCATAGTTCTATTATGCTAGGTGATGTCTTTGGGAAAATGGTATGTGGCTTTAATGATAATCATTTTGCTTTAGTCTTATCATTAAAACCATATCCGAGTGGAGTAATAGATTTTCAGGTACAAGATCAAACTGGATGTCACGATATCTCGGCAAGTTATGTTGATTCCTATTATTACTAAAAGGTTTATTGATAGTAGATTGTCTATATTCCATAGAGATTTGATTTTTTAATGTATATATATTTTATTATTTATGAAAAAGTTGATAATTATTTTGACTTTTGGCGCTGTTATGGCAAATGCCTATGCCCAGTCTCAAATCAAAGGCTATGGTTCCAAACCAAAGGCGGGAGATGTAATTCGTGGCATTGTCATGGATCCGGAAGGACCAGTTAAAGCGGTGGATATTTTTGAAGTTAATGAAAAACATGAGGTTGTCGCTTATGTGTATTCCGATAAAAACGGGCAATTTTCTTTTAATCTAGTTGATCCGGCCGATTCTATATTCGTGGGTGGTTTCAGATACAATACGGCAAAAAGCTCAATTTCAAAAAGCCAGTATGAAGTTACATTAGAGAAATGTACTGACGTAGCAATAAACACAGAAATGAATTATCTATTTAGAAGAACTTATCGTTCACTTATGGATGAGTCTCAAAAGTACCCATTCTTGTATATGGATGGACATGTGATCTACCGCGACAAGAATTCCTGGGAAGGCATTGACCCTTATAAAGACAATTTCAGCAAACAGGAGATGTCACGTCTTTTTGGTGTTGAAGCCGGCCAAATAGAACAGATAAAAGTGTATGAGAAAGGTAACCAAGCAGCTATGGAGTATTGGGGCTCAGTTGCAGAGAGAGGTGTGATAGAAATACAGACAAAAGAAAAAAGGTAAATCAAATAATGATATGAACCCCGAAAGTTTTTTGTCTAACTTTCGGGGTTCATATCAGATCCTTTGTTAAGTCAGCAGGGGACGCATAATGGAAAGGCAATATTTTACGGTACAGAATGCGCCGCATTTGCCTTATCATATTATTTATCAGGAGGACAATTGGAAGGTTCAATAGATAATACTATAAAACTACAAGCTGTAAAGGCCTTGATGAACTGGAAATATACAGATGATTCGTTTGCTTACAATGAGCAATTAAATAATACATATAAAACAGAGATAATGGACAAAGGAGGTGGCGCTTCTACTCGAGATAGGATGATTCCGGCAATAAAAACATTGTTTAATCAAACTTATGTTGCATCCACAGATCGTAAAGGCTTTTTGAATACGATGCTAAATGATATTGATGAAGAAGGCAATGTGTCAGGTATGTATTATATAATAACTTCCAACCATATAAGTGTACCTTACCTGCTGGATAGAAGTACCCTAACCTTTACTTGTTATGACTGTGACGGAAGTACATTCACTGCAAGAGTTTATAATGATATTATTTCTGTGCTGCTTAGGGATCCTAACAGCAATAATTAATCATGATGAACAAGACTTTTTTTCTTTTGACATCATTTGTCATTACATCATGTTGCCAGGTCCCGAATAGTTCGGTGGCAACGTCTTTTGATTCCCAAGGTAATCCAAAAGCAAGATGGGTATGTGAATATGATAGAGATGGTGCCATTACATCACGGACAGATTATATTCTGGAAAACAATACATTTGTAGAGGATACAAAAATGATTCTTTCATACAGTTCTAATGAGGCTTTATTTGATTCAGTCAAAACTTTCTATAAGATGATTGATGACACATGGACTCCTGTGTCAAAAGTTGTTGATAGTTATAATGAATTGATGTTGAAAATCCGAACTGCAAGTCTCAGTTATGACAATGGTAATTGGAATCAGGACTTTATTGTTTCATGGACATATGATTCGCTATCAAGGATTAGTTCCATTACGGGCACGGAATGGCAGAACATATATTATTATGATGCTAATGGTAACATCACGAGGTCAATGTCAGTTCTTGAAGATGGGATATTTGTGATGAATAGTGTAGTTCTTGATACGGTGGATTCTGATGGGAATGTGATCAAAAGTGTGACTAAAGAGATAATACCAGATGGATGGAGGAATAAGGCAATGATTGAAATGGTCTATGATGACTATAACCGCATTGTGAGAAAAACGGATGTTGTTTTTGATGATTTAGGCGAAACAGACAGCACTAAGATTGAATATGCTTACAACCAGGCTGGAAAGATTAAAAGTGAGTCCATCATGATTATAATTAATAATCAATGGGAAGTTTCACATCAGAGCGTATGGGAATATAATCGGTCAGGAAAAATATCCAGGAAACAGACTGAACGTTTCTCTAACGGGCAGTTATTGGATAAAGTGATAAATGAATACAAGTATGATAAGATGGACAACATGGTGTGCGAAACCATAAAGCGGATGAGAGGTGATACTGGAATTGAATACATTGATCATTCAATTGTGATAGAGAACCATTATTAACTACAAACATTTCCATTTTATTTTGTGCTTTGAGTCTTTTTACTTGACGATTTGTTCTTTATTCAATTAGTTGTAATTTCGCGGTCAATACGATTAGGGTAAGGAGACAGCGAATTGCAGACATCAAATAATGACATACTGAGAAGTGAGGCCCGTTACAGACGGCTCACGGAGACACCGGTTCCACGGCTGGTTCTGAGCCTGGCGGTGCCCACCATAATAAGTATGTCCATATCGGCCATCTACAATATTGTAGATTCATGGTTTGTGGGCCACATCAGCACTGTCGCTACGGCGGGTGTCGGTGTGGCTTTCGCATATCAGTCACTTATTCAGGCTACCGGATTCTTTTTTGGGCACGGGTCAGGCAACTACATGTCCCGTGCACTGGGTGCCCGTGATGCCGAGGGGGCTGGCAAGATGGCGGCTACGGGATTCCTGTCATCATTCCTGATAGGTATTGTCTTTATGGTGCTGGGCATGCTTTTTGTTACGCCTCTGTCACGTCTTTTAGGTGCTACGCCCGATGTGGTGCCTTACTCAAACGCCTACCTCCGGTGGATTCTGATTGCAACTCCGTTCCTGATATCGCAGATGACGCTTAACAACCAGTTGCGCCTGCAGGGCAATGCCATGCTGGCAATGATTGGCATTGCGGTGGGAATGGTGCTGAACATATTCTTTGACTGGCTGCTTATAAACCGATTAGGTATGGGAGTGAGCGGTGCGTCGCTGGCTACTTTGATCAGTCAGTTCATATCGTGGTGCCTGTTGCTGTGGGCTACCACTTTGCCCGGTAACGTACATATAAGTCTGCGCAACTTTGCCCCGTCACTGGAGCGTTACCGCGAGATCGGGGCGGGCGGACTGCCGTCACTGATGCGTCAGTCGCTTTCCAGCATATCGGCCATATGCATGAACTGGGCGGCTGCAAGCTATGCATTGGAGGGGCAGGAGGCATCGACCATTGCTGCGTTTACCGTTGTGGCGCGTGTTATGCAGACCGCGATGGCGGTGATACTTGGTGTGGGCCAGGGATTCCAGCCGGTGTGCGGATTCAATTGGGGCGCCAAACTATACGGGCGCGTGCGCGAATCATACCTCTTTACTATAGGGTTGTGTGTGGTAATCCTGCTGGTTACATCGGCGGCAGGATGGATATTCGCTCCTGAGATAATTGCTTTCTTCCGTGATGAGGATCCCGAACTTATAAGGATTGGAACTGTGGTACTGCGCTGGCAGTGTGTTGCATTCCCGCTGGTGGGTCTGACCACTCCGACCAACATGCTGTTGCAGAACATACGCCGTACCGGTCGGGCCACATTGCTGGCTATGACGCGTCATGGAATAGCGTTCTATCCTACGCTTTTTATACTGCCGGCCATCTGGGGCTTGCAGGGTCTTGAGGCAACAATGGCAATGGCCGATCTGCTTACATTCAGCCTGGCCCTGCCGTTTGCCATCAGTATGATACGGGAACTTTCCGCCCGTGAAAAAGGCGAAATTTCATAAATCTGCATACCTTTGCGCATATGGAACAACTGGAACTGCTTAAGCGGCTCATTGCCACTCCGTCAACCACGGGTTCGGAGCAGGAGGTATCGGCCATATTGAAGGCCGATATGGAGAGTCATGGCTACAAGCCCGAGTGCATTGGGCTTAACCTGCTGTGCTACGGTCACAGTTATGATCCCGCCAAACCTACTATTCTGCTCAACAGCCATATGGATACCGTAAAGCCGGTTGCAGGCTGGACAAAGGATCCGTTCACTCCTACCGTTGAGGACGGAAAGCTGTATGGACTGGGCAGCAATGATGACGGCGCAGGACTGGTTTCGCTGTTATATGCTTTCTATGAGTTGGACAGCAAACCTCAGTCTTACAACCCTCTGTTCCTGGCTACGGTCGAGGAGGAGCGTAACGGCCAGAACGGCATGAAGCTGGCAGTGCAGAGCCTGCCCAAGGTGGATGTGGCAATCATTGGCGAGCCTACCGGAATGCAGCCGGCTGTGGCCGAGAAGGGTTTGATGGTACTGGACTTTACCGTTCACGGCAAGGCCGGGCATGCGGCACGTAACGAGGGAGTCAATGCCCTTTACCGCGCTACTGAGTTGATAGAAAAACTCCGTACATTCAGTTTTGACAAGGTATCTGACTTGCTTGGTCCGGTCAAGTTCACCATAACGATGATCAGTGCCGGAACGCAGCACAACGTTATCCCTGACACTTGTACTTTTACGGCCGATGTCCGCACCAATGAACTATACTCCAATCATGAGGTGTTTGACATCATCAGCGCAATGCTGCCCGAATATTGCGAGGTCAAGGCACGTTCGTTCAACCTGAATTCATCAAGGATAGATGTCAGTCATCCCATAATCCGCAAGGCCGAGAGTATGGGTATGAAACCCTACGGATCACCTACGCTTTCCGATCAGGCAATCCTGACATGTTCCTCATTCAAACTGGGTCCGGGTCAGTCGGCACGCTCTCATACTGCCGATGAGTATGTAACTCTTTTAGAGTTGGAGCAGGCTGTACCGCGTTACGTTGAGTTGCTTGATGGGTTGAATATCAGTGAATAATAATGCGTTTTAAGGCCGAATATGGCCATTTTAAGTGTTATTAACTGCAAAAATCCATTAAATACCCCTCAAAAATATACAGAATAAAAAATAAAGAATATCTTTGTAGCGCAATCACGAAACGGGTACCCCGTTAGTGGTTGATAATCTAGATAGATAGTCCTTTTTATAAATATCATTGGGTATCGTTTGATGTGAATCACGCGCCGCCAAAAAAAGAGAAGAGGAACCTTATGGTAACTCTTCTTTTTTTTCATATATTTACCGAACAGAAAACCCGTAAACAGTCATGATTATGGAAAACGGATACGCTGATGGCATTAGCCGCATAGAGATCAACTCCCTTTGGGGGAGAAAGCACATAGTCTGGAACCTGCGTCCGGATGTGAACATTCTGAGCGGTGTGAACGGTACAGGCAAGAGTACCATTCTCAACAAGACCGTAGCCCGTCTGGATTTCCTGGCCGGAGAGAGCCAGGAGGAGACCCCTGAAGTACAGATAGACTATTTCCCTGAAGGCTCCACCAAGATCAAGTATGACGTGATTCGCAGTATAGACCGCCCGCTCATGCACAGCAACCTGCTGGAGAAAATGTCTGACAAGAGCGTGGTATCGGAACTGGACTGGCAACTCTACAAACTGCAGCGCCGTTACCTGGACTACCAGGTCAACATTGGCAACCGTACCATCCAGTTGCTGACATCGGGTGATCCCGAGAAACTGCGTGAGGCTCAGGAGATATCGGCCCCCAAGATAAAGTTCATGGATTATATGGATGAACTCTTTACCGATACGGGCAAGAAGATTATACGTACCAGCAACGAGATACTGTTTGACCAGTTCGGCTCCACACTGCTGCCTTACAACCTGTCATCGGGCGAAAAGCAGTTGCTGGTGATAATGCTTACCACCCTGGTTCAGGACCAGACCCCCGGAGTGCTGCTTATGGATGAGCCGGAGATTTCACTTCATATAGAGTGGCAGCAGCAGCTGATTCAGCGTGTGCGTTCACTCAATCCCAATGTCCAGATCATTATGACAACCCACTCGCCGGCACTCATCATGGACGGCTGGATGGATTCCGTCTATGACGTTGAGGATATTACCGTATAAGTGAGGGTGATCCTGCATGAAGAGACTTACAGACAATATTTCTTCCCGCTATTTTGAGGCGGCCGACCGACTTCTGCCAAGCAAGCGCAGAGGGCGTATCGTGGCTTTTGTGGAGAGTTATGACGATGTCTCTTTCTGGCGTGTGCTCTTGGATGAGTTTGAGACAAAGGATCACTATTTCCAGATAATGCTGCCCAACCGTGGCGGACTTACCAAGGGTAAGAAATCGGCCCTTCGCTCATGTATTGAGCATAACGGACTGGGACGGAACCTGATTGCATGCGTGGACAGTGACTATGACTGGCTGCTGCAGGGTGTTACACAGACCTCAAAGGAGATTATCAGCAATCCGTATGTGATACAGACTTACGCCTACGCCATTGAGAACTATCAGTGCTGGGCCGGCAGCCTGCATCAGATATGTGTGCAGTGCACTCTCAATGATCATCGCCTGATAGATTTTGAGGCCTTTATGGAACTCTACTCAAAGGCTGTTTACCCGCTTTTTGTGTGGAACGTATGGTTTTACCGCAAGAAACTGCACAATAATTACAGCATGCAGGACCTGAACCTGGACATAAGGCTCAAGTCCGTAGATGTGCGCCGTCCGCAGGGAGCCATACTGAGCGTGACGGAGAGGGTGAGCCATAAGATACGCTGGATGGAGAACCACTATCCCGAGGCTGTTCCCGAGGTGGTTGCCTTGCGTAAGGAACTGACCTCAATGGGTGTCAGGGAAGATAATACTTATCTGTTCCTTCAGGGGCATCACCTTGTAGAGAACGTGATCATGAAGCTGCTCATGCCTGTTTGCACCGTTCTGCGTCAGGAGCGTGAGGCTGAGATTCAGCGTTTTGCTGTCCACAACCAGCAGTACCATAACGAAATAAGCGCCTATCAGCACAGCCAGATGGGTCTGGCTGAAGCCATACGCAAGAACACTCACTACAGGGAATGCGAACTTTATGAGCGCATGCGTAATGATGTAAGGGAACTGTTAGTTATGCTTCCAGAAAGCGGGAGTGATAATGAGCAGAACGCTGAAGACCTCAAGTCGGCCAACCAGCATCAGGAAGGTTGAGAACCACTTGCCGATGGCTGGCATATCGCTCCACGGAATATTGCATCCGTGATTTCCTATTGTAAGACCTATGTTACTCAGACACGACAGTGAGATGCCGTAAGCCTCGGCTATGTCTATACCTATGGCCAGGTAGAAGAACCAGCCTATGAATACCAGTGCAAAGAAGAATATGCTGAAGGTGAGCACACTCTGACGCGTAGACGTGGGTATGACCTTGCCGTTGATGCGTACCGGCAGTACTGCGTTGGGATGCAGTATGCGGTTGAACTCATTGCGCATGGACTTGAACAGTACGGCTATGCGTATTATCTTCATACCTCCGGTGGTAGATCCGGCACAGGCTCCGAAATAGAAACACAAGCCCAATATCATCCAGATGAACGGTGGCCACAGGGTGTAGTCTGTCGATGTGAATCCGGTGGTGGTTATGATGGCAGTCACATGGAACAGTGCGTTGCGCAGTGATGCGGCTGCGTCATAGGGGGTCGATATGAACAGGCTTATTCCCACAATGGCAGTGAACATAAGCAGGAACACGACATACCATTTGAACTGTGTGTCCTCAAGCAGTTTGCGTACCTGACCGCGGAATGCAAGGAAGAACAGCAGTCCGTAGTTGATACCTGAAAGGAACATGAAGAAGGTTATCACATACTCTATGGAATGCGAATTGAAATATGCGATGCTTGCGTTCTTGGTTGAGAATCCGCCCGTGGCAGCGGTGGTCAGGGCGTGGTTCACACTGTCAAACACACCCATGCCGCACAGTCTCAAAGCCACGGCGCACAGTACGGTGATGAGCAGATAGACAGTCATGATCCATCGGCCGCTTATACTGATACGCGGATGGAGTTTGTTGCGGGTGGGGCCGATGGCCTCGGCGGCGAAGAGCTGAACTTCACCTACACCGAATATAGGCAGTACGGCAACCGTAAAGAAGACAATACCCAAACCGCCTATCCACTGAGTCAGGCTTCGCCAGAACAGCAGTCCGTGAGGTATCACCTCCAGATCCTGTATGATAGTGGCGCCGGTGGTGGTGAAACCGGACATGGTCTCAAAGAAGGCATCGGTGAATGACGGTATGTAACCGCTTATGAAGTAGGGAAGTGAGCCGAAGATTGAGAACAGTACCCAACTTACTGCCACTACTATATAACCGTCACGACGGGTCATAGCTCCCTCTCTTTTGCGGGCGCTCTTGCCTATCATCATGAATGTCATGCCGCAGCATGCGCTTATGAGTGATGCCATGATGAATCCGAACATGTCGTTTTCACCGTAGAATATGGGCAGTAAAGCGCAAAGCAGCAGGATTCCTGATTCAATCAGAAGCAGGACTCCAAGTATGCGGTGTATGATCTTTACGTGTATCAATTGAAATATTTCTCTATAGTCTTAATCATTCCTTCAAGACAGAATACCACTACATGGTCACCGGGCTGTATCTGGGTGTTACCGGTAACGATGATAGCCTCCTTGTTACGGATAAGTCCGCCAATGGTCACGCCGCGCGGGAACGAGATGTCCTTTATCAGGCTGCGGGTGATCCTGGCACCCTCAATGACGTTGAACTCGGCTACATCGGCGTTGG
>JAEEGG010007170.1_pt1 | contig 25865 bp, 20 predicted proteins | sample 9134161 | NCBI WGS metagenome assembly JAEEGG01 (sample SAMN16246543, study PRJNA631951) | gut metagenome | biome: gut microbiome; feature: rumen; material: CR-attached | host: Bos | place: Iran: Karaj | collected 2018-10 | reverse complement strand
TCGCCGAACCCGGCGGAGTGTGGCGTCGAGACGGACATTATGGAGAACTACCGCCAGCACACCGACGGCAAGCTTGTGGGCGGCAACATTTGGAACGGCTACGGGAAGGACGGCCGCAGCTTCGGGCACTTTTCGTGGGACTACGAAGAGCTGGCCGATGGCTGGTGCAACTACGGCGTCGACTGGTCGCCGGACGGCTACACCTTCTACGCCAACGGCAAAAAGGTCGGCGAGCAGAACGCGCCCGTATCGAACGTCGAGCAGTTCATCCTCGTAAGCACCGAACCCGGAGGCTATCGCAAGGTCGGTAACGACGGCGGCCTCTCCGAAGGCCGCAAAAACTGGGGCAAGCCATCCCCCGCCCTCTTCGACGCCGTACTTCCCGATTTCTTCGAGGTCGATTTCGTCCGTGTCTTTGACGAAGTCGTTCGCTAATCGCTTTGTTCGCGGTTCTATTTCGTGAGCCAGTCGGCCACGCCGACGATGAACGGCATGGTGACGACTGAGAGAAGCGTCGAGATTGAGACGAGCTCCACGGAGAGTTGCGGCTTGTGGTCGTAGCGGACGGCGAACATCGTCGTTATGGCCGCGACAGGCGCGCTTGCCGCAACAACTGTGGCCACGAAAATGGTATGGTCCCGAAGTCCGAGGAGCCAGAGCGCCGCAAGTGTGATGGCGGGGGAAACGACGAGCCGAAGCGCCATCGCGAGAATCGCCTTAGGGTCGCGGAGCGCCGCGCCGAATCGCGAGGAGGCGAGGTGATAGCCAATGATGACCATCGCGACGGGCGTGTTGAGCGCGGCCATGTAGTTGAGCGGTTGTGCAACGACATGCGGCAATCTTATGCGGCAAACGAAGAGCAGTAGCGCGCCTGCGATGCCGCAAACACCGGGATTAAGCAGAATGTGGTGAAGCGAGAAGTCCGATGATGTTCCGCCCATGAGCCAGACGCCGTAGGTCCAGACAAGAACCTGGAAGAAGCCGACGACGACCGCGCCGCAGAAGACGCCGTCCGCGCCAAGCAGCGCGTATTGCAGCGGGAGCGACATGAATCCGGCGTTTGTAAAGACCGTCGAGAATCGGAGAACGGCCTGCCTGGAGGCGTCGCGGTCATGGATGAGAAGGTGCGCGAGGAGAATGCTAAGCGCATGGAAGGCGACCGCAATGGCCGCCGAGAGGCCTATTGTCTTCAGCTGGTCGGCGCCGTATTCCCGCTGGAACGACATGATGAGCAGACAGGGCGTGACAACGGAGAGTTCAAGGTTTGTGATTCCCTTTACCCCTTCATCGTTCATGAGGCGCGCGAACTTGCAAGCCGCCCCCATCCCGATCATGATGAAGAGGATCAGGACGTTCTGCCCGACGGAGAAGAAACTGTCAAGGAACGACGACAGCATTCGTCACTCCCTTCGTTTGTTCGTTTATTCGTTTATTCGTTTGTTCGTTTATTCGTTTGTCCGTTGCGTTGGTTTGACAGTTTGACGGTTTGGAGGTTGGACGGTTGGTCACCGTTCCCCGTTCCCCGTTACCCGTTACCTCGTTGGTTTGACAGTTTGACGGTTTGACTGTTTGACGGTTGGGTGCGGCGTTGGTTGTTTCACGCAGAGGCGCTGAGAGAGCCGAGGCGCTGAGATTTGTTGAGGAGTTAAGCGGTTGAGCGGTTAAGCTGTTAAGGGGTTTGTTCGTTACTGACCCCTGTTCCCCGTTCCCCGTTACCTCGTTAGTTTGACGGTTGGACGGATGGACGGTTGGACGGTTGGTCATCGTTCCCCATTCCCCGTTCCCCGTTACCTCGTTGGTCTGACAGTTTGACGGTTTGACTGTTTGACGGTTGGGGACGGCATTGGTTGTTTCACGCAGAGGCGCTGAAAGAGCCGAGGCGCTGAGATTTGTTGAGGGATTAAGCGGTTGAGCGGCTAAGCGGTCAATGGGTGTGTTGGTCACCGTTCCCTGTTCCCCGTTCCCCGTTCCCTGTGTGACTGCCTTTGGCGGCGGCAACCGGCGACGGTCGGAGAAGGCGCAGACGCCGTCGGCTATGGCGAGGGCGATTTTGTCGCGGTACCAGTTGCTGGAGAGGTTGCGGCTGTCAGTCGGATTGGAGATGAAGCCGATTTCGACGAGTACGGCGGGACAAGGCGTGTCGCGCAGCACCTGATAGCGTGCGTGGCGAAGGCCTCGGTCGGCTTCGCCGAGACGGCCTGGCATCCGTCTCTGTATTTCATGACCGAGAATGGTGTTGGCGTTGTCGTTGGCGTTGCCGACGCGGGCGATGGTTGGGATGCTGCTTTCGGCGCTTGTTGATGGCATCTTCGCAAAGGGCAGGGTGAAAGTTTCGATGCCGCGCGCCGTCTGGTTCTCCGCGTAGTTGGCGTGGATGGAGACAAAGGCGTCGGCCTTGTGCTTTGCCGCGATTCCGCTGCGTCCAGCGAGGGAGATGAATGTGTCGTTCGTCCGCGTGTATATGACCTCGACGCCACGCGAGGCAAGGATTTCTCCGGTGCGGAGCGCTATGTCGAGCACAAGGTCCTTTTCGTAGAGGCCGCCGTGGGGCGAGATGCAGCCGGCGTCCTCTCCGCCGTGGCCGGCGTCGAGCTGGACGCGCAGCGGACGGTTCGTCGAGACCTGGGTGGCGAAGAGCGGGGCGATGAGGTTCGCCATGTCCACGTATTCGAAGGTGAAACCGCCTTTGGAGTCGGCGATTGCAGGGGCGTTGAGCCAGAAGGAACGTCGATTCAGCTCAAAGCGGCGGCCTCCAGAGAAGAAACGGAGCGTGTCGGTGCCGTTCGTGAGCGTGCAGCCATTGTCCGTGACCTCTTCGACGCCGAAGCCGATGCGGTTGCAGAGGTTTTCCAGCGTTGCGCCCGAGGCGGGCGCAACGCAGATAATAGATAATAGATAACAGATAATAGATAATAGATAATGTTTCAACTAATCAACCTTTCAACCTTTCAACCCTTCAACCCTTCAACCCTTCTGCCTTTGCCTTGTCCCAGTATTTGTCGAGTTCTTCAAGCGGGAGGTCGCGCATGTCGACGCCGTCGGCCTGGGTCATCTTTTCAACGGCCTGGAAGCGGGTTGAGAACTTGTCGACGGCCTTGCGGAGCGTCGTTTCGGCGTCTACCTTGAGGAAGCGGCAGAGATTGACGATGGAAAAGAGAACGTCGCCCATTTCGTCCTCTACTTTAGCCGCGTCCCCGCCCTTGACGGCCTCGTCGAGTTCGGCGAGTTCCTCGGTGATTTTGGCCTGTGGGCCGTCCTTGTCGGGCCAGTCGAAGCCGACGCGCGCGGCCTTGGCCTGCACGCGCTGGGCGCGAAGCAGCGATGGCAGCGCGGCGGGGACCCCTGCTATGGCGGAGCGCGGAGCTCCGTCGGCCCCCTTTTTCTCGCGTTTTTTGATCTGCTCCCAGTTACGTAGGACATCGTCTGCGCCGCGAACGGAGACCTCGCCGAAGACATGCGGGTGGCGGTGCACAAGCTTGTCGGAGATGCCGTTGAGGACGTCGGAGATGGCGAACTCGTCGCGTTCCTCGCGCATGAGGGCCTGGAAGACGACCTGCAGGAGGACGTCGCCCAATTCCTCGCGGTGACCGTCCTTGTCGGGGCCGTCCATGACGTCGAGAAGCTCGTAGCACTCCTCTATGAGGCAGGGCTTGAGGGATTCAAGCGTCTGCTCGCGGTCCCACGGACAGCCGCCGGGTGCGCGCAGGCGGGCCACAATGTTGCAAAGTCGTTCAAAAGCGGCGCCCGCGCCTTTTGCGGGGGCGATTAAGGCAGCTATGTCAGCTTTGGGTTCCATTTTCGCGGTGAAGACGGGTGTTATTCTCCATATTCATTGTACCAAAAACCGGAACCTTGCGGGGTGCGCCGGGGACATCGCGGACAAAGCGCGGCAAGGCAAGGCCTCCCACGCGGGCGGCGACTTCCTCCTCCAGTTCGGCGGCGCGCGTTTCGGAAACGCGGAAATGCGAGGTGCCTGACACCGGATCGCAGACGAAGAGGTAGTATGGGCGGACGCGGATGCGCTGCAGTCCGCAGAAGAGCGCGACGAGGTCTTCTGCCGTGTCGTTGACACCTTTGAGCAAGACCGCCTGGTTGGAGACGGGAATGCCGGCGTCGACAAGTTTTGCACATGCCTCGGCGGCTTCGTCCGTGATTTCGGAGACATGGTTGAACTGCGTGTTCACCCAGACCTTGCGCGATGCGCCGAGGCGTGAGGCGAGAGTCTCCGTGACGCGCATAGGGAGCGTGCATGGGACGCGCGTCCCGATGCGCACGGCATCGATTTGCGGCAACGCGGCGAAGAGTTCGACGCGCTCGAGCAACGCATCGTCGTCGAGGAGGAAGGGGTCGCCGCCGGAAAGGAGCACCTCGCGGACTACGGGATGGGCGATGACGTAGTCGAGGATGCGCAAAAAGCCTTTGGTGTCAGGCACCGCATGCGATGCGAGCAGGTTCTTGCGCGTGCAGTGGCGGCAGCGCATCGCGCAGGCATGTGCGGCGACGACAAGGACGCGGTCCGGGAAACGGTGGACGAGTCCGGGGAGAGGCGGGGCGGATGTCTCCTCGAATGGGTCGTCACATTCGCCGGGGGCAGGTGGCGCCAATTCGCGCGGGTCGGGAAGCGTCTGACGGGCGATTGGACCGTCCACGAGGCCTGTCCGTTCCATGAGGCGCAGCCAGTAGGGGGTGATGAAAAACGGGTACCGCGCCTGCACCGCGGCGCGGGCCTCGGCGTCGGGCAGATTGAGCGCGCGTATGTCCATAATGGCGTTGGCGAGCTGCCAGCGCCAGTCGTTCCAGTTTGTGGTGGCGTCATTCATTGCGGGTATGCTACCCGCCTAGGCAAGGGCGGCCAGAACTTGCGCGGCGAATTCGGCCAGGTCGTCCGCGCGGAAGAAGGCCAGACCGTCTGACGGGGTTTCACCGCGGTTGACAATCGCCATGCGTCCGCCGTTCCGTATCGTGTAGTGCGGGATGGTGGCCGCCGGATGGACTGTCAGCGACGACCCGAGCGCGACGATGAGGTCGGCGCGTGAGGCGAGGTTGATGGCGCCGTTGAAGGCCGCTTCGGGGAGCATTTCGCCGAAGAAGGTGATGTCCGGCTTGTAGACGCCGCCGCACTTCGCGCAGTGCGGCACGGCCCCCGGAACGCCGCCGCGAATGGCCCGGATCTCCTCGAAGGTCTTCTCGTCGCCGCACTTGCGGCAGTGGTGCAGGGCCGCCGTGCCGTGGACGGCGAAAACTGGCGACGAGCCGGCACGCTCGTGTAGGCCGTCGATGTTCTGGGTGATCACGCCGGCGCAGTGTCCGGCCTTCTGCAGGGCCACAAGCGCTTCGTGGACTGGGCCGGGCCTGGTCTCGTCATTGCCGTAGACAAGGCTGTCTGCCTCGCGGTAGAAGAAGGAAGGATCCTCGTCGAAGAGGTCGATGTCGAACATCCGCGCCGCGTTGGGGTCGCGGTAGATGCCCTTGGGGCCGCGGAAGTCGGGTATGCCGCATAGTGTAGAGACGCCGGCCCCGGTGAAGAAAACCGGGACGCGGGCGGCCTTGATGGCGTCGATGAGAGGTTTGAAGTCCATGGCAGATCAAAAAACGGAAAGGCGAGGCACGCGTGGCGCCTCAAGATAGGTGGGGTGGGGGAACCGAAGGCGTTCCGCTACTTGTGGGAGAAGAGTTCGAGCGGGCTGATCACGTCGCGTCCGGCGGCTGTGAGTGCCTTTTCGGCCTTGGCGAGGTCGTCGAATCGGAAGACGAGTATAGCCTCCTCGCCGTGGCGCGCGGCAAAGGCGTACATGTACTCGATGTTGACGCCGGCCGCTTCGACGACGTCTAGGATTTCCGCCATGCCGCCGGGTTCGTCGCGGACGGAGGCCGCGATGACGTCGTGGACGTTGACGGCGAAGTGCGCCTTTTCAAGGGCGTCCTTCGCGCGCTCCCAGTCCTCGACGATGAGGCGAACGATGCCGAACTGCTGCGTGTCCGCGAGCGACAGCGTGACGATGTTGATCTTCGCGTCGCGAAGCGTCTTGCAAGCGGCCGCAAGTCGGCCGGGCTTGTTCTCCATGAAGAGGGATATCTGCTTGATTGTCATTGGTGTTCCTCCGCGCATGCGTGGGCATGCGAAATGTGATTGTTGATATTAAATCACATTGCTGGTCGTTTTGCAAGTGCGCATATAATACTTGGGAATCGCGCTGCATGGCATGTAAATTGCTTAAAAGAGGCTATGGACAATGCAAATGGACATTTTTAACCATGATAACCAGAGGTGACACATGACATCCAAAACACGACAACTCCCGCTCACCGACTGGCGTGTCGCCACGTCAGCCGATTTTCCTGACGCTTCCGTATGTCCGCCAGGAATCCCGCTACCGATAGCGAGGCTGCTTCTTCAACGTGGCTTGGCCAATGTAGAGGACCCCGATTCCTTTGCCGCTTTTCTAGACGCACCTCTCCAAACTCTTGCAAAACCAGGAGAAGTGCCGAGGGTGGACCAAGCTTCTCGCGCAATCCTTGACAACATCGATGCCCGCGGTCAGATTGTCATCTTCGGCGACTTCGACTGTGACGGCATAACGGCCACTGCGCTTCTCACCTCGCTGCTTCGCTTCGTAGGCGCGGATGTCCTGCCGTTTATTCCGGAGCGCGCCGAAGGGTACGGGCTCACGGATGAGGCTGTCACGCGCTGTCTCGACGCGGCGCAGACGGCCCGACCCGACGCCCCGCGCCGCCTGCTCGTCACGGTCGACTGCGGCATGGGGGCGGGCGACTCGCTCCAGCGCTTTCTCGACGCCGGGTACAGAGTCATTGTCTCCGACCACCACACGCCTGGTTCACCGCTTCCTGGCGCCTGCACCGTGATATCGAACTTCGACCCGGCAATGCCGCTGGGCTGCCGCTATCTTTGCGGCGCGGGGCTCGCCTACAAAATCGCCTGCGGCGTCATCACCATGCGCTACCCGCAGCCCGATAAAACAGGGCGCGCGGAGCTGCACCAGTGGATGGGGGCGCTCGCCATCGCGACCGTCGCGGACGTTGTCCCGCTCACCGGTGAAAACCGCATCTATGTCCGCGAAGGACTTGTCGTCCTCAACCGCCGTCCCGGCATCGGACTCAAGGCCCTTATCCGAAGGGCCTTCGAGCGGACGCAAACGCAGATCACAGCCTATCACCTCGGCTATGTTCTCGGTCCGCATATCAACGCGGCCGGCCGCATGGAGACCGCCGAGTCTGCTCTACGTCTCCTCCTCGCCGCGGATGATGACGAGGCCAACGCGCAGGCCTTGCGCCTTGCCACCTTAAACACAACCCGCAAGAACACGGAGCAGCTTGTCCTGAAGGAAATCGACGAGAAGCTGTCGGATCCAGCGGTTTTCGACGAGGACAAGGACGGCGCGGTGGTAATCGCGGGCAGGGGATGGCATCCCGGAATTGTCGGCCTTGCGGCGGGCAGGGTGGCCGAACGCTTCACGCGTCCCTCGGTGGTGATTTCCATCGACGACGAGGGTGAATGCCATGGTTCGTCCCGCGCGCCGGAGAAGTACTACAACCTCTACGACGCGCTCTCGGCATGTTCGTCGCTTCTCACCCGCTTCGGCGGCCACGCAAGCGCGGCGGGACTCTCGCTTCGCGAGGAGAACCTAGACGACTTCCGAAAGGCTTTTTCCGCCGAGTGCATCCGGCAAGCTGGCGCGACGCACATACGCTCCGAACTGGCAGTGGATGGCATCCTTGCGGCAGATGACCTGGACGACGCCTTCATGGGTGCGCTCGCCCGCCTTGAACCCTGCGGCAACGGCAATGAAAAGCCATGCTGGATGTTGGAGGACGTCGAAGTCAAGGCGGACGTCATCGGTCAGGACAAGAAGCACCTGCGCCTGCGCCTGCTGCGCGAAGACGGCCTTGACCTTGGCGGCGTGTGGTTCAGCGCGGCGGACTACGCCCCGCTCTTCAGCGAAGGCGGACGCTGGGACATCGTAGGCGAACTCGCAGAAAACGAATACCACGGCGACACCGAAATCCAGATTGTCGTCCGCGACGCGCGACCACACACTGGAACACGGGGATAGCGGCTTATGCTATCATAGATTCATTGCAGGGAATCCAATGGCATTGAAAATCGAAGAACTCATCGACGGCGGCGAACAGTCGGCGCAGACCATACGTGCATTGCTCAACGTGCTGATGGAGTCGCCGTACTTCTACAAGACGGACGACGAACGCCTTTTTCTGACGCTCATGCGGTACAAGAAGGCGTTTGCGGCCTTTTTCGAGAAGTTCTATGGCTGGACGCTCGTGATGGACGAGAAGTGCGCGCGCCTCTACAAGCCCAAGTGGTACAACGAGTGCATCACGCCGCCGAACCGCGACATGTTCACCTTCACCAAGCGCGACGAGTGCGTGGCCTTTCTCGTCCTCCTCGAATTCTTCGAGGGCGAGGCGCGCGAGCAGGGCGTCGGCGTCGATGACGCGGAAAACCTCCGATTCCGCTACGGCGACCTTCTGGAATACGCGGCCGGACGGTTCCGCGCCCTCTTCCCCGACAAGAAGGAGAACTATGGCGACGAACGTGTGCGGCAGATTCTCCGCGACATCGTGCCGACGCTCATCCGATACCGTTTCCTCCGCAAGGTGAAGCCCTCGGACGGAGACGGCGCCAGCGAAGCCGACACGATCTTCGAGTGCCTCCCCGCCCTCTGGCACTACCAGGCCGCCCAGCTCGCCGAACCGATTAGGATGCGCGAGACGGACGAAGGGGTGTAGAATGGTTGACGCCCGTAGAAGGGAAAACAGCATGAAGGTCAGCAGTTTTGTGGAGGACGCGTAACATGAAAGTCATTTTGAGCCGGAAAGGATTTGACAGCGAAAACGGTGGTATTCCCAGTGCCATCATGCCGAACGGGGATGTGGTTTCTTTCCCGATACCATCCGATGACAAGGCCTCTTTTAGCGATTTACGATATGGACAGATTTCATATAAACGGATCCTCGACGATCTTTCCTTAAAATCCGGTTACAGGGAATGCCCTTTAAGTCAATGTCATGTTGACCCCGATTTGGACAGAGCGCGATGGAAGAACCCTCCCGCCAACTGGCAACCTGCATTTGGGCCGTCATGGGATGTTTGGCACTATCTGAATGAAACGGTTGGAATCGGGAAGAATGACATTTTCCTTTTCTTCGGCACATTTCATTTTCTTTCCCAAAACATCTTTGACCAGTTTGTATTTTCATCGAGAACAGGGGATTTCTACCACGATTCAGATTTGCACTTAATCTGGGGATATCTGCAAGTTGGCGATATAATCCTTGACCCCGAAAAGACGTTGCGAAGCTATCCTTGGCACCCTCATGCTGGGGGAAATGTTTTAATTGTTCCCCGCAACACACTTTCGTTCGCGCCGTCAAAGCCCGGATATGGGCTATTACCATTCGCACCGGATCGTGTTCTAACCCAAGAGGGGAAAAGCAAAGCCTACTGGACATACAACGAAGTTTACGCTCCTGATAACGTCGTTGTTGCCAAAGGTCGGAAGAACAGCAGCCGCGACCCTGCCTGTATTTACTACTCAGGCATTTGGCAAGAACTTGGTCTTAAGGAAAGCAAAGTCACTGAAGAATGGTGTAAACGAATGATATTGAGGTAAGGCCCATGACAACTATGGGGGAAACAAAACCTTGAAACCGCGCAAAGCATACCGCATCACCGCCGTGTTATGGTGTAGAATAGTATGTCTTTGTCAAAGGGAGAAGAATTGACGATGAGTGACAAATTGCTAAAAGGCGATAAGTATTAGTGAACGAAGAAGCTACCCTTAATGGCGAGGTAATTCATGCATCAAGAAACGCAGAACATCGAATTTAAGCAGTCATGGCACGACGAGTATTTGAAGTGGATTTGCGGCTTTGCCAACGCGCAGGGCGGCAAGCTTGTCATCGGCGTCGACGATGCCGGAAACGCCGTTGGGGTGGCGAACGCGAAGAGACTGCTGGAGGACATTCCCAACAAGATCGTGTCGCTTCTCGGCATCGTCGCGAATGTCAATCTCGTGAGGCTTCACGGACATGACACGGTTGAGATCGATGTCGCGCCGAGCAACGTGCCGATCTCGCTGCGGGGCGTTTACCACTACCGCAGCGGCGCGACGAAACAGGAGCTTACGGGCACGGCTCTCCAGCAATTCATCCTCCGCAAGATGGGTCGTACATGGGACGACATCGTCTGCGAGGGGGCGACAATGGAGGACATAGACGAGAACGCCATTCGGTATTTTCTGCGCAAGGCCACGGAGGCGAGACGGATTGCACCCCTATCCATCAACGCTGCGTCATTGACGATTCTCCAGAACCTTGGACTCGCGAACGAGGACAGCCAGCTCAAGAACGCCGCGGTACTGCTATTTGGCAAGCGTCCGCTGAAGTTCTTCCCATGCGTGGAGTTCCGCATCGGGCGGTTCGGCCAAAGTGAATCCGATCTGATCATCCAGGATTCCATTGACGGAAATCTGATACAGATGACGGACAGAGTAATGGAGGTTCTAAAGTCAAAATATCTCTACTCCCCAATCCACTATGAGGGACTCCAGCGTATCGAACCTCTGGAAATACCGGAAGACGCCTTACGTGAGATGATCTTCAACAGCATCGTCCACAAGGACTACACGGGCGTCCACATCCAGCTGAAGGTCTATAATGACAGACTCGTTCTATGGAATGAGGGCTCGCTGCCGGAAGGATACTCCGTTGATTACCTCCTTGGAGAACACGCTTCGCGTCCGCGAAACAAGAACATCGCCGCCACATTCTATCGTGCCGGGTTCATTGAAGCATGGGGACGGGGTATTGGCAAGATTTGCGAGGGATTCACACAGGCCGGATTGGCTGTTCCAGTTTTCGAGAGCGTGGGCGGAGGGGTGCGTGTGACAGCCATGCGCCCAAAATACGCTTTTGCCCCGAACAATCGTTATGATACCCAAAGTGTTACCCAAGGTACAAACAAAAATGGAGGGGTTAGGCCCCAGTCGTGGCCCCAGTCATGGCCAGAGTCGTGGCCAGAGTCGTGGCCAGAGTCGTGGCCAGAGTCAACGGAAAACAAAGTGTTGTCGCTTCTGTTTTTCCATGATCTAGCAAAGAAAGATTTAGCGAGAAACATCAAGATTTCCGTCGAATCCAACTCGCTGAAATTAGCTTTAGCCAATTTACTGAAGTTGGGTTTAATTTCCTATACAATACCAGAAAAGCCAAATTCTCGTTTGCAAAAATATCACTTGACCAATGAAGGGCTCAACCACATCTTGCGCCAGAACGCGGAGGTGCTGCATTGAGTTCCCCTTGGGACAGATTTAGAAATCTTTGCCGGTACACCGACTGCCCATGACAATTATGGACGAAACAAAATCATGAAACCTCGCGAAGCATATAAGATTACCACCGTGAGGGTGGTGGAGTTCCACAACCTCGGGACAACGACCATCGAAGTTCCCGAGGGCGGGCATCTTTTCCTGCTGGGCGACAACGGCTCCGGCAAGACGACGATTCTCGACGCGATCCACCTCGTCCTGAGCGCGGGACGCGAGATGGAATTCAACGCGGCGGCGCGCGTCACGGGCGCGAAGGATTCCGGCGGACGCACCTTCCAGGGCGTCGTCCTGCGCTACAACGCCGTCACGGGGCGCGCCGAGAAGGAGTCGGGAATCACCTACGCCGCGCTGGAGCTGACTTCGGCCACGGGCAAGTTCTGCTCCCTCGCCGTCGGCATTTCCGCGACGGGCCTGGACGTGGCCTACGAACGCTGGGGCGGCATCGCCGCCACGCGGGTCGCCGACCTTCCGCTCACCATCAGGGGCGAGGACGGCCGCGAGCGTCCGGCGACGCAGGGCGAGTTCAAGCGAGCGATCTCCGATCTTCCGGGCGGGCGCTACTACACCAACATCGGCGACTACGCGGATGCCGTTGGCGACCGCCTTTTCGGCGGCGAGCAGAAGTACGCGGATGTCTGCAAGCTCCTCCGCACAGGCAAGGCCTACCGCGAGATCGCGGCACGGGCGGCGAACTACAACGATCTCTTCCGCCAGCTTCTCGAAGAACCGCGACGTGACACCTTTGAGCCGCTTCTGAAGGGGCTGCGCGAACTTGAGGAGAGCAAGGGGCGTCTTGAGCAGATCGACGAACGGGCGAAGTACCTGCGTGAACTTCAGGGCGAACGCCAGAGGCTTCAGACACTTCGCCTGAAACGCCATGCGATCGACTGGGCGGAGGCGGACGGCAAACGACGTGCCGCCGAAACCGAGGTCGCGCGCTGCGCCGACGCCATCGAGGCGGGCGAGCGCGAGAAGACCGAGCTTGAAGGCCGGGCGAGAGGCGCGAAGGACGAAGTCGATGCGCTGGGCGTCCGTCTGCAGGAACTCCGCGCGAAGGATAACTCAGGCCTCATCGCTCGGGAGAAGTCCGCAGTCGTCCGCAGCGAGCAGTCCGGCCGCAAGGCGGCGGACGCCAAGGCCGCGCTGGCGGAGGAGGAACGCAAAGTCTCGGAACTCGCGAAGCGCGAAGGCGCGGCCCGCGCGGAAAGGGCCTCCAATCTGCGCAAGGCGGGCGAGGCGATTCAGCGCGGCGGCAAGACGTGCGGCATCACGGTTGGCGGCCTCGTCGATGAATTGTTTGCGACGGTGGCGGACGGGACAACGCCCGTCCCTCCCGTCAACCAGGGAGGGTCGCGCTTCCGCGCGACCGCAAAGGATTTTTCCGAAGAGTTCTCGTCCGCGCGGACTATGGTATCCACCACCCGTGAGGCAAAGGCCGACGAGGTACGCCAGTTGGCGCAGAACGCCGAAAGGGCTTCCGAATGTGCGGAGGCGCTCCGAGCAGAACTGGACGAGTCGAAGAGGCGTGGCGAGGTTCTGCCCGACATCGGGGGTTTTGCGAACGTGCGCGAGGAAATCAGAAGTAACATGCTTCGCGCCACGAGCCTTTACGAACTTCTGGAGCCGGCGCCCGGCTGCGACACGCGGCATGTTGCGCTCATTGAGCGGCTTGCGGGAGAGGAGTTTCTTGCGACCTGGCTTGTCGCGCCCCAGGACGCCGACGCGGTGCGCCGCGTCGCCTGGCGCACGGACGCGACGAAGCGCGTCCCTCCCATGTCCACACCGGGGGGGCCGGGCTTTGTCCCGGCCGCGGACGCGCGCGAGCGCGTCCCTTCCACCCCATCGTTGTCCGTCGCCGTGCGCGGGACGCTTGAGGACGTGAACGTCAACAACGTCGCCCCGTGGCTCGGCAAATACATTTCCTTCGAGGAGTCTGACGTCGAGGCGGTGAAACTGCTCGCGCTCCACCTCGCCGCGAAGACGGGGCCGGAGGATGGAGACTTCCTCGGGACGAAGATGCAGACCTTCCGTTTGCGGGAAGGTTTGCTTGCGGACGCGAAGCCGCGACTGATCGGCAGAAAGTTCCGCGCGGCGGAGCAGGCGCGGCGGGAGCGCGAGCTTGAGGCGCGGCTCTCCGCGGCGGAGAAAGAGTCGAAGGCCGCGGACAAGGCCCTGGCAACGGCCAGAACGGCGCTTGATGCGCTCAAGGCCTTTGCAGCGACGCTTGACGAATCCGAACGCTCGGCGCGACTTGCCGCCGAAGCGAGGCGAGCGGCGGCCACGGCGCTCGAACATGCGGAAGAGCTGAAGACACGCGCGTCCCTTGTGGCCGAGGAGCGTCTCCGCGAATATCAGGAGGCGAAGGACGAGCTGGAGGACATCCGCCTCAAGATGCGCGCGGCGGGTATCGACGGATCATTGGAGAGGCGTATCGAGGCGGCGGAGAAAGCGAAGCGGAAGAAGGAGGCCGAATACGAAGCGCTGACGCGGCAGGTGGGCGTCGCCGCAAGCCGCCTGGAAGGCCTTGCAAAGGCTCTTGAGAGATGGCAGAGCGAGGCGTCGGCCGTGGAGGGCGACGCCGCAAGGGCCGCCGAGGCCTTCGCCGGCAGAATGGCGCAGGGCGAAGCGGTCGAATCGTTTGTCGCCAGACTTCTGCCCGAGCGCGGGCAGGAAGGGTTCTCGCTTCAGGAGGCGCGCGAAAAGGCCATTGTCGATACCAGCGCGTCGGAGACGAAGATCGAGCAGAAGATACGTGCCGCCGCCGGCGAGGCGTATCTTTTTTCCTTCGACAGAATGCGGAACAGGATCTCCGACCGGCGCGGCGTGGAACTGGACGAAGTCCTGGCGGACGAGTCGCGTCGCCTTGCGGAGCTGAACGAGGTCATCAGCCAGAAGAACAGGGAGGTCTTCGAACGTATCTTCATGGGCGATGTCATGCGGCGGCTCTACGAGGACCTGATGCGGATCACCGATCTGGCCAAGCGAATCCAGCGCAAGCTCGCGGGACGCCGATTCGGATCGAACCGCTACGACTTCTCGCTGGCGCCGGAACCGGAGTACGAGGTTTTTGTCGGACTGGTGCGGCGCGGCGCCTCGCTCGGCGCGGGCGAGGAGAAGGACGAACTCCGCGACTGTCTCGAACGCCACCGCGACGCAATCCTCAATGCGGACATCGGCGCCGTGCCACCGATCTTCGACTACCGGAACTGGTTCCGCTTTGAGCTGAAGGTCCTGACGGAGAACGAGGAGGGTCGCGTCATCGACAGGCGTGTCAAGAGCATGGGGTCTGGCGGGGAACAGGCCGTGCCGAACTATCTGCTCATCCTCACTGTCGCCGAATTCCTCTACCATGGCGGGGACGGGATTGAGCCGCCCAAGGCCGCGCCGATTCTCTTCGACGAGGCCTTCTACGGCATCGACGCCGCGCGGCGCGACCAGCTGCTCGCCTTCGCGGACGACCTAGGGCTCCAGCTCTTTGTCTCGTCGCCCGACCAGGACGGCGTGAAGCGTGAAATCAGGCATTCCGTCTCGCTTATCGTCATCAAGGACGAAAACCTGGACGTCCACCTCAGTCCCGTCGTCTGGCGCAACATTGCGACGCAGGATACCCTCCTCGGCGACGTCGCCCCCTCCGTCGGCATGACGGTTCTGGAGGAGACGAGATGACGCTTGTCCATGAGCGGATATCCACCGCGATTGAACGGGCACCGAATGTGAGACCGGTGCTGCGGAAGCTCGCGGACAAGGTGTCGCGGAGCATTGCGCTGCCAGCGCGTTTCAGCGTCGGCGAACTCGGCTACGCCGCGCAGCGGGAGCTGGAAGGATTGCTGGGCGTTGTCGGCAACCGAACATCGACAGGGCGCGTGTCCTTCCCGCTTCCAGACGAATTGCGCGAGCCGTCGGCCTGGCAGGAGGCTGTGGCGTATTTTGGGTTGAGCCGCGATGCGGCAACTGACGGCGAGAATGTTTTCCAGCGTCTGAAGCTTCTCGTGCCAGAGGCAGAGGAGGCGTTGGAAATTCTATCTAAGCGCGATGAGGTTTCGCGATTCGTGGCCGACAGTCAGAATGGAAAAGACTGGATGCGACTTTTCAAGTACATGCTACAAAAGAGGATACTCCGCGACGACTGCAGCGCCATCACGCTTTCGCAACTCGGATCTGATTGTTTCAATGACAGCAAGAAACTCAGAACGGGGCCGTTACGCCGTCAACTCGTCCACATGTTGAGCATTTTCGCAGACCACGACCCGAATGATGAGCGCATGGTGTTCGGCCATTTCGGGATTGTCGACAACCCTTATACGACGTTTGTCACCGCATTCATCCCGATTGTGTTCATAACGAATTCCTGTGTGCAGTTTGAGTTTCCTCGTAAGCTTTACGATGAGGGGCTGGCATTTCAATTGCCGCTGGAGACAATCCAGAACATTGCGGGCGTGGGATGGGACAGAAGTGTGTCCATGACTGTGACGACATGCGAAAACGCGGCACCGTTCGCACACATGGTGGAAAAACGCATCCCGTGCATCTATACCGAAGGGTATCCCAACTATTGTGTGAAACGCCTTCTAACCGTGTTGAGCACGGCAGGCGTGAAATGCGTCCATGAGGGGGATGCCGACCTTGACGGATTCAATATCGCCCATGAAGTCTCCATGTTCATAGACGTCAAGCGCGTTGTGGCGTCCGAAGTTTTGGCGGACGCGAAGGAATGCGGCACGCCCGTTGGAATACCTCTGACGGATGAACAGCGATTGCGGGCAAAATCTTTTCTCGACTGCAATCCACATTGCTTCTGCGCCAGGGAAATCCGCCAGATGCTCGAATGGGGCAGGTGGATCGAGCAGGAGTCGTTCGAATCGCTTTTGGGCAGGAAAGGGGCGACGAAATGAAGCGACGCACCGAAAGCGAAATGCCGGATTTGTTCACGGAGGCGGACGCGACGATGCGCGTCCAACCCCTGATTGCTTCTCCGCTTGTCGATGAGACGCGCGAACTGCTCTCAGGCCGCGCGATGACGCTTGGCAACCTGCTCGCAAGTGAACGCGCCGTCGAATACGTCGCCTGTCTCCGTGCCTTCGTCGCCTTCCGCGACAGCCACGAGCCGGAACCGCTCCACGAGGATTTGGAGGAGAAGGTCTGCGGCGAGGACGCATCGCCCACCGCGCGAGCCGCCTTCAAGGCCGACGTCCGCCAACTGAAGGAGTGGGGGCTTGTCGGGGAGCGCATCGAAAAGGAGCGCCTGCGCGGCTACCGCGACTCGCGCCGCACAAAGTTCCGCTACCGTCTCTGCGACGATGCGGCGGCCTTCGTGGAATGGCTGAAGGAGCGGCGCGAATACGACCTCAACCCATCCGGCGGCGACGAGACGGGCAACCTCCTCGACATCCAACGTTCGCTTCTCGCGGAGCTTCGCCGCATGCTGCGCAAGGCCAGCCCCGGCGGCGTCGATTACGACACGGCGGGCGACATCCTCTTCCGCGTGGACCGCATGGCGCGAAACGTCGCGGCGACGGCCAAGACGCTTCAGGAACTCAATCTGAGGCTCCTCTCCTTCGGCGTGGCGGAGTTCGGCATCGAGGAAGCCAAGCCCGTCGTGCAGGAGCTGGGGCTCTTCCTCGAGCGGTTCGGCAGACGTTTCAACGCGATGCGCGAGGACATCCTCCGCGACATCGTGGAGTTGCGGCGCGATTGCCATGCGGCCCGCTGGCGCGCCTGCGCCAAAAGGCTTGAGGAGGAGGCGTCGCGCTTCCGCCACATCGCCTCCGTGAAGATTCCCGACGCCGCGCTCCTGCTGGCGGACGCCGAGGACTTCTACGGCGCGGGTGGAAAGCTCGTCGGCCTCATGGCGCGCGTCGGCGAGTCGGCCCGCAAGGTCTGGGGACGCCTCAACGCCAAGCTTCGCGAACTTGAGCGGCGCAACCATCGCCTGGAGGATCTTGGCGCGCGGCTCGCCGAACTGGCGCTGTTGGACGAGGACGAAGTTCCGCACGAATGGATGCAGAGGCTCATCGAGGCGGCCGACATGCGCGGCGACGCGCAGATCCGTCCCGGCGGTGAAAAGTCATCCCCGCCCAAGCCGAAGACCTCCTCGAACGCCACCACCGTGCGGACGCCCGGGTGGATTGTCCCGCGAAAGGTCGGCGGTACGGCGAATGTCCGCTCCATCGCGAAGGTGCGCGCCGACGAACTCAAGGCGTGGATGGCCTCGCGTGGGATCTATCCGAACGCGACGGGCGTCGTTCAGCTCTCGTCGGGCGAATACCGCGAGTTCGACGACTTCGCGGGCATCATGCAGGTCATCGAACAGACGAGGCTAGCGAACGGCGAAAAGGGCCGCAAGCTCCTCGGCGTCGAAGGTGCTCCAACCGGTGCACGGGCCAAAGTTGAAATCGCCACATCGGAGCTGTCGTTCGAAGACCTCGCACTTGAGGCTTGCCCTACCCCAACCGCGTCTCATGCGTAGCCTGCCACCCGAGTTAGTAAACATCGGGCCACAGGTCAAAGCCGAAAGGGGGAATCGCAGAAACTGCGGTTCCCCCTTTCGGCTTTGACCTGTGGCTGTGCGAGACTACTTGAAGTAGCGGTTCAGCAGGCCTTCGAAGCCGGCGCCGTGGCGGGCCTCGTCCTTGGCCATCTCGTGGACGGTGTCGTGGATGGCGTCGTAGCCGAGTTCCTTGGCGCGCTTGGCGATCGCCAGCTTGGCGGCGCAGGCGCCCTGCTCGGCGTCGGCGCGCTTCGCGAGGTTGGTCTTGGTGTCCCAGACGACTTCGCCGAGGAGTTCGGCGAACTTGGAGGCGTGCTCGGCCTCCTCAAAGGCGTAGCGCTTGAAGGCTTCCGCGACTTCGGGGTAGCCTTCGCGCTCGGCCTGGCGGGCCATGGCGAGGTACATGCCGACCTCGGTGCATTCGCCGTTGAAATGGTCCTTGAGACCCTGGGTCACTTCGGCATCGTCGACCTTGCCGTCGCCGATGTGGTGCTCGCAGGCCCAGACCTTCTTGCCGGCCTCAGCCACCTGTTCCTTGAACTTCGCGCCCGGAACGCCGCACTGCGGACATTTCTCGGGGGGAGTGTCGCCTTCATGGACATACCCGCAAACGGGGCAAACCCATCTCTTCATCTTTTTAATCCTTTCCGTGCCGTTCCGGCACATTGAAAATGGTTAACCGATGCTTTAATTATATAACAGGGCAATGCATTTAACAAGCGGATTCTTGTTTTGATGGTCTGGCAAGGAAATGCTGCGGCATTTCCTTGCCAGACCATCAAAAAGTGTCTACAATGATTTACGTTATGGCAAAGCAAAATCTTGAGCGCGTCGCCGCATGGGAGGCGTCGCGGGATTCAGTGAGAGAATGGTTCGTCGAGAATTTCTACGGACGCGCCCCGATTGGCCGCCCGGACGACATCGTCTTCGGCGAGCGTGAAATCACGTTCGCAGACGGACGCATCGTCATGCACCTCCAGGTGAAGCTTCCGGCGGAGGCATCGCCGGAACATCCCGTCCCCGTCTTCGTCCTCGGCGACCACGCGCGCCTCAGGTCCGGCCATTTCTACCCGGGCGTACCCGAGGATGAAATCACCGCGCGCGGGTACGCCTTTGTCCGCTACGACTTCAACGAAGTCGCCCCCGACAGGAACGTGTACGAGGAGCGGCGCATTGAAGGCGTCTTCAAGGAGTACGGTGGCTGGGACAACCCCGACGGCTGGGGGCGCATTGGCGCATGGGCCTGGGGTTTCTCCCGCGTCCTCGACTGGATTGAGACGCGCCCCGAACTGGACGCCGCGCATGTCGCCGTCGTCGGCCACAGCCGCGGCGGCAAGACGGCCCTCTGGGCCGCCGCATGCGACAGCCGCATCGCCCTTGCCGTTTCCAATGGCTCGGGGACGGGCGGCGCGCATCTCAATTCGATTGTCACGCCGGGGAGCGAGCAGGTGATTGCTTTCGAAAGGGTCGGAAGTTGGAACTTCTTCTGCCCGAACTTCCTCAAGCTGCACGGGCATGAGACCGAGCTCGAACATGACGCCGACGACCTCATCCGTCTCATTGCGCCCCGCCTCGTCTACGTCGCTAGCGGCGCCGAGGATACGGGCGCCGGACCGCAAGGCGAATTCGAAGCGGCCCGCCGCGCGGGGGAACTGTGGGAGGCATACGGCCTCAAGGGGCTGTCGCTCGATACATATCCGCCTCCGGGCACAATCGACCACGGCGGCTACATCGGCTACTTCCAGCGTCCCGGCGGCCACATTCTAGCCTCCGACAGCTGGATGCGCTTCCTCGACTTCACGGACGCCCATGGCTGGCGACGGAGATGACGAGCCACGGGCCCTCGGTGCGGCCGGCGAGCGCCTGCCAGAACCAGCCCTCCACGTCGGCGAATGACGCGCCGTCCGCGGCGCGTACCTGTTCGCGGACAACAAGCTCTTCTCCGTCCTTTCGCGCCTTGAAAGCCGACCAGTCGCCGTCCTCCCGCCGCTCAATCGGAAGCGGTTCCACAGTCCAGCCGTTGGCGCGCAGGCACACGGACAGCGGATGCACTCTGTGCGTGACGCTTTCCGTCCAGCGCATGACCACGATGTCGCCACCGGCGCGAAAGCGTCCGATTTTGCCTGGAAAGCGCGCGTCGAAGAGCGCTTCGCTCTCCGCAAGCGGCGTCTCGACGAGAGGGCGGCCTTCAAATGTCTCCGGCCAGCCTGGAAATGTTCCAGATGACGGCGTCGCCCGTTCCTGACGCGGCAGGAGCACCGCCGACGCGGCGATGAGGAATGCCAATTGCGCGAGACGGCGGATCATTTGCGCCTCCTGGCCATTGCGAACGCCGTCCATGCGCAAAGCATCGCGCCGGGAAGAAGCGCAAGGCAGCCGACAATTTCGTGCGCCGTCCGTGACAGCGTCATTCCACCAGCCGCCAAGAGCGAAAGCACGGAGACCCGCGCCACATTGGCGAGGATGACGGAGACGAGTCCCACGGCGGCGAGAATCGCTGTTCCCCAAAGGCGGAAGCGGAATGTCTGTGCCAGCGCGAATGCGAGGATGAGGCCCGCTCCAAGCATCCTCACGCCGGCGCAGGGCGCGTCCACGAAGACGGACACGCCGTCAACGGACAATTCCACGCCCGATTGCGTCACAGGCAGGCCCGCGGACGAGAGAAGCAACGCCGCGAGACGCGTCGCGATGACGCGCAGGGGATAGCCGAGGAGGAAGTCGAGGATCATGGCCGAAGGAAGGCCCATCAGCGCAAGCGCGACTAACGGCGGCGGGATTGGTCCCTGACCGGTGTCTTCGGGAAGAAGAAGAGGAATCCCCGCCAAGACGGCGAAGACGCCGCTCGCCGTTGGCGGAAGCGATGAGCGGACGAGATGGAACAAGGCGAGAAATACGGCGGCCCAAAGCCACTTCCATGTCGGGAGCGCCGCCCCGTGGTGGGGCGAGCTCTCCGAGCGAGCCGTTCCCGTCCGTCGCCATAGCGCGATTGCAAATGCCGCGAAAACAATCCACGCCGCGACATCGGCGTCGAAAGGTTCGGAAAGCCGGCGCGCCCACCATCTCCACATCGGCCACACCGACACGGCCCAAAGAGCTACCGCTGCGATGCGCTCCACGGCATGTGAGTCCTTGCCTTTTCCCCAGCGCATCATCGATCTCTCATCTATTATCTCTCATCTATTATCTCTCATCTATTATCTCTTATCTATTATCTGCTTGCTGGCTCTCCGCTTCCGTGCCAACAAGAAGACTACTGCGACAATGACGAGGCAGATCATGAAGCCGGGTTCGGGGACGGTCGGGACGGAATGGGCGTCGACTGGTTCGAGATCGTTCTCCTTGTACTGCTGTTTCGACTCCAGAACGACGGCGCCGGTGGCGGCGGTGACGATGTGCCACGGGAGCGCCGTCTTCTGCGCCTTTTCAAGGGCCACGGGGTCGCCGTCGCGGAAGATCCGCGCGGTCTCCTCCGCCGCCCAAAGGCGTCCGAGGTGGTCGCTGGCGGGCACTGCACCTTGCGGCACGTCGGCGAGGGCGACTTTTTCACGCGAAGAGACAAGCCGTACCGCCCAGCCGCCAAAAAACCGCTCCAGCGCGGGGCCGACGCCGCCGGAAAGCGCGTCGGAAGTCAGGGAGACGATTTTCGCCGATGGTGGAATCGGCTCCGTCAGCGCGCACTCGCCTTCGGCGACCTGGCAGATGAAGAGCTTGACGTTGGCGGCCTTTCTCAGCTTGAGCGCCAGGGCGTCGCCGGTCTGTCCTGAGACCGGTTCTCCCGCATGGATCCACACGAGAGCCGCCGAATCTCCGTTGGCGGCCAAAGCGTCCAACGCCTTGACGAGCGTTGCCAGCGCGGGGCGTCCGCCACGGCAGGTGACGGAGTCTGGGAGCTTGGAGAGCGGCTTTTCGGGAGGGATGTCGCCTGTAAACCAGAACTCCTTTTCAATTTCGTCCGGAGCTTTCGCATTCGCAAGTGTGGCCAGAACGTCGGACATGTGCGGCCGCATGGCCGCCGAGGTGTCGATGACAAAGGCGATGCGCTCCGGTTCCCAAAGCGGTGCTAGCGAGGATTTCTGCACGATGGCCGTGCCGTTCAGCGTCCCGTTGGCGTCGTTCGTGCAGACGGCGACGACTGCGGGGGAAGTCTTGAAGGCGAAGGTCTCTGGCGCCGGAAGACCGATGAGGTCGGAGGGGACCGAGAAATTGCGCGAGGTAATCACCGGGCATGGAAGGCGCGCCCCCTTGCCGTCCAGGGAGATGTTGAGCGGGAATGTGATGCCGATGCGGACTTTCATCTCGCCCTCGTGCGGGACGGGGAAGCACTGCATCTGCACCTGGTCCGGACCGCAAATGTTGACAAGCACCGGGTCGCGCCTGCGGTGAACCACCGACTCGTACGCGCGGCGGACCTGCCCCTTTGTGCCGAAGGCCGCTTCGCACTCCTCGCCGTTTATCCAGAGGGTCAGGCGCGAGACGACGCCTCCCGGAGGCAGGGCGATCCGGCAGCGCGCCTCTTCCTCGCCCCAGGTATTCGCGTTGGCGAAGGTCATCGTCCATTCGCCGTAGCCGATGCCCGCGACATTGTCGACGGTGGTGTCGTAGGCGGAGCCCTTGAGCGAGAGTCCTTTAAGTATGCCGCCGACCTTCTCGCCGCCTGTGATCCAGTCCCACGTGAGCTGCCGTCGGCGGCCTCCGCCCCAACCCCATTGGCGCATGTAGACCGGGTTCTCCCCGGTGATGCGGTAGTAGAGGAGGTCGAATGTATCCATTGAAGCATCCGTCTCCGCAAGCGGGATGAGTCCGAATAGGAAGTAGCCTCTTTGGTTGCAAAACTGGCGGATAATGTCCGTTCGGGAGCTCATTCGCGCAAGGCGGACGCCGCGCGCGGCGACGGCGGGGTCTTGCGAGAGCCCCTGCATGCAGCCGAAATAGGCGAGGCCGGCATTGCCGAGCAGGATGGCCCAGATGACGGCGGCCGTCAAAAGACCGGCGCCAAAGCCCTTGACCTTGGCATTGTCCTTCGCCCGTGCGGCGGCCGAGAGCTTTGCACGGAAAATGAGGGCGGACACGAGGGCCGTCGCCGGGGCGGCCGGAAGAAGACCGAGGAAGCCCACGCCGAAATACCAGAACGCGAAGAGGGCGAAAAGAATCCCGATTGCGATGAGGGGCAGGAGCGTGAGCGTGTAGACGGCGCAGACGCCCACGGAGAATCCGTTGATCGCGCGAAGGAATCCGCTTTCAGTAGCCTTGCCGCTGCGGATGCAAAGCCAGAGGCCGAGGTTGATGGCCGGGACCGAGGCGACAAGAACCATGTGGACAGCAGTCGGCATCACGCTGAGAATGCCGCCGTCATTCCCGATGAGTAGACCCATGGCAAATGCCGCAATTGGCAGCAGAATCCCGCCGATCATCGTGAAAATGGATTGCCACTTTTTCATAAGTCCTCCGTTATTTGTCATTGACTATGATTCTAGCACAAATGAAAGTGGTGGTGCAAGGCGGGTGCCGCCGCATAAAGCGGCGGCGCCCGAATTGCACCACCACGAAAAGAGAAAAGAAAACCAAAACTGAGTCCATATCTGCTAAACTACCTTCATGTTAAAAACAGTTTTCTTCGGACATAAATCCGCCGCGGCACTTGTCTTCGCCGCGCTCATTTTCGCTGCAGTCACCTCGCTGGCCACCGATGGACGCTACCGCGAGTACATCATCGGCGAGCGCGCCGGCGGCATGGGCGGAGCGGCGATCGCGGTGGCCCGCGACGTGGACGCGGTCTTCTACAACCCGGCGGGCCTCGCCTCGGCCGAGCATAACGTAATATCCCTGTCGGCCAACCTCTACGGAGTCGAGCGCTATACAGAGAAAAATGGCATAGAATGGGGGGAGGACGACTCCAGCTCCTCCTTTGTCAGCATTCCAGGGGCAATGGGCGGCGTGAGACGCCTGACCGATGAGTTGGTCGGCGGCTTCGGCGTCTTTTCGCCAAAGCACGAAAAGCGCCACATTGTCGCCTCATTCGAAAACAATTCGCGTTTCTACTACTACGACTACGATGACCAGACCCTTTGGCTTGGGCCGGCGATAGCCTGGAAGCCTGCCGGGTCGCGCTTTTCCTTTGGCGCGGGGATTTTCGGCGTCTACCGCGACTACGGCGTGTCCCAGAGTTTCTGGGAGGAGGACGGAAACGCCCTCAACGGCACTTGCGACTTGAAGACATTCGGTCTCCTCGCAAGTCTCGGTGTCCAGGTCGACATGGGGGACGGCTGGCGCGCCGGCACCACGCTTCAAACCCCGAACCTGCGGGTCTGGGATGACGGCACCTACAGCGCCACAGTCATGCTTGAATCGCTTGAACGGGGCGGCGGCGTCTACTCAGAGGATGTCGAAGCCGACAATTACATTCCATGGCAACTCGGGGTCGGCATAGGGCGAACCGTCCCGGGCGAGTGGGGGTTTGGACTGGACGCGACCTACCACAACCGCACGAGCTACGATTTCATGCGCTGGAACTTTTCCGGCGAGCGCTTTGAACAGTCCCTGCATCTGCATTCGGTTGTTGACTTGAGCCTCGGCGGAGAGTATGTCATCGCCGGGCGCTATCCCCTTCGCGCCGGAGTCTACACGGCCTTTTCCTCAATCCACGTGCCGGACTCGTCCGACTCAAATGATTTGTCGACATCCGACGTCGACATGTACGGAACGACGTTCAGCATTGGCCGCAGGGGCGACAACATCGGCATCAACCTCGGCTTCGACTGCGCCTTCGGCCATGGACACGACCTGGGCTACGGCGAAAACGGCGAACAAATCCGCACGGCCTGCAACCGCCGCGTCTTCCTCGCCACCGTTAGCACCACCTTCTACTTCTAACCTTTTTCTGCTACAATTTGTAGCGCAACTTCAACCTTCAACCAGAGGAGAACACAATGGACAGCAAGATCAAGGTGGCCGTCATCGGCTGCGGCACAATCGCCAATTCGACGCACATCCCGTCGTACAAGAATAACGCGAGATGCGAGATCAAATACTTCTGCGACATCATCCCGGAGCGCGCGGACGCGGCCGTCAGGAAATACGGCTGCGGCAAGGCCGTCTACGACTACCACGAGATCCTCGGCGACCCCGAAGTCGAGGCCGTCTCGGTCTGCACGCCGAACAAGATGCACAAGGAAATCACCATCGACTTTCTCCGCGCCGGCAAGAACGTCCTCTGCGAAAAGCCCGCCGCACGCACCTACGCCGACGCGCTTGAAATGCAGCAGGCGCAGCACGAGACCGGCAAGGTCCTCAACATCGGCGTCGTCAACCGCTTCAACTCCTCCGTGCGCAAGATACGCGAACTCATCGAGGCGGGCGCGCTCGGCGAAGTTTACCACGTCTACGCCTCCTTCCGCGCCCAACGCTCGATTCCGGGCATCGGCGGCCCCTTCACGACCAAGGCCATCGCCGGCGGCGGCGCCCTCATCGACTGGGGCGTCCACTTCCTCGACATCGTCATGTTCTGCCTTGGCGACCCCGAGCCTCTCACGGTCTCGGGCCGCTCCTTCTGCAAGCTGGGCAAGGACATGAAGAACTACGTCTACCACAAAATGTGGTCGGAAATGACGAAGGACGTCGAAAACGGCACCTACGACGTGGACGACAGCGTCACGGCGTTTGTGCGCACGGCGGGCCCGACGATCACTCTCAACGGCGCCTGGGCGCAGAACATCGGCATCGGCGAGATGTACATCGACTTCCTTGGCGACAAGGCCGGCATCCGCCTCACCTACGGCGGCAACTTCACGATGTGGGGCACGTCCGGCGGCGCCCTCACCGAGGAGACCTTCCAGTTCGGCGCGAACAGGATGTTCGAGGACGAGATCGACTCCTTCCTGCGCTGCATCCGCACGGGCGAGAAGCTCCCGTCGCACATCGACAAGAACATCCTAACCTCAAAGCTGATGCAGGCGATCTACGACTCCTCCGAGCAGGACCGCGAAATCGACCTCAGGTAGGGCTGAAAGAGGCTGCAT
>JAEEGG010007168.1_pt1 | contig 25871 bp, 21 predicted proteins | sample 9134161 | NCBI WGS metagenome assembly JAEEGG01 (sample SAMN16246543, study PRJNA631951) | gut metagenome | biome: gut microbiome; feature: rumen; material: CR-attached | host: Bos | place: Iran: Karaj | collected 2018-10 | reverse complement strand
CTGTAAGGATAACGATGATGTCTGAAGTCGAACTGCTGGAACCTATGGCCGAATCGACGGTCTATTAGGGGTCAGCTAGTGGAACTTTTGTTTGCCCCAACATGGAAGTCTACCGTGCTTTTCTACAAATGCCTGTTAAGGCTGTTTGGAGCCTAATTGTTTGCATATTTTTATTATATTGTCAAAAAAAAATTCTACTATATAGTGAAACGACTTTAATGAATAAATTCAAGTTCAAAACGTGTTTGACACTCCTTGCGGCATTGGCTTGCCTTGCTCTCTTTTTCTCGGGCTGTGCTGCCGCCAAGAAACTTTCTGCGGCAGATATCCTTTCCAAGACCAAGCTGGAATTCGTGAGCATGTCCCTGGACTCGGCGACCATCAACAAGGATCTTTTCCCGAAAACGGACGACCTGAAGAAGGGCCTTTTGCCAAACCCGCACGTGGTTGCCTTGGTGCAGGATTTTGCCCGAGGAATCCTCGAGAAAGAAATCGGCAAGGCTCATTTGACTGTAGGTCTCAATGCCAGGAACCAAGGCCGTGACACGCTCTGGATCAAGGGGCTTATTGCAAACCTTGTGCTGGATTCCTTGATGGAGCTCCCTGTGGCGCTTCGTGATTCCGTAAAGCTTATTCCTGGCGATAACCAAGTCGTCCTTGTGACAGAGATGCCTATTGACCGTCGTATTTTTAGGCTTATGGATGTTAATGTGGTCCACATCGTGGGCCGTATGGATGTGGCGCTCAAGGCTCAAGAAGAAGCTTTTACGCTGGATTTCGACATGGATCGCAAGATCAGCCAAGAAGAAAAGCAAGCTCTTGCCGACAAGGCCCGCACCTCGGTTTTGGACAACATTGTAAGCGATTGGGTAGGAGCAATCGGATTTTAGGAGGATGTGATGCGTACTTTTGTACCTGAAAATTTTAATGTAGACAACGTCAAGGAAGTTGAGAAATTATACCAGAGCCTTCTGGATGAAGATATTCCGAACTCCCCCGAGGCTTTACGTGCCTGGATATTGAAGTGGAGCGAATTGGGCTCGGTTCTTTCAGAAGTCTCTTGCCGCCGTTACGTGGCCATGACCGTAAACACCAAGGACGAAGCCGCCGCCAAGGCCTACGAAGACTTTGTCAGCAATGTGGATCCGGTTTCCAATGAATTCGGCGACAAACTGAATAAGAAGTTGATGGCCCACCCTGCCAAGGATCAGCTGAAAGACGAATTTGGCGTGTGGTTCAAGAGCGTGCAGGTGTCTTTGGACCTCTTCTCCCCCGCCAACATACCCCTTGAAACTGAAGAAACCATTGCTATTCAGGCCTACCAGAAGATTACCGGTGGCATGAGCGTGGAATTTGATGGCGGCATCAAGACCATGCAACAATTGAGTGCCTATTTAGAAAAGACGGACCGCGACTTGCGCGAACGCGCCTTCCGCACCATGTGGGACCGTCGTCTCAAGGACAAGGATGCTCTCGATGCCTCCTTTGACAAGCTTTTCCAGATTCGCAACAAAATCGCAAAAAACGCTCATTGCAAGAACTTTATCGATTACATTTTCTTGGCCAAGCGTCGTTTTGACTACACTCCGGCCGACTGCAAGAATTTCCACGATAGCGTCGAAAAGTTGGTGCTTCCGCTCCTTAAAGAAATCTACAAGAAGCGTGCCCAGAAAATGGGGCTCAAGACGCTTCGCCCGTGGGATTTGAGCGTGGATCCCCTGAATCGTGCGCCGCTGAAGCCTTACAGCAATGGTGATGAACTCATCGAGAAGGTGGACCAGATTTTCGAATCCATTCATCCTCAAGCTGGCAAGTGGGCCCGTGAAATGCAGGCAAAGAAGCTTATCGATCCGGATAGTCGTTTGGGCAAGGCTCCTGGTGGCTACCAGATTGGTTTCGACGAAAGCCGTCTCCCCTTCATCTTCATGAATTCGGCCGAAACCGATCGTGACATCTATACGCTGTTGCATGAATCTGGCCATTCCTTCCATCAGTACGCCCTGGCAAATCAGCCAATTTTGGCTTATCGCGACGTTCCGTCTGAATTCGCCGAAGTGGCCAGCATGAGTATGGAACTTATCGGTACGAGCAACTTAAAGCCCTTCTACGGCAGCGATGAAGAGGCTATCCGCCGCAGTATCGAAGGTGAACTGGAAGACGTGATTTGGCTGTTCCCCTGGGTGGCAAGCATCGATAGCTTCCAGCACGAACTTTACAGCCGTCCGAACCATACTGCCAAGGACCGCGAAGAAATCTGGAAGGGCATCATGGACCGCTATGATGCCGGCGTGGATTATTCCGGACTTGAGGCTGTGCGCAACAACATGTGGCAGAAGCAATTGCACCTGTTTGAATGCCCGTTCTATTATATCGAGTATGGAATCGCCCAGCTTGGGGCGCTCCAGGTGTGGGCAAACTTCAAAAAAGACCCGAAAAAGGCGATTGACGACCTGTTTAAGGCCGAAAGTTTGGGCGACAGCCGCCCGCTTCCGGAGCTTTTTGCGGCCGCAAATATCAAGTTTGACTTCACCGCGAAGACCATCGAACCCCTTATGCAGGTCGTATGGGACGAATTGAGTAGATTGTAGGGTGTCCAATGTCAATATTTTTTGCTTTTTTTGCAAAAAATTGCAAAAAAACGGCAAAAATGGTTGACAAACGAAAAATAAAATGGTATATTTGGCGCACATCCTGGAGGGATGGCCGAGTGGTTGAAGGCGCACGCTTGGAAAGCGTGTTTACCTCACGGTAACGAGGGTTCGAATCCCTCTCCCTCTTCTAAAACATTTTCAGAGGTACCTTAATGGCTGAAGAACAGAGAGTCTATCTTGATGACATTTACGCAAACGAACAATGTCAAGGCTCCGTTTTCCGCGCAGTGGTCATGATGGCCCAGGAAGCCCGCTTTGTCAATAAGCAGGCTACTCAGGGTTATATCACTCTTACCAAGAAGCCGACCACCATCGCCATGTACAAGTTCAAGGAAGGCAAGCTTTCTATCTCCGATAAGAAGGCTAACGACCAGGCTGAGGCTGTCGCCGTTGCCGAACCGGAAATGACTTCTGAAAACGTGGCTCAGGTTTCTGCCGCAGCTGATGACGCTTTTGGCGTATAACTGCTAGAACCTTAGCAAAGAAAATTGAAAAGCGGCTCATCGAGCCGCTTTTCTTTTTTTTCTCCTCCCCCTTCTTTCTTCCTTTCCTAACCCTCAAACAGACCGCTCGGCTCTATCGCACAAACAAGAATGTGATATCGCCTCGCTCTCGCCGCCACGACTCATTAAGATGAGTCGCTTGCGGCTCACAATGCAGACCGCTCGGCTTTATATCGAATTGAAAATACGATATTGCCTCGCTCTCGCCGTCACGACTCATTCAGATGAGTCGCTTACGGCTCACAATACAGACCGCTCGGCTCTATACCTCCGCGCTTTTGCGGTAGTATGCCTCCGGGAATGCCTTGGCTGCGCATTGGTTGCAGAGCATGCGGAGCCTGGTCTCGGCGACAGATGTCACCCGGATCTGGGCACCGCAGTCGGCGCACTTGGCCAAGAAGACCATGGACAACGGCGTTGTCTGGTTTTCGGCATTGGTGCCCTCGCCTACCCTGCGGACGGTATTGCGGAAAATGATTTCGCCATCGGCATTCTGGACAATTTCACGCACGATGCAGCATTCGAAACTGCGTCCTCGGCGATTTCTCATGCGCGTGTTGAAACTGGAATTAACCGTGTCGTTGCGGAACTTTTCCCAATCACTAACGTAACGGTACAAGTCCGTCACGTAATGCCACGGGAGTTCCGACTGTTCAAAGCCGAACATGCGGCAAAAGCGCCTGTTACCGCTGAGAAGGCGGCCATGTTCATTAACTTCGAAATATGCAAGATCGATAGTGTTCATCATTGTGCGCCTCCTTATCGATAGTACCTGTAGAGTACATCAGCTGAAGTGATTGCTTTTTCACCCAATCGCACATCATTCAGTTTCAAGTTCAAATTCTCATCCCCAAAGACAAACGGTTCCCTACTGTAGCTTTGTAATCCGTAAATTTTCAGTGTGTTTTCGGCGATTTCAAAACCATCCTTGTAAAGCTTTAGTGTCTTTCCGTCGAAGGTGCCTGTGAGAGAAATCTTCTTGTCGGTTTCGACGGCTGCTGTAGAGATGACGGCGTTATTGCAACTGAAATTGCCGTAGCTGGAAATGAATAGCGCATAGGACGGTGCTTCCGTTCCGCATGCTCCGTTGATAATCGCAAGACGAATTACGCCGGAATCTTCATCGAACTTTCCAAAGAGATATCGGATATAGGCATAGGCGTTTTCAGTATCAATGGAGCCCAATTCAAAGCTTACTTCGACCGTCCATTCCATGGGCCAACTGTTGTCTTGGCTCAAATCCGCTTCGGTAGAACCGTTTGGGATATCCGACCATTGATTTATAACGCCATAGTCAAAGTCGTGAGGTAAATCGTTCGTTGCTGCAACCGGTTCCTGTTCGGATGCCGAGCTTTGATAGGCTGTAGTACCGCTAGAAGACTCTGGATTTGGATCGGGTTGCGGACCCGGGATTCCTGCGCCGGAGGTGTCGTCCTTATACACGAAGTTTTGTAAAGCGGGTTCTTCGAAATCAGACTCGTCTACGGTCGGAATAACAGAAGACGGGACGGGGCCAAGTATTCCTTCGTCATTGGAATTGTTCTTGAGCAGGTAGGCAATTTCTGAATTATTGGCAGACACGATCATCGGGTAAGTGCCAATGGGCAAATCCTGCAGCTTGAAATAGCCCGATGCATCGGTCGTCGTTTTCATGTCGTTGCCATAAACCTTGACCGTAATATTGAGCGCTTCGCCATCAGTGTTGTTCAGTTTACCCGTAAAAGTGTTCACCGATATAATGTCGTGAGGACTTTCCTCATCGACGCTGGTCTGAGGGGGATTGGTGATGACTAATTGCGGGTCGCTTTTAATCGGAGTAAAAAAGTCTTTTGTCGGTAATTGAACCGTATCTATGTTGACTTCAATAGTATCGGCTGAAGCGACTAAATCATAGTTAGAGTGGTGCTCCTCATTTGCACCGGCAACCGTATTGGTTTCTTCGTCCACGCCGCCGGCCCAGAATGTGCCACATGCCGACATGGTGAATGCGGCAGAGGCGAGTGCCCAAAGCTCAACATGGCCTACTATTTTAAACATCTTAAGCATGGCTTTCCTCCTTCGGCAAAATGCGTGTAAGGGGGAAAAGCTGCACGTTCAGGCGATAAACTCGCTCTTCGCCATCGTCTTCCATGACGATGGAACTGATTCGACGGCGGAATTCAGCAATTTCTTTCGTAATCTTTTCAAAGGCACTTTCGGAAATACCGATAGTAAGGCCGGAAATATCGCGTTCTTTGACAGGGACCTGGTCGAGGCTCTGAACGCCCAGCTCGCCCATCTGACGGTGCATTTCGCGGATGGCGAGCGAGGTGACGTCGAGGTTGCCCGTGGTCACGGATCGACTGCTTTGGCTATAATGGCCCTGCTCGTCTTTTTCGAGGAGTCCATTTTTTTCCAGCAATTTCAACGAATTCTTGACGCGGGAAGCGTCGCAGTCAAAGACGAGCTCCCCCGCCATCTGGGCGGGTGTCGCGCCATTCAGGCGCGGGGCCATTTCGCGGAGGACCGGATTCAGCCAGCTTCCGTAATAATCGTACTGGTCTTCACCTACAAGCGCAAATGCATTTTCGTTGGCAATCCTGCGCATTTCGGCAAAAATCTTTTTCTTTGCCGCGGAAGATTTTTCCTGGTTGAAGGCTACTAGATGCCTAAAATACTGTAAATCCACTCCAACAAGCCCCATGGCAGACGCGACGCGTTCTATACCCGCTTCGCTCAAGTTTGCCTTACTGTCGCAAACAAGCTTCAAGAACACCGGCGAGGAATACCCGGCAGATTTCGCAAAATCGCGCCACGTAAAACCGTAGCGCTCTTTGCGCTCGGCGTAGTAGTCGCGAATATAGACGCGGTAGCTAGTATATTCCATTACGGGTTTCATATTCCTGAATATATAATCTTTTTTTTGCAAAGTCAATGGTTTATGATACAAAAAGTTGAAAATTGCTTCAAAATTTATGTAAAATACCGATTTTATGCTAATTTCAAAGATTTTCCATGATACAAACTCGCAAAAAACAATGATACAAGTCAATGATATGTGCAAAAAATGCCCCCCGGACATCATCCGAGTGCAAAATCTTGTATCATAGAAGAATGTCTATGTGAGCAACAAAGCCCCTGTTATTAAACAGGGGCGGTTGCGAGAGGGCTGGCCAATGGTAAGAACCGACTTGTTTGCAGCCAGCCCGGTCTTGTGTTGTGAGCAACAAAGCCCCAGTTATTAAACAGGGGCGGTTGCGAGAGCGAGCGCTCTGGGTACATACTTAGTATGATTGGGCGCGAGCGGTCTTGTGTTTTACCCACGGCTGTGGGCGTAGTTCGCCTTTTTGTCCTCGTACATGAGGGCGTCGGCTTCGCGCATCGCCTTACGGACGTCTCCCCCGTTTTCGTCGTGGTAGAACCCGATAGCGAAACTCACGTTGCCCTTGACCTTGGATTTTTCGCGCAGCTTTTCGACTCTAGCTTCAAGGCTTTCCTTGGGAACATCGATTGCCACGACGACAAATTCGTCGCCACCTGCACGGTAGATTTCACAATCCGAGAAGGTTTGCTTCAAGATCTCTGCGGCGCTCTTCAAGAGGGCATCACCGGCGTTATGGCCTTCGTTGTCGTTGATGGGCTTTAGGCCGTTCAAGTCGGCAAAAACCACAGAAATCGTTCTGTAATTGACTTCGCCGCTTACAAACTGAAGCACCCTGTTGTTCATGGCGTTACGGTTGTTCACGCCAGTCAACAAGTCCTCGTTGCTCAAGAATCTAAGGCGCTGCACCAGTTTGTAGCTAGCCACTTCAGAAGCGATAAAGAAGGTCACCAATTCAAGGGTTTCTTTAATGCGCAAAGCCCTGGTTGTGTCAAAGTTGCTCGCCCAAATGAATCCGACGAATTCGTTGTTGTGTATCAAGGGCAGCAGAACCAGGCTTTCAACACCGGCTTCCATCATGGTTTTATGCCAGACTGGATTTCTCTGACGAATAATTTCCATGTCTGCTTCGTTCTGGATAATCAGACAGTTGCTCCCTTTAAGCGTTTCTATCCAGGATTCCGCGATATAGATATATTCGTTGTTGAATACCCTATCAAGATCCAGCGGAGGCATTCCTTGCCTTCGGGCACAAGCCAAAATGGAGCAGGTCCTCTCCTTGAAGTCGGTCAATAAAACGCTGCAGGTGCTCGCTTTGCAAATAATGCGAACGTCTTCAATCACCTCGTCCATGGTTTTCCTGAAATCCTTTGAACCGCGCAGCTTGATGCATGCCTTGAGCACGTTTTGCGAAATTTCAGAAGAAAGCCTTGTGGAGGTGTCAAGGTCTTCTTCGGGCTGGATTTCAAGGGTAAAGACGCAATAGCCCTTTTCGTCGTCTTCGACATCGATGGGCATCATGAACTGGTTAATGCAAAAATTAAATCGCTCCGGGCGAATGTAGGCATGAACCGGCTTATGCAGAATGGCGCTCTGGTAAACGAACTTCTCGAAGTTCAGTTCCTTTTCCATGTACATTTCGTAATTGGAACCAGGAATGAATTTTTGGCTGAATACGGATTTGCCATCGTTGTCTCGATGTTCCATTGACGCAACATACTGCGGATTAGCCACTTCGACGCGGATAGTCCCAATACTCCCATCTGTAGTCTTTTCAACAGATAGGATGCTTGTCATTGCACGGAATGAATTGACAAACTTTTGCAAATCCTCTTTTTTCATCTTTTCCTCGATTCCGGAAAACGGTCATAGAACCGTTTCTTGTCTTCATACATGAGTGCATCGGCCTCGCGCATGGCTGCACGAATATCGCCACCCTTGTCGTCGAAGTAAAATCCTATTGCAAAACTAACATTTTCCGGCTCGGAGGAATCTTTCCTGATCTTTTCTACCAGTGATTCAAGTTCGTTTTTGGGCTTGTCAAAGGCGACAATCACAAATTCATCACCTCCGGCACGGTAAATTTCGCAGCCTTTGAAGGTCAATTTGAGGATCAAGGCTGCTTCTTTTAGCAGGCAGTCCCCCGCATTGTGCCCATCTTTGTCGTTGACGGGCTTGAGACCGTTCAAGTCGGCAAAAATGATGCCCATGGTCTTGGGGGCGCGTTCCTTGCCAGCCACCAGGCGGAGCACCCTATTGTTCATGGCGTTGCGGTTCTTGACACCGGTCAGCAAGTCCGTTGAACTCAGCATTTCCAGACGCTGCAACAACTGGTAGTTTGCAATTTCGGAAGCGATAAAGAACGTTGTCAGTTCAAGCGTTTCCTTAATCCGATCTGTGTCCTGCGTGTCAAAATCGGTTGCCCAGATAAAACCGATGGTTTCGTTATTATATTGGAGTGGGAAGAGTACCAGGCTTTTTACGTTCGATGACTGTAAGGAACGGTACCAGCTCGGGTTCCTGCGCTTGACTTCCTGCATGTCGTCTTTGCCCTTGATAATCAGGCAATTGCTGCCGGCAATGGTTTCCAGCCAAGAACTTGCATAATCGATAAATGCGTCGGTCAAGAATTCTTTGAACGAAGATAGCCCGCTTCCGGGACGGATGCTTTCGCTTAGTAAGGAACAGGTGCGTTCCTTGAAATCGGTCAGCAAGACGCAGCAGTATTTTGCGTTGCAAATTGAGCGAATGTCGCCGATGATTTCGTCCATCGTCTTCAAGAAATTATTGGAACTGCGAAGCTTGATGCAAGTCTGCAAAACATCCGAGGTTGTTTTTGCAGACAAATTTGTCATCTGTTCTGTATTTGCCTCGGCAGAAAGTTCCTGGGTGTAGGTGCAGTAACACTTATGGGGGTCATCAATGTTCAACGGCAGGCTGAAAATGTTGAACCAGAACGGAAAGCGATCCGGATGGATATAGGCATGCATTGGCTTCTTGTCGATAGCGCTAGCACAAATAAAATGTTCGAAATTCAAATCCCTTGGAAGATATTCAGTATACTCGAGTCCAGGGACGAAACCTTTCCCGCCATTCATCATTGCAGGTGAATTGGACTGTTGCTCAAAAGTGGAAATATAAGCCTTGTTTCCTACTTCAATCCTAATTTTTCCATAAGTCCCATCGGGGAATTTCTCAACGGACATGACACAGGTCATCGAGTCAAATTGATTGACATATTCCTGCAAATCCATAAAACTCCCTCCATGGTGTATTACGCTAGAGAACTTTTTCCTTCTTAGTGTATTATAATAGCACTTTTTCAAAGAAAAAGTGCTTTGTTTGTAAAAAAAATAAGACTTTTTTTATTTCAAGTTGGAATATTCACTATAGAGACGGCTACTTGGAAATGTCTTTTACGACCATGATGCCGCTACGCTCGATTTTGGGGTATTGGCGCATGCCTTCGCCGCCGTGGCCCTTGTCAAGAACCTCTAGCAGTTCACCCTTGGTGGAATACAGATGCAGTTCCCAGGGGCTGTTCGGGGCGTTAAAGTAGCCGGAATTCTTCTGCACGTTGCGCTGGAAGGTGCGGTTGAGGCGATCTTCCACGCTGCGGGCCTGAACCAGAGAAATATCGCAAAGTTCCCAAGAAATCGGGACTCCCCCCATGTCGTAAATCAACAGGGCTTCGGGGTCCGTATCTTCCTTCATGGTAAACTTCCAGCTAAAGCTCTGCCAGCTGGTGCTCAAGTCCAGAATGCGGCCGTTTGCATAAGGTGTGTATTCCTCGGAATCGCGCTTGATGTTCACGTTCAAGGTACGGGGCTTGTCTGCCTTGGCGCGCATGCTGAAAATGTAGGTGACTCCTTCTCGGAGCGAAAGCTTCTGCTTGAATTGCAGGTTCCAGGATTCCTTGCCGGCTTTCTTGATATCGAAACGGACAACTCCGTCCTTCACCTTGACATCGCCTTTGCCGCCCCAGAAATCGACTAGCCAGTTGGCAAGAGGATCTTCGCCAGTGAATTCGCCATTCTGGATTAAGTTGGCGTCAATAGCCTGAGAACCGGTGTCAAAATTCCTTTCTTGAATGAAGGTGGGAATAATGCTTGTATTTTGGATGCCGTTGGGGTTGTCCACGCAGACATCCTTGCCCCAGCCAACCAAGGTATTGAAGGAGCTATGGACGGTCATGTCCATTTCGGGGCTATCAAAGTTACCCGGACCCCAGCTCCAGGCGAGCCAGCCGATACTCAGGCGTTCGGCTTCGGACATGATGAACTTGTAAGGGATTTCCTTCACGTCGCCGGCAGCGACAGGAGCGAATTCGCCCACAATAAGCGGGAGGTTTTTCTCGACGGATGCTTCGAGGACACCGCGGATGCGGTCCTGAACCGTTGCGTAGCCCGTTGCCTTGGGATCATGACGTTCCGAGGGCCACCACATGTGTAGCGAGAACAAAAGGTTGTGTTCCGGATCAGCCTGTAAAAGCTTGGGACCCACTTCAAGCAAATTCTTTTCGCTTTGGCCCCACTGGTCGGCGTCAATCATCAAGGGAATGCGGATATTGGCTGCGCGCATTCTGGTGACAATGGAATTGTATACCGTGAAGAATTCATCCGGATCCTTCGATTCGGCACCAGGTTCGTTACCGATGTTTAAAATCAGGTACTGCTGGTGGTTAGAAATCATCTGCACCGTTTCTTCGCGGAGCCAAAAATCTACAGCCTCGTTCAGGCGTTCCCAGTTACCGGTGGTGTCATGGATTTCGGGAATGGGAATCATCCCGTTAGAAATGCACTGTACAATGATGTTGTCCAGATCGCTCACGCGGCCACGGGTATTCCATACGATTCTGACGCAGTTGGCACCCGTCTTGGCAATTTCGGGAATAGTCTTTCCTTCGCGGTCTGTCCAGATAAACATGTGGTTGATACCACGAAGAACGACCTTTTCGTTATCTTTGCTATATAAAAAACGATCCTGTACAAAAAATCCCGGTTTAGCCGAAACCATGTTCATAACAACAAAATCTCCATTTATTTTCAAAAGAAAAATACAATTATTTGAATAAATAGGAGTATCTTTTTTAAAAAATCACACAAAAATGGTTGGAATGGTATCAACAACGGGAAAATTGTCTTTCTGGCAGGTGCTTCCAGTAGTACACGGGAAGACAACGTTTTAGAAGACGGGGATTTTCGCGTTCTTTGATTGCTATGGATTGGTAATAGTCTTGCCAGAGCCGCACCATTTCGTCGGGCGGAGTGGTTTTGGTCACGGAGTCCAAATTAGGAATGGTGATTTCTGTCAGTTGGTGCCCCGCATAATATACCCCGAAACCGCGTTTTGAATCGTAAATCGCCCATTTTTCGTTGGCGAATCGTCCCCGGAAATGCCCTACAATTAAGTCCAAAACGTCGTATTTGGGCTCAATTTCGGCAAAATAAGTGCCGTCGGAGGTCTTGCTGAATCGAACGAGCCCGAGCATGCCGCCAGCTTCATGTCGCACCGCCCGGGCCGTCATGAACAGCGGAAGCATTTCATCGGAGGTGGGGTTCTTGGCATAATTCGGGTCTTTGCCGTCGAATACTTTGCGGAGGTAGGCAAGAATCTTCATTTCGATTCCCTCTTCTTCGGAGCGGAAGGCTACATGCAATAGCTCCAGAATATCGGCGCTGGCGTAGTTTTCGATTGCACGCTTGAGCCTGGTTGCTTCTTCTTCGGAGGTTTCGATGCGGAAGGGCTGCATGAACAGGTTACAAGGGGCTGTGCTACGATCGCCGTGAATCTCGCCCACCTCCAGATGCTGGCGGTAAATCTCGAAGACTACGCTCAGGAATCCGTCAAATGTTGAATCGTATGAAATAGAAAGCATGGGGTAAGGATGTGAGATGAGTGATGTGTGATGTGGAATGAGAGATGTGAAGTGTGTAGTGTGAGATTATTCATTACTCATTTCACATTACACATTTAACATTATATATTCAATTAACCGACGGCGGGGAGTGCGAGGGGTTGGTTGGCAAACAAGTCTAGCTGCAGGGATTTTGGCTTAGGGAGCAGGAGCGGCCGTACCATTTCGGGATAAAGCCTGCGTAAACTTGCGGGTGTATCGGGGTGGTATATAAAATACTGCGCCCGCTTTAATACAACGCCCATCTTTTTCAATTGCTCTAGACGGATTTTTGAGAATCGGCGGCCTGAAGCGATTAATTGGGCCGATTTGACGCCAATGCCTGGCACGCGCAGGAGCATCTCGTAATCGGCGGTTTGAATGTCTATCGGGAAAAATTCCGGATGTCTGAGCGCCCAAGCTGCTTTCGGATCCAATTCCAAGTCAAGATTCGGGTTCCCTGGGTCAACTACCTCGTCGTAGCCGAACTTGTAGAAACGCATGAGCCAATCTGCCTGATAAAGCCGATGTTCGCGAACCAGCGGTGGCTTGGTCGTGAGTGCCGGGAGGCGTTTGTCGGCGTTAATCGGTACATAGCCCGAAAAATATACGCGCTTCATTTGCTGTTGCTTGTAGAATCCATTTGAAAGCGTGAGAATCTGTAAATCGGTCTCCCCTGCGGCACCTACAATCATTTGTGTGCTTTGGCCTGCGGGCAAGAACTTGGGCGAATAGCGGGAACGTTCTCCGTGATATTCCAGTTTGCGTTCGGCCAAAAAGTTCATAGGCGCAAGAATCGAGGCGTGATTCTTTTCGGGGGCCAGGTATTGAAGAGCCCTGTCGGTGGGAATTTCGATATTCACGCTGCTACGGTCGGCATAAAGCCCCGCTTGGTACAGAAGTTCGCGGCTAGCCCCGGGAATAGCCTTCAGGTGGATATATCCGCCGAATTTATGGACCGTGCGCAGTTCCTTGGCTACTTGAATCAGCATTTCCATGGTGCGGTCGGGGCTTCCCACCACTGCCGAACTCAGGAAAAGCCCTTCGATGTAGTTGCGTCGGTAAAATTCGAGCGTCAGGTTGATGAGTTCCTTGGGCGTAAAGGTTGCTCGCGGAATATCGTTGCTGCGACGGTTAATGCAATAGGCGCAATCGTACTTGCAGGCGTTACTCATGAGCACTTTCAAAAGCGAAATGCAACGCCCGTCAGAAGACCAGGTGTGACAAATGCCTGCGCTACAGGCGCTCCCGAGTCCGCCTTTAGGCGCTTGTCTGCCAGAGCCGCTTGAAGAACACGAAACATCGTATTTGGCGGCTGCCGAAAGAATGTTCAGCTTTTCGCGAACGTCCATAAATGCCTTTTTGTTTAGTTGAACTTTTGTTCACTACTAAATATAAGTACAACTGCACAAAAAAGCAAGTGGAAAATGCGGGAAAATTGGATTCTTGCCCATGAATCGTTAATTTAATGGGGTCTGAAGGCCCTAGATTTTTTATTTTATGGGCATGCAGTTCGTTGAAAAATTGCGGGAAAAGCCCGCTGTTCAAAAAATTGAGAAATTTTTCCCGGCTATAGCTTTTTTAGGCGGTTTTGCGTGGGATTCCATTACGCTCGGCCAGATGGTTTATGGCTCGGATATTTTGATTTTGTTGGCTTATTATACAGGAGCACTCATTTTGGTTCTCCTGCTTTCAGCCCAGCTGGAACACCCTGAAGGTTGGACCGCCGAAAGGTTGCAGGCGCTGGCGAGTGCGCAACAGAAGCCAAAACCAACTCAAAAACAAGCTGTCTCCCCCGCCAAAACGATAGATCAGCCTGTCAAGATCGCAGAACCTGTTGCTGAACCTGAAGAAGATTCACAAGGCAAAACAGAAGAATCTCGCTTTAGACGTGCTGCCAGTTTTATTGCCCAGAAAACACCGGCCCGTGCCAAGGAAGCTGCCAACCGCGCAGCCATTGAAGCTAAAGAAGCGACTGCCAAGGCCGCAGCTCTTGCATCGGCCAAGGCAAAAGAGGCTGCCAACCGTGCTGCAATGGAAGCGAAGGACGCTGCAGTCAAGGCAAAAGGAGCCGCTTCCAAGTTGGCAAAGAATGTGGGTTACGAATCGACCGCGATTCCTGAAAATGCGATTGTCGTTCGCCATAGGTTCCTAGACCGCGAATGGAGCGAGACCTGGAAACAGCGTTTTACTTGGGCAGTGCAGTTCTGCTTTGGCGGCCTCTTTAGTGCCCTTGTGGTATGCTATTTTAAGAGTAGCGGATCCCTCGCCTCGTTCTTGCTGGTGATTTTGCTTGCCATTCTCCTTGTAGGTAATGAATTCCTGCAAAAGAAGTACGAAAGTTTCGGAATCAGTTTGGCATTCTTCTGCCTGCTGGGCACCATGTTCATGAATTTCGCCATTCCGCACTTGGTGCACCGTATCGGGTTCATCTGGTTCTTTTTGAGCACCCTGCTTTCTTTTGGAATGTGCATTTTCATCTGGAAGATTTCACACCGCAAAAAGAGCATCTTGGTGGCTCCGGCCATCATCAGCATTCTTTTGGTGGTGGCCTACATTATGAACTGGGTTCCGCCTGTACCGCTCGTGCTCAAGCAAAAAATTGCCTGCCAGAATTTCGACAAGGCCAGTTTCAGTTGCGATATCGACGATCCGAGTTTCTTGCAGATGGTGGGACTCAAAATACCCAGCGTCCACCATATAGACTCCTCCGATGTGTATTTCTTGGCTTCGATCTATGCTCCGGCAAAATTGAAGGCCGAACTGGAATATCTGTGGTATTACCAGAATCCGTCCACTGGGAAATATTCCCTTATTGACCGCATTTCTTCTAGCCGCATGACCATCAATGGCGGCCGTGAATCTGGATTCAGGACCTTTACACGCAAGAAGAACGTTCCGGCAGGCAAGTATCGCGTAGAAGTAGCTTACAAGAACGGCGCCGTAATCGGTTCGGGAACCTTCGAAGTCTTTGACGGAGCTTCTGAAGATGGTTTTGTCCGCGACACATTGAGGTGATTATGATCGATCCAGAGAATGACCCGATTCTAAACGCGAGTTCAATCAATAGTGAAGACTATTGGTTCTTGAAATTGAACAATAATAATCTAAATTTGGAACATGAACAAAATCAAGACAGCAACCCTGCAGGGCAAGTGGACGGGGAATCCCGAAAGCAATAATCAATGGTACGTGGAACAGGCGCTAGCGCTTAAGGGTAAGGGAATCGACCTGGTCGTTCTCCCCGAAATGTTCCATACGCCGTATTTTCCCTTCGAAGAAAATGCCGACTTTTTTGACATGGCCATCGAAAAGGATAGCTCCATTGTCAAGCAGTGGCAGGGCATTGCCAAAGAAATCAACGCCGTTATCGTGTTCCCGTTCTTTGAAAAGCGGGCCCGTGGCATTTACCATAACAGCGCTTTTGTTTTTGAACGTGACGGTTCCATTGCCGGTCTTTACCGCAAGAGCCACATTCCCGATGATCCGGCCTTTTACGAGAAGTACTACTTTATTCCGGGTGACACGGGATTTGAGCCCATCAAGACCAGTGCCGGTACGCTGGGCGTGCTGATTTGCTGGGACCAGTGGTTCCCCGAAGCAGCTCGCATTATGAGCTTGAAGGGAGCAGACATTCTCATCTACCCCACTGCGATTGGTTGGATGAAGTCTGAACCGGCTGAAATTTACCCGCGCCAGCAGGATAGCTGGGTGACGGTGATGCGTGGACACGCCATTGCAAATCGCACCTTCGTGCTTTCGGCAAACCGCATCGGTACCGAAGGCGAACTCACCTTCTGGGGAACCTCTTTCGTGGCTGCTCCTGATGGCTACCTGATTCACAAGTGCGATACCGATTTCCTGGGTGCAAGCATTGTGGAAATTGATCTGAAGGAAACCGAAGAAAATCGCCGCTGGTGGCCGCATTTCCGCGACCGCCGCGTAGACCTTTATGGCGACATCCTGAAAATCTGGTGTGATAAATAAAGAGAACTTGTCATCCTGGACCCTCGAAGGGGGGACGGGAACCAGTCTTGGATTCACTCCCTTCGGTCAAGAATGACTCTTTATGGTAGATAGTAAATATGACTAAAACAAATGTACGTTACCCCGCCGAATGGGAAGAACAGGCCGCCACATGGCTTGCTTTTCCGCATAATAAAAAGAATTGGTATGGTGAACGCGGGGAAATGATCCGCAAGTTCTACATTGGACTTATCCGCACGATTAGCGAATTTCAGCCCGTGAATGTGTTGGTTCCTAAAAAGGACTTTTTGACGACGCCGGAAAAAATTGCCGTTGCCGACCGCCCCTTCCCGGCCAGTTTCTTTACCATCAAGACAGATGACATTTGGATCCGCGATTACGGTCCGTTCTTCTTAAAAAAAGGGAAAGAAACGATTGTTTCCGAAACGGTCTTTAACGCCTGGGGCGCAAAATTTCCGCCTTGGAAAAACGATAACCAGATTCCCGCACGCATCGCCGATATTTTCGAATACAAGAAAGGCTCAAGCGTTCCCTACATTTTTGAAGGCGGCGCAATTGAGGTCAACGGCGATGGCCTTGGCATTACCACGCTGGATTGCCTGACGGGTAAAAATCGTAATGACGTGAAGGATATCAGGAAAGTGGTCAAAGCCCTTTGCAAGGCCTTTGGCTTGCGCGATATGTTGGTGCTCCCCCACGGTTTGCATGGCGACCATACGGATGGCCATATCGACAATGTGGCTCGTTTCGTGTCGAAGGATCGCATCGTGATGTGCGAAGCCACCGACAAGCGTTCGCCGAATAATATTATTCTGACTGAAGCGAAGTACTTGATTGAAACCTGGCTCAAGAGCCATTATGGCAAGAAAGCCAAGGTGGACACGTTGCCGTTGCCGCCGCAGCGCAAGTTGGATGACGGACAGATTCTGCCTGCCAGCTACATGAACTTTATTTATGTGAACGGTGCGCTCATTTTCCCGAAGTACAAGTCACCGAACGATGCGAAGGCCAAGGCTTACTTTGAAAGCGTGTACCCGGACCGCAAGGTCATCGGGCTGGATTGCCGCACTGTGATTGAAGAGGGCGGCAGCCTGCATTGCATGAGCAAGCACGAGTGTTTGTAAAAGTCATGCTGACGTAGGTCAGCATCGGCTTTTACATTGTTTCGTCTTCGAGCAATTGTTGCACGTGCTGTGCAAACGCCTGAAGGCTCGGGTCGCGCGCGCCCATCAGCAGGATGGTGTCGCCGGGCTGGGCGTATTCCACCATCTTTTCGGCGCATTCGTTGCGGTCGGCGATGTAGATGGCTTCGCAGCCCTTGAGCAGGAGGTCATCGGCAAGGTCACCGGCGCTGATGTCGCGGGTGACGGTGCCGCCAGCGTAGTAGATTTCGCTGAAGAACATCACATCGTTTTCACGGTCGTCGTCAAAGTCCTTGGGGCGGAGCGTCTTGGCGATAAATTCCACTAGGTCTTTGCGAAGGAATCGCGTGGGTCCAAAGCCGTGAGGCTGGAACCAGGCGATGACGCGGCCTTCGGTAAAGTCCTGGGCGCTCCTGATGCTGGCGGCAATCTTTGCCGGATTATGCGCAAAGTCATCCACCAGAGTCACGCCGTTGAAAGTCCCTAAAATCTGGTGGCGGCGGAACACGCCGGGGAATGTCGCCAGGGCGTCGGCGCACGTATGGAGCGAGACTCCTGCGCGGAGGGCGGCAGCCGTTGCGGCCAGGGCGTTTTCCATATTGTGCTTGCCCGGGAGCGGCACCACGAACTTCACGAGTTCTGCCTGGTGACGCACGCGGAACTGAATGGACGTGCCGACTGACTTGAAGTCCGTGCCCTGCACGCCTACGTAATTTTCAAAGCCAAAATCGAATTCGCGACCGGCGCTGAACTTCTTGGCCAGCGGGTGCGCATCGTTTACGATTAAAATCTTGCCGTTATCGAGGATGTTGTGGCTGAACTTGAGGAAAATTTCCTGGAGCTCGTCCATTTCCTTGTGGTCCTTGTCCACATTCAGAATCAGGCCGATTTCGGGTTCGTAGCGCACCAGCGTTCCGTCGCTTTCGTCTGCTTCGACCACGAGCCATTCGCCCTTGCCGCTGACAGCGTTGCCGATCTTGCCTTCCTTCTGCAAGTTCACGAGGCCAGCACCGGTCATGACCGACGGCTGGAGGCCCGCATACTGCAAAATGTGATAAATCATGGCGGTCACGGTGGACTTTCCGCTGGTGCCCGAAACGGCGATGGTCTTTGCTTCTTTAGAAATCTTTGCGAGCATTTCGCTGCGGTGCATTACCGGGATTCCGAGCTCTTTGGCACGCTTGAGGTCCGGGTTCGTGTCTTCGATGGCGGTACTCACCACCACTGCATTCAGGCCTTCTACAATGCCGGAGCCGTCTTGTGGAAAGCACTTGACGCCACATTCTTCAAGTTGAGTCATCACGAGGGGCTTTTCTGCCGCACCGAACTGACGGTCCGAACCGCTAATAGAAACACCCTTGCCAACCAAATACTGGGCGATGGCACTCATGCCTACGCCCGCAACACCGATAAAAAAGTAAGATTCCATGGGCAGAAAATTAGTAAAACGAAGAATAAAAATTATATATTCATACCATGAACTTCTCGGATTCAAGATTCACGACGATTGTGCACCGCAACTTGTGGGGGCAGTGGACGTTCGTGTTCGAAAAATCCAAACTGTGTGGCCTGCGCTATACGGGAGAAGGCGTTCCGAGTTCGGTTCAGGCCTGCGCTTACGCCGAGCCGGATGTGGTTCAGACTTTATCGTCGACGGTGGCCCGCGCCTACCGCAAGGCCGTACAGCAATTGAATCTGTACCTGGCCGGAAAGCTCCAGGAATTTTCGCTCCCGCTCAAGGTGTACGGCACCGATTTCCAGATGAAAGTCTGGGATGCAATCACCGAGATTCCTTACGGAGAAACGCGCACCTACCAGCAGGTAGCCGAAGCGGTTGGAGAGCCCCGCGCCACACGTGCCGTGGGCGCTGCCCTCCGCGCGAACCCATTACAGATTATCCTCCCCTGCCATCGCGTGGTGGGCAAGGGCGGAAGCCTAGTCGGCTACGCCCTGGGGCTCGATCTCAAGCGAAGGCTTCTCGTTATCGAAGGCGCAATCCCGCAGGAACTCTTGCTAGAATAAGTTTTCATAATTTGTAAAAAACACCTCGGAAATCCGAGGTGTTTTTAACTAAAGGCTTATTTGCCCGTCGTCGAGGGTTTATGCCGAGTTTTGGTAACAGGTATTAACCTGTTATCAAAACGATGGAAGACCAAAGACTGATTAATCCTTTTGGAGTTCTCATACTTCTTTGGTCTGTTTGTTTTTAGGCTTATGGCGTAGCGGGCGGAGTCTAATGAATTTCTTACCGCTGTGGACCGGGAGCGTTTTTGCACCCTCGCCAGCATGCGACACGCGGACCTCCCCTGCTAGTTCCGTCTGCCCAGTAAATAGGTTATGATTGATAGCCATACTTTGAATTTACTAAAAAATTTTTTTCTGTCAACTATTCCAAATTAAACTACTTGGCGAGAAGAACATCCTTTGGGCTACATTCGTTTTTTTTATATTGTTAGGGCAAAATTTTGGTTGCGCCCCTGGCGGACCGCAAAAAAGGAACATATATGAGAAACTCGCTCAAAATCGAAGGTCAGGTCAAGACTTACCTTAAAGAAGATGAACTCCCGAAGGCATGGTACAACGTCCGTGCCGACATGAAGAAGAAGCCCGCTCCTCTCCTGAATCCGGGTACCGGCAAGCCGGTGACCTTCGAAGACCTGCAGCCGGTTTTCTGCGACGAACTCATCAAGCAGGAACTCGATAACGACAGCGCTTTCATTGAGATCCCGGAAGACATCCGCACGTTCTACAAGATGTACCGTCCGTCTCCGCTCGTTCGCGCCTACTTCCTTGAACAGGCTCTCGGCACTCCGGCACACATCTACTACAAGTTCGAAGGCAACAACACCTCGGGTTCTCACAAGCTCAACTCCGCTATTGCTCAGGCCTACTACGCCAAGAAGCAGGGTCTCAAGGGCGTGACGACTGAAACGGGTGCAGGCCAGTGGGGCACCGCCCTTTCCATGTCCAGCGCCTTCTTCGGACTGGACTGCCAGGTTTACATGGTGAAGGTTTCTTACGAACAGAAGCCGTTCCGCCGCGAAGTCATGCGCACCTACGGTGCATCCGTGACTCCGTCTCCTTCCATGAACACCGAAATCGGTAAGAAGATCAACGCTGAATTCCCGGGCACCACCGGTAGCCTTGGTTGCGCTATTTCTGAAGCCGTCGAAGCAGCCGTGAAGCAGCCGGGTTACCGCTACGTTCTCGGTTCCGTGCTGAACCAGGTGCTCCTCCACCAGTCCGTGATCGGTCTCGAAACCAAGGCTGCTCTCGACAAGCTCGGCGTGAAGGCCGACCTCATCATCGGGTGCGCTGGAGGTGGTTCTAACCTCGGTGGTCTCGTGAGCCCGTTCATCGGAGAAAAGCTCCGTGGCGAAGCCGACTACGATATTCTCGCTGTGGAACCGGCAAGCTGCCCGAGCTTCACTCGCGGTAAGTACGCTTACGACTTCTGCGATACCGGTAAGGTTTGCCCGCTCGCCAAGATGTACACGCTCGGCTCTAGCTTCATTCCGTCTGCCAACCACGCTGGTGGCCTCCGCTACCATGGCATGAGCAGCATCCTCTCTGAACTCTACGATCAGGGCCTCATGCGCGCAACGTCCGTGGAACAGACCAAAGTGTTCGAAGCAGCCAAGCTTTTCGCCCAGACCGAAGGTATCCTCCCGGCTCCGGAATCCAGCCACGCTATCCGCGCAACCATCGACGAAGCCCTCAAGTGCAAGGAATCCGGCCAGGCCAAGAACATCGTGTTCGGCCTCACCGGTACGGGTTACTTCGACATGGTCGCCTACCAGAAGTTCAACGACGGTGAAATGAACGACTACATCCCCACGGATGAAGACATTGCCAAGAGCCTCGCTCAGCTTCCGAAGGTAAACGGCTAATTCCGTTCGACAATCATTTAAAAAGCCCCGGTTTTAATCCGGGGCTTTTGCTTTGTAAGTTAACGATGTTTCTTAGTTCTTGCTTCCTGTGACGCGGTAACGGAATTCTCGCCCATTCTTTTTGAAGCGAATGAATAGGGACTGTTCCTTTTTGTCGTAATAGAGCTTCGGCTGAACAGATTCTACGGCCTGCATGCGCGGCAAGCTGCGGATAGCATCCGTGCTGTCCTGGGCGCTTGAATCCGTCTTCACGGTATCTTTTGAGGTCGTATCAGGCTCGGGTTCTTGCGCCTTCAAAAGTTCCAGCATTTTTTCGGCATAGCGTTCGCCAAACGTCTGGTAACCTTCGCGCGTAAAGTGCAGCGTATAGCTGGCTTCCTTAAGTGCCGGGCACCCCTGGGCAGAAATCAAGTGACCGTTCGGAATGAGGTCTGCCGCCTGCTTTACAGCATCGTTGCGCCAGCCGAGATCGCCTGTAGGAGCAAGTTCGCCAATCAGAATCGGAGTTTTTTCTGGATCGAGTTCCAGTTCGGCAATCAGATCGTCGTAGACTTTTTTCACACGTTTCGGCCAGTCATTCATCTGGTAATCCGCTTCGCCCTGATGGAAGAGGAACCCTTTGATGACGCCCTTCTGCTTTGCGATTTTACCCATCTCGACAATGCGCTTGTACAAATCGCCACCGTATTCGTCAAGGTACTGAATCCACCACGTGTCGCCTTTGTTCTTAGCATTCTGCACGTAGCTCTTGTTGCGGTCCTTATCGAACAGGTCAATGCTCTGCCCGCCAATCGCTACATTCGCGACAGCCACCGTAATGCTATCCGGCAATTCCTTGATCATTTTGCGACCGAAGAAATCGACAATGCCGACCTTGGATTGGCTATGCCCCATCGGGGGTGCCGCCGGGTAAAACTCGCCCACGGTTTGCCCGGAATGGTTGCCTGCACGCAACACCTGGAACCGCGGATTTGTTTGACGATCCGCATCGGTCACTGTTGCCTGCCCCGACATATTCGATTGTCCGTAGGCTAGGTAGATATGCAGATTAGGGTCTTGAGCCAAAGCGGCGACACAAAGCGCCGTCGTTAAAAATAGGGATTTTCCAAACATGTAAACCTCCTTTTTTCCACACCAAACGTATTGAAGATAATAAAAACGAATGAAAAAGAGTTTTTTCATTCGTTCTAAATAAGTTTATTTTGATGCTCTGAGGCTGTTTACCGCAAGTTCACTCGGTGCATTTTATTAGATTCCTTGCCGCGAATAAGGTATGTGCCCGCGTTCAGGCCCGCCTTGCGCAAAGATTCTTGCAGGGAAATTCGACCTTGAGTTCCGTTTTTAACGACACCCAGGTACTTTCCGTTCAGATTGAACACTTCAAAAGAATTGTCCGTCAAATTCAGGCGAGGGGCTTGAGCATTAATCGTCTTGGAAGGACCCGTTTCAGTCGAATCGTCGGCCACGGCATACCATACGGCCTTATCCAGGCTTGCGGTCGCATAGGTAGGCGGAGTCGTGAGGTTTGCGCCGTAGTTTGCATTGTTAAGCATTCCGTTGTCGACCATGCCGTAGAAGATCCCCTTCGAGATTTCCTTGTCGAAGTTGTTTTCGAGGTCGCCACGCAGCTGCGCCGTTCCCGAAAGTTTTTTGCCGTTTACCGCCCACATCACGCCGTAGACTTGAGCGTTGTCGGTCACGGTCGTATTCACGATAATCGAAAGCGCGCCGACCTTCGCATTGCCTGTAATGCTTCCGCTCACGAGCCAGGCGTCTTCTTCGAGTACAGCATCGTCACCAATGGTACCTGCAGTCACGAGCGCGCGCCCGCGGACAACTGCGTTTCCGCTGATAGTGCCGCCGTCTACGACCGCGAAATTCTCGATTCGTGCTTTGCCAGATACAGTTCCGCCGTTGACGACGGCGTCGGGCCCCACGTAGGCGGTGGCGGCCACATTCGCCTTACTGCTCACGAGGCCTCCCCCGTTTGCATGCTTGCTGTAACTGCTTGCATTAGCGGGCTTCCAGAAATCCTTATTGTAGCCTTCGGGCGCTCCGTTTACGACTTCGATCATGTACGGGTAGCGGTAAATGCTGTAGTAGAACTGGTCCCACAAAATCGTCTGCATCTCGGTCGGCGTCGCCGTCACGGCAAGCCACAAAGCCTTGTCGCTTGCCTTCGTCTCGATTTCAAGATTGAATCCGGTTCCGTGCTTCATTTCGCTGTAACGGGGCGTTCCGTCCGCGCCCTCCGCGACTAGCCCGACCGTCCAGCCCGAGGCCGGGTCCGGCAGCTTGTCGGGCGCGTAGTTGCACCAGTTGTACGTTTTTCCCTTGTAGTAATCCGTATTGTCGCCAAAGCATTTATAGCCGTTTACCGTCGGCTTGCTCTGCACGATGCCGCGGAACTTGACCGTCACCTTGCCGGCAGAATCCGGATAGATGCGCACCAGGTTGTACCCCCAGCGCTGTGGAGCCCAATAACTCGGCGAAATGTAGCGGTCCGCGCACTTCTCGCCCGCCGCGCATTCCATCTTGTTCAGCATGGTCACGCGCGGGTGTCTGCGGTAGTTGTCGCCCCAGCTTGCGTCACGACGTGTCTTGAATTCATAGTCGCCATAGGATTTTTTATACAAAGCCTTCTTTGCGGGTGCATACTCGAGCGTCGCGTTCTTCATCGCGAACTTGCCGAACTGCTGGTTCAAGCTATCGAGCGTCCAACCGTAAACCATCATCATCGCGGTAAACGGCGTCTGCTCCATGCGGCCGTCTTCGCCATCGCGGATCGATTCCATCCAAATACGGTTGACTTCGTGGGCACCCTTGTGGCCGCCGCCGAATTCTTCCTTGAGGTGTTCCAAGAATTGCCAGTTGCAGTAGCGGTCACGCGTAGAACCGTAATACAGGTACGGATAATTAATCAGGTATTCCGAGCAATGGGCGTCGTTCGGATTGTACTGGTGCGCCATCCAGTTCGCGTGGCTTTCGGCGAACCAGCCCGAATGGCTGTTGTTGCCCATCCAACCCGCAACGCCTTGCAGGCCGTGCGCGAACTCGTGCGATGTGCCCCAGTAATCCTTGAGGGAGCCCACGCCAATCCACATTCCGGGGCCGAATTCATTGTTCAGGCCCTTCACGTAATCCTGACCGCCGTAGAGCGCCGCCATCACGGAATTGTCGAACACATAAATGTTGCTCTTGAGTTTTTTATCGGGGCTTTTCGGGAACGGAAGCATCCAGCCGAGCGAATCGATATAGAATGAATAAACTTTTTCGAGCGACGTGAGCACGCCCTGCGCATCCGCATCCGGAATGGAAACGTTATTCGCCTGGCCATCATCGGTCGTGGGCTTTTTACAGACTTCGAAATGGGCCGATTCGGCGATTTGAGTAAATCCGTTACTTGCGCACTGGGGAACCCATTCAACGGCAGAAAATGCGGCGTTTGCACCCAAAGCCAGCATTATCCCAGTCACAAAAACGGCATGATTGTTCATACCAAAGTGTTTTTTCATACAATACTTCCCAAACAACACCCAACGCGGGCGTCTATCCTAAATATATGCTCTTTTTAAGGAAAGGGCTTTATGTGTATAAATTTGAACAAAGCATTGGTGTGTTTTGTTCAACGGGCAGGATTATTTCTTTTCAGGGGCCTTGGCGGTCGAATCCTTGGATTTTTGATCGTTAGCCTTGGAATCTTCGGCTTTTTTGCCCTTTTCGGGGCGGCCCAGATTCTTGAAATCTGGCGTTAGGTTGATGCAGGCCGGATTTTTGGGAGGTTGCCTGTAAAGGGCAATTTCTTTAGTAAATACACCCTTCGCTTCGGAATAGACGCTCCATTTGGTTCCTGCAGGGCAATTTTCAAGAGGAACCCTGGAAATTGCGGTAAACCGGGAACCGGAAATCTTGTATTCAAAGTAGTCCGTAGAAGAGGTGTCCGCCAGTTGCAGGGCTTTGGCGTTTCCGACTGTCTTGGTTTTGCCAAAATAGGCCTTTTGGGCCTTTATATAGGTAAGGGCCTGTTGCTGCAGTTCTTCAACGGCAGAATCCACGGAGGCTTGCTTGGAGGATTCGTGACAACTGCGGATTCCAAAAATGCCAACAACAATCACCAGGATGACTGCAAACGGAATCGCCAGTTTCTTCAGGGGAATCTCCCCTATATTGGTCAGGATTTCGCGGAAAGAGGCTTCTTTATCATCTTCTTCGGAGCTGTCGGATTCCCATTTTAAGAGCTTGATGGCCACCAGAATGTGCACAAAAAGCTTGGGCAAGGCTAGCCCAACCAGGGCGATTGCCAACAAGACAATTGCAATAACCATTAAAAAAGCCAGGGCGGCTTCTGCCGAGGGTAGCAACCCTTGAACATCTTGAAGCATCTTGAACAGTTGACGGTCTTCGGCAAAGTTCTGGAGTGCCATACGCCCGGTAAAGCTGTCGTAACGGGTAAGCCCCAACTGGACGCCATCTGTCGCCATTTGAAGAACCGCAGAAAGCGTGCGTTCAAGCAACAGGAAAACCATGCCCATCACGGCGACCGACGAGGCGATTAACCTTGCCGTACGTATCGGAGTCAAACCCGTATTTTTCTGTCCTTCTGTCATAGGCTATTACTAGTGTGAAGTGTGAGGTGTGAAGTGTGTAATGACAAATTACAAATTTCACACTCCACATTTCACATTATTTTACTCCTGCGAGTTCCTTGGCGACCTTTTTCGCAGTAGTAAAGTCGGCCTTGCCTGTACCTAGCTTCGGCACTTTTTCGACCGCAAAGGCAAGCGACGGGAGCATAATCGGCGGGAAGTTGCTTGCTCGCAATTCCGAAATTACGTCCTTCGGGTCTTTTTCGCCTTGGTACAAAAGAACAATCTTTTCGCCCTTCGTGGCATCGGGGATTGCGGTAACGACGTAGTCGCAGCCCTGCAACACCGGCGTGTCC
>JAEEGG010007166.1_pt1 | contig 25874 bp, 17 predicted proteins | sample 9134161 | NCBI WGS metagenome assembly JAEEGG01 (sample SAMN16246543, study PRJNA631951) | gut metagenome | biome: gut microbiome; feature: rumen; material: CR-attached | host: Bos | place: Iran: Karaj | collected 2018-10 | reverse complement strand
ACGCATCACGATGACCATCACGCGCATTACCTTTGGTGTCAACGACAACATCTTCATGCTTGACACCTCAAAATACCCCGGTGCTATCATAGTCAGGAAATGACACCAGAGGGCAAATAGCAAAATGAAACCTGTCCCCGTGATTTTTCAGAAAAAAAAGAAGTTGAGATAACTTCAACTGAATTTTATCTCAACTTCCATCGCCCAGGGGGGATCAGCCCCCGTGAGTCATGAGGTTTTACTCAAAGTTCATAAAGAACTCGTCCAGCTCCGGCGAGCGGGGCTGACTGACACCAGTGCCGGTGCCTGGCTCGATATTGAGGTCGATACCGCTGTTACTGGTGATACCGGTGATGCCGCTGCCAGCCAGGAGACTGCTCTGCTGCTGCAGCACGACCATTTCCATCTCGGGTGTTATATATGCTTTCTTCATTGTGTTACCCTCCATTTACTTAATCACGATTTTCTTTCCATTCACGATGTAGAGGCCCTTGGTGGGCTGAGCCACGCGGCGGCCTTGCAGGTCGAAGACGGCATTCACATCTGCCTTCTGACTTCTTACATCTTCCATCTCAATGATTCCCGTGGTTTCGCCTTCGTCGAAGTTCATCTTGACAGCACTGACAACGCTGTTTTCGCCCATGTCGAAGTAAGCACGGAAGGCGTTGAGGTTGAAGTTGGCGTTCGGCCAGTAGAGTTTGTTCGCGCTGCCGAGGTAGAGTTTCGTCTTGTCACCAGCCGTGAAAGCAACGGGCGAGTAGCAGCCCTTGAACGAGCCGCCGGTGAACTCAACAGGATTCTCTGTATTGTCGATAATCACACTTTCAAATACAGGATTGGTGATGTTATTATTCATCACAGGTACGACCTTACTGCCACTTTCTTTCCAGCCCGAGCCCAGGGCATCTGCTGCAAGCAACTGCTCGTTGCTCATGCCGCTGGCATCGGTGCCCTGTCCTTCAAAATTGACATTACTATTAACACTTGTAACACAGTTATAATAGCATTTGGTGAGGGTAGGACTACAACCATCCGGACCACGGTAGATAGTCTTGTTCCTAGTAGATGATCCAACGCTAATGTTGGTCGGAGAGAAGAAACTATTGCTAACGCTCAATGAGCCGGCAGTACCTGTGTGACTCTCACTTGATCTGGATTCGACCCATCCTACGAATCCGCTCCAACGGTAGGTAGAGCTTGTTCCTTGGAATTTACCGTCAAAGAGGCAATTGTTGAAGCTGGTGTTTCCTCCTTGGAGATTTGAAACGAAGCCACCCGCTGTCGCATCACCACTGACGGAACTTTCGATAGTGGCACTGATACGGCAATTGGAGATGACATTGTTGCCAACAGCGCAAGCAAACATACCGCCAACCAATTTCTTAGAGACATTGATGTTACCAGCGATTGTAAGATTCTTGATGGTAGCACCATTGGCTGAACGGAAGGGAGCCGTATACTCCTCGTCGGAAGTGATGTTGACAGTCAGTGTGCGTCCGTTACCATCGAAAGTTCCCTTGAAAGGTTTCGACGTAGCAGTACTGCTTACATATGAATAAAAACCCGCCATCGTCGTCACAGGATTCGCACTGTTGTCAAAGTTGGAAGCCAGCATCACAACCTTGCCCTCATACGTGTTACCACTAGTGACGGCATCAGCGAAGTCATCCCAGTCATCCTTGTTCTTAATGACGAGGTCGGCTTTTCTCTTTACAATATAGGGCTTGCCTGCTTCAATCGTTGAGGCGCCTTCGAAGGTCAGCGTCAACATACCCTCACCGTCGAGGTTTGATGATGTACCATCCAGTTTCTTGATAGTAAAGTCTGCCAGTGGCGAGGCGGCAATCTCTTCCGCCGTCAGCGAGAACGGCAACGTCAGCGTATTCCAGTCTCCATCGCAGTAGAGTGTGCGACCATCGAGAGTCACATTAGCCGCTTTACCGTCGTTGTTGCTTAGAGCTGTTGAGTTATCGCTGTCGTCAGCAAGGCTGAAAACAACAGGGGTGATGGGAAGATAGTATTTGCTGTTGTATTTCAGTCCATTCGCGTAAGCTGTTATACCTGTGTAAGTACTCTCGCCATAGGTCGTGCCTTCTGCGCCGATGTCATAGGAAGAGGGCACACTGCTAAGACCCAAGGCGAACTTGGCACCATCGGTATCAGCACCGTTCACACCACCTACACCGGATGCCGTGTGGTAATTGTTGGTGAGAGTACCACTATCATTGTTGCCCGCAATGGCACCGACATAACTGCTTCCCGTTAATGATGTGCCGAGGAACAGGCAGTCCTTGACCGTAACTTTTGACTGAATCTTACCTGCAATTCCACCGTAGTTATTTTCCGAACTACTTGCAGCACTGGTACAGCCGCTGATAGTGATTCCATAATTAGTAAAAGCTTCACCCACAATACCTCCGTGAGCGTAATATGAATTACTACAACGTATGGCAACATTCGAGGCAACATGGCAGTTGGTGATGTCGCCCAAGCTCTCACCTACGATGCCGCCAACGTATTCATAACCTGTAATGCGTGCATCGGCAAGAGTGACGTTCTTCACATCATAATAAGTTCTTCCAAAGAGTCCTTGGCAATAATTAAGGTGACCTCCAGTTTTACCATAGATACGGATACCACTGACCGTATGACCCTTACCATCGAAGTAACCTGAGAAGGAATAAGAAGTTGCAGGGTCGATTTCTATTCCGATGGGCGTATAGTTGTTCTGATCAGCATTATCATTGCGGGTATCATCCCAGGCATACGTATATGAATAGGTAATGTCTGCACCCAATTCGAAGTATTTCTGATCATAACCATTGGTGTTTTTAGCCACCTGGTCAGCCAGCACGTCAAGGCCTGTGGTCGTAGTGATGATGTAGGGATGGTCCGCCGAACCGTCGTTCCCGCTGGTGATACCCCAGCAGTCTGTCATCGTGGTGAATGTGTAGTAACAATTGAATTCGTAGCTGTAACTAACAGTACCATACTGGATTCCCTTGTCGTAAACAGAGAGACCCCCGGTATATGATCTACTGGCAGAGCCAGACCAGTCAGACGGCCTATTCTTTATAGTAAGTTTGCCAAACTGCGCACCTTCTTGGTCGCTGCCCCACTGGCTGTTAAGTGCTCCGACACCGAACACACCAAAGCGGGTATAAGCGTTGCTGGTGAGGGTACCTTCATTATGTCCGACAATGGCACCAACATAAGAGTTTCCGGTTATCTTGGCTTTAGGAAGGGCTAGACAGTCCTTGATGGTACCACCATTAGTTCCTGCAATGGCACCATTACAGGTAAAATTAGTAACTGCATCGGCTTTACTGATAGTGACTTCGCTGGTACAGCCACTGATTTCGGAATGGTGAGCATTGGATCCCACAATACCTCCATGGAACATGGCTGTGTAACTATTCACATAATAACCATCTATAGAATGGATTTTGACATCATCAGAGACATGGCAGTCAGTAATTTGTGCGTAAATACTACTACCCACAATGCCACCACAATACTGGTAGCCTGTGATTCTAGTGTTTTTGAGGGTAACGCCCTTTACCTCTGCCAGATTTCCTTCTGTGCCCTCAAGAGTACCAAAGAGACCTAAATAGTTGTCGGCAGCATCGTGCCCGCTCCGATAAATGCGGATACCACTGATAGTTTTGCCGTCACCGTCGAAATGACCTTTGAATAATTTAAAGTCACCACCTCCTGGTCTTCCGCCGATGGGCGTGAAGTTGCTATCTTCTTCATCCAGACCAGATGTGCTGTAAGTGATGTTTTGGGTGAGTTTAAAGTACACGTCCTGGTAAGTGATACCGTTGTTCACATCTTCAGCCAACTGGTTAAGGTCGCTGGTTGAACTGATCTTGTACGGGTCTTCGAGAGTACCGCTACCACCACTTGCCGTGGGGAAATGCACATCTACGGGCACTGCTGCCCACGCCCCAACGGAGGTGAGCATCGTCATGAGCAGCAGCATGGCTGCACGTGACGGAAAAAACTTTCTTGATTTTTTCATTGTTTTTAATGCTTTTAATGTTATATAATTAATTATCTCGTTTCTTCTAACCTTGGCGGAGAGCACTAACATTATGGGCATAATAAAAGCGCAGGCTCCGTCCATATATCCACTCGGGCCTACCACAGCCTCTAATCATCTATGGTGGAGACTGCGCTATAGTGCGCAGCTCCAATGATGATTAGGTTTGCTCTTAAAAATCCCTTACGAGGTGGTAGTTCGAGTGGATAATTGAGCAACAAAAAATGCGTGTTCGATGAACACGAGTGCAAAGGTACGAATAAGTGAGCACAAAACCAAAGAAAAAACAAGGAAATGTTTCATATTGTTTGGCGGGGTCGGAGATTTTTTGGAGATCACGGCTCTTGTCAACCACGACGATGCTCACCGAACCTGAACGATTTTTCTTCTTGCTCATAATGTCTGCTTTTTTTAGTTTCTATTTTTACTTGTACCTGATTCATGTGTTCCGACGGCTTGACGTCCACCTCGAACACACAATCACGTCTGAGAGGATATTGTGGGTTGATTCTGAGGGTGCAGAGATTGAAACCCTGACCACCCTTGAGGAACAAGTCCCACATGGCACAATAGATGCGGCTCATGGCGAGATAGTTGCAGTCTATCCGTATGGCCTTGCCGGTAACGTCTATCGCAATCTTTTCATCGCCATAGAGCCTGACATCATTCAGCAGTTGTTTGGCATAGCCGAGGATGCCAGCCGAGCTGGCTTCCTCCGCTATTGCTTCTTGAGTGAATGCTCTCCACATACCGTCAGAACGTCAGTTTGTCGATAACATCTTTCAGTATGGGCAACCTGTCCTGCTTGTAGAACACAAGCATGCTATAGTCGGCATACTTCTTACATCCCTTGACGTAACTTAGATATCCTTCGACGTCGTAGATGATGTCCGGCTTGCCATCCTTGAAGATGAGCTCGCCGTCTTTATCCACTCTGTCCTGATAGAATCCGAAGAGTAACGCCAAGTCTTCACGAGAGAGATCAACGGGGTCATGACCAGGCCGTGAGGCCATAGCAGCGTACGACCAGTCGAAACGCAAATTGACAGCCGCAAACTGATACTCCATATTCGAGACAAACCTGCGCTGGCTGCCGTAGCAGACCAAGAGTTCACGCTGACCGCTCACATACACCTTGAGTTTGAAGAGCAGCGCGAAGCCGCGGTAGTAGATGGCATTCACGCGGTCGAACCATCCGTGCTTCTGAGGTTTGTTGGGGAGGTTGAACGTATCAACCCCACGTGTTATGATACCTTTTTCCATACGCCTTTCCCTTCTTTTACAATCATGTTTCTCTGAGCCCATCGGTTGAGTTGTGATGAAGCGGCACTGTAATTTATATTTAAAATTTTCGCTGCTACATTGACGCTGAACTCCTTCGGTAGCGTGTCGAACATTCCCTCGTTGCGCGAGGTATGCAACTGACGTCTGACCGCGAACTCATTCTTGCCGTTCTGCCAGCAGTCCTCCAGCATCTTCCCGAAGAAGAGATCCTGATAGTAGATGACGGTGTCGAATACCAGCTCTGCAAAATCAAGGTCCGACTTCTTGATGACAGGCTTCATGATGTTGAAGTTCTTCTTGTCCTTGTTCTCCAACCAGTGGCGGGCAAGGATGCGCGGAATGGTAAACCATTCGGCATAGAACACGGCACGCTTGCGGAAGTAGTTCAGCACCTTGTCGTCCTTCGCCTTCGCCACGTTGGCGGCCTTCTCACAGAGGTCATAGACGTGGTTCACCAGCTTCGGAATGAAGAGTTCACCCTTCAGCTTGTCGAAGAATTCACCCCACTTCTGCAGGTCGACAAATGTCTTGTCAATCTGCTTCGCCTGGCCTTTGTCAATCATGCTGAACTCGTCGTCGGTCATACGGATGATGGCGATACGTGAGCACAGACCATCGTTGATGTTTCGCATGTTGATCTTCTTGGCCAGCGATACGTCGGTACCCGTGATGACCTGGTTCCAATACACCGTAATGACCTCATTGACGCTGTCGGCGTTGGCATAGTCCACACCCGATTTCTCGTTATGGAACGCCTTCAGCTCCAAGTCGTGCTTGCCAATCCACGTGCCACCGCTCTGTGCTGTCACGCTGCTGTCCAGCTCGGAGTCGAAGGTGTACAGGTGCAGCGGAATCACTTCACCCTCCACCATCTCCTTGGCGTTCTGCTGACGGCGGTAGAACACGGCATTCGAGGTGCGCGACGGAATGTAGCGGATACATTCCTCGGGCTCCTTCAGCTGCTGCTCGCCCTTGGCGGCCTTGTTACTCGTCCGGCGCTTCTTCTGCTCCTTCTTATACTCCCGCTCCGCACGGCGGCCGGGCTCGTCGGCAGCACGCATGATGCTCATGATGGCCTCGTCAAGGTCGTCGACAAATGACTTGCCGCTGGCGGGCTCACCGATGATGGTGACCTGCGGGTTCATGCGGTGCTGGCGTCCGTCGTAGTGCAGGTAGTGTACGCGGGTGGCGAGGGTGCAGAACATGCCGCCTGCTGCGAATATACCGGCCATCTTGTTTTCGTCTGGGAGATGGGCAGTACATACGGCGTAAAGCGGGTCGCCTTCCAAGAGAGGCTGTAGTCTATCCCATATTTCTCGGCTATCAGCTTGATCAGCAGACGTTCGAGCATCGCCCGCCACTTCATCTCCACCTGGATGCATATCACAATCTGCAGGGAGTATTGCCTTGACGGCCCTGGGGATTTCCCGCCACATGGGCAGCTTGCAGGCGTCGCGGACAATGTCATTAATCTCGCCAGCGTTCTTTTCTTTGTCTTCCCATTGACGCACCCACGGAATCGCACGTATCGCCACTTTGAGTTTACTTGTGGAGTTGTCAACGAGGTAGCGAAGATGCTCAGCCACCTTGATAAGAGTTCGATGACGGTCGCCCGTAATTGGCGTTCCATATCGCTGGGTATACCGCTCGAAAATTTTCGCAACTGGTGTATTGCCATACTTGATGTCCTCCAGCTTTAGTGGCTGATTACCGTCAGCACCACCGTCACTATGAACAGCACCGTCAGGATGATCGTCGCCCACATGACATCCCACCACGTCGGCATCCACGTCTTTTGTTTTCTTAGGGCTAGAACTGCCTTGACGATAATCTTCGCCAAAAAGTTTCTCATATTCTTCGTCATAATAGTTTATCAGTTTTTCTTTGTCAATAAATAATGTATAGCTCGCGGGCGTAATGAACTGTCCGCGCGAGGCATCCTTGATGCTCTTGTCGTTCACTACGCCAAGGGCTTTCGAGAAGGCTGCCTGGTTGTCGGCAAGGTTGCCGACTTCCGGGTCAGCGGTGAACACAATCTTCAGACCCCATGTGCTGGGTGTCACGAAGACCCAGTGGATGTCCCACTTGTACAGCGTCTGACTCTGAAGCTTGTTATAACGCTCGCAGATGTCGGACCACAGAAAGACAGGATCTTTATCCAAGTGGTCGAGGTCGAGGACGCAGAGGCCGTTCAGGTGCGCGGCTTCCTGCACGCGCCAGTAGCCGAGAGGGCCTTCCGTGCCGTCCTTTTCCCGCTTTTTCGTCCTGTCGAAGCTGGCTGCTGAGAAGCAGAACATCGGCAACTCGCGCTTCAGCTCATCGTAACGCTTCTTGTCGCCAGCGTCATGAGCTTCCTTGCACGCCTGTGTCTGCTTCATCAGCTCAGGATCGTTCAGGATTTCGTCGAGTTGGTCAACTGAGTTGACTACTTCGACTTCAGAATAGTATTTTCGTTGATAGCAAAACATTTTGAAATCTCCACAATTTTAGAGTAAAACATGTCTTTACAACTCTCTTTGCCCACAGGGTCAAGAGGAACGGTAAACATGACTTCTACCTGTCTCTTGGAGCGGTTCACAGCCATCTTCAGGTCGTCGGAATTCCTGAAAACCTTGCCTTGTGGCTGAAGCTTCGACAAAAGCGGCTTGTTGTATTCGCTTTTTATGACACTTTCGAACTGCTCCGTGAGTTCAGAATAAGGATCGATGGCGTCCTCTCTGCACTGAAGGGTGATCACTCTCTTGGGCTCAGAACCTACGGTGCTGTAGGCTTTCGCCTGACCGTATTTCTTCACCTTGGTCTGCTGCGGCTTACCTTCCTTCTGAGGGTTGAACTCGAAGGAATGGTTTGGTAAATTTATTATACCAGTTCCGCGGACTCTGATAACTTCCGCTTTCTCTGATTTCTCTAATTTCTTATCCATAATTTCTAATTGCAATTTGTTGTTAATGTTCTGATAATTAGTAAAATATGATTTTTCACTATTTCACTTTTTCACTTTTTCACTATTTCACTTTTTGCTATATTTTAGTTTGCTGGCGTGTAAATTAAATTCAATATAATAATTAATTATATTAATTAATTATATTGGCCATAGCATCTTATATATCGCGCATAGGAAAAGTGAATTCGTGAATTCGTGAATTCGTGAATTCTTCAAGATAGAAGTGCTCAGTCAGTTTTGTCAATTGATTCTTTTCCATATTTTTGTTTTTTATTTTTAAAGGGTTAATAAAAGATGATCCTGCAGGAATCAGGTGCAAATGTAGGGAGAAAAAAAGAGCGGCGGAATAAATATTCCGTCGCTGACTAGTTATTGAGAGTTTTTTTGAGAGTTTTGGGCTGTTCTGAGAGTTTTGACACAAAAACACCCCGATTTCGTGAGAGTTTTGAGAGTTTTCTGAGAGTTTTTTAGTTTACAGCTTCAGCGCAATCATATCCATCACAGCTTCGCCAACCTTCTTGTATTTCAGGAAGCGCTTGCCCTTGACGGGCGCGTTGGTCGGGTCCCACAGAGCCACCGGCTTGCTGAAGCTCAACACGTCCATACGCTCCAGCTCCACTGCAGTAGGCAGCTTCGCGTGATCAGGCACCGTCTCACGCACCAACGTGCAGAAACCATCGTAGTCACCCTTAGGCACCTGCTTCTTCACGGCAAGGGGCTTGTACACCGCAAACCATTGTCTGCCGGCCTCTATCTGCGAGGCAATGCTCCTGATGATGTCCGACAGCTCTACTCCCGACAGCTTCCTGTCAACCTTGTTCTTCTCCTTGAATGCACGCACAATGCGCTCAGAGTCACGATGCCTCACACGAGGATGTTGCCTGGTCACGCCAACCACCTTGCCTACAACATACACGTTGTCTGTCTCGCTCAGCTTGATGGCATCGTATTTGTCGTTGTAAGGCACTAGCCACTTCCCGCCGTCGTCATCCTCAAAGTACGCTTTGACCGTACATTCCCCGTCAATATTCACCAGCACCATGTCGTCGTCCATAAACCGCGCTTCCGTTAATATCGTCAGGAGATCGCCGGCATGAATGTCCGCATCACGCATCGAGTCGCCAAAGGCAGGCACCATAAAAATCCTGTTTGGCGGCCAATAATCATGAGGCATCATATTATAATCATAACTCAAATCGCCGACATCCTTGGGGATGCCGCAGTTCACGGGGTTGTCATAAACAGGCACCGGCGTGTCGCACAGCACAGGCTTCCACCCCTGTTCTTCCAGTAGCTTGAAAGCCTCTTCAAAATTCAAATCTTTCATCGTCACTTTTTCTTTCCGTAATGTGTTTTTTACTGAATTGCAAAGATACACATTTATTTTGAAACGCGATTGTTAATGAAGGAAAATTCGATGAAAAAATGTTTAAGGAGTTGTTAAGCGGGTGTTAAATCATTGCCTGCTTCATCATTACTCTATATATATGTACGCGCGTACGCACGTGTGCATGCGCGTAACCCCCAAGGCTGTTGCCGCAATGCCCTAAACATCGTACCTTTGCACCGGAGTTCTTTCAAAAGTCTGGCCGGTGCAAGCGGAGGGTGAATAGTCCGGAATATGCCACTTGAAGCGTGTTACCCCGCCACTAACGAGGAGCTACCCACCGAGTAAGGTGTAGTTTTAACCGAGTATTAATTTTAAATTTGTATTGCGTATGACAAGAAATTCTATTCCTATCAAAGTCGGTGTTCGTCGTAACAACAACACCAAGAGCCCCAGCTACGGCAAGTACTATCCTGAGGTTCTGAACAACGAGACCATCTCGACCCGCGCCCTGATGGAGCACATCATGAGCCATGGTCTGGGAATCCCTCGTGCCATCGTGCAGGCAGTGCTCGTGCAGCTGTCTGAGTGTCTCACCGAGCTGATTCTGCAGGGTCAGCCCGTCAAGCTGGACGGCTTCGGCACGTTCAAGCTGTCGGCCATCTCGCAGGCTGCCAACGGCCATCAGGGTATCATTGATAGCGAGCTGAAGCCTGGCTTCGACGTCACCCCGTACATGAAGGGTCTGCGTCTGCTCGTCATCCCCGACAACACCGAGCTGGACAAGCTGACTTCGACGGCCAACCTCGCGAAGGCTTCCGTCAGCTTCGAGGGTATCATCACCCAGGGCGACGCTGGCGAGACTGCTACTGGCAACAGCAAGGTAGCGAAGGTTGTTACCCCGCTGGCCGTCTGGTACGAGCAGAAGCAGAATCCTAACCCCTAATTAGAGGAAGGAGGTGAATGATGGCTTCACTAAAGTCTCGTTTTCTCTATTCCCTCCCGAGTCGCGAGATTCGGGAGGTTTTCACTTTTCACTTTTCACTTTTCACTTTTCACGTTTTCCTATTTCACGAAATATTTTGAGGGCATTATTTCTCCTTTAACAAATCTGGACGCAGGCGTCGTGTGCGCTCCAGTGCCTGTTCCAACTCCCATTCACGGACCTTGGCCTCATGGCCGCTAAGCAAGATCTCGGGCACCTTCCAGCCTTTGTAGTCTGCCGGACGGGTGTAGATGGGGGCTGCCAGCAGATCGTCCTGAAAACAGTCGGAGAGGGCACTCTGCTCATCCCCGATGACGCCAGGAACGACGCGTACAATGGCATCGGCTATCATGGCAGCTACCAGTTCACCACCCGTCAGCACGAAGTCGCCGATGCTGATTTCTTTGGTGATGAGGTGGTCGCGCACGCGCTGGTCGATGCCTTTGTAATGACCTGCGAGAATGATGAGGTTACCCTTCAGCGACAGCTCGTTGGCCATGTGTTGGTCGAAGCGCTCTCCGTCGGGTGATGTGAAAATGACCTCGTCGTAGTCGCGCTCAGCCTTGAGTGCTGTGATGCAGCGGTCAATGGGTTCACACTGCATCACCATGCCGGCACTGCCACCGTAAGGATAGTCGTCGACGCGACGCCATTTGTCCAGCGTATAGTCGCGCAGGTTATGCAGTCTGATTTCCGCCAGTCCCTTCTTCTCGGCACGGGCCAGTATGGATTCATGTACGAAGCCCTCCAGCATTTCGGGCAATACGGTAATAATGTCAATCCTCATAATATGCTTTTATTTTTTCAATCTGTTTTTCACCCGCCTTGCGTCCCATCTCATAGACCTTTCGCATCTGGTCGGCATCGTGGGAGATATGGCCTATGGGTATCGGCTCGTCAGGACGGATGACCATGCAACGGCCTTCGCGCTCTGCCTGAGCCACATAGTCTAACTGTCTGTTATACATCTCATGGCGCACGTCCATGGCATGTATCATCTTTGGGTATTTCCGCAGTGCCAGACGCATCAGCGGCATGAGCTTGAGGTGCTTCTTTTGATAACCCTGCGGCTGGGTCAGGATGACCACGTTCTTCTGATAGCCTATTGATTCGAAATACTCCAAAGGTATTGAGTCGCCAACACCGCCGTCGAGCAGCTTACGTCCTTGCAGGGGCACTACCTTCGAGACCAGCGGCATCGAGGCCGAGGCGCGGATGTAATCGTATGCCTCGTCGGATGCCTCCGTCAGTGGCTGGTAGACGGCTTCTCCTGTTTCTACGTCGGTGCATACCACGACGAACTCCATGGGGTTGTTGTTAAAGGCAAGGTCGTCGAACACGTCATACACTTTGGGGATGATGTGATAGCCGAAGTCTGCATTATAATAGTTGCCGGTGGTCAGCAGCGAGCGTACACCGCTGTATCGTGCATCACGGGCAAAGCGCATGTTGTAGCGGATGGCTCTGCCTGCCTGCCGTGACTTGTAGTTGCAGCCGAAGGCAGCACCCGCCGATACGCCGATGAGTCCGTCGGGCCATACGTCATGTTCCATCATGACGTCGGTGATGCCTGCCGTCCATAGTCCGCGCATGGCTCCACCCTCCAGCACAAGTCCCTTCTTTGTATGTTGAACGTTGGGCATTGAATGTAGGGGTTACCTTAAATACGGGTTATATTTCAGTTCGTCGCCAATGGTGGTCTGTGGTCCGTGGCCAGGCAGTACGACGGTGTCCTGTGGCAGTCGGGCCACAATGTTGTGCAGACTGTTTTCCATCTCTTTCCAATTACCCTCGGCGAAGTCGGTGCGGCCTATGCTCATGCGGAATAGGGTATCGCCGCTGAACACGGTGTTTTCCTCTGCACAATAGAAAAGTGCACAGCCGTGTGTATGTCCTGGTGTCTGTATGACGCTCAGCGTATGATTGCCAAAGGTGATGGTATCGTTGTCTTTCAGCTGTCGTCCTATGGGTGGCTGCTCCTCGTCAATGTCCATGCCAAACAGGCTGCTGGCCTGTTCCGGCAGATGCTCTACCAGCGGTGCATCCTCGGCACACACTTCTGGCTTTAGTCCGTATTCCCGAAACAGGAAGGCGTTTCCGAAGTTATGATCCAGATGACCGTGGGTAGCCAGCAGATGAACGGGTTTCAGACCATTCTGACTGATGTAGGCCTTGACGGCCTCTTTTTCTTCGTCGTAGTAGGCACCACAGTCAATGATAACACACTCCTTACTCTCGTCACTCACCACGTAGCAGTTTTCCTCCAACGGGTTTACTGATATTCTTTGAACTTTGAACATTGATCTTTGACCTTTATGATAATAAACAGATGGTAGCTTGCCTATTTCCTTACAGTGGCAGATAGATGATGCTCTTCTCTTTAAACCACTCTTCGCTGAACCATTGGCTCAACGAGGCTGACTCGACAATGCGGCGGAAAGGCTGTGTCTCGGCTTGCAGGTCACCGCCTTTCAGACAGATAACACCATTGGGCAGCGCATTTTGCTGTTCCTTGGAAATATTCTTGCGGACAATCTTTACCAGGTCGGGTAGGGGCATCACGGCACGGCTCACCACAAAATCGTACTTACCCTTCTCGTCCTCGCCGCGCAGATGTTCGGGGTGGCAGTTTTTCAGACCAATGGCATCAGACACCTCCTGAGCCACTCGGATTTTCTTGCCAGTGCCGTCGATAAGCTTGAAATCGCATTCAGGAAACAGAATAGCCAGCGGAATGCCAGGAAATCCTCCGCCAGTGCCAAAGTCCAGGATTCGTGAGCCTTTGCGGAAAGTCACCATCTTAGCAATGGCCATCGAGTGTAACACGTGGTGCTCATACAGGCTGTCAATATCCTTGCGTGAAATGACATTGATCTTGGCGTTCCATTCACGATACAGCTCGTCGAGCATCGTCAACTGTCGTTGTTGCTCCTCAGTCAGCTGTGGAAAGTATCTCATTATCTGTTTCATGCCTGCATCATTACGAAAAGTAGATAGCTAAACAAAGAAAAACACCCTGTTTACGGGTGTTTCGGAATTGTTGTTTGTAGTCGATAGGGGAATCGAACCCCTATGCCAAGATTGAGAATCTTGTATCCTAACCATTAGATGAATCGACCAGCATTTGAAAGAGCGCTTTCGCAGAGAAATCCCCCCGGTTGCGGAAGGAGGGGGATTCGAACCCCCGGTACGGGAACCCGTACGGCAGTTTAGCAAACTGCTGGTTTCAGCCACTCACCCATCCTTCCTTGAGGACTCTGGAGTTCGAAACCGTGGGGTTATCTCCTTGATTGCGGGTGCAAAGGTACAACTATTTTTTGAACCCTGCAAATTTTTCAGCGACTTTTTTCTCTTTCTCTGTATTTTTCTTTTCCGGAAGTGTCAGAATCCTCATTCTTACTATTCCGTTGAGCGGATTACGGGACTCGAACCCGCGACCCTCGGCTTGGGAAGCCAATGCTCTACCAACTGAGCTAAATCCGCAATTGAAAAGAAAAGGAGTCAGAACCATCAAAGTCTGACTCCCGAGAAAAGTGAGCCGATAGCCGGACTCGAACCGGCGACCCACGCATTACGAATGCGTTGCTCTACCAACTGAGCCATATCGGCAGCCTTTCAAAGATCGCTTTTTTGCAAATCGGATGCAAAGGTAATACTTTTTTTCGGAACTACAAAATTTTTTTGCTTAAAGTTTCTCTCTGAGGTATTTTCCTGTGATGCTCTGTTTGCAATGGGCAATATCTTCTGGTGTGCCGCATGCAACGAGCTGTCCTCCACGGTCACCACCGTCGGGACCCAGGTCGATGACGTGGTCGGCACATTTGATGATTTCCATGTTGTGCTCGATGATGAGAATGCTGTGTCCGCGTTCTATCAGAGCATTCAGTGAACTGAGCAGGCGCTCGATGTCGTGGAAGTGCAGACCGGTGGTGGGCTCGTCGAAGATGAAGAGCGTTGGTTCTTGTTTCTCCTGTCCGATGAAGTAGGCGAGTTTTACGCGCTGGTTTTCACCACCTGACAGCGTTGACGAATTCTGTCCGAGCTTGATATAGCCGAGTCCAACGTCCTGCAGCGGCTTCAGACGGGAGACGATGGACTTGACGTCTGCGAAGAACTGGATGGCCTCGTCGATGGTCATGTTCAGCACGTCGTCGATATTCTTGCCCTTGTAGCGGACGTCGAGGATGTCGTGTTTGAATCGATGACCGTGACAGGCTTCGCACTCCAACACAAGGTCGGCCATGAATTGCATCTCGACAGTAATGACACCCGCACCCTTGCATTCATCGCATCGTCCGCCGTCGGCATTGAACGAGAAATACTGCGGTGTGAAGCCCATCTGTTGGGAGAGTGGCTGGTCGGCAAAGAGGTCGCGGATGGCATCGTAGGCCTTGACGTAGGTAGCCGGGTTCGAACGTGTCGACTTGCCAATAGGGTTCTGGTCAACGAACTCGACGTGCTTGACGGCAAGATAGTCACCTTCCAGTCCCAAGTATTCGCCTGGCGCATCGCAGACATCACCGAGATGGCGCTTGAGGGCAGGGTAGAGGATACCCTTGATGAGTGACGACTTGCCACTTCCGCTGACGCCAGTGACGACGGTCATCACATTCAGAGGGATGTCCACGTCAATGCCTTGCAGGTTGTTCATGCGCGCCCCCTTGATGGTGATCTTCTGGTTCCAGGGTCGTCGGCTCTTGGGCACGGGTATCTGGTCCTGGTGGGAAAGGTAGCGGAGAGTGTAGCTTTTCCCGACGGGGGAACCGTCGGGCACAGGAACAGTTGAACCGTCGGGCACAGAAATTGGCCCGGCGTACATGATTTCGCCGCCCAGGCGGCCGGCATCGGGTCCTACGTCGATGAGGTAATCGGCTGCCCGCATGATTTCCTCGTCATGTTCAACGATGACGACGGTATTGCCAAGGGCTTTCAGTTCTTTAAGCACCTTGATCAGCCGGTCGGTATCACGGCTGTGCAGGCCGATACTTGGTTCATCCAAGATATAGAGGGAACCGACGAGTGACGAACCGAGCGATGTCGTCAGGTTGATGCGCTGGCTCTCACCGCCACTGAGCGAGTTCGACATGCGGTTTAGCGTCAGGTAACCCAGTCCGACGTCCAACAGGAATTGCAGGCGTGAGTTGATTTCCGTCAGCAAGCGCTTGCCGATTTGTTGTTCTTGCTCAGTCAGTTCCAGCTTGTCGAACCATTCTTTCAATCTGACAACGGGCAACTGTACGAGGTCGGAGATGCTGCGCCCCCCAATCTTCACATAGTCGGCCTCGGGTTTCAGTCGGGTACCGTGACACTTGGGACATGTCGTCTTGCCACGATAGCGGGCCAGCATGACGCGATATTGAATCTTATACTGGTTCTCGCGCAGCATTTGGAAGAATGAGTCGATGGACACCTGCTCGTATTTGTCCCTTTTCTTGTCCGAAGGCAGACCGTGCCACAACTGGTCTTTCTGCTTCTGCGTCAGGTTATAGTAAGGCTCGAATATCGGGAAGTCATCTTGGGCTGCCCGGCGGCAGAACTCTTCCTTCCACATCTTCATCTTCTCGCCGTGCCAAGGTACGACACAGCCATCGTAGACCGACAGGGCGGTATTAGGAATGACCAGATGTTCATCGATGCCGATAATCTTGCCGAAGCCCTGACATTCCGGACACGCCCCGACGGGCGAATTAAACGAGAAAAGCTGGTCACTGGGTTCCTCGAAAGTCATGCCGTCAGCCTCGAAACGCATGGAGAAATCGTAAGTGATGCCCGATGGATAGACCATCAGGCGCAATTCGCCCTGACCTTCGTAAAAAGCCGTTTCGGCAGAGTCAACCAGACGCGAGACAGAGTCTTTGGAATCGTCAACGGAGAGGCGGTCGATGACGAGAAAGATGTTTCCGGCGGTTTCCCCGCCGGACGCGGATGTTTGATTGGTGGGAGAACCGCCGGACGCGGAGAGCCAGTCATCAATACGGACGATATTTCCGTCGACGGCCATGCGGGCATAGCCGTTCTGCACATACATCTGCAGCTGCCTCTCCAGCGTACGGCCCTCTACGGGATGGATGGGAGCCATGATGATGAATATCGTGCCCGGTGTGTATTGCTTGACGCACTCGACGATGTCCTCTGTGGAGTGTTTCTTCACCTCTTGTCCACTGATGGGTGAGTAGGTACGGCCGATGCGGGCATAGAGCAGGCGCAGATATTCGTAGATTTCCGTCGTGGTACCCACGGTGCTTCTCGGATTGCGCGAGATGACCTTTTGTTCGATGGCGATAGCAGGCGGAATACCCTTGATGAAGTCACACTCAGGCTTGTTCATGCGCCCTAAGAACTGACGGGCATAGCTCGACAGGCTTTCCACATACCGACGCTGTCCCTCAGCATAGAGTGTGTCGAAGGCCAGTGACGACTTGCCGCTGCCCGACACGCCGGCGATGACCACCAACTGGTTGCGCGGAATCTTGACGTTGATATTCTTGAGGTTGTTAACCCGTGCTCCTTTTATCTCGATAAAGTCACTCATGTGCGTACCTTATATTATATTAGGGTTGCAAAGGTACGAATAAGCGAGGAAAAAACCAAGAGAATCTTGAGTTTTTTCGAGCGAGAGTACCTTCGACCGAAGGTCAAAAGTAATGAAAAAAAGTGAGCCAACCAAACGGTCAGCCCACTTTTTATGATGTATTGTCTGGAATTTACAGAATCGTCTTCACAGCCTCGAGCATGCCCTTCTCCTGAATCAGGTCAAGGAACTGCTTCACCATAGCGTTCAGACCCTGAATCTTATTGAGGTCTTCAGCCCAGATGAACTCGGCACCGAGTACGCCGTCGGCCACCTTCTGGGTATCGCCTGTAGCCCAGAGCTCCTTCAGCAGATCCATGATCTTCTGATCGTCGTTGGGCACGATTTCCACACCGTCGGCACGCTTGCCACCCTTATAGTAGGTGATGATGGCGGCGAGACCGAACACCAGACCCTTAGGCAGCTCGCCCTTGCGCTCCAAGTAAGTCTTCACGCCGGGCAGGTCGCGAGCCTGGAACTTGGGGAATGAGTTCAGCATGATGCTGGTCACCTGGTGGTCGACGAACGGATTGTCGAAACGCTCCAGCACGTCGCCGGCAAACTTCTCCAGCTCGTCCATCGGCAGGTCGAGAGTCTGCATGAGCTCGTCGAACTGTACCTTATGGATATACTTGCCAATGACTTCGTGGTTGCAAGCATCGCGAACGATGTTCACACCGCTCAGGAAGGCAACGGGGCTCAGCACGGTGTGCGGGCCATTCAGCAGGGTCACCTTACGCTTGTGGTACGGCTCCTCGCTGGGAACGAACAGCACGTGCAGGCCAGCCTTGTCTGCAGGGAACTCGGCAGCAATTTCCTTCGGAGCCTCGATGACCCAGAGGTGGAAGTTCTCGGCCTGTACGACGAGGTTGTCGCGATAGCCCACCTTCTCCTGAATCTGGGCAATCTCCTTGCGGGGGAAGCCAGGAACGATACGGTCTACGAGGGTAGCATAGACGCCGCAGCACTCGTCGAACCACTTCTTGAAGTCAGCGGGCAACTGCCACAACTCGATGTACTTATTGATGCAATCCTTCAGCACGTGGCCGTTCAGGAAGATGAGTTCGCAGGGGAAGATGATGAGTCCCTTCGTGGGGTCGCCATTGAAGGTCTGCCAACGACGGTACAGCAGCTGTACCAGCTTGCCGGGATAGCTACTGGCGGGCTTGTCCTCCAGCTTGCAGGCGGGATCGAAGGCGATACCGGCCTCAGTAGTGTTCGAGATAACGAAACGAATCTCGGGCTGGTCGGCCAGTGCCATGAAGGCATCGTTCTGAGAGTAGGGGTTCAGCGCGCGGCTGATGACATCGATGCGCTCCAGCGTGTTCACGGGCTTGCCGTTCTCACGACCCTGCAGGTTCACGTGGTACAGGCAGTCCTGACCATTGAGCCACTCTACCATACCCTTGTCGATAGGCTGTACGACAACGACAGAGCCATTGAAGTTGGTTTTCTGGTCCATGTTCCAGATAATCCAATCAACGAACGCACGGAGGAAGTTACCCTCACCAAACTGAATCACCTTTTCAGGCATGACGCTCTTCGGAGCGAAGTGTTTGTTTAACGGTTTCAACATAATTAATATACCTTATTTTAAATAGTTTGTTTTATTTGTGTTGCAAAGATACGGAATATATTCTGAATATAGTATCAGTTTTCACGTATTTTGAACGTTAACGTTTGCGAGATTATCGGCGCATCAGGAAAGTCTTGAAATCAGCAAAGTCCTTGCTGATGGTCACGTTCTGCTTTTCGCCCTTCATGAAGGCTGCCAGACGCTCCGGTATCTCGATGTCAGTGCCGAGGATGGCATCCACCTTCTCCTTGAACTTGGCAGGGTGAGCCGTCTCACAGAACACACCGACTTCGCCTGGCTGCAAACCGTCCTTCAATGCCTGATAGCCGCATGCTCCGTGAGGATCCAGTACATAACCCGTTTCCTTGTAACACTGGCGCATGGTCTCGCGAATCTGGTCGTCGCTATATGTTGCGCCACTGATCAGGTTGGTGATGCGGTGGTGCGTAGCCTCGTCGGTCAGCGTGCCGTTCTCGCTATACAGGTTCAGGATGCGGGCGAAGTTCGACGGGTCGCCGACGTCCATCGCGTTGGCCAGCGTCTGGATGGTGGCCTTAGGTTCGTACTTGCCGGTCTGCAGATATTTGTAGAATACGTCGTTGGCATTGTTCGCAGCGATGAAGCGTTTGATGGGCAGTCCCATCCGGTGGCCGAACAGCGCCGAGCAGATGTTGCCGAAGTTACCTGACGGCACGCACATCACGAGGTTGTCGGCCCCATTAATTGTTACATTATTACATTTTTCAATTGTTACATTTTTCATCCTCGCATAGGCATTAAAATAGTAGAACGCCTGCGGGAGGAAACGGGCCACGTTAATCGAGTTGGCCGACGTCAGCTTCATGTGCTGGTTCAGCTCGTCGTCCATGAACGCTGCCTTCACCAGTGCCTGGCAGTCGTCGAACACGCCGTCCACCTCGACAGCGGTGATGTTCTTGCCCAATGTGGTGAACTGGCACTCCTGAATGGGGCTCACCTTGCCTTTGGGATAGAGCACATAGACATGGATGCCCTCTACGCCCAGGAAGCCGTTGGCAACAGCACTTCCCGTGTCACCGCTCGTCGCCACGAGGACGTTCACCGTCCCGCCGTTTGCGGTTTCCCCGCAAGCATCACCGCCGCCCTGTCTCAAAAAATACCCCAGCAGTCTTGCCATAAACCGCGCCCCGACGTCCTTGAACGCCAGCGTCGGTCCGTGGAACAGCTCCAGCGCATAGATGTTGTCTGTCACCTTCACTACTGGACAGTCAAAGCTCAGCGTGTCCCAGACAATGTCCTGCAGTGCGTCCTCGTCCACATCGTCGCCGAAGAAGTTGCTGGCCACGTTGTAGGCAATATCCTGGAACTTCATTCCACTGATGTCGCCAAAGAACTGCTTCGGCAACTTATAAATCTCCTCTGGCATGTACAGACCGCGGTCCTCTGCCAGACCCTTCACCACCGCCTTCTGAAGGTCGGCCATCGGGGCATTTCCGTTTGTGCTGTAATAGTTCATATCTCCCTTGTTTGCTATTATGCGTACAAAGGTACGAAATTTTTCGCAATCTCGTATCGTTTCGGGCATTAAATATGCGAAAAGCGGGCGAAAGCGCGTCGTTCCATCGCTTCCGCCCACATTAAGTCAAGGGTCTTACTCACCCAGCAGTTCCGTATGAGGCCACCGCTGTTCGCTCCGCAGATGCCGCCCACGTATCGCGCCTGGTTACACTCATTAAGATTCATTAACAACGCAATTTGGAGGTTACGGAACTATTTTGTACCTTTGCTTCAGATTAAATTAAATTCCCCTACCACACACGCACTTCCACTATTTTTGAGGTTTGCAGACGATACCCTTCTGAGGGGTCAGTCGATGCCTGTCTGAGGTCCAGAGAGGGCCTTTCTGCTATATACAGAGGGGCACCTTCTGCGATGCAAACAGGCATCAACTGCAATGCAGAAAGGCATCGACTGCATTTGGCTCGGCCATCGACTGCAACTCACACTGGTTTTGGCGCTTGATCAGCCCCATTTTTGGTAAACGCACGTTAATTCTTCATAAACTTTCACAATTCACCTCTTGACAAATTCAAAAAAAACGCCGAGCCCATCTTTTTTTTCAATAATCGGTGTGTAGTAAGAAAAAAAAACGTATCTTTGCACGCTAAAAGAATGATATAAAACAAAACCAGATATGGAACAGGAAAAAAACAAAGCCACCTCAGGATATGCCAAACTGGACGAGTGGGTAACGATATGGCGTGAGACGCTCCCCAAGTATTTCGGCTACCCTTTTAACGAGGTGTCACCGCTACGCGACTTCTACGAGTGGTACTATCAGGCAGGCATCAACCTCATGAATTTGAATAATGCCGGCGACCCGTTTACCGACACGCCCTGGGAGGTGTCGTCACAGGTGTTCGAACGCGAGGTCATTGAGTTCTTCGCACCGCTCTACGACTTCGATGACGACAACCGCTGGGGACTTATCACCCATAGCGGCTCCGACGGCAACAACCACGGCATCTACTTCGGTGCCAACTACCTGAAGCATCGGACGGGGCAGGCGCCAATCCTCTATGTGAGCGACGAGGCCCACTACTCGAACATGCGACTGGCTCACCTGCAGAACCTGGAGACGCGACTGGTCGGGAGCGACACCATGGGGCGCATGATACCTGAGGAATTGGAAAAGGCACTCGACACATCGCGACCGGCACTCGTGGTCTATGCCATGGGATCAACTTTCAAGGGTGCCATCGACGACATGCCGGCACTGAACGCTGTGCTCAGCCGTCACCCAGAACTGCCTGCCGTCTATCGCCATGTCGATGCGGCACTCTTTGGCGGCTACCTGCCGTTTACCGAGCACCGCCATCTGGTGAGCAGCAAGCAGATGGGCTTTGAGTCGATTGCCGTCAGCGGCCATAAGTTCTTCGGCATCGACTCGCCGTGCGGACTCTTCATCTGCACACGCGAGGTATATGACAACCAGTCGGACTTCGACGTACCTTATCTGAATAAGAACATGCGCATGATCAACTGTTCACGCGACCCCATCCAGCCGCTTAAGTTCTGGTGGGTGGTGCAGAAAGTGGGTGCTGAAGGATGGACACACCAGGCCCGTCGCATCATGGAGCTGACGGTCTATCTGAAGCAACAGCTCGACAAGAAAGGCTATCCCTCGTGGGTGAACGAATACAGCAACACGGTATTCATGCGATGCCCATCGCCAGAACTTGCCCACAAATACCAGTTGGCGCAGAACGAGGACTTACGTTTCGGAGGCAAGCTGGCCCACGTGGTGGTGATGCAGCACTTCACGGAGGAAGCCATCGATGCCTTCGTCGCTGAACTTTGAACTGACAAGGTTTCCCTCGCCGCAGTAGTTAGCTCATGAAGGCCTGCATGAATTCTTGCAGGCGCAACAGACCGTAACTTCCGCTGACGCAGCTCACTTCGTCGTACTGTTGCACATCGTCGGGCTCAATACCTCGGTGCCAGATGATGAACGGCACGGGCTCGTTGACGTGGATGCGCAACTCGACAGGGGTGGGGTGGTCGGGCAGAATGGCGACGCAGACGGGCTCGTCCATCTGTTTGATGGTTTCGATGATGGGCTTGATGAGCCGCTGGTCCAGATAGTCGATGGCACGGAGTTTTAGCTCTAAGTCGCCGTCATGGCCAGCCTCGTCGGTGGCTTCCACGTGGACAAATACGAAGTCGTCGTGCTTCAGCGCATCGATGGCGGCTTGCGCCTTTCCCTCGTAGTTGGTGTTGGCTAGTCCCGTGGCACCAGGTACCTTGACGATGCGCAGACCGGCATAGCGGCCGATGCCCTGAATGAGGTCGACAGCGGAGATGACGGTGCCGCTCTTGATTTGTGGATACTGTTCCATGAGCGTCTGCATGGATGGACGGTAGCCGCCGCTCCACGGCCAGATGCTGTTGGCGGGTCGTTCGCCCCGTTTCACCTTATTTATATTATAGGGGTGCTGAGCCAGCAACTCCTGCGACTTGAGTATCAGCTCGTTAATGAGGTCGGCGGTCTGTTGGGGAGAGAGACGCGAGGTGTCAGCGGGTGAACCGCTGACCACACTTTCGGCCTTCACCAGTAGCGGGCGCCACTCCTCGTTGGGATGGTCGTGGGGTGGGGCGCAGACGATGTGCTTGTTGCCACCTTTGATGACCAACAGATGTCGGTATTGGATGCCGGTGATGAACTTCACGCGCTCACAGCCCTCGCGTTCATTGATGGGCTTGGCGAGGTTCTCATTGAGATAATCGATGAGCACGCGGGCGTCCTCTGTCTCCAGATTGCCACCGTTATGGGTGATGATCTTACCATCTGCGAGCGTGATGATATTACAGCGGATGGCGAAGTCGTCATCAGCCATCTCATAGCCTATTGATGCAGCCTCCAACGGACCGCGTCCTTCATATACCTTATTTAAATCATAGCCTAAGATGGCGGTATTGGCCACCTCAGAGCCCGGCGGAAAACCTTCGGGCACAGTAATCAGTCGGCCGCAGCGCCCTTCACGTGCCAGCCGGTTCATGTATTCGGGACGGGCATACTGCAACAGCGTCTTGCCGCCCAGCCGTTCCACCTTGTGGTCGGCCATGCCGTCGCCCAATATAATGATGTGTTTCATAAGAAAGACAGTGGCTGGACGGGAGAACCGTCCAGCACACTATTTAAATGTTAGCGATTGACATGATATTGGCGAAGACACCAGCAGCGGTGACGGCGGCACCGGCACCATAGCCCTGAATGAGCATCGGGTACTCCTTGTAGCGCTCGGTGGTCAGCATGACGATGTTGTTCGAGCCTTCCAGACCGTAGAACGGATGGCCGTAGGGCACCTCCTTCAGGGCCACGCTGGTCTTGAACGACGAAGGATTCTGCTCGTCGGCTTCCATCGTGGCGACAAAGCGCCAACGCTTATTCTCGGCCTCGAGTTTCTTGCGGCGTGCCTCGAAGTCGGCGTCGAGCTCGGGCAGACGCTTCCAGAAGTCATCGATTGAGCCCTCGAAATAGCTGTCGGGCACGAAGAGATGCTTCTCGACATCGGCCTGTTCCACCTTGTATCCAGCCTCACGAGTGAGGATGACCAGCTTGCGGATGACATCCGTACCGCTGAGGTCGATACGCGGATCGGGCTCAGAATAGCGTTGTTCCTTGGCACGACGCACGGTTTCCGAGAATGGCACATCAGCAGCAATCTCGTTGAAGATGAAGTTCAGCGTACCTGAGAGGATAGCCTCAATCTTCAGGATCTTGTCGCCTGAGTTGCAGAGGTCGTTGATGGTACCGATAATCGGCAGACCTGCACCGACGTTGGTCTCATAGCGGAACCATACGCCACGGTCGCGGGCTGTCTGGCGCAGCTTCAGGTAGCTGTCGTAGTCGCTTGAGGCTGCAATCTTGTTGGCCGCCACCACCGATATGTTATGCTCCAGGAAAGTCTGGTAAAGCGTTGCAATCTGCTTGCTGGCCGTGCAGTCGACAAAGACAGAATTAAAGATGTTCATCTTCACAATCTCGTCGCGCATGTGGTCGGTATTAGCAGGGAAACCAGCACGGAGAATCTTTTCGTAGTTGTCGAGGTCAATGCCGTCACGGTCGAGTACGAAGTTGTCGACATCAGAGATACCGACCACGTTGAGCTTCAGACGGCGCGACTGCATGAGGAACTGCTGCTGGGTGCGGATCTGCTCGAGCAGCATGCCCCCTACGGTGCCAATGCCGCAGATGAAGAGGTTCAGCACCTTATATTCTGACAGGAAGAACGAGTCGTGCAGCACGTTGAGCGACTTGCGCAAGAAACGCCCGTCGACGACGAACGAGATGTTCGTCTCTGAAGCACCCTGGGCACAGGCGATGACGCTGATACCCGAACGTCCCAAGGTGCCGAACAGCTTACCGGCGATACCGGGCGTCTGCTTCATGTTTTCACCCACGATAGCGATAGTGGCCAAACCGCTTTCCACCTGCATGGGGAACATGGCACCCGTCTCAATCTCCTTGGCGAACTCGGCGTTCAGTACCTCAGCAGCAGCTGTAGCATCCTCGTCGCGCACACCGATAGAGGTGGAGTTCTCTGACGAAGCCTGAGATACCATGAAGACTGAGATGCCCTTGTTGGCGAGGGTCGTAAAAATGCGGCGGTTGACACCGATGACACCCACCATGGAGAGACCCGTCACCGTGATGAGCGATGTGCCCTTGATGCTCGAGATACCCTTGATGGGCTTATTGTCATCTTCAATCTTGTCCTTGATGAGCGTTCCCGGATGTTCGGGATTGAAGGTGTTCTTGACTTTGATGGGGATATTCTTGACACAGACGGGATAGATAGTCGGGGGATAGATAACCTTGGCACCGAAGTTACACAGCTCCATAGCCTCAACATACGACAGCTCATTGATGGTGTAAGCCGTCTTGATGACCTTCGGGTCGGCAGTCATGAAGCCATCGACGTCAGTCCAGATCTCCAGCACGTCGGCATTGAGGACGGCAGCAATGATAGAGGCAGTGTAGTCACTTCCGCCACGTCCCAAATTGGTGGTCTCGTGGCTGTCGCGGTCACGGGCAATAAAGCCAGGAACGACGTAGACCTTGTTTGTTGCGACTGAGTCGCAACAAACGGAACCGAAGGCTTCCTTCACCAGCTGCGTCGTCAAGTCGGCATCCACCACGTGCTTGCCCTGCTTCTTTTCCGTGCGGATAAAGTCACGGCTGTTCATACGAACACCGTTCTTCACCATGGCAGCCACGATATGCGAGCTGAGACGTTCACCATACGAGACGATGGTGTCCTCGGTCTTCTTCGACAGGTCGTGAATCAGGTACACACCATAGTAGATGCTCTTCAACTGGTCGAAGAGGCTGTCTACATTATTAAATAAGTCTATGCGCTTTTTGTCATCCGTGATGATGGCCTCGATCATCTGGTGGTGGCGCGTCACCATCGCGTCGAATTCCTCGCGATAGCGGTCGTCGCCCTGCTGGGCCATCCTGGAGGTGGCGATGAGGCGGTCGGTGATGCCGTCAAGTGCACTTACTACTACTACGACAGGTTGCGTCCGAGCCTCTGTCTCCACAATTTTCTTCAAGCTAAGAATGCTTTTTACGGAACCTACGGACGTTCCGCCGAATT
>JAEEGG010007160.1_pt1 | contig 25890 bp, 20 predicted proteins | sample 9134161 | NCBI WGS metagenome assembly JAEEGG01 (sample SAMN16246543, study PRJNA631951) | gut metagenome | biome: gut microbiome; feature: rumen; material: CR-attached | host: Bos | place: Iran: Karaj | collected 2018-10 | reverse complement strand
TGATGATGGTCTGGCGGAGTTCCTTAGAATACTCGATGCGCATTGTAGGATCCTCTGCACCTGCGCGGTTGAGGGCCTCGCCGAGTTTCTCCTCGTCTTTCTCGTCGACAGCCTTGATGGCGCAACGGTACTTGCTCTGCGGATACTCGATGGGCGGGAATACTTTGTCGTAACCCGGAGTGTTGAGGGTCTGGTTGTTCTTGACAGCTTTCAGCTTCACGGTGCAACCCAGGTCACCGGCTGCGAGCTCGGTAACTCTCTCTTTCTTCTTGCCGGCTACGGCATAGAGAGTGGTGATGCGCTCCTTTGAGTCGTTGGCCATATTGATGAAGTCTTCACCTTCACCAACCTTGCCTGAAAGAACCTTGAAGTAAACCACGTCGCCGAGGTGCTGCTCGAGAGCAGTCTTGTAGACGAACAGAGAGGTCTTGCCTGTGGGATCCTCCTTCGGGGCGGGAGCCACCTCGGTGAGGAATTCCATAAGACGCTGCACGCCGATGTCTTTCTTGCCGCATACGCAGAAGACAGGATAGAGGGTGCCGTTCACGAAACCGATGTTGAGACCTTTGTGCATCTCTTCCTCGGTGAGCTCGCCTGCGTCGAAGAATTTCTCCATCAGGGCCTCGTCGCTCTCAGCTGCCATTTCCATCAGCTCAGCGCGCATATCCTCGGCCTTTGACATAAGGTCGGCGGGAACGTCTACGATCTCGCACTTGCCGTCGTCGCCGCTGAATTTGTACATCTTCATCTTGAGCACGTCCACGAAGCTGTTGAACTCAACGCCAGCGTTTACGGGGAACTGGAAGATGGTGGGCTTGCTGCCGAAAGCCTGGTGCAGGCTGTCGATAGTGTTGTCCCAGTTTGACTTGTCGGTATCGAGCTGGTTGACTGCGATGATCATCGGCATCTTGTGCTCTTCTGCATAGCGGCCCATAATCTCGGTGCCCACCTCGACGCCCTGACCTGCATTGATGGTCATAATTGCTGAGTCGCAAACGTTCAGGGCTGAAATCACACCACCGATATAGTCATCGGCACCCGGAGTGTCGATAAAGTTGATCTTGTGGTCTTTGTACTCTGCGTAAAGCGGAGTTGAATAGATTGAGCGCTGATAAAGCTGTTCAACTTCGGTGTTGTCGGAAACCGTAGTCTTGCCCTCTACGGTACCGCGGCGGTCGATGACCTTGCCTTCATACAACATCGCTTCCGCAAGGGTGGTCTTACCGCTGCGGGTGCCACCTATGAGTACGACGTTGCGAATCTTGTCAGTAGTGTAATTTTTCATTATTCGGTTAAATATTTGATTATTTATTATTTATCGCCTTTTCTGGAGCCGACAAATATAGGGAATTAATAACACAAAACCAAACACCTATTTATAAAGGGATTTTGTTACTTTTGTGAAAACTATCAAAAACAATATGAAAACACTCAAGCGTACCGTCATCGCACTGGCAGCTGCCCTGCTTTTCCTCCCGGCTTCGGCCGACGAGGGAATGTGGCTGCTCCCCCTGCTCGAGAAGATGAACATCAAGACAATGCAGCAGATGGGCTGCCAGCTCTCTGCTTCTGACATCTACAATATCAACCATTCGTCACTGAAGGATGCCGTCGTGCATTTCGGCGGCGGTTGCACCGGCGAGGTGGTCTCATCCAGAGGACTTCTGCTGACCAACCACCACTGCGGCTACAGCGTCATCCAGAGCCTCAGCACCATCGAGCACGACTACCTCACCGACGGTTACTGGGCTATGGACTACAGCCAGGAGCTTCCCGCCCCGGGTCTGACCGTGACCTTTATGGAGAGTATGACCGACGTCACCAAGCAGCTCGAGAAAGCTGCCCGCAGGGCCAAGGACGACCATCAGCGCGACAGCCTGATGAGCGCAGCAGCCCAGAAGATAATCTCTGACGCCACCGGCGGCAACAAGTTCCTCACCGCCACGGTTTCAGCCCTCTACGGCGGCAACTATTACTACCTGATAGTTTACAAGACCTACCGCGACGTCCGCTTCGTGGGCGCTCCGCCGAGCTCCATCGGCAAGTTCGGTGCCGACACCGACAACTGGATGTGGCCCCGCCATACCTGCGACTTCTCTATGTTCCGCATATATTCCGACAAGGACGGCAATCCGGCCGAATACTCTGCGGACAACGTGCCCTACAACCCCGTCACCCATCTGACCGTGTCACTGAAGGGCATCCAGGAAGGCGACTTCTCTATGATAATCGGCTTCCCCGGCAGCACCAACCGCTACCTCACAGGCCCTGAGATCGCTATGACAAGGGCCGGCAACGAGGCCGGAATCTATTGCCGCGGCCACCGTCAGGACGTGCTGATGGCCGATATGCTGGCCGACCCCGAGGTCAAGTTGAAATACGCCAGCAAATACAGCAGCTCTTCGAACTACTGGAAGAACTGGATCGGAATGAACGAGCAGATCGCCAACCTCAACGTGGAGGAGCGCCGCTACGAGAACGACAACGCCTTCCGCAACTGGATCGCCGCAAAGCCCGGCCGCAACAAGAAATATGCTGGCGTACTCGATGAAATCTACTCTATAGTGGAGCAGATGACCCAGCACGACGTCAATATGACCTACCTGACCGAGTCGCTCGGAAGGGTCGAAATCGCCACCATAGCCAACAACGTGGCCAACCGTCTGCGCAACTACGACACTGCCGACGAGGGCGCCCGCAGGAACCTGCTGGCTACCGTCGACGCGCTGATGGACTCTTTCTACAAGAACTACAATATGCCCACCGACGTCAAGGTCACCAAGGAGATGATCCACGTGGCCAAGGACAAGCTGCCCGCCAACCTCCTTCCCGAGTTCTTCGAGGTCATCGACAGTGAGTTCGCAGGCGACATCGACGCTTATGTGGACGACCTCTTCGCCACGACTGCCTTCTCTTCGAAGGAAAAGGCCGCCGCTGTCATAGCCGCCAAGGCCGCTACGGGCCGCATCAGCTTCGTGGACGACCCGGCATACCATTTCGTACAGGATTACCGCACCGTCGGTCTGGCCGAGCAGGTGACCTACAGCGCCCTGGCCGAGAAGCTCGCCAAGGCCCGCAAGCAGTACATCGCCGGCCAGCTGGAGATGAATGCCGGCAAGGCCATCTACCCCGACGCCAACTCTACGATGCGTCTGACCTACGGCCAGGTGAAAGCCTACGAGCCGAAGGACGGCGTCATCTACAAATACTACACTACCCTCAAGGGCGTGATGGAGAAGGAAGACCCCGACAACTGGGAGTTCGTCGTGCCGCAGAGGCTCAAGGACCTCTATGCAGCCAAGGATTTCGGCCGCTACGCCAATCCTGACGGCAGTATGCCGAACTGCTTCATTATGACCGGCGACATCACAGGAGGAAACTCCGGCAGTCCTGTCTTCAACGGCAAGGGTGAGCTCACCGGCCTGGCCTTCGACGGCAACTGGGAGGCGATGTCCGGCGACATCATCTTCGAGCCCGACCTGCAGCGCTGCATCTGCGTCGACATCCGTTACGTGCTGTTCATCATCGACAAATTCGGAGGGGCAGGCTACCTGCTCGACGAGATGACTCTCGATTGATCCTAAAAAGCAACTGGGATGAGGCGGGAGATAGTGGTGATTGCGATTCTACTCCTGTGCGCGGCCTTCCAAAGCAGCGCACAGGTTGTTTTTTGGAACGTCGAGAACTACTTCGACACCCGCAACGAGGCCGATAAGGAGGATGACGATTTCACGCCGGGCGGGGATTACCACTGGAACAAGAAGCGATATCTGGCCAAGCGCAACTTCATAGCCAAGGCGCTGATCGCCACTGCCGACAGTCTCGGCGCGCTTCCGGCCGTCATAGCACTGGCTGAGGTGGAGAACCGGCGGGTACTGGACGACCTTGTGGACGGCACACCTCTCGCCAAGACCGGCTACCGCATAGTGCACCGCGACAGCCCGGACGCCCGCGGCATCGACGTGGCGCTGCTCTACGACCCTACGAGGCTCACTCTGCTGTCGTGCGAATTCCTGACGGTGGAGGGCTTCCTGACCCGCGAGATACTCTACTGCAGGCTGGCTGCGGCGGCTGATTCTACACTAGCGCCGCTGCATCTGTTCGTGAACCACTGGCCGTCGAAGCGCGGCGGGGCGGCTTCGTCCGACAGCCGCCGCATCGCCGTTTCGCAGCTGCTCTCCGGCAGGATCGCCGCTCTGCTGGCCGAAGACCCGGCGGCCCGCATACTGCTGGTGGGCGACTTCAACGACACGCCTGACAGCGAGGCTTTGAGAGCCCTTTGCGAGGACTGCGGCCTGCATAACATAGCCTTGCCTTTGTGGCGGCAGGGGAAGGGATCTATCCGCTACAAAGGCAAGTGGGAATTGATTGACCAGGCTGTTGTCTCGGGGCAGCTGGCTGACGAAGGTGCGTCCTTCAGCATTTTCGACGCCTCGTTCCTCCAGGAGTATGACTCAGCTTTTTTGGGGCTGAAGCCGAAGCGCACCTTCGTCGGACCGCGCTACAACGGCGGGGTGAGCGACCATCTGCCCGTCCTGATCCGATTATTGTTTAAAGAAATGCAGTAATTGTCGAGTGCCAGAGGCCGGTCGTCGCCGTAGCGACGATAAGCATCACGAAGAATGCGATGATGCTGATGAGCCAGAGGATGAAGATCACCAGACCGGGTCTCCACGAAGGGGACTTGAGGTTGAAGATCAGGTGGATGCCGCCATATATCATACCGATGCACGGCAAAAAGTAGGTCAGCGAGCCGAAGATTATCAGCAGAACCTTGTGGACCACAGGTATGCCGGCGAAAAAGCCGTGGTAGGTGGCTCCGAAGGTCTCGAAGAGCTCTTCCATCATCTCAGTGAAGAAGCTGATGTCGAAGTGGAGGACTGCCGTATAGCCGAAGGCTGCAAGGCCGCCTGCCAGCAGGCCGCTGATGCCCATCATCAGCAGGATGAGGCCCACGAAGATGCAGATCACGCGGCCGAACACGCGGCCGAAGTCGGAGTTCTCCTTGACGGGAGTTGCTCCGTCCTTGTATTTCTGCTCGATGTCGGCGACATTGAGGCTCTCCCCTCTCAGTTCGCACTGCTTACGCACTGTGTCGGCCTTGGGCATCGCGATCCACGCGATGATGTAGAACATCGTGACGATACCTGAAACGTGGCCCCAGGTGAAGGCTCCGGGCAGGATGGCGACAATCAGGAAGAGCACCCTTATGAGCGCCGTGTCGGTGTTGAAGTATGCCGCCAGACCGCTGCACACGCCGCCGAGGACCTTGTTGGTAGGGTCGCGGTAGAGCCTCTTCTTGCCTTCGAACTTGTATTTGGGAGCATCGCCCGCTGCGTCGTCCTCTTCGATCGCCTCGGGTTTGCCGAGGATCTCGATGACCTCGTCGATATACTCCCTGGTTACCACTTCCACTCCGCCGGCTGTCTTTTCCATCAGCAGCTCGGCCATCCTCTCCTCTATTCCCTCCATTATTTCGCGGCCGCCCTCCATCTTGGAGTAGTAGGCGGTCAGCGTGTCGAGATATTTCTTGACGGTGGCATAGGCGTTCTCGTCGAGCGAGAATGCGCATTTGCCTATGCTTACTTTTTCTACCTTGTTCATTGCTGCTTAGTTCTTGATGTTTTCGATGGTGGTGACGATTTCCTTCCAGGCGTTGTTCATCTCTTCGAGCTGTTCGCGGCCTTTGTCAGTGATTGCGTAGTATTTGCGGGGAGGCCCCTGCGGCGACTCTTCCCAGCGGTACTGGAGCAGGCCCTGGTTCTTCTGCCTGATGAGCAGGGGGTAGAGCGTGCCTTCTACCACTATCATATTGGATTCCTTGAGCTTACTGATGATTGATGACGCGTAGGCATCTTCTTTGGCGAGGAGCAGCAGGATGCAATACTCCAGCACTCCTTTCCGCATCTGTGCGCGGACGTTTTCGGTGTTGACATTTTTTTCCATAGCGCGCATTATTTTGAAAGGTTAGAATACTTTGAGAGGTTCTCCATCGTCGGAGCCAGGCCGCGCATAGTGCATCTGTCGGCTGCAGTCTTGGCGAGCGGGGTGACGATCCAGAAGATGAGGTATGCCCAGAAACCTGCTGAAGCGCAGATGAGCAGAGCTACGAAGAGCACGCGGATGAGGACCACGTCGGTGTCGAAATAGGCTGCGATGCCGCTGCACACGCCGCCAAGCACTTTGTCGTCCGGGTTGCGGAAGAGTTTCTTGGGACCTTTGGTCTCTTCGGCCGATGAAGAAGCGGCGGCAGATGAGGCGAACTCGTCAGTGCCGTCGGGCATTCCGATTTCGGCGATGACCTTGTTGACGAGATTGAGATCTACTACGGTTGCCCCGCCTGAGGTCTCGGCTGTGAAAAGTTCAGCGATCCTCTCTTCGAGGTCTTCCATTACTTCCTTCTTGTCCGTTGAATTGATGCGGGCGCGGAAGTGGTTGAGAAAGCTGTCGAGTCTTGCGTAAGCATCCTCGTCGATGACGAAGCTGCGTTTTCCGATTCCGGCGTTGATAGTTTTTTTCATAGCGGTATTGAGTTTTTATTAGTACTATTCTTTGCATTGATGTTTACGATGCAAAGATATAGAAAAAACTCAATACCTTGCAAGACAAAGTACCAAAAATTTTAAAAATATTTTTGGTCTTAGAGTACTATGTTATCTAATGCCTTAGAAATCACGCTGTTGGCGTCGAGGGCCTCGGGAGCTCCTTCGTCGCCTTTTTCGCAGATACTTTGGACAAGGGGTATCTGGGCGAGAATTTCGATGCCATATTTGGCTGCTATGGCCTTGCTCCCGTCGCGTCCGAAGATGTAATAGCGGTTGTCGGGAAGCTCGGCCGGAGTGAACCAGGCCATATTCTCTATGATACCGTATATATGTTTGTCGATTTTCGGGTTGCGGAACATATTGATGCCCTTCTCCACGTCTGCCAGGGCCACGGCCTGCGGAGTCGTGACGATGATGGCTCCGTCCACTGGGATGTCGTTCACCAGCGTGATATGGATGTCGCCGGTTCCCGGAGGAAGGTCGATGAGCAGGTAGTCGAGCTCGCCCCACTGCACCTGCAGGATTATCTGCTTGAGGGCGTTGCAGGCCATCGGGCCGCGCCATATCAAGGCCTGCTCAGGGCTGGCGAAGTAGCCGATGGACATCCATTTGACGCCGTATTTCTCGAGCGGGAGGATGAGCTGGCCGCCCTCCTCGTCCTCGAGGGCCTGGGGCATCTGGCCTTCAGTGCCAGTCATCTTGGGCACCGAGGGGCCGTAGACGTCTGCATCTGCCAGGCCGACCTTGTAGCCGCGGCGGGCCAGCGACACGGCCAGGTTGACGGCCACGGTGCTTTTGCCCACGCCGCCCTTGCCGGAGGCTATGACTATTATCTTGCCGATATGCTCCAGCTGCTCCATCCCGAGTTCGGAGGGATTGATGTTCTTGGCTTTCTTCTCGCGCACCAGCTCGAGGATCTGCACTTCGCGGCCGGGGAAGGCTTCCTTCAGGGCCTGGGTGCAGGCTTCCTTGATGCTGCCGGCGAGAGGGTCCTTGCGGGTGAATACCAGCTGGAAGGATATACGACTGTCGTCCGCCTTGAGGTTTTCCACCAGTCCGAGACGGACGATGTCCTGCTGATAGGCGGGATGTATGACGCTCTTCAGAACGTCGATAATCTGCTCTTGCATTTTATTTCTTTTCGGGAGCCACGCTCTTGAGGAACAGCTCTTCCATCTGGGTGTCGTCGATGGCGCTGGGGGCGTCAAGCATCACGTCGCGGCCCATATTGTTCTTGGGGAATGCGATGTAGTCACGGATGGTTTCCTGGCCTCCGAACAGCGCGCAGACACGGTCGAAGCCGAATGCGAGTCCTCCGTGAGGCGGGGCGCCGAACTTGAAGGCGTTGATGATGAATCCGAACTTGTAGTCGGCCTCTTCGGAGCTGATGCCGAGCACTTCGAACATCCTCTTCTGCACGTCTGCCTGGTGGATGCGGATGCTGCCGCCGCCGAGCTCGGTGCCGTTGAGCACGAAGTCGTAGGCATTGGCGCACACTCTCTCGAGGTCTTCCTTCTTATTGGAGTTGAACCACTCCATATGCTCCGGCTTCGGGGCGGTGAAGGGGTGGTGCATAGCGTAGAAACGCTGGGTCTCGTCGTCCCACTCGAGCAGCGGGAAGTCCACGACCCACAGCGGCGCGAAGACCTTGGGGTTGCGCAGGCCGAGGCGGTTGCCCATCTCGATTCGCAGCACGCCGAGCATCGTCTGAGCCTTGCGCTTCGCTCCGCACATTACGAGGACGAGGTCGCCCTGTTTTGCTCCGGCTTCGGCTGCTACGGCCTTCAGCTGGTCTTCTGTATAGAATTTGTCGACGGACGACTTGACGCTGCCGTCTTCATTCATCTTGATGTATACCAAGCCCTTGGCTCCCACCTGCGGACGTTTCACCCACTCGGTGAGCTCGTCGGTCTGCTTGCGGGTATAGCCGGCTGCGCCGGGGACTGCGATGGCTCCTACATACTCCACGCTGTCGAACACAGCAAAGCCGCAGCCCTGCACGAGCTTCGTCACTTCGTGGATCTCCATTCCGAAGCGGATGTCGGGCTTGTCGCTGCCGTAGCGGTCCATTGCGTCGTACCAGCTCATACGGGGGATCTGCGGGGCTACCTCAACGTCGATGACGGCTTTGAAGAGGTGGCGCATCATTCCTTCGAAGAGGTTCAGCACGTCTTCCTGCTCCACGAAGCTCATCTCGCAGTCGATCTGGGTGAATTCGGGCTGGCGGTCGGCGCGCAGGTCTTCGTCGCGGAAGCAGCGCACGATCTGGAAATAGCGGTCGTAGCCGGCCACCATCAGCAGCTGCTTGAAGGTCTGGGGGCTCTGAGGCAGGGCGTAGAATTCGCCTGGGTTCATACGGCTGGGCACCACGAAGTCGCGGGCGCCTTCAGGGGTGGACTTGATGAGGCACGGGGTCTCGATCTCCATAAAGCCGTGGGCGTCGAGATAGTTGCGTACCTCGTGCGCCATACGGTGACGGAGAGTCAGGGCGTTCTTGAGGGGATTGCGGCGCAGGTCCAGATAGCGGTAGCGGGCGCGAAGCTCTTCTCCTCCGTCGCTGACATCCTCGATGGTGAAGGGAGGTATCTCCGAAGGATTGAGGACGTTGACATTGTCGAGAAGGATCTCGATGTCTCCGGTGTCCATCTTCGGGTTCTTGCTCTGGCGTTCGGCGACGCGGCCGGTGACCTGGATCACATATTCACGTCCCAGGCCTGCGACTGCCGCCGCAACGGCTTCGTCGCTGTTCGCGTCAGCCACTAGCTGGGTTATGCCGTAGCGGTCGCGAAGGTCAACGAATGTCATTCCTCCCATCTTCCGGACCCTCTGTACCCATCCGGCGAGAGTCACGGTCTGCCCTGCATTCGCAAGGCGCAATTCACCACAAGTATGTGTCCTGTACATAATAGCTAGTTATTTTATTTCTTCTGTTTCCTCTACCAGTTCTTCCATCTTCATCTGCAGCTGCCTTCCGCTCATATACACCAGGTGAGTGCGGTCGATGATTTCTGCAGCCCACATAAAGTAGGCATCCGCATTCAGGTGCAGGCCGTCGATCGAGTACTCATCCTTGAGGTATCCATCCTCGTCGCTGAGGACGGCGGCTATGTCGACATAGTAGTATTTGTATTTGTCGGCTGCTGCCTGGAGGTATTTGTTGAGCTCGTATACCTTGGGGTTGACCTCGCCGCTTCGGGCGTTCTTGGCGGCCATAGGCAGGGTTGACTGGACGTACAGATAGGTTGTCGGAAGCTCTTTCTTGATCTTTGCGATGAGCTGGTCATATTCCTTCCACACCTGGTCGGCGCTGCGGTTGGGGTTGGTGAGGTCGTTGATGCCCGCCATCAGGTAGATGGCTACGGGCTGGTCGGCGATCACGTCGTCAAGACGGTTGTAGATGCCTTTGACCACATCTCCGCCTACACCCCTGTTGGTAGTGTGGACTATCGGGAAAAGTTCCTCCCACGGTCCGCGGCGGGTGATGCTGTTGCCGAGGAACATTACGCTGTGGGTATTCCCGGGCAGAGCGTTGAAGATAGACACGCGGTTGTGATGTGCGGGGCTGATCTCGGGATACTCGTGGTCGTTGGCCTTGATGGCCTTTACGGCGTCTTCCGACAGCCTGCTGTAGACTTTGTTGGCTACCATCTCATAGCCCAGGCCGTTGAGGCTTCGGCCGTCGTAGGTGTACTCCTCGGCGATGCGGCCGGTGGCGTCAGTCATATTGCTGAGGTCGAGGAAGGTGAAGACACCGTCTGCCTCGGCTGCGTCCTTGATGCCCTTGTTGGCCTTGCCGATTGCCTTGACTCCTTCGTCCTTGACCTGGAGGTCGGCGAGGATGCCGAGGTAGTAGAGCTCTGTGGCGGGAGAGATGAGGTGGGCACGGCGGAAAATCTCCTTGACATTGGCGATGACGGTGTCAGCGGCGGCTGCGGCCTGGCCGTCGGGAGCCCTCTTGATGTCCTGCAGGCCGGCGCTCACGAAAATCTTGCGCGGCTGTGCCTTGGCGATGTCGTCGATGAGGCACAGGGCGTGGGGCGTGCCTGAGTACATAATGCCGCGGTTGACGAAGGTGGTGTCCTGGAAGAAATCGGTCCACTCGCCGAAGTCGATGATTTCGTCGCCGAGCATAACGATGTTGTCAGGATATATGGGAAGGTCGGCGAATACTCCGGTCTTCTCGATATAATAGTCTTTGTAGTCTGTCCAGGTGGGCTCTGCTACTTTGTCGAGCCTTTTGTTCTGGCAGCTGCCGGTCAGAAGGACGGCGGCGAAAGCGGCCAGCGTGAAGAGTGTGATACTGCGTTTCATATCGTAGATTAATTTATTATCAGACATTGAAAAGGAAATGCATTATGTCGCCATCGCCTACGACGTAGTCCTTGCCTTCGCTGGCAAGTTTGCCGGCGGCCCTGCAGGCTGCCTCGCTGCCGTAGTTGATGAAGTCTTCGTACTTAATGACCTCTGCGCGGATGAAGCCTTTCTCGAAGTCGGTGTGGATGACGCCGGCGGCCTTGGGGGCCTTGTCGCCCTTGTTGATGGTCCAGGCGCGGACTTCAGGCTCTCCTGCGGTGAAATAGGTCTGGAGGTTGAGCAGCGAGTAGGCTTCGCGGATGAGGCGTTCCACTCCGGAGTGTTCGAGGCCTATCTCCTCGAGGAACATCTGGCGCTCGTCGTAGCTCTCGAGTTCGGCGATCTCGCTCTCGATGCGGGCGGCGATCACCATCATCTTGGCGTCTTCGGCCTTGATGGCTTCTGCCACCGCCTCGGTGTATTTGTTGCCTTTGGCTGCGGAGTTCTCGTCGACGTTGCAGACGTAGAGCACGGGCTTGCAGGTGAGCAGACAGAACTCCTTGGCAAGACGCTCCTCGTCAGGGTTCTGGGGCACCACCTCGCGGGCGTTGCGGCCCTGCTCCAGGACGGCTTTGTAGCGCTCGAGCATCTCCCAGGCCTTCTTGGCGTTCTTGTCGCCTCCGGTCGTAGCCTGCTTGCGCACTTTCTCGATGCGGTTGGTGACTGTCTCGAGGTCCTTGATCTGGAGCTCCATATCCACCACTTCCTTGTCACGGACGGGGTCCACGCTGCCGTCTACGTGCACGATGTTGCCGTCGTCGAAGCAGCGGAGCACGTGGAGGATCGCGTCGGTCTCGCGGATGTTGGCCAGGAACTGGTTGCCGAGGCCCTCACCCTTGCTGGCGCCTTTGACCAGGCCGGCGATGTCGACTATCTCGACCGTGGCGGGGACGACTCTCTTCGGGTGCACCAGCTTCTCGAGCTCCTCGAGCCTGTGGTCGGGCACGTTGGTCGAGCCGATGTTAGGCTCGATGGTGCAGAACGGGAAGTTCGCACTCTGCGCCTTGGATGAGCTGATACAGTTGAACAGGGTCGATTTTCCTACGTTGGGAAGCCCTACTATTCCGCATTTCAGAGACATAGTCCTATATTTATTACAATCCTGCAAAGATATGCAAAATATTGTACAAAAAAACGGCCTCGCGAAGCGCGAAGCCGTGAACCTTTATGCCAGCGGGCTGTTATTCTGCAGGTGTCTCCAGAGGAAGAGTGTTTGCAGGGAGTGAAGGCTGGCCTTCAGCAGGGATAGTCTGCTCGATCATCTCACGGACGTTGTCTTTGCCTGCCCTCCTGTTGGGAATGAGGAAGGTGGCTGCGATGCAGAGGACCATAACGGCTGCTGCCAGAACCCAGGTGGTCTTCTCGAGGAAGTCGGCTGTCTGACGTACGCCGAAGGTAGTGTTGCCGGAAGCGAAGTTGGCTGCCAGTCCACCGCCTTTTGAATTCTGCACCAGGACTACGAGTGTCAGAAGGACACTTATCACCATAATAATGACTGATACGGTTATATAAGCTGCTTGCATATCGTTATTTTTTTGTTTTTTCTTTACATCTCTCAATGAGGGCTGCAAAGTAAGTGTTTTTTTCCGGATAAAACAAAATAAGTTTTTTGTAAATATCTATGGCTCTTCGATAAAAGCCCTGACTGTAGTAGATGCCGGCAAGAGTTTCGGTGCAGACCTCGCCGGTGTCCGGGATCTGCTGCGGATTTTCGCTGGTCAGGATGACGGCGGCGCGGTCGAGCGAGCTGGCCAGATTGCTCTTTGGGGTGAAGTGCAGGTCGGAGTAGGATTCGCCGGCTGCGGCCAGCTCCTCGAAGTCCTGTCTCGAGAAGTAATCACCTCCGGGCACCCTGCGGCGCTCCGGCTGCGGGGCCGGCTCTGCAGGCACCTCTACGGGCGCTTCGCGGGGGATCTCCACGGGGGCGTCGTCGCGGTGGTCCTCTTCGGGACGCACGTCGGCCCGCATCGGGATGCGGCCCAGCACCACGCGGTCATACAGCCTGACACGGTCCGGCACATAAAGGCCCACCTTGCGGGCGGCAGGACGTATGTACTCCCGGTCCAGGGCAGCCATCTTCGCGAAATACTCCGCACGCGCCACGGCGAACCACGGGTATTTCTCCATAGTTTCTTCAAGACCGTGGATGTCGAGAGTCCTTATGTCGCGAGCTTGTGGCATAGGCGTCTACCATTGTGCTACCGAAGCGTTGAAGATGTCTTCGACCAGCGTTTCTACTATATCGTCGCAGAGAGAGGCCTCGACCGCATCCAGCGACAGCTCGGAGTTGTAGTCCTGGAAAGCGGCGAACTGCTTGTTCTCGAAATTCTCCTCGGGGTGGAGGACGTTGATGAAGGTGGCCTTGGCCGTAATGGTGAGCCTGTTCTGGGCTGCCACCTCATTGGCTGTCACGGCCTGGGCCCTCACGTCGTAGGACTCGATGGTCACCGTCAGCTGCAGGTCGCCGTCCTCTTCGACATCCTTGAGGCTGGTCAGCTTCTTGAATTTGTCTTTCAGCGACTCGGTGAAGGTGTTTGCGAGGGTCGGGTTGACCTTCAGGGCGTTGTTGACCACGGGTTCTATGGTTATGGTCTGTACGTCCGGCTTGATGGACGTGCCGGAGAACGAATAGATGCCGCAGCTGCTGAGGGCTGCAAGGCAGAGGACCATAGTCAGTATGCAGGCTGTCTTTCTCATTCCAGTCCTAGCTCCTTTATTTTACGGTAGAGTGTCCTTTCAGAAAAGCCGAGCTCCTCGGCGGTGGCCTTGCGGCGGCCTCCGTTGCGCTCCAGAGCCTTTATTATCAGTTCGCGGGTGGCGTCCTGCAGGGATACGGGAGCCGCCGGGCGGTCAGACAGGTCTTCGTGCTGCACTTCCTCGGCCTTGTCGGCAGGATGTCCGTCGTGCTGCTCCTCGATGTTGTAGATGTCGTCGATCAAAAGACCGTCGGTAGCGTGACGGCTCTGGGCGGGCAGGGTCGTGGGCTGCTGCATCTCGTCGACGCGCTGCTTGAGTTCCGATATCTCCTGGCGCAGCTGGAAGAGGATCTTGAAGATGATGTCGCGGTCGCTGAGGTAATCGGCGCTGTGGGCCCCTGTCAGCGCGGGCACGTTGTCTTCGCTGTCGACCGGCAGATATTTCTGGAGCACTTCGGCGTGGATGTGACGGTCCTTCTCGAGGATGGAGATCTGCTCGGCTACGCTCTTGAGCTGGCGCACGTTGCCGGGCCAGCGGTAGTTCTGGAGCATCTGCACAGCTCCTTCGTCGAGCCGCACGGCAGGCACGTTGTATTTGTCGGCATAGTCGAGGGCGAACTTGCGGAACAGCAGGTGGATGTCCTCCTTGCGCTCGCGCAGGGCCGGAACCTTGATGGGCACTGTGTTCAGACGGTAGAAGAGGTCTTCGCGGAAGCGGCCGGCGGCCACTGCGTTGCGCAGGTTGATGTTGGTGGCTGCAACCACCCTCACGTCGGTCTTCAGAACCTTTGAGGAGCCCACCCTGATGAACTCGCCGGTCTGCAGCACGCGCAGCAGGCGCACCTGGGTGGAAAGGGGCAGCTCCGCCACCTCGTCGAGGAAGAGCGTGCCGCCGTTGGCCTCTTCGAAATATCCTTTGCGGGACTCGGTAGCCCCGGTGAATGCGCCCTTCTCGTGTCCGAAAAGCTCGGAGTCTATGGTGCCGTCCGGGATGGCGCCGCAGTTGACGGCGATGTAGACGCCGTGCCTGCGGGGGCTGCGGTCGTGGATGATCTGGGGGATGAACTCCTTGCCGACGCCGCTTTCTCCGGTTACGAGCACAGAAAGGTCGGTGGCCGCCACCTGGCACGCCACCTCGATCGCCCTGTTCAGCTCAGGATTGTTTCCTATGATGCTGAAACGCTGTTTTATCTGCGTCAAATCCATACTTTGCAAAGTTAAGAAAATTTGAATTATTTGCTTATTAATGTTATTTTTGTAGGACCTGTGCACTGAAATTAACAACCATAAAAAATACAAACAACATCCGACATGAAAAGAAATCTTAGAAGCATTTTGGCATTTGCAATTGCTGCATTCACTCTCGTTTCCTGCAACAATGCCGCAAAGATGGCAGAGCTTGCCGACCAGGTGAAGATTACTTGTAATCCTGAAGTTCTGGAAGTTGTCGCAGGCAACATCGACGCCGATGTTACCGTCAACTTCCCTGCTGACTATTTCCTCCCGAAGGCCCGTCTGACCGTTACCCCCGTCCTCAAATATCAGGGTGGCGAGGTCGCAGGCACTCCGTTCGAGTATCAGGGCCAGAAGGTTACCGAGAACTACAAGATGGTGTCTAAAGACGGCGCCGCCATCAAGGAGCACGTAAACTTCAAATATGTGCCCGGTATGGAGAAATCTGAGCTCGTAGCCCGCGCTAAAGTACGCTATAAAGGCAAAACTTACGAATATCCCGGCGACATCAAGATTGCTGACGGTGCCAACACCACCTATATGCTCGCCGACAAGAACGGCGTGTTCCATCTGATGGCCGACAACTACCAGGAAGTAATCCCCGAGGAAGTCGAGGCTCAGATCCTCTACCTCATCAACAGCGCCACAGTACGTCCCAGCCAGCTCACCACTTCTGACATCAATGACTACAAGGCCCAGGTTGCCGACGTGATGAACGACGAGCGCCGCACCATCAAGGGCACCGACATCGTTGCCTACGCTTCTCCGGATGGTCCCGAGGCCAAGAACAACGTCCTTTCTTCACAGCGCGAGTCTTCAGCCGAGAGGGCTTTCAAGACCGTATCCAAGAATCTTGAGACCGGAGCTGTCAACGCCAAGAGCATCGGTGAGGACTGGGAAGGCTTCAAGGAGCTCGTAAGCGCTTCCAATATGCAGGACAAGGACCTCATCCTCCGCGTGCTTTCTATGTACAGCGATCCCAACGTCCGCGAGCGTGAGATCAAGAATATGTCTTCAGTCTACAAGTCACTCGCCGACAACATCCTTCCTGAACTGCGCCGTGCACGCTTCATCACCAACGTTGAGTTCAAGAACTACACTCCCGAGGAGCTGACCGCCCTTGTAAGCAGCAACATCGACGTTCTCGACGAGGAAGCCCTCCTGCGTGCCGCCACCCTCGTGAAGGACCCTGCCGCAAAACAGAACATCTACCGTCAGGCCATCCAGAAGTTCGGAAGCGACCGCGCCCGTTTCAACTCAGCTGTTGAATACCTCAACGCAGGCGACCTTGCATCAGCCAAGAGCGCACTTTCAGGCGTCAAGAGCACTGAGGGTTGCGTAACCAACCTCAAGGGTGTCGTAGCAATGCGCGAAGGCAACATCGACGAGGCTGCCCGCCTGTTCGCAAGCACTGAGTGCCCGAACGCCAAGATCAATGCAGGCACCATCGACATCCTCAACGGTAACTATGCCGCTGCAGCCCAGAAGCTCGCCGGCACCGGTTCTCCGAACGAGGCTCTCGCTTACATTCTCACAGGCCAGCTCGACAAGGCTGCCGCCGCTGTCAAGGGTGACGACGCACGTGCCGCTTACGAGCGCGCTATCATCGCTGCCCGCCGCGGTGACGCCGCTGCCGCACAGAGCGCCCTGAGAGCTGCCGGCGTTGACCGCGAGCTTGCCGCCCGCATCGCCAACGACGTAGAGTTCGCAAAGGTCCGCTAAGCTCCTTTGCCGGATAAACAACAAGGGTCGGCTGAATCCAGCCGGCCCTTATTGTTTTTGCCCTTCCGTGAAGGGGTGATTACTTCTCCGCAATCCAGCGCGCCATCGTGCTGACGAGCAGCAGCTCGGCCGCAAGATAAGTGGCAATGACGATTGCGTGGCGCAAAAAGAAGTCAGTATCGTAAAAGACATTGACGGCCACGAGGGTGTCAGAGAAGATGAACAGCAGACCTCCGATGATGATGCGCCAGGCCAGAGGGCGGCGGCGCAGCGCCCAGATGCCGCCGAAAGCAGGCACGAAGGGCAGCACGATGGCGTAGATGATCAGGGCTGCAGTCATCGGGAATCCGATGTTGAAGGCAGCGGCAGCCAAGGGGCCGATCACAAGCGGCAGCGACCACACAATTGACTCCTTCCATCCGGAAATGTTGCCGATTTTGTTCATAAGAACGGAGATGTAGAACAGGTGTCCGACCAGGAAGGCGCCCAGTCCAAGCGCAAAGAAGAGGAAGCTGATGTCGCTGAACTCCAGAAACACGTCTCCCGCCCAGTGGAATGCCATACCTGTGACGAGCAGGGTTGTGAGTTTGCCCTTATGCTCGGGAAGCAGCGCGCACAGTGTGGCAACGGCAAGGGCAGGGATCAGGAAAGGTTTGATATACACGGGCGCCGTCTCGTTCCCGATGGCGAGCAGCAACACGTCGACAAATGCTATTGCAAGGAAGATGATTCCGGCAATGCGGGCAGATTTTTTCATCAGTATCTGAGTGTTGTGAATTTTTTGCGGACGTCGCTCCAGCGGTAGTAAGGACCGCTGACGGGTTCTACACCCATAAGGGCGGTCTCGCGCTCATTGACGAGGAACTTGACCAGGACATCGCCGCCTTTCTTGTTCTTGTAGAATATCATCTGGAGGTTGGCGGCGAAAGGAGTCATCCAGGGTCCGAACCATTTCAGGTTGACCTCTTCCGTAGCCAAGTTCTGTCCTATGCCTTCCAGGCCCATTGCGGAGCACATTGCGATGAAGGGATAGTCGTGGCCGAAGCGCAGGTCGGCGCAGAGGGCGTCCTTCGAAGTGTCGGCAAGGACCTCGTCGGCCTTGTCAACGATGTCTTTCACCGTGAGCAGCGCCGGCAGCATACGTATGTGGCCGAAGGCCTTGGAGTTGGCCTGGCCGAGATAGAGGGAGATGTTGTTGCGCGCCCAGTTGTTGTAGATGCTCTCTTCGGGAAGCAGGGGGAAGATGTCCTCGAGTTCGAAAGAAGCGGTGATTCTCGCCACTGCGTACACCTGGCTCTCGAAGCGCGAGAAGCGGCCTACTATCTCCGAAGCCTTTTTTGTGTCGGTGAAGAACCGCGACAGGAAGGCGACAGAGTCGGTGCGGTCCATATCCAGTTTGGCAATCTCAGCGTACATCTCCCTGCTGAAGCTCGGAACCTCGGGGTCGATGTATTTCTGGTAGGTCTCGCCTGCGTCCCAGGAAATCTCAAACTTAGGGTCGAGCTCGGTGAGACGGTCGGTGAAGGCGGTCATACTGATAAGGACGCGCGGCACGGTGCTGGAGATGGCGCGGATATTCTTGCTGCCTTTCTTGAAGACGTCGGGGAAGCGCTTGTACATCCTCTCGGCTATGCCGCGGTGCTCGCGCGCACCGGGAGGCGTCAGGCGGCCGTCCATTCCGTTATGGGCAGCCAGACACTGTTTGGCCCTCTCGAGCACGGTCTTTCCGTCTTCTTTCAGGATTCCGGCGGCAGCGGCTCTCTCGAGGGATATGATGAGGGCCCTGTAATTGGCCTCATCCCAGTTGGAACGGGAGCCGTGACGGCCGTAGTGGCTGATGTAGAAAGGTTTGTAGCCCTTGGGGGCAGGAGTGTCTGCATAGGGGCCGCCCTCATATCCGTCTGTGTTTATGCCGGAGCGGAAAGGGTTTTCTCGCAGGAGAGCTTCGTATTCTGGGTTGTGATTTTTCTGGGCGTCTGCTGTCAGGACAGCGAACACGACAGCAAGAGTCGCAACAAGGAATTTTCTGATATGCATCTCATTTAGCTTAGAATCATCTGTAAAGATAATAAAAATGCCTACTTTTGCAATTATGAGACTCTACAATTGCATATTTCTGCAGAGTTCCGAGGCTGCCAAGGCGGCGGCCGACGACCTGCTGGCAAAAGCCGACGCAGCCAGGTCGGCCCTCGACGGCAAGTCTCCCGACGAGATCCTGCACACTCTGATGGAGGCAGCCATCCGCTTCGGGCTGAAACTGCTTGCCGCACTTGCCATCTTCATTATAGGCGCCTGGCTCATCAAGACCATCCGAAAGAGGGTCCACAAGAGCCTGCTGCAGCGCAAAGGACAAGACACCACCCTCGTCACATTCATCGACAGCTTCGTCGGAATGCTCCTGTGGATACTGCTCATCGCCATCTCCATCGGCGCCCTGGGCATCAACACCACCAGCATCGCAGCCCTCCTGGCTGCTGGAGGTATGGCCATCGGTATGGCTCTCAGCGGCACGCTGCAGAACTTCGCCGGCGGCATTATGCTCCTTGTCTTCAAGCCTTTCAAGGCCGGTGACTTCATCGAGGCGCAGGGCCATTCAGGCACCGTCAAGTCGATGAACATCGTGGCCACTACCATACTGACCCGCGACAACCGCACGGTCATCCTCCCCCACGGAGCTCTCGCGAACGGCAACATCACCAACTACTCCGCCCAGCTCGTCAGGCGCGTGGAATGGACTGTGAACGTGCCCTACGGCAGCGACAGCACCCAGGTGATGAACGAGCTTATGAGCATACTGAAGGCCGACGGCCGCATCGTCGACTCGAAGGCCGAGCACGCCGACGACCCCTTCGTAGGGCTTTCGGCAATGAAGGACAGCAGCCTGGAGTTCACGGTAAGGGCCTGGGTCAAGACCGAGGACTACTGGGCAGTATTCTTCGACATCAACAACAAGATATACACTGAACTGCCCAAGAAGGGCATCAACTTCCCGTTCCCCCAGATGGACGTCCATATTTCGCAACAGCAATAAAACTGACAGCTATGATACCCACCCCGCACATCGCCGCCACCAAAGACCTCATCGCAAAGACAGTGCTTATGCCCGGAGACCCTTTCCGCAGCAAGGCCATCACCGACGTGTTCCTCGAGAATCCCGTCCTGGTCAACAACATCCGCGGAGCGCAGGGCTACACCGGCACCTACAAGGGCAAGCCGGTCACCATTATGGCCAGCGGAATGGGCCAGCCGTCCATCGGCATCTACTCCTTCGAGCTGTTCGACTATTATGACGTGGACCAGATCATCAGGGTCGGGACTATGGGCGCCGTGAGCGACGCGACTCCCCTGCGCAGCATCGTCATCGGCCGCAGGGCCTACTCCAACACGAACTTCCTAAATTTCTACATAAAGAACGGCAACGCCCCGGGATATGTCGCAGCCGACGAAGAGCTGACAGAGAGAGCTGTCGCCGTAGCCGAGGCCGGAGGCTACACCTACAACTGCGGTGACATAATGAGCAGCGACACCTACTACGCCGACATCGACGAGGTGGCCATCTGCAACCGCCTGGGCCTGCTCGGCATCGAGATGGAAGCCGCCGCCCTCTACCTCAACGCACAGCGCTGCAGCAAGAAAGCCCTGACCATCTGCACTATCTCGAACAACATCATCACGAAGGAAGAACTCCCCGTGGAAGAGCGCCAGAGCGGCTTTATGCATATGGCACGCATCGCCCTGGAACTGGTCTAGCCTGTATCTCCTTATTCTGAAATAACGACAGCCGCGGACTTGAGTCCTTTGGCGGAGGCCTTGAGTGTCGAAGGGCCTGAGCCTTTGCGCACTATGGCCATCACGAAGCCGTTGTGCATAGCCTTCGGGTTCACGTCGAACAGCTCGTCGGTGTAATGGTCCTGGTTGTCGACGGCCACGATCTGTGCGCCGCCCTCCAGGGAGAACAGCACTTCGGCCTGGGAATCGCGCACGTTCCTGCCCTTTGAATCAACTGCATAGACCCTGACGTATTCGAGTTCCCCGTCCAGATTCTCACGGACTGCCTTGAGAGCGACAGCCTTGCCGGTGGTCTCGATGCGGTGGCGTGCCACCTCGCGGCCGGCTGTACGGGCGACGGCCACTACGCTACCGCCGTTGCCATAGGGGACATCCTTCCAGAAGATGACATTGCGGCGCTCGATGCTGCTGCGGTCGTTGCTCTGTCTGCCGAGGGATTTCCCGTTGACGAACAGTTCCACCTCGTCGGCATTGGTGAAAGTGTAGATCTGCTGCAGGCTGCCCTTCTCGCGGTTCCACGATTCGCTCATCGGGGTCTTGCCGGACAGCACGTCGTTCCATTCGATCTGGCTCTTCGTGCCGTCGACTACCGCGATGTGCACCAGCGGGGTGTCGTCGAAGGCGCTCTTGATCAGATAGGCCTGCGGATACGGCTCGAGAGCGCTGTTGAAGAACGAGTAGTTCCATCCCTTCTTGGGCCAGCCGTCAGATTCGCCCCAGTACTCGATGGCTCCCCAGTAGGCCAGGCCTATCATCTGGTCGTAGTCCATATTGAAGAACGGCACCGCAAGCTCGCTGGTGGTGGCCTCGCTCTGATAGATGTTCAGGTAAGGGTCGTGCTCCAGATATTGCCGGTAATTCATATGGCGGTAGTTGAACGATGCGAAGTCTGTGGCGCAGGCCAGTTCCGGTGCGTAGACCTCCACGTCGAAGCGGTCGTCGTTCTTGTAGATGCCGCCGCGGCGTGTGGGATGCATCGCAGCGGTGTATGGACGGGTGTCGTCATAGCGCTGTCCGAAGGTCTTCATCACCCTCCAGGTGGTCACTCCCCAGTCGGAAGTATCGGGAAAGCCGGTGCGGCGCTCCTCGTTCTGCGTCTCGTTGCCAAGGCTCCACGCTATCACACAGGGATGGTTGCGGTCTCTCTTGATCCATTCGCGCTCGTGGTTGAACCAGCTCGCGGTGAAAGGATAGCGGCCGATCCACCACTGCCCGGGCTGCGTCATCCACTTGTCGTAGAGTTCGTCCACCACCAGTATGCCGTATTTGTCGGCAAGGTCCAGCAGGGACTTCGAGTAGGGATTGTGGGAAGTGCGGATATGGTTGAAGCCGAATTCCTTGAGGCGGATGATCATACGCTCCAGAGCTCCGTCATATACGGCGGCTCCCAGCGCGCCGAGGTCGTGATGGTTGGCGATACCTTTCAGGAAGACCTTCTTGCCGTTGAGCTTGAAGCCGTAGGGCTGGCCGAATTCTATCGTGCGGAAGCCGAAATGCTCGCTGACGCAGTCCAGCTCCCGCGTTCCGTTGCGAAGGGTGACTTTCGCGGTGTAGAGCCAGGGCTCCTCGCAGCTCCACAGCTTCGGGTTTTCGACGAATATCGGATAGATGTTGAATTCAACGTGCATCAGGTTGTTGCGCATCGGGGCTGCGTGGCTCGTCTCGGCCACCAGCTTGCCGTCAGGGTCGAAGATTTCCACGGTGGCATCGACGGGCACCACGCTGGCCCTGTAGCCGTCCATCGTTATCTGCAGGTTGACTTCGGCCCTCTGCTCGGAAATCATCGGGGTAGTTATGTAAATGCCCTTTTCGGCTATCGAGATGGGGCTCTTCACTATCAGGTGCACCGGCCTGAACAGACCGCCGCCGGTGTACCAGCGCGAGCCTTCCGCCTCGCCCGTGAAGGTCTTGACGAGTATTTCATTCTCGGAGCCGTATTTCAGCAGCGCCCTGATGTCGAAACATCCGCCGATGTACCCGTAATCAATCTCTCCGGCCTGCTGTCCGTTGACCCAGATGTCGGCCTGCATTCCCACGCCCTCAAAGTCGAGCAGCACGCACTCTCCCTCCCAGTCCTTGCCGGCGACGAAGGTGGTGCGGTACCAGCCCGTCTCCATCCGTTTGAATCCTCTCGCGCCCCCGGCTTCCTCTTCCCACGGCAGTTCCATCTGGAAATCGTGGGGTATGGTGACGCTCCTCCAGGTTTTTTCGGCGTCAAGCCGGAAATCCCATTTACGGATGTCGATGACATCTCTTGAATAGGCAGCAGTGGCCAGCAGCAGGACTATGGCTGCGAAAAACAGTTTCTTCATATTATTGTTGTGTTCAGGCGTTTGCTTTGAGTTTCTCCTTGATGGCCCTGATGGTGTCGAAGGCGTCGAGGGGTGACATATTGTTGAGGTCCAGCTTCTGAAGGATGTCGCGGATCTCGGCCAGCAGCGGGTCGTCGAGCTGGTAGAGCGACAGCTGGACGGGGGCTGCGGCGGGTTCTTCGGCCGGGGCGGAGACTGAGCCGCCGCCGTTGAGGCCTTCAGCCCGGCTGCGTTCTTTCTCCTCGCTCTCCAGAGTGCGGAGCTTCTTCTCGGCGGCCGCCACTACTGCGGCGGGCACTCCGGCCATCTTCGCAACGTGGATACCGAAGCTTGAGGCCACTCCGCCGGGGGTGAGCTTGCGCAGGAAGATTACCTGCCCGGCCGCCTCGCGGGTGGCGATGTGGAAGTCCTCCACGCGGTCATAGATGTTCTCGAGCTCGTTCAGCTCGTGATAGTGGGTGGCGAAGAGGGTCTTCGGGGCTCCGGGGTATTCGTGCAGGTAGCTGACGATGGCCCAGGCGATGGACATACCGTCGTAGGTGCTCGTGCCGCGGCCGATCTCGTCGAGCAGCACCAGCGAGCGCTGCGACAGGTTGTTGAGGATGGTGGCCGTCTCGCTCATCTCCACCATAAATGTCGATTCTCCCCGGGAGATGTTGTCGGAGGCGCCCACGCGGGTGAAGAGCTTGTCGATGACTCCCATACGGGCGCTGGCTGCTGGCACGAAGCTGCCGACCTGGGCCATCAGCATAATCAGGGCGGTCTGGCGCAGCAGGGCCGACTTTCCGGACATATTCGGGCCGGTGAGGATGATTATCTGGCGGCCGTCGTTGCTCATCGACAGGTCGTTGGCCACATATTCGCTGCCGGGCTCCATCATAGTCTCGATGACGGGATGGCGGCCGGCCTTGATGTCGATGTCGAGGGAGTTGTCGACCGTGGGGCGGCAGTAGTTGTTCTCGCCGGCGAGGAATGCGAAGCTCGCCAGGCAGTCGATGCGGGCCACGAGCTGCGCGTCGCGCTGGATAGCCGCCACGTTCTGCTGTATCTGTGCCACCAGCTCGCCGTAGATGCGGGTCTCGATGGCCAGGATGCGTTCCTCGGCACCCATTATGGTCTGCTCGTATTCCTTCAGCTGAGGGGTGATGTAGCGCTCGGCATTGACGAGGGTCTGCTTGCGGATCCAGTCCTCAGGCACCTTGTCGGCGTGGGTGTTGCGCACTTCGAGGTAATAACCGAAGACGTTGTTGTAACTTATCTTGAGGCTGCTGATGCCGGTGCGTTCGCGTTCGGTCTGCTGGATGTCCAGCAGTATCTCCTTGCTGTGCGACAGCGTGTTGCGGAAGTTGTCGAGCTCGCTGTCCACCCCTTCGGCGATGACGTCGCCCTTACCCAGCTGGGCCGCAGCCTGCGGAGTGACGGTGTGCTCTATAAGGTCGCACAGGGCGCCGCAGCCGTCCATCCCGGAGCTCAGGGCCGCCACCTTCTCGAGCTGCGACGTGAGGCTGACGATTTCCGAGATGCGACGCAGTCCGTTGGCCAGGGCAAGCACTTCGCGGGGGCTGATGCGGCCCACCGCAGCCTTCGAAATCATCCTCTCGAGGTCGCCTACGTCGGCGAGGGCGGTGCGGACTGCCGTCAGGATGTCGGGATTGTCGTGCAGGCTTTCCACCACATCCTGCCTGCCGGCTATGGCTGCAGGGTCCTTGAGAGGCATAGCAACCCACTCCCTGAGCAGGCGGGAGCCCATCGGACAGCAGCAGCGGTCCATCACCTGCAGCAGCGACGTGCCTTCCTGCACCAGCGGGGCGAAAATCTCCAGGTTGCGGAAGGTGAAGCGGTCGATCCACACGAACTCGTCGCGGTCGATGCGGGAGATGCTGCGGATATGGTCGAGGCTGGTGTGCTCGGTCATCTCCAGATAGGAGAGTATGGCCGAGGCGGCCACGGTGGCGAACTGCAGCTGCTCGATGCCGAAACCCTTGAGGCTGCTGGTCTTGAACTGGGCCAGCAGGCGGGCACGGGCGCTGGAGTAGCTGAAGGCCCACTCCTGCATCGGCGTTATGCAGGCGCGGCTGTGGCGGATGTGCTCCACCAGAGGCGCGAATTCGCTGTCGGAATTGCGGATTATATCTTGCTGAAGGAGGACTTCCTTCGGCGCGAAGTCGGAAATGAGTATGTCGATGTACTGGCGGTCGCCCTCAGCAACCTTGAAAGTGCCGGTGGAGATGTCGAGGAAGGCCACTCCGGCCTTGTGCTGCTCGAAGTAGCAGGCCGCGAGCCAGTTGTTCTCGCCGCCGGTGAGCAGCCCGTCGTTGAAGCTCACGCCGGGGGTCACGAGCTCGGTGATGCCGCGCTTGACGAGGGTCTTTGTGAGCTTCGGGTCTTCCAGCTGGTCGCAGACGGCCACTTTGTAGCCCGCCTTGACCATCTTGGGCAGATAGACGTCGATGGCGTGGTGGGGCACTCCGGCCAGCTCGGTGAAGGCCCCGCCGCCGCTGGCCTTGCGGGTCAGCACCAGGCCGAGCACCTTGCTGGTGATGACAGCGTCCTCCCCGAAGGTCTCGTAGAAGTCGCCGACGCGGAAAAACATTATGCAGTCAGGGTGCTGGGCCTTGATCTGGTAATATTGCTGCATCAGCGGCGAAAGGTTGGATTTGGGAGTAGCCATACGCACAAAAATACAGAAAAACGCGTATCTTTACAAGACCGTCCACGGAAAGCACCCTTTGGGTGGACACAAAGCGGTTTTTCGCCGGTCTGTCCACGGAAAGCACCCTTTGGGTGGACACAAGGCGGTTTTTCGCCGGTCTGTCCACGGAAAGCACCCTTTGGGTGGACACAAGACGGTTTTTCGCCGGTCTGTCCACGGAAAGCACCATTTGGGTGGACGGAATGTATGAAGAGATGCAGGTTAGAGCAAAGAAATATCTGGGACAGCACTTCCTGACGGATCAGGAGGTGGCGCAGCGCATCGTGGCCTCGCTGGACACTGCCGCCTTCGCGGAAGATGCGGCCAGGATGATGCCCCGGGCCGCCGGCGCAGTCCTGCCTGTCGAAGTGCTGGAGGTCGGCCCCGGTATGGGCGTGCTGACGCAGTACCTGCTGCAGCGCAGCGACATCAGCCTGCGCGCCGTGGAGATCGACGAGGAGTCGGTGGACTACCTGCGCGAGCATTTTCCCGGCTTCACACAGTCTCTCTATCAGGAAGATTTCCTGGCGCTGAACCTTGCCAAGCTC
>JAEEGG010007159.1_pt1 | contig 25893 bp, 24 predicted proteins | sample 9134161 | NCBI WGS metagenome assembly JAEEGG01 (sample SAMN16246543, study PRJNA631951) | gut metagenome | biome: gut microbiome; feature: rumen; material: CR-attached | host: Bos | place: Iran: Karaj | collected 2018-10 | reverse complement strand
AACGTGTTCGGGGATGAGGATCTTGCCATCTACCGGCGCATTTTGAAATAGCATCACAGCTTCCATACATGCCCGGAACGGGTCGGAGCAGTCGTATTGCAGGAACCGATCCGCGCTTGATAACCGCGCAGGCGGTGAGGACAAAGCGTCCTCACCGCCGTTTTTTTCCCTCCGGATCGGTCAAAGCGCCTTTTGCCGCACGAGAATCGTCTGACAGACCCGATCCGAAATGATGCCGCGATCGCGCTGCGCATAGCAGTTCAGCGGTTCTTCCAGCTCGCGACGGAGCTCTTCTTCCGTGAATTTTGTAATGTAAAGCTGCGGCCCGTACAGGCTTCTCACATGGATCACCTGCCGGTTAAAGGTCGTGTTGAATGGCCGCGCCTTGGCCGAGCGGATCAGCGCGGCGGGATCAATGTCCATCGGCGCCGTCTGCACGTTGGACAGAAGCCCGGCGCCGTTGTCAAAGACGGGACAATAATCGAATCGCCCGCTCTTTTCCAGCACGGCGATATTGTTCAAATGCCGGTCGTCATTCAGAAACAGGGCATCCACCTCAAAAAGCAGCGTCAGATATTGCGGGAACTGCTCCAAACCGGTGAGTGCTGCCGTTTCCTCGGCAAGCCACGCGATCCGCTTCTTGTCGCTGGACAGACGCGTAAAGACGTCCTTCAAAAGGAGACCTTCTCTTTTGAACAGATGGGATAGGGTAATGATAGACTCTCCGGGGCGGAGGAAGTCCGCACTGGAGCAGCCGTTTCGGTCCCGGCCATGCACATTCACCCGCTCCATCCGGTAGCGGACGAAGCGAAAAGGCGTGTCCGTTTCGATGCTGCTGCGCTCCAGCAGCCGGGAAATTACCGTCTCAGCCAGTCCCTCGTAGCCGAATCGGTCCAGCTTGTACCAACGCCCGCCGTCCCGCCATTTCTCTTGATTGCCTTTGGAAGAGGTCTCGGCCATCTTATCGTTCGTTACGAACTGTACTGCCATTAGACTTCTTCTACCTCCATCCACTGACTGTCCTCAGCCATACGCCCCTTGGTTTTTTGAATGATAGCAAGGGGATCGTATTCATCCAGTCCCAGCGTCTCCAGATATTCCCGCAGCCCCGCTCGCTGCCGGGGGATGCAGCGTTCCTCAAGAAAAGCTTCCAGATCCGCCCACGTCGGAAGCGAGTTCTTTCCAAAGGCAGTTTTAACAAGGTTGTCTGTATAGTTCTCGGCGCAAAGGTCCTGCGCAGTTTTGTCTGCGTAAATCAAGGTGCAGATAGCATCACCGTTGTAATAGCGGATCTCCAGCAGTTCGTGTCTCTTCGCAAGGCGTGCTGCCCGGTACTGCTCCATGCTCTGCTCCGGGCGAAGGGTGATCGTTTCACCGTCAAAAGAGAGAACTACGCGACCGCCGTTTCCGGCAAAACCCAGAGCGGAAACCCATGACGACGGCAGGGACAGCTTATAAGTTTTCGATCCGCTTCCCGCCGTTCCGCCTGCTTTGCCGGCTGTGATTTTTCCGAGCCTCATTTCCATGCCGATCACCTCTCGGCATTATTATACGTTATTCGGTCCGAATATTCAAGAATAATTTGTGATATGCTTGAGCAGTCAATCCGGTATTCGACTATACACCATAACATTCTGCCGTCTGATTGAGGTAGTGTCAAGATATACAGGCTCGCCCCGCAGGGGGACTTCCTCCGAGGCGCCGGCGCCCCGGAGGCGGGTGCGCCTTCGGCAAGCGATCCGATTTCGGAGGACAGCGCGGGAGCACGGCGAATAATAAAACCGAGCGGTCGGATCGGGGACGGGGATCCCGCGTTTTTTCGGTCCGAAGCACTGCCGGGGCCCCGGGAAAAGGACGCTCCGGGCGGATCGCTGCCGCGGGCCTCGCGATCCGTCCGGGTATATTATGGGAAAAAGACCGGATCCGGCGGTTTTTGATGGCGAACGGTCTTGCAAACAAAAGTATTGATAGGTATAATAATATAGGTTATCTTTTCATATTCTGTTAAGAAGGTAAAGCTCATGCATGAAGAGACACATGACCAAAGCAAAATGAAAGGCATAATGAGGCAGGCCGAACAGCTTACCATCGTGCGCGCCATCCGCAGCGGACTGGTAAACATCACGCCGGTCCTCATTATCGGCGCTTTTGCGCTGATAATGAAAACCTTCCCGGTCTCCGCTTATCAGGTTTTTATCCAGGAATTCGCGAACGGGCTGCTCCTGTCTTTTCTCAATTTTGTTTACAGCGCCACCTTCGGGGTACTGAGCATATATATGACGGTCTCCATCAGCCGTTCATATATGCGCATACGCGCGGCGTCCGCGGTACCGGACATCGGCGCGGTCGTTTCGTCTCTCATGTCCTTCTTCATACTCGCGGGCACTTATCTTCCCTCTTTCGGTACGGACAGCGTCGGGCCCAAGTCGATGTTCCTTGCGATACTTACCGGCATCGGCGCCTCCTCGCTGTATCTCAAGCTTCACAGCTCCTTAGCCCACCGCCAGAAACGCACCTATTCCAACGGCGCCGACCGCGAATTCAATCAGATGCTCTTCTCCTTCGCGCCGATCGCTCTGACCACGGTGGTATTTGCCGCGTTCAATACGCTGATAGTGTACGTTTTCGGCGTGGACTCTTTCCGCATGCTCCTCACTCTTGCTTTCGACAAGCTCTTCTCGATAGGTCACAACGGCTTCGTCAAGGGCTTCTTCTTCGTGCTGCTGTCTTCCCTGCTGTGGTTCTTCGGCATCCACGGAAGCGACACGCTTGAAAGCGTCATGCAGACGTATTTCGCGCCGGGGCTGGCGGTCAATCAGGCTGCCGTCGCCGCCGGAGACGCGCCGACCGAGATCCTTGTAAAGCAGTTTTTCGACTGCTTCGTTCTGATGGGCGGCTGCGGCGCGGCCATATGTCTGCTTATCTCGATCCTCATTTTTTCCCGCAACAGGGCCCGGCGAGGCCTCGGTCTCGCGGCGGCGTTCCCCATGATATTCAATATAAACGAGCTCATGGTCTTCGGTCTGCCCATAATTTTCAATCCCATAATGCTCATCCCCTTCATCACCGTCCCGCTTGTCTGCTATACGCTGTCGTACTCAGCCATAGCCTCCGGCGTCGTCCCCGTGATCACCGGAGCCATCGAGTGGACCACGCCGATCATCCTGGGCGGATACCACGCCACCGGCTCCTTTGCCGGCAGCATACTTCAGATAGTGAACGTGGTGATCGGCGTTCTCATCTATTCTCCCTTTGTCCGCATGCTGGACAGGCAGGATGAAGCGAAATACAAGAAAGCTTACGATCTGTTCGTCGATTATTTCCGCCGGAACGAGCAGTCCCTCGCGGGCGTCAAGCTGATCGAGCTGGACAGCGTTTACGGCGAGTTTGCGAAGATCCTTTGCGCGGATCTCGAGCATTCGCTGAAAAAAGGCGTAGTGCTCGCGTATCAGCCGCAGTACAACTTCGAAGGAAAGTGCATAGGCGCCGAGGCGCTGCTGCGCTGGAAGCACCCGGTATACGGAACGGTCTATCCGCCGGCGGTGATAAAGCTCGCCGAGGAAGGCGGCTTCCTTGCCGCTCTCGAGGAGGCCGTGCTGCAGCAGGCCATTGACGACCGCCCCAAACTGCTGGAAAAATTCGGCCCGGGCGTGAAGCTGTCGGTCAACGTAACGGGCTCGACCGTGGTCACTCCCCGCTTCCTTCAGTTCTGCCGTCAGCTGAGCGGAAAGGACGATCTTTTCAATGGCGTGAACATGTGCCTCGAGGTCACGGAGCAGGCGGCTCTGTCCTTCGACGAAAACACCATCAACACACTTCGCGCCTTCCGCGAGCTTGGTCTGTCCCTTGCCATAGACGATTTTTCCATGGGTCAGACTTCCATCAATTATCTCAAGGAAAATCTTTTCGATCTGATCAAGCTGGACGGCTCTCTCGTAAAAGGCCTGCTTACCAACAGCAACTGCAGAGAGATCATTCTTTCCATCGTAAAGCTCGCGTCGAACCTGCACCTGACCGTGCTTGCGGAATTCGTCGAGACCGAGTCTCAGCGCGACGCTCTTCACGAGGTCCACTGCGACTGCTATCAGGGTTATCTCTACTCTCCAGCCGTATTTCTGACAGGCGACGCCTCTTCTCATCAGCAGAACTGACCGGAGCAAAAGGGCTTTCCCCTGCGCTTTTCCGTTTTCCCTGCATCGAAAATAAATATGGAGTATGGGTGAATGCAGAAAAGGACACATAAATTGCTGTTCAAATTCGGGGCTCTGTTCGCCGTTTTTGCGGTCGTCGCAATAGTGATCGGCGGTATTGTCACATATATGACGCAGTCCCGGATCTATCGGAAACAGCAGGAGCAGAACATACGCAGCATAGCCGATTACATGACCGCCGTACTGAGTGCGGACGGCTTCGACTTCCCGCTGTATCAGAACTATATCATCGCCAACCATGACGACACGGATATCCCCGCCGATTTCACCGAAGCCGACATCCTGCGCGCGCGCAAAACGTTTGAGACGATGTTTGCGCGGGAACATCCCGGCAAAGCGCTCAGATACGACGTGGATTTTTCCGAGCTGAGCGACGAGCTCAGGACGGCTTACGCCGTATACAATCACGAGTACTACCTCGATCTGTTTGAAAAAGCGGCGGACCGTTTCGGTATCGCCTATGTCTACTATCTTGTTCCTACCGGGGCGGGCCGCCATATGTACTACGTGCTCGATCCGACCCGGGAAACGAGGGAGGACGGCTTTCTCGACCTGTGCATCGACGCCGACGAGCCCGCGGGGGAGCACCGCAAAATGTGGGAGGCCTGGGAAACCGGCAGCGCTCCGAACGGATACGATACATATGACAACGAGTACGGCAAGACCCTGGCATGGTACACGCCTTTGTATATCGACGGAACGAAGCTCGGCGTGATCGGCGCGGAGGTGGAGATATCGGACTACAACCGCACCCTGGCCGTCAACACCTTCACCCGCTTTATTCCCATCGTCCTCGTTCTTCTTGCCGCGATCGCCGCCGTGCTGTGGTTCATAAACCGCTTTTACATTTTAAGGATACAGGCTCTGACCCGGAGCATCGAGGAGTATACTCTGACAAAAAACACCCGCATTGCCGGAGAGATCGAGCAGAACATGTCTCAGGACGACGAGATATCCGTTCTGGGCAGGCAGACCGCCTCCATGATCCTCGAGCTGGACAATTATCTGAAAAGCCTCGTCGAGACCTCCAAGGAGCTAACTCAAACCAAAAAGCAGATCGACGCCATATCCAGGATCGCCCACCGGGACGCTCTTACGGGTATACGCAACCGCACGGCATATGAGGAAGAGGTCGCCCGCCTTGACAGGCAGGCGGAAATAAGCAACAAGCCCTTCGGCTTCGCCGTGATCGACCTGAACGATCTCAAACGCATCAACGACACCTACGGTCACGAGCAGGGCAATCTGGCGATAAAAAGATGCTGCCGTCTGATATGCTCGGTATTCGCCCATTCGCCCGTGTTCCGCATAGGCGGAGACGAATTTGCCGTGGTCCTTGAAAACGAGGAATACGGAAACGCGCACGCCCTCGTCGCCCGCTTCACCGACGAGATCAAAAAGCAGGAAGACGACGGCGCGACGGACGTGTGGGAAAAATTCTCCGCCGCCATAGGCTACGCGGCTTACGATCCTTCCAGGGACAGCGGCGCGGGCGACGTATTCAAACGCGCGGACAAGGCCATGTATGCCCACAAGAGCGAAATGAAGAGCGGAAGAGCATAACACATACTCAACGAAAGGCTGGTAACGAATGGGTATTTTTGATTCACTGAAAAAGCAGGCGGCCGCGCAGCTGCAGAAAGAGGCCGCGAAATCGGTCGCCGGCGCCGTCGACGGTCTGTCTGCGGGCAAGGAGCAGGGCCGCTCCGAGACCTTTACCTTTGCCGAGCTCCCGAAGGATCTCGCCGGGCTCCGGTCGCTGCCGGAGGCCGCGCTGGATTCTCCCTTCAAAACCGCCGCGCTGACCGTCGCCGCGCTCTGCAGCTTCAAGGACGACGAAGCCGCGGTCCACGAAATGCTCGACTTCCTGAAGGGTCCGGAAAGTCTGTCCAATCTCGAAAAGCAGTTCCTGCGCGACCGTCTGACGGGGAAAGAGTACAAGAGCTTTTCCTTCTTTGACGGCGCGAGCGTGGAAAACGGCTATACTCCCTCACAGCCGTACCGCGTCACCGTGAGCTCCAATCCCTACTCCTTCGATTCGGAGAACTGGGCAACGCTGTATCTGAAAAGCGCCGGAGCCGACTCTCCCAGACCGGTAAAGCTGCGCAAAAAGCCTTCGACGGGACAATGGTTTCTCAACGAGATACAGTGTCTTTCCGATATACGCATCCCCGCCGACCGGGACCCCTGGGCCTAAAACCCCGACAAAAAAGGTTAAAAACTCGCCGCGGCAAAACGTTTCGTTTTGCCGCGGCGAGCAGGTTATATACGCATGAATTGAAATGCTTTCATCGATCCGGCCGTTCCGTGCGGACGGTCAGATCCATGCTTTCCCCATCCCACTGCGCGTCTACGCCCAGAGCCGTGAGCACCTGCAGCGCGGGCATCATGAGCCTGTCCTCTTCATAGCACAGCGGAGCGTCCGCCGCAAGCTCCTCGCCGTCGGCGTAAATATACTCTCCGTCCAGGCTCAGGCTCACTTCCCTGCCGTCCTTCCACGCTCTCAGCACGCCTTCTCCGCTCAGCCATTCATAATCGGCGCCGCAGCGGCGGAGCATGTCGAATGCCTCCGTCATCACGCATCCGTTTTTCATGACTGGCCTCATGCCGTACAGGGGCAGTATCTTCCCGTCGAATATCACGTCGGGCACGACCGGGAGCGGATCCATCTTCATGGCCTCGTCGCCCATGATGAGACCCATGGAGTAGACTCTCGCCGCGTCCGTTTCAAAGCGGCTGATCGGGTAGGGGTCGGAATACCAGAAAGAACACATTTCCACCGTCATGCCGTACTTCTGCTTCATTTCTCTTTCGGTGTTCACCATATAGCCGCCCCGATCGCTCACGTCCTCGGGCTCGAGCAGCGTGAAATCGAACGCGTCCGCGAAGCGTTTTGCCGTGGGGTAAAAGCGGTCGTAAAGCTGAAGAGTGTCGGTGTCGAGCCAATAAATGACCTCTCCCCGTATATGCATCGACGAGAGCAGATAATAGTCGCTGCTGTCAAGCAGCTCCCTCATTGCCCTCGTTTCCGGCTCGCTGCAGGCGTACGGGCCCACGTATCCGTAGGGGGCCGGTTCGGAAATATCGTCGCGCATGCCCCATTTCCATTCGAAGTTGCCGTTGAGATCCACGCCGCGGATATTCGCCTTCCAGTCGAAGTAGTCGTCCCTGTCTCCGCCTATCGCCTTTACCGCCTCGGGGTCCGATACCGCGGACAGTCCGAACTGAGCGAGCGTGACGCCGTCGGGATTGATCATGGGCACGATAATGAATTTCACGTTGTCGAGCACCGTTCTGTAAGACAGGCCGTCCAGGCTCGCGTCCTCGCGGTAGCCCCTGCAGTAGCTTTCGGTCATATACATGACGAAATTCGTCGTGATATGCTCGCTTGCATGCATGGAGGCGCAGATTATCACCTCCCGCTTGCCGCGTCCGAGATTGAAGGCCGGTATATCCCGCCCTTCGACGCTGCTGCCTATCACGTATGACGATATGAGCTCCGGATACTCCGCCTCGAGCTCCGCGATATCGGTTACCATCTGATCGTAGCCGTACACCGCGGCGGGATCGACGATCATACCGTCGTATTTCGCCGCGAGCTCCGGCGGGATAGTGTCCCGCGGCGTTGAAGCGCCGTCCGGCGGCCGCTCCTCACCGTCTTCGCTCCCGGTCTGTTCCGCCGGGGCGCCGTCCGACGGCGGCGCGTCCCCGTCCGGGCCTTCCGGCTCCGGCTCGTCATCCCCTTCCGCGTCCGCCGGTTCGGTTTCGGCGGCAACGGGACCCGACGGCATGTCCTGCGGCGGGCGCGGCTCTGCCCCCGGCTTCCCGACGCCGAACAGCGGGTCGTCCCGCATCGAATACAGCAGGTATATCACGCCCGCCAGCAGCAGGAGCAGAAGCAGGCACCTGCCCGCGGTCCTTATGCCTTTATTGCGGCGTCTTCCGTGTTTTCTTTTCCTTTTGCTCATCGCTCATCGGCCAGCCCGGGCCGTCCTTTCAGGTGAGATACTATCCGGCCGCAGCCATATCAGGCTGCGGCCGGGATACGGAAAGTGAAAAAGGCCGATCAGCAGGAGAGGATATATCCTCCGTCGATGACCTGCGCGGTGCCGGTGACCTGCGCCGCTGCGGGGGAGGCAAAGTACACGGCCAGCGCGCCTATCTCTATGGGCTCGCCGAAGCGGCCGAGAGGCATCTGATTGTTGATGTAGGCGAACTGATCCGCGGGGATGAAGCGGCTGAGCTCGGTGTTGGTAAAGCCCGGGCAGATCGCGTTCACGCGGATATTGTGCTTGCCCAGCTCGCAGGCCATGCAGTGGGTGAAGTGCACCACGGCGGCCTTGGAGGAGCTGTAGGGGCTCATGGCCTGGGTCTTGTTGACGATGAACGCCGCGTTGGAGGCGATATTGATGATGCAGCCGCCCTTGCCGGCGTCGCGCATCCTCTTGCCCACCTCGTAGGTCATGTGAACGGTGCCGTTGAGGTCGATATTGACCACGTTGTACCAATCGGTGAGGTTCTCATCCATGTCCAGCAGCTCGCTGACGCAGCTGGTGCCGGCGTTGTTTACGAGGATATCGAAGTTGCCGAAAGAGGCATAGGCTTCCGCGACGGCCTTGCGCACGCTCTTGAGGTCCGCAACGTCGCAGCTGAAGCTCTCATACTTGCCGCCGAGGGGCTTGAGCTCGTCTATGGCTTCCTGAGCCTTCTTGGCGTCGCGGCAGAAAATGGCCACGTTGGCGCCCTGCTGCGCGAAAGCGGAGGCAATGGCGAAACCGAGGCCGCGGTTTCCGCCGGTGATCAGAGCGTTCTTTCCCTTGAGGCTGAACGCGTCCTTCATACTGGTGATTGACGGTATCATTGGCAAACATCCTTTCTGTTCGATAATGTTTTTTATTCTTTTTGCTTTAAATCATTTTATCATATATCGAAAAAAAAGCAACCTAAAATGCATTCCTCGCGTTTTATTATTCGTTTTTACGATAAGCTGATAAAACAATTCTATTTCTTTAAAAAAACAGTTGTAAAATGCTTTGGTTTGAAATATAATAATTCAGATTATACGGCATTTTTTGTCATTTCGGTACGGAGGTGATATTTTGGACAGCATAGACAGGATCCTGGAGGCCGAAAAACAAGCCGAGTTCATAAAAAACGAGGGCAGAGAAAAGGCGGCGTCAATAATCGCCGAGGCTGAGGCTTACCGCGGCGAGACTCTCAAAAAGGCGCGGCTGCTCGGCGAAGAGCTGTCTGAAAAGCTTATGGAAGAAGCCGGGGCCGAAGCCCGGACGAAGGCCGGGGAATACGGCGAGCGCACTGCCGGCGAAATAGAGCGGCTGCGCGCCGAAGCCGCCGCAAGGCTCGAAAAAGCGGCCGATTTCATCGCCGAGAGCATCATAAAGGGATAAAGCCATGGCAATAGTTAAAATGAAGAAGCTTCGCCTGGTGGCTCTTTTGTCGGAAAAGGCTTCGCTTATGGGACGCCTGCAGCGTCTCAACTGCCTGGAGATACGGCAGTTCCCCGCTCCCGAGTCTCTGGCGGAGGCCGGGACCTGCTCCGACAATTCCGAGCGCATCAAGGAGCTGAAAAGGATGCGTTCCGACGCCGAAAAAGCCCTGAAGCTGCTCAAAAAATACGCCTATGTGAAAAGCGGGCTTTTTTCCAACCGCGATCTGATATCCCGGGACGAGTTTTTCTCCGGCGAGGGCAAGGACGAGGCCGTCGCCGCCGTCGCCGCGATACTTGACGCGGACGAGCGTCTCGCAGCCCTGCGCGCGGAGGAGCTGGCGGCGGGCTCTCTGATGAGCTCGCTCCGCCTGTGGAAGGACTGCTCCGTTCCCTTCGAGCTGGATCATACGGATTCCTCGCGGGTCATGCTCGGCTCCATCCCCGCCTTCAAGGATACCGACGCCTTTTTCTCGGCGCTCGAACAGGCCTCCGGGGAGGTGTTCGCTTCCCGCGTCGGAGGCGACCGCGACAAGACCGGACTCATGATGGTGTGCTCCAACGAAAGTCTGGCTGAGCTGCAGCCGGTGCTGCGTGATTACGGCTACGAGCCCGCGCCCGTCGAGGGCATGAAGGGCACCGCGGCCGACAATATCGCGGCAGCGTCCGTTTCGCTGGACTCCCTGCGCGCCGACGGCGAGGAGCTTCTGAAGCGGCTTTCGGAGCACGGCGCCTCCCGCCGCCGCATAAAGCTGCTTTACGACAGGCTCACCATGGAGATCGACATGGCCGAGGCCGACGAGAAGCTGACCAACACTGCCGCGGCTTTCGCTCTCACCGGCTGGGTGCCGGAGCCGGACGCGGCCGCTCTGGAAAGCCTGCTGGGCGAATTCTGCTGCGCCTACGATCTGTCCGATCCCGAGCCGGACGACAAGGTCCCCGTGAAGCTGAAGAGCAATCCGCTCACCGAGCCGCTCAATATGGTCACGGAGATGTACAGCCTCCCGGATTACAGGGGTATCGACCCCAACCCGCTCATCGCCCCGTTTTTCTGCGTATTTTTCGGCATGATGTTCAACGATCTCGGCTACGGCCTGGTGTTCATCATCGCCTCCTTGATCATACGCAGCAAGGTCCGCCTGCGCGGCACCATGAAATACATGATGGGGCTCATGCTCATGTGCGGCGTTACCACCTCGATCATGGGTCTTATAACCGGCAGCTTTTTCGGAGACAGCATCACGGTCATCGCCTCGATGTTCGGCAAAGAGGTCTCCCTGCCGTCGATGCTCGATCCTCTGTCCGATCCCATGAAGGTGCTGATAATATCCGTAGCCTTCGGCGCGGTACATATCATTTTCGGCATGGCGGTAAAGGCGTATATGCTCATACGCGACGGGCACCCGCTGGACGCTCTGTTCGACGTGGGCAGCTGGTGGCTCCTCTTCGCGGGCATCGCCGTGCTGGCGACCGGCGGGACGTATTGGATAGCCGTGGCGGGCGTAGCCGCGCTGCTGCTGACTCAGGGCAGAGCCAAGCCCACCGTGGCAGGCAAGATCATAGGCGGTCTCGCCAGCCTGTACGACATCACCAGCTATCTCAGCGACGTGCTGTCCTACTCGCGTATCATGGCGCTGATGCTCGCCGGCGGCATAGTCGCAAGCATCGTCAACATCCTCGGCTCCCTCCCCGGCAGCATAATACTCTTCGTCCCCATTTTCATCATCGGCCACGTGTTCAACATAGGCATCAACGTGATCGGCACCTACGTTCACGCGGCCCGTCTCCAGTATCTGGAGTTTTTCGGCAAATTCTATGTGGACGGCGGCAGAGCCTTCCGTCCTTTAGGAATAAAAACAAAATACTTTGATATCATTGAGGAGGACCAAGCACAATGAATGAATTACTCAACTCCATGGGCGGATTGACGCTCGCTTTTCTCGGCGGTGGCCTTGCCGCCGTGCTTTCCTGCATAGGCTCCGCGAAGGGCACCGGCATGACCGGCGAGGCCGGCGCGGGACTGCTCAGTGAGGATCCCGAGCAGTTTTCCAAATGCCTCATACTTCAGGTCATCCCCGGCACCCAGGGCCTTTACGGCATAGTCGTATGGTTCTTCGTAATGCTGCAGATAGGCATTTTCGGCGGCTCCGGCGCCTCCCATCTGACCATTACCCAGGGCCTGCAGTATTTCACCGCGTGCATACCCATGATGTTCGGCGGTCTGTTCTCCGCGCGCTTCCAGGGCCGCGTCGCCGCCGCCAGCATCAACATCGCGGCAAAGAAGCCCGACGACTGGTCCAAGGGCATCATCCTGTGCATCACCGTTGAGTTCTACGCCATCCTTTCCCTGCTGGCCTCCATCCTCATGATACTCAACGCGGGCAAGTGATCCATGAACGGAATAGATAAGATCACCGCCCGGGTCATAGCCGAGGCGGAAGCTGAGGCGGAGGCCCTGCAGGCGGAGGCGAACAAGATCGCGGGCGAGATCATTCGCGACGCCGACGCCCGCGCGCAGGAGCTGACCGACCGCATCGTTGACCGCGGCCGCGGCGAGGCGGGCCGTCTGGGCGAACTTGCCGTTTCCTCCGCCGAGACGGACGCCCGCAAGGCCATGCTTTCAATGAAGCAGGATCTGGTCTCCGAGGCTTTCGGGCTCGCCTTGAAAAAGCTCCGTTCTCTGGACGACGATAAATATATATCCCTGCTGGCCTCTCTTGCCGCGGGCGCGAAGGAGACGGGCACGGAAGAGATAATACTCAACGAAAGCGACCGTGAGCGCTTTGGCGAGGCAGTCGCCGCCGAGGCGAACCGCCTTTGCTCCGGCTCACTCACTCTGTCGCGTCAGACCCGGCCCATAGTGGGCGGTCTGATCCTTTCCCAGGGCAACATCGAGGTAAACTGTGCGCTTGACACGCTGCTTTCACTGCGCCGCAACGAGCTTGCGGGAGCGGCTGCCGGGCTGCTGTTCGATCAAGGAGCCGCCGGTGAAGAAAAAGACTAAAGACACGGATTATCTGTTTCTGTCCGCGTACGTGCACGCCTGTCAGGCGCGTTTGAGCGAAGGCCCGGTGAACAAGTCCGAGATATTCAGCGAGCTTTCCTCCATGGCGCCCGACAGCGGTATCGTGGATTTTTTCCGTCTGAAATACGACTACCACAACGCCAAGGTGCTGATAAAAAGCACCGCGTCCGGGGTCATTGAGGACCGTCTGCTTTCGCCTCTCGGCCGCATCGACGCCGCCGCGCTGAAAAGCGCGTATCTGGAAAGCGGTCTTTCCGGCTTACCCGCGGAGTTTTCCGCCGCCGTGCTGGACGCGAAGGACACTCTCGCCCGCACCGGAGACCCGCGCCTGTCCGATTTCATACTCGACAGGGCCTATGTCTCCGAGCTGCTGCATACGGCCCGGACCGCCCGCAGCGAATTCCTGCAGGGCTATGCGCGGCTGTTCGCCGACTGCGTGAACCTCCGCTCCGTCGTGCGCATGCTCAAAAGCGGCGTTGAGCGCGACAAGCTCGACGGCATACTCAGCGAGTGCGGCACGGTCGCCCCGGGGGCGATAAAGGCCGCGTATCCCGAGACCGCCGCCGTTTTGAAGCTCTACTCCTCCACGAAGCTCGCCCCGGCTCTGCACGAGGCGGAAGCGGCCGCGGCGGGAGGCGGGTTTTCGGTCTTTGAAGAGCAGTGCCGCGCGACGCTGGACGCATATATGGACTCTCTCAGGCTGCAGTGCTTCGGGGAACAGCCTCTGATCTACTATCTGTACACCATTGAGGGGATCAAATCATGAGCTTATATAAGATCGCCGTAATAGGCGACCGCGAGAGCGTGCTTGGCTTCCGGGCCCTCGGGCTGGAGGTATACCCCGCCGACGAGACCGACGTAAAGGACATATTCGCGCGCCTGTCGCACAAAGACGCCCGTTACGCGATAATCTACGTCACGGAGGATCTCATTCCTCATCTCGAGGCGGAAATAGCGGCCGTTGCGGACGAGCTCGTTCCCGCGATAATACCCATTCCGTCAAAAACCGGTTCGCTCGGGCTCGGCGCCGCGGCGCTCAGCTCCACGGTGGAACGCGCCGTAGGCGCAAACATACTATGATCTGCCGCCCTGTGAGCGGTGAAATGGAGAATACGATATGAGCGGTAAAATAATCAAGGTTTCCGGCCCTCTCGTCGTGGCCGAGGGTCTTGCGGACGCCGGCATGGCCGACGTCGTCAAGGTCGGCAGCCAGGGACTGAAGGGCGAGATACTCACCATGACCGGCGACAGAGCCTCCATTCAGGTCTATGAGGAAACGGCGGGACTCGGTCCCGGCGCGGAGGTGGTGACCACCGGCGCTCCCCTTTCCGTTGAGCTCGGGCCGGGACTTCTGGAGAACATCTACGACGGTATCCAGCGCCCCCTCCAGGCCATAAGATCGCTGGCGGGCGATACCATAGCCAGGGGCATAGACGTACCCGCCCTCGACAGGGAAAAGAAATGGCACTTCGTTCCCTCTCTCTCCGCGGGCGACTCCGTTGTCGGCGGAGACATCATAGGCAGCGTACAGGAGACCGTCGCCATCTCCCATAAGATAATGATCCCTCACGGCGTTGAGGGCGTCATCGAGGAGATACGTGAGGGCGATTTCACGGTGCTCGACACCGTCGCCAGGGTGCGCACCTCCTCCGGCGTCACGGACGTCACCATGTCCCAAAAATGGCCCGTGCGCAAAAACAGGCCCTATAAAAAGAAATTTCTTCCCGATACGCCCATGCAGACCGGTCAGAGGGTCATAGACACTCTCTTCCCCATAGCTAAGGGCGGCACGGCCGCGGTACCCGGTCCCTTCGGCAGCGGCAAGACCGTCGTGCAGCACGCGCTGGCGAAATGGTCGGACGTGGACGTGGTGGTATATATAGGCTGCGGCGAGCGCGGCAACGAGATGACCGACGTTCTCAACGAGTTCCCCGAGCTGCAGGATCCCCGCACCGGCGAGCCGCTGATGAAGCGCACGGTGCTCATAGCCAACACCTCCGATATGCCCGTCGCCGCGCGCGAGGCCTCGATATACACCGGCATCACCATAGCCGAGTATTTCCGCGACATGGGCTACGACGTCGCCGTAATAGCCGACTCCACCTCCCGCTGGGCCGAGGCCCTGCGCGAAATGTCCGGCCGTCTCGAGGAAATGCCCGGCGAGGAGGGCTACCCCGCCTATCTTGCCTCGCGTATTGCTCAGTTCTATGAACGCGCCGGCTGCGTGGAGTGCCAGAGCTCCGACGGACGCCGCGGTTCTCTTTCCGCCATAGGCGCCGTATCGCCTCCGGGCGGCGACACCTCCGAGCCCGTTTCTCAGGCCACGCTGAGAATAGTCAAGGTCTTTTGGGGACTCGACTCCTCTCTTGCACACGCCAGACACTTCCCCGCGATAAACTGGCTCAACAGCTATTCGCTGTACCTGGACAATCTCGGTCCGTGGTACGACCGCAATCTGGGAAAAAGCTACCTTGAAAACAGGAGCCGCGCGGTCTCGGTGCTGCAGGAAGAGGATGAGCTGCAGGAGATAGTAAAGCTTGTCGGACAGGACTCTCTTTCCCCCGCCGACCGTCTTACCATGGAAACGGCCAAGATGATAAGAGAGGACTTTCTCCAGCAGAACGCCTTCGTGGACATAGACAACTATTCCGAATACGACCGCCAGGCGAAGCTGATGCAGATCATACTCGACTATGATACTCTGTGCCGCAGCGCCATCGGCAAGGGCGCCGATCTGAAAAAGCTCATCGCCATAGAAGCCCGGGAACGTATAGGCAGGGCGAAATCGGTCCCTGCCTCCGAGTATAAGCAGCGTTACGAAGAGCTGGCCGCCGACATGGCCGCTCAGATCAAGGAGGCGTCCAATGATTAAGGAATACAAGACCATACGCGAGATATCCGGACCTCTTATGGTCATCAAGGACGTCGAGGGCGTCACCTATGACGAGCTTGCCGAAATAGAGCTCCCCACCGGCGAGACCCGCCGCTGCAAGGTCCTCGAGGTCAACGGCAGCAACGCCGTGGTCCAGCTGTTTGAAAGCTCCTCGGGCATAAATCTTGCCGAGAGCAAGGTGCGTTTCCTCGGCCACGGTCTGGAGCTCGGCGTTTCCTCCGATATGCTCGGCCGCGTTTTCGACGGCATGGGCCGTCCGATAGACGGCGGTCCCGAGATACTCGCGGAGAAATGGATGGACATCAACGGTCTGCCCATGAACCCCGCGGCGCGCCACTATCCCTCCGAGTTCATCCAGACCGGCATTTCAGCCATCGACGGTCTGAACACACTCGTCAGAGGTCAGAAGCTGCCCATATTCTCCGGCTCCGGCCTTCCCCACGCGAACCTTGCCGCCCAGATAGCGCGTCAGGCCAGGGTGCTCGGCACCGAGTCGAAGTTCGCGGTCGTCTTCGCCGCCGTGGGCATAACCTTTGAGGAGTCGGAGTTCTTCGTGAACGAATTCCGCCGCACGGGCGCCCTGGACAGGACGGTGCTTTTCACCAACCTTGCCGACGACCCCGCCGTGGAACGCATATCCACTCCGCGCATGGCGCTGACCGCCGCGGAGTACCTTGCGTTCGAAAAGGATATGCACGTGCTGGTCATCATCACCGATATAACCAACTATGCCGAGGCCCTGCGCGAGATCTCGGCGGCGCGCAAGGAGGTCCCCGGACGCCGCGGTTATCCCGGCTATCTGTATACCGACTTCGCCAGCATCTACGAAAGAGCCGGCCGCCGCATAGGCAAGGAAGGCTCCATAACCATGATACCCATACTCACTATGCCCGAGGACGATATAACTCACCCCATCCCCGACCTTACCGGATATATCACCGAGGGACAGATAATCCTCTCGCGCGAGCTGTATCTGAAAAACATCATGCCGCCCATCGACGTTCTCCCGTCCCTGTCCCGTCTTAAGGACAAGGGCATAGGCGAGGGCAAGACCCGGGCGGACCACGCCGGCACCATGAACCAGCTTTTCGCCGCGTACTCCGCCGGCAAGGACGCCAACGAGCTGATGACCATATTGGGCGAGGCCGCTCTTTCCGATACCGACAAGCTGTACGCGCAGTTCGCCCGCGAATTTGAAAGGCTCTACGTCGGCCAGGGACAGAACACCGACCGCAGCATCGAGGAGACCCTCAGCATCGGCTGGCAGCTGCTGTCCATATTGCCCAAGAGCGAGCTGAAGCGCATCAAGCCCGAGTTCATCGAACAGTATCTTCCCAAACAGGAGGCGTAAGCTATGGCGATCTCGTCGGATATCAAGCCGACACGCATGGAGCTCAAAAAGACAAAAGCCCGTCTGAAGACCGCCGTGCGCGGACACAAGCTCCTCAAGGACAAGCGCGACGAGCTCATGCGTCAGTTCCTTATCATCGTGCGCGAAAACAGGGCGCTGCGCGAAAAGGTCGAGCAGGGTCTGGATAAGGCCATGCGCGCCATGTCCGAGGCCTCGGAGCTGATGAGTCCGGAGATACTCGAGCAATCCCTGCTTTATCCCAAGCAGAGCGCGCAGGTGGATATAGCTCTGAAGAATATCATGAGCGTGAACATCCCCGAGTACGACTTCATCACGCGTACCGACGCCGCAGCGGACATATATCCTTACGGCTACGCCATGACCTCCGGAGAGCTCGACGACGCCGTGGACGCCTTTTCCGCCGTGTTCAAGGACATGCTCGCCCTTGCCCAGGCGGAAAAATCCATGCAGCTCATGGCCGCGGAGATAGAGCGCACCCGTCGCCGCGTCAACGCTCTCGAATACGTGATGATACCCGAAATGGAGCAGACCATACGCTACATCACCATGAAGCTCGAGGAGAACGAGCGCGGCAACATAACGCGCCTGATGAAGGTAAAGGACCAGATACTTCAGGAAGCGCACGGCTACGAATACTGAGCCGGGCATTTCTGTCCGTACGGCAAAAAACCGCGTCGGCAAAGTCCGGAAAGGCTTTGCCGGCGCGTTTTTGCCCGCATTCGGACATTGACGCTTTGCGCGCCGTACTGTATAATGATCGGGTAAAGTCCCGAAAACGCCGCTCCGCAAGAGAGCAAAAAAAAGGATACGAAATGGATATAGATCAGCTCAAATATTTCATAACGATAGCGCAGACGCTCAATTTTTCCGAGGCAGCCAGGCGTGTCGGCCTTGCTCAGCCCTCGATAAGCCACCATATCAACGAGCTGGAAAAGCATCTCGGCTGTCAGCTTTTCGTCCGCTCCCGGCGCAGCGTCAGTCTCACCGAGGCGGGCATGAAGCTGCTTCCCTACGCCGTGGAGATCGTGGACCTTGCCGAAAAGGCCGCGTTCCAGCTCAATCATTTCGAGCAGGGCAAGGGCGGACACATCACCATCGCCGCTCTTACCACGTCGAGTCAGGCCCTTTCGGAATGTCTCGCCCGCTTCTCCGTGCTGTATCCCGACATAACCGTCGACATCAATTTCACCTCCGGCCGTACCCAGATGATGGAGATAAACGAGGGGAAGTACGATTTCTACTTTACCGTGGAGCAGATGGTCCCCTCCGGCGAGACCTACGAGTATATGCGCACTCATACCGATTATCTCTGTCTCGCCATGCCGAAAAATCATCCCATGGCCGATAAGCCGCTGGACTTTGACGCGCTGAAGGACGAGCGCTTCATAGCCATCTCCGAGAGCGACGGCCCCACCCTGTATTCCTGCATACATAACGTCTGCGCCGCCCGCGGCTATACGCCGAAGGTCACCTGCCAGTACGACCGTGCCGAGGCGGTGCTGCTCTCCGTAGGCTCCGGACTCGGCATTTCCATAATCCCCGGCGCGATCAGCCGCGTGTTCTATTCCGAGAACGTGGCGTTCAAGCGCATAGACGGCGACGACGCCATAAGGCAGTACGTTCTTGCCTGGCGCAGCAGCACCACCAACCCCGCAGCCCGGCTTTTCATAGACGTCGCCCGCGATATTTTCATAAACAGGAAAGGTAACCGAGACAATGGCTAAAGCTTTCGTCATAGATGTCGCCAAATGCAGCGGCTGCTACAACTGCCAGCTTGCCTGCAAGGATGAGCACGTGGGCAACGACTGGACGCCCTACGCCCTGCCTCAGCCGGATATAGGGCAGTTCTGGTGCCGCGTGGAGGAGCACGTACAGGGCACGATACCCAAGGTACGCATCCACTATATCGCCCGGCTCTGCAATCACTGCCGCAGGCCCGCCTGCGCCTCCGCCTGTTCCGAAAAGGCGATCTATACCCGTGACGACGGCTTCGTCATCATAGACCCCGAAAAATGCACCGGCTGCGGCGAGTGCGCCTCCGCCTGCCCTTACGGAGCGATCTTCATGAACGCCGCTCTGAAAAAGGCTCAGAAATGCACCGGCTGCGCTCACCTGCTCGACAACGGCGCGAAGCTTCCGCGCTGCGTCGAGGCCTGCCCCACGGACGCGATTATGTTCGGCGAGGAGGACGAGCTCACCGATCAGATCGAGGGTGCTTCGGTGATCATGCCCGAGACCGCCTGCTTCCCCCGGGTCTACTACCGCAACGTCCCCGGCAAATTCATAGGCGGCACGCTCTACGACCCCGAGGAAAACGAGGTGGTGATCGGCGCCCGCTGCCTGCTGCACAGCGGCGGCAAGAATTGGGAGGCCGTTTCCGACAGCTACGGAGACTTCTGGTTCAACGATCTTCCCGTCGGCCTTTTTACGCTGGTGATACAGGCCCCCGGCTACCGTTATAAAACCTTTGAAAACATAAAGACGTCAAACGCCGTCAACCTCGGCGACATCCCTCTGGAAAGGGAAGACAAAGGCTGAGCCTCACGGCAGAAAGCTGCCGCGGATCATCGCTTCGGTGATCCGCGGCAGCTTTTTTAATCTTTTCTCTTTTATCGCCCGAAACGCTGTTTAAGCAGACGTAACCTATAAGAACACGCTTCAAACGGCGCTCTTTCGGCGCTTTTCGCCCCTCCGATCTTGACGGGCGCGAGCCCGCCTGCGATCGTCGAGCTGAAAATCGCCTGAAATATCATCCGTTTGAAGTCCGAAGGAGTTTTGCCGGAGCAGATTTGCGTCTGCGCGAGGCAAAAACGCAGAGCATCCTCTGTGGATGGTCGAGTATTTTAACGAAGTGCAGGCGGAAAGCTGCCCGTCAAAACCGGGTTCGTATAGGTTCCGTCTGCTTAAGCCACCTGACCGTATCCGCTACGCTGCTTTCCAGGGGCCGCGGCGAGTAACCCAGAGCCGCTTCCGCGGCTTTCCTGCTGAAAAGACCGTTGGACTCAAGCACGGCGACGGAGTACGGGGTGAAGAACAGCGGACGTTTTTTTCTGAGGCTGTATCTTTCGTATAAGGGCGCGGCGAGCCTTGCAAGGCATATCGGCAGATAAGACACCGTCCGTCTTATTTTCAGCGCTTTTTTCGCCGCGTTCAATATGTCGCGCACCGAGGCGTACTGTCCGGAAAGTATATATCCGCGCCCCGGCAGACCGTGCTCCGCGCAGGCGGCTATGCCCGCGGCCACGTCGCGCACGTCAACGAAATCGTACCCGCCCTTCACCGCAAACGGGAGCCTTCCCGCAATGAAGGACAGGAGCATGCTTGCGGCGCTTCCTTTTCCGCTGTCGCCCGGGCCTATGATGCCCGACGGGAAAACCACGCTTGCGTTCAGTCCGCGCTCCGCCGCCTCGAATACGAGCGAGGTCGCTATGGCCTTGCTCTTCGCGTAATCGCCCTTGACGAGTCCGGGGGAAAAAACGGCGTTTTCGGTCATCTCCGTACCCTTCGGCTTTTCCGGTATGGCATGGACGGAGCTGACGTACACCAGCTTGCCGACTTTCCCGCCCTCGCAGTGCCGAAGGATGTTGTTCGTTCCTCCCACGTTTACCCGATAGATCGCGTCGCCCGGATCCGAAGCCACGGAAACGATCCCGGCGCAGTGGATGACGCAGCTGTTTTCATCCGCCCCGGAAAGGAAACGCTCCGCCGCCCTGTCGTCGCACACGTCGCCGCGGACGATATCCACGCCGTCCGGCAGCTCGCCCGCGAGGGCGTCGTTTTCCAGGACAAGCGCGCATATCTCCGCGCCTTTTTTCCTGAGCTCCTCAGTGACCGCGCGGCCGAGAAAACCCGTCGCGCCAGTAATATAATACCTTTTATACACGGCGCCTGCCTCCTTTTTCTCAGACAAGTGTTGATTATCTTTCACATGTATATTATAATCTCCCCGGCGAACGTCGGCAACCGACAATGTTCGCCGGGGAGAAAGATAATCGACAAACGCCGCACGGATGTTCGGAAACGGAGGCTCTTAATGAAAAAAACAGACGCGAGGGTACGCTACACACGCCGCGTATTGAAGGAAGCTTTTCTTTCGCTGCTGAGAGAAAAGCCGGTCAACAAGATCACGGTCAAGGAGGTCTGCGAGGCCGCGGAGCTCAACCGCGCGACCTTTTACGCGCATTACAGCGACTGCTTCGATCTTATGGAAAGCATAGAGCAGGAGCTGATCGACGCTTTCGAAGGCTCGCTCAAGCTGCTGGACACCTCCGGGGTAAGCGCGCTCATCGAGGCGATATACGCCCTGGTCGAGCAGAACAAGGACGCCTGCCGGGTGCTTGTTTTCAACGGCGCGAGTCCCTCCGTTCTCGGCCGGATGATCGACCTCGCCCGCGCGGAAAGCATAGGGTATTGGAAAAAGCAGCTTCGGCATGCCTCCGACGAAGAACTGGAAATGCTCTATACGCATCTGTCGAACGGACTTATGCACGTAGTCGTGGGGGGATACGAAAAATACAGCCGTGAGGACGTCGTCCGTTTCGTGGACCGCATTGTAAACAGCAGTCTGGCGCTGTTTGCCTGAATACGCTGCCCTATTTTTTATACGGCTCCGACCTGACCGAAACGAAGTAATACCCCGTGTCCGATATCGCTTTTTTCAGCGTCTCCTCCGCTATCGCGCCGTCGGACAGGAACGTTGCCTCTCCGCGTTTTCTCGAAGCCGAGACCTTCTTCGCGGCGGGAAATGCTTTTCTTACGGCGTCACATATATGAGCCTCACACATGCCGCACATCATTCCGTCTATTTTTACCGTTGTTTTTATCATAGCTCTCCCTCAGCCCAGCGCCGTATCGAGCGCCATCATCACCGTAAATCCGAGCGCGAACATCACAACGCCCGTATTGGAATGCCTGCCCGCCGACATTTCGGGAATCAGCTCCTCCACAACGACATAGATCATTGCGCCTGCCGCAAACGAAAGCACATACGGCATGCTCCGGACGAACGCTCCCGCAAAAAGGACCGTCAGCAGCGCGCCTATCGGCTCCGCCGCTCCGGAAAGCACCCCGTCCGCAAAGGCCCTGCCCTTTGTTTTGCCTTCGGCGTGAAGCGGCATCGAAATGATCGCGCCCTCGGGAAAATTCTGTATCGCGATGCCGACGGCGAGCGCCGCCGCGCCTCTCGAGGTTATCTCGGGCGTTCCGGATACCAGCCCGGCGAGCACCGCGCCTACCGCCATTCCTTCGGGAATGTTGTGCAGCGTTACGGCGAGCACCATCATCGTCGTTCTTCCCGCCCTGCTTTTTATGCCCTCCGGCTGATCCTCGTTCATGTGCAGGTGGGGGATGAGCCTGTCGAGCAGCAGCAAAAACAGTATGCCTGTCCAGAAGCCCGCCGCGGCAGGAACAAACGCCCATTTCCCCTTGCCGGCGCTCTGCTCGAGCGCCGGGATCAGCAGGCTCCAGATCGACGCCGCGACCATCACTCCGCCCGCGAAGCCCGTCAGCGCCCGCCGAAGCTTCGGATCCAGCTCCTTTTTCATGAAAAGCACGCAGGCGGAGCCGAGCGCCGTGCCTATAAAGGGGATCACGATCCCTTCGGATACACTCAACAGCATTTTATCCATAACAGTTCTTCCTCACCTCAGCCGGGCGCTCAAATTCACTCCGTCCGGCTGATCAAAACCGGGAACGGGCATTCCGGCGCGAGATCTTGCGAATGCCCGTTCCCGTCAGTAAGGGAGTCAAACGCCTGCTTCTATACTCTGTGATCTTTCCCCGCGGAAGCGCATCCCATGCGGCAGGAGGCGCAGTTTCCCGTACACGCGCCGGAGCCGCGCTTTTTATCTTTCGCGAGGACGGCCACGGCCATGCCCACCGCGGCAAGGACGACTGCCGAGGCAATGACCGTTACCGCGTTATTCGTCAGCCACGCAAGCACGATGATCACTTCCCCTTTCCGACCGGCATTCAGACCTTTACGGCCTGAGTGAGCCTGGTCGCTTCCCTGTATTTTCTCAGCAGCAGCATATATATCATTCCGGCAAGCAGCGCAAAGGCCGCAATGAGGCTTACCGTATTCACGGCCGCTCCGGCGCCCGTCGACAGGCTGCCGGAAAGGAGGTTGCCGAACTGATTGATCATAAGAGCGACCGCGTAGGCAAAGCCGCACTGATAGCCGATGGCAAACCATGTCCATCCCGCGTTGTTCATCTCGCGCCTGATCGCGCCGATGGCAGCGAAGCACGGAGCGCAGAGCAGATTGAAAACGAGGAAGGAGAAGCCGGCCGTCTTAGTGGCAAAGGAGGCCGATATGCCCATCCAGTCTCCGTACAGTATGCCCATCGTTCCGACGATGTTTTCCTTCGCGACGAGACCGGTAACGGAAGCGACGGCAGCCTTCCAGTTGCCCCAGCCGAGAGGCGCGAAGATCCACGCGACGGCTTTGCCGATATGGGCGAGTACCGAAAACTCCATTTCCTCCTCGGAAAGCATGCGGAACGATCCGTCAGCCCAGCCGAAGAAGGACGTGAACCATACCACTATCGTGGAAAGCAGGATTATCGTCCCCGCCTTTTTGATGAAGGACCATCCGCGCTCCCAGGTGGAGCGGAGCACGTTTTTCAGCGTAGGCAGATGATATGCCGGCAGCTCCATTACGAACGGAGCGGGATCGCCCGCAAAGCGCTTTGTCTTTTTGAGCATGATTCCGGAAACGACGATCGCCGCCATGCCTATAAAGTACGCCGAAACGGCTACCCACGCGGAGCCTCCGAAGAGCGCGCCGGCCACCATGGCGATGAACGGCAGCTTGGCCCCGCAGGGAATGAACGTGGTGGTCATGATCGTCATACGGCGGTCGCGTTCGCTCTCGATCGTGCGCGACGCCATTATGCCGGGTATGCCGCAACCCGTACCGACGAGCATGGGTATAAAGGACTTTCCGGAAAGACCGAAGCGCCTGAAAATACGGTCAAGCACGAAGGCGATGCGCGCCATGTAGCCGCAGGCCTCCAGGATGGCAAGCAGGAAGAACAGAACGAGCATCTGGGGCACAAAGCCGAGCACCGCGCCGACGCCGGCGATGATGCCGTCCCGGATCAGGCCGTAAAGCCATTCGGGGACTCTCGCGTTTCCTTCGCCGTCAAGAAGCGCCATATCCGCCAGCGCGGGAACGCCGGGCACCCAAACGCCGTCTTCTGCGGGATCGGGCTCCTCAAAGCCTTTTTCCGCGAAATACGACACGGCTTCCCCGAACGTCATGCCGTTGGTCGTTTCCTCATCGGCGTCGGCCGGCGCCGCGTCAAAATAAACCGTCACTTTTGATACTTCAAGCGTTTCATCGTCCGTGACTTCCGTTTCCGCGGACTTTTCATCTGTCGTGAATTCTTTTATTTCGGCAAGGAGCGCGTCGGCGTCGAATTCTTCGTCCTCCGGGTCGAACTCAAAGCCGTACGCCGCAAGCGCGTTCGACGCGTCTGCGTAGTTTTCCGCCTTTTCCTCCGATGCGGCGCTTCCTATGCCGAACAGGTGGAACCCGTCGCCGAACAGGCCGTCGTTCGCCCAGTCGGTCGCGGCGGCGCCGAAGCCGACCATAGCTATGTAATACACCAGGAACATGACTGCCGCGAAGATCGGCAGGCCGAGCCATCTGTTTGTAACGATCCTGTCTATTTTGTCGCTCCCGGTCAGCTTTCTTTCTCTTTTCTTCTTATAACAGGCCTTGATGATCTCGGCGATACAAACATAGCGCTCATTTGTGATGATGCTCTCCGCGTCGTCGTCGAGTTCCTTTTCCGCGGCCTTGATATCTTCCTCTATATGGGCGAAAACACCGGAGTCAAGCTTAAGAGAGCCGAGCACCTTTTCGTCCCGCTCGAATATCTTTACCGCGTACCATCTTTGCTGCTCCTCCGGAAAATCATGGACGACCGCCTCCTCGATATGGGCAAGCGCGTGTTCAACGGGGCCGGAGAATCTGTGCTGAGGCACGGTCTTTCCGTTTTTCGCCGCGTTGATCGCAGCCTCCGCCGCTTCGGCGACGCCCGTTTCCTTCAATGCCGATATTTCGACGACCGGGCAGCCGATCCGTCGGGAAAGCTCGGCGGTATCTATCTTATCTCCTTCCTTTTTGACAAGGTCCGTCATGTTTACCGCGACCACCACCGGTATGCCGAGCTCGGTGAGCTGGGTCGTCAGATAAAGGTTTCTTTCAAGGTTGGTGCCGTCGACTATGTTGAGGATGGCGTCGGGACGCTCGCCGATAAGATAGTTTCTGGCCACGACCTCCTCAAGAGTGTAGGGAGAGAGGGAATAGATGCCGGGAAGATCGGTAATGATCACGCCGTCGCGCTTTTTGAGCCTGCCCTCCTTCTTTTCCACCGTCACCCCCGGCCAGTTTCCAACGAACTGATTTGAGCCGGTCAGCGCGTTGAACAGCGTCGTTTTTCCGCTGTTCGGGTTGCCCGCAAGGGCAATTCTGATATCCATAATAAACGCTTCCTTTCTGCTCCGATGTGCTTTGAGAGGTTAGTCAGTGCTAACCTATGCCCGAAAAAAAGGGAATTAACACGCCCGTTATTCCACTTCGATCATTTCGGCGTCCGCTTTGCGTATCGACAGCTCATAATTTCTTACGGTCACCTCTATCGGATCTCCGAGGGGCGCGACCTTGCGCACATACACCGGGGTATGTTTCGTAATGCCCATGTCCATTATCCGCCGCTTTACGGCCCCTTCCCCGTGAAGCCTGACTACCGTGGCGCTTTCTCCGATCCTGACGTCTCTTAGTGTCTTCATCTGTCATCCTCCTTATTAGGCGAAGTCTATAGGCGAAGGGAGTCGAACCTCTGCCGCCCGAGAACGTATCTTTTCGGCGCCTTTTGCCCTTTTTTCTTTGCAAGGCGACAGCCTTGCCGCATCAAAAAGAACAAAAATCACTCGAAA
>JAEEGG010007158.1_pt1 | contig 25896 bp, 19 predicted proteins | sample 9134161 | NCBI WGS metagenome assembly JAEEGG01 (sample SAMN16246543, study PRJNA631951) | gut metagenome | biome: gut microbiome; feature: rumen; material: CR-attached | host: Bos | place: Iran: Karaj | collected 2018-10 | reverse complement strand
ACTGATGTCCAGTTTCTCAATGTAGTAGATCAGCTCCTGCTCCAATCGGTTCTTGTCATACTCCACACCCGGAATCTGCTGCAGACCGTCAACAATACGCTGACGAATCTTCTCTACGCGAGCCTTCTCGTAGGGTTCAATCTCGGCCAGCAGTCGCTCGATATTGTCTATTTTCTCATTGAACTTCTTCTCCAGTGCAGCACCTTCCTGTTTACGGAAGCTGACAAGTGCATTGATAGCCTGTTCAACAGCCTGACGAGCCACGTTCCATTCCTCATCATCGAGCACCTCCTGTTCCGTCTTTGTCAGCACGTCGGGCATACGTGTCAGCGTACACATCCAGTCCTGCGGCTCAGGTATGCCCACCTTCTCGGCTACCTCCTTCAACTGGCGATAGTAGTTCTCCATCAGTGCAGCGTTCACGGGCGTAGCATCCACGCTCTGATCCTTCTCCACCCAGAGTGAGAAATCCACCTTTCCACGCTCCACAGCCTGCGCCACCATCTGCCTCATCTCCATCTCTTTTTCGCGATAGAGTGGAGCGATACGAGCCTGCAAGTCTAGCTGCTTAGAGTTCAGTGACTTGATTTCTACGTTGATTTTCTTGTCCTTGTAGGCCACGACCGCCTTGCCGTAGCCTGTCATTGATTGTATCATATATATAATAAAATGTTTTATCTGTCTGCAAATGTACAAAGAATATTTGAAAGTATCAAATAAACAGCCACATCTTTACTTTTACTTTTTCTCACGTTTCACCCGACAATACTGTCCGGGGCGAGTTTCTATATCGTATTCATAGACTTTCCTTATCGTTGGCTGATCCTCTCCCTTCCATTCTTCCGAGATGAGCGGTTCCTTTACCTCAGCCGGAGCATAGAGTGCATTAGGACAACTGCCCTCAGCAGGTTTCAATCCTTCGCCCGTGAGGGGAACAAAGGAGCGAAGCCGCAGCGTTCCGCCTATTTCAGAGCGGATGCCCACATTCACCACTTGGCCGTTTTCCCACTCCATATCCACCACGAATCCACCACGAGCACGCAGTCCTTTCACACTGCCTTTGCGCCATGCGTCGGGCAGGGCTGGCAGCAGATGAACAGCTCCGTCATGACTCTGCAGCAGCATCTCGCATACGCCTGCTGCACATCCGAAGTTACCGTCAATCTGGAAGGGTGGATGCGCATCGAACAGGTTCGGATAAGTGCGTCCTTCAGGATATGCTTTCGAAAGGCTGTCGTGAGGCAGTATATGAAGCATGTTGCGTATGATGCTGAAGGCATGATTGCCATCAAGCATCCGTGCCCAGAAATTAATCTTCCAGCCTAAGCTCCATCCAGTAGCTCTGTCGCCTCGCTGCTCCAGTGTCTTTGCGGCAGCGGCAAACAGCTCCGTGTGATGATAGGGCGAAAGCTGATTAGAAGGATAGAGCCCGTAGAGATGCGAGATGTGCCGATGCTGATCGGTGGGATTGTCGCCATCCTGCAGCCACTCCTGCAACTGCCCGTAGCGCCCTATCTGCATGGGAGGCAACTGTGCCAGCTGATTTCTGAACGTAACTATCCGGATGTCGTTTTCTTTTTCCTCTATGCCGAGCACCTCGGCTGCCTTGACCGCTTGTGTGAGCACATCGAATACGATCTGATTATCCATCGTTGATCCAGCCGTCACCGTGGTCTTCTTCCCTTTCGGGCCATGCTCTGGCGACACGGTCGGCACTGTCACCAGCCATGTCTGTCCTTCTCTGCCTTGAAGGTAGGGCGAGCCTTGCGGAACAGCCTGCAGATAGTCTGACAGGAAATCGGCAGCGCCCTTCATGATGTCGTAGTGACGACGCAGGAAGTCCTTGTCGCCCGTAAACAGATAATGCTGCCATATCTGTGTTGTGAGCCACGCGCCCCCTGTCGGGAACATGCCCCATGTAGTGCCATCCACAGGTCCTGCGATGCGCCATAGGTCGGTGTTGTGATGGGCCACCCATCCCCTGCATCCATAGAGCACCTGTGCTGTCTCTGCGCCTGTTGTCTTGAGGTCGCGCAGCATGCTGAACAGTGGTTCTTCGGTCTCTGTCAGATTCGCTACCAGTGCAGGCCAGTAGTTCATCTCAGTATTGATGTTGATGGTATATTTCGAGTCCCACGGTGCTTTTATCTTATCGTTCCACACCCCTTGCAGCGTGGCAGGTTGCCCACCTGGCTGTGAGGATGAAATGAGCAGATAACGGCCATACTGCATCATGAGCGACACCAGATCCAAGTCTGCCTGCCCACCAGCTTTCAGCGCCTCGTCAGAAGCACCTTTGGCAAATGCCGCCAGACGTTTGTCGGTCTCCCATGCCGAAGTCTCCGACTGTGGCAGCGACAACGACACACGCTCGTACTGCCCACGGTATTTCTCTGTATGGCGCTTTAGCAACAGTGCATAGCTCTTGCCCTTCAGAGCCTTCAGAACGGCCTCGTTCTTTGCCGAAGGGTGTCCGCTCACGTCGTGATAGTTCACATAGTTCGTAGCTGCTACGATATAGAGCGTAGCCGTTGTGGCCTTACTGATCTCCAGTGTGTCGTTGCGTTTCTTCACCATTCCGTCTGTCACCACCTGTATGCGGCACTCAGCCGTCAGTCCGGCAGCAATGCCCTCCTGCTCCACGTTCTGCACCGTTGCCACAAGCTGGTCGGCCTTCGCCGTGACCTCATGCTCCAACTGACTGTCAAAGGAGAGGGCGAAGCTCAGTGCGCCCTTCTGGTCAGCCGTCAACCGTGCCACGATGACATTGTCGGTCAGTGAGGCAAACACCTGTCTCTCGTAGCTTATGCCCTGATGCGTATAGCGCGTTTTGGTCGTAGCATCGCTCAGCCGCAGACTGCGCTCATAATCGCCCACTTGCTCATGCCCCATCTTCAGTCTCACGCTGCCCAAGGGCAGGAATCGCATGCCATGAGGCCCCACGACGAAGTGCTGATCCATCAGCTTGTGGGCCTTCTCTTCCTGTCCACTGAAGATGAGCTGTCTCACTTCCTGTAGATGCTCGCGTGCCGTCGTGCTGTTGTTGTTATAGGGCGATCCCGACCAGAAGGTCTCTTCGTTGAGCTGTATTTCCTCCACATCGGTACCGCCATAGACCATTGCCCCCAGATGGGAGTTACCGATGGGCAGTGCCTCAAGCCAACCAGAGGCCGGACATGCATACCACAGACGGTGATGTGACTGGGCCGTGGCGCTGAGCGCAGCACTGAGTGTGACCATCACGGCAAGCAGTCTGAAAAAGACAGAGGACATAGATTTCTTCATAACAATTCAGGCTATTAGGTTTTTGCAAAGATACGACATTTTTTCTGAACCAGCTTTACAAAAACGCACAAAAAAATCCTGCTCTTCTCAGAACAGGATCTCTCGTTTCTTTCTCTACATCTTATTTACGCAGACCGAGCGCCTTGATCAGTGCACGATAGCGGTTGATGTCGGTGTTGTAAAGATACTTCAGCAGCTTACGACGGCGACCTACCATCATGGTCAGCGAGCGAGCAGTCACGTTGTCCTTGTGGTTCTGCTTCAGGTGCTCGGTGAGGTGCTTAATGCGATAGGTGAACAGAGCCACCTGGCTCTCCACTGAACCAGTGTCCTTGGCATCCTTGCCATACTGGCTGAAAATCTCTGCTTTCTTAGCTTGATCGAGATACATAATACTAATGTGTGATTAAAGTTATTAAAAGTGCTTCATTAACATCTTTCCGACGCATCGCCTGCTAATCACTGCGGGACCGTCCACATCGTCAGATGCTTCGGATTTTCCGAAAAGCGGGTGCAAAGGTATTACTTTTTTTCGATACTACAAGCATTTTCCGCATAAATCTGCTTTCTAGAAGCGAAAAAACGGTGAAGCTACACCACAACTTTACATATTATTTGCTATTTTTGCAGCCGATGAAACATCTGATGATAACAAACATGCTACGACGGTTGACTGCTATAGTGCTTGTCCTGATGGTCGCCCTGAATATCAACGCACAGGACGATGACGGTGATATTGCCTATACGATTAACCTGCCGGAAACAGCGATACTGGCCGACGGTATGACCTTCGAGGAATACCTGGTGAAGCAGGTGCTTGCCAATGCCAAGTCACTGCGGGAACGAGCCGAGATGCTGAGATACACCGTGACCTGCCAGTTGGAGAAGGACATAGACCTGAAAAAGTTTCCTCATCGCCGCACCATTACCTTTGTAGCCCGTCTTGCAGGGTATGGCCCCATCGTATCGGCCCTGAGGGAGCATAAGCATTTTGGCATCACAATGGCTGAGGATGCGCTTTTCAACAGGGGCAAGATAACGACCTCGAATGCGCGGATTGTGGATATGAGACAGGAACTCACAGAGAAGCAGAAAGCCTCGTTCCTGAAGCATGACGGCATGCTGAGTGTCAATGTCTATGACAAGTTCTACAAGAAGGTGCGCGAGAAGGCGAAGGAGCTTCAGAAGAAGTACCGGAAGAAGAAAGAAACGGGTATGGAATACATTGGCAGCTATACCGCAGGCAATAGGACGATTTACATTGTGAAACTCGACAACATGAGGGTTCACATTGCCGAAGGCTGTTGGCAGATAGCGCGCATCAGCTATGCCGAGGGACAGAACAACATGAGCTATGAGTTCAAGGAGGTTGGGCCCAACCTCTTCCTGCTCTCTCATGGTACCGCTAAACTATTTCTTGACAGAGCCAAGTGGCCCAAAGGTTTTATCTCTATGAAGATAGGGTATGACTATCATTTTTTCAAGGCACCACAAGCAATTATCAGAAAAAAGTAGTACCTTTGCAGCCGATTTTACGTAAAAAGACTTATGCAGGACATTAGGAACATCGCAATTATTGCGCACGTTGACCACGGCAAGACAACACTCGTGGACAAAATGATGCTGGCAGGCAATCTCTTCCGTGAGGGACAGAACCTCAGCAATCAAGTACTTGACGCAAACGACCTCGAACGCGAACGAGGCATCACTATTCTTTCCAAAAACGTTTCTATCAACTGGAAAGGCACCAAAATCAACATCATCGATACTCCGGGACACTCCGACTTCGGCGGCGAGGTAGAGCGTGTGCTCAATATGGCCGACGGCTGCTTGCTGCTTGTCGATGCTTTCGAGGGTCCCATGCCCCAGACTCGTTTTGTGCTGCAAAAAGCGCTTGAAATCGGTCTGAAGCCCATCGTGGTCGTCAATAAGGTTGACAAGCCCAACTGCCGCCCCGAGGAGGTCTATGAGATGGTGTTCGACCTGATGTTCTCACTCAACGCCACTGAGGACCAGCTCGACTTCCCCGTTGTCTATGGCTCAGCCAAGAACGGATGGATGGGCGAGGACTACAACAAGCCTACGGGCGATATCACCTATCTGCTCGACAAGATCGTAGAGGTGATTCCCGCTCCGCAACAGCTGGAAGGCACGCCTCAAATGCTCATCACCTCGCTCGACTACAGCAGCTATACTGGTCGCATCGCCGTGGGCCGCGTTCATCGCGGCACCTTGAAAGACGGCATGCAGGTCACGCTTTGCCATCGCGACGGCTCTATGGAGAAGACGAAGATCAAGGAGCTGCACACCTTCGACGGCATGGGTCACAGCCGCATCGACCAAGTGGATTGTGGCGATATTTGCGCTGTCATCGGACTGGAGAAGTTTGAGATTGGCGACACCATTTGCGACATAGAGAACCCTGAGCCGCTGCCTCCCATTGCCATCGACGAGCCCACCATGTCGATGCTTTTCACTATCAACGACTCGCCCTTCTTCGGTAAGGAAGGCAAGTTCGTCACCTCACGCCACATCAACGACCGTCTGGAGAAAGAACTGGAGAAGAACCTCGCTCTGCGCGTAGAGCCTTTCGAGGACTCTACCGACAAGTGGATTGTCTCGGGTCGTGGCGTACTTCATCTCTCGGTGCTCATCGAGACCATGCGCCGTGAAGGCTATGAGCTGCAAGTCGGTCAGCCGCAGGTCATCTATAAATATGCCCCCCTTTCAGCCCCCGAGGGGGCTACTATAGACCAAGCTCTTCTCACAAACGAAGCCCCCTCGGGGGCAGTAGGGGGGGCTTGTCGCTATGAACCCATCGAAGAGCTCACCATCAACGTGCCGGAGGAGTTTGCCTCAAAGATGATTGATATGGTGACACGTCGCAAGGGAGAGATGACCTCCATGGAGAGTCAGGGCGAGCGCACCAACATCGAGTTCAACATTCCCTCGCGCGGCATCATCGGCCTGCGTACCAACGTGCTCACCGCCTCACAGGGCGAGGCTATCATGGCCCACCGCTTCAAGGAGTACCAGCCCTACAAGGGCGAGATTGAGCGCCGCGTCAACGGTTCAATGATAGCCTTAGAGACAGGCACTGCTTACGCCTATGCCATTGATAAGTTGCAGGATCGCGGCAAGTTCTTCATCGATCCGGGCGAAGAGGTCTATCTGGGCGAGGTTGTCGGCGAGCATGTTCACGACAACGACCTGGTCATCAACGTGTGCAAGGCCAAGCAGCTCACCAACGTGCGTGCCAGCGGCACCGATGACAAGGCCCGTATCATCCCCAAGACCGTCATGTCGCTTGAAGAATGCCTCGAATATATCAAGGAGGACGAACTCGTCGAGGTCACTCCCAAGTCTATGCGCATGCGCAAGGTCATTCTTGACCACGACCAGCGCAAGAAGGCCAACAAAGTGTAATTTATCCTAAAGGTTAACTCAATAAAAAAGCGTGTGCCGACTGCACACGCTTTTTTTATTCCTGACTTCGGCGATGCGATAACGATACTTGAGACGAAACGGATAAGGCCTACCCCTTGCCCCTCTTTTTGTTAAGATTTGTTTCCGAATTTAACACTTACTTGCGTGAGAATCGCGTGGAAGCCAGGAAACGTTCGTTGGGCTTGAAATTTGCGAGTATTAGGCATCTTACAACAGATTGATTATCAAGAGGTTGCAAAATAAGCATGATTTAAGTGTCTCAAAATCAGGAGTTTTCTTCGGTTTAGGTTGTTTCACGATGAGGTTTAGGATGAATGGTCACACTGTTTAGGCTAAATCGTCAAGCGATATAGCCTAAATCGTGACGTAAGATTCCCAAGAACATGTCGTGATTTAGGATGAAATTTGGCACTATTTTGCCGCAAGGGGAATATAAAAGAGCCTCCACTTTGCAGGAAATGAAGCAAAATGGAGGCTGATAATTGGGAAAAATCTGCGATATTGAACGAAAAATCCCGAAATATGATACTAAAAAGGGAAGGATTGAAGGCTCAAAAGGCGCTGTTTTTCTCCAGAACGCAGATTTTCGCAGTAGGTTTTTCGGGGGATTCTTTTAACATATTTGTTTAAAGAATCTTAATTTTAGCGTTTACCGTATTCTCCCCACGACACGTTCTCAGGCTTCCACTTATCCTTCGGCTTAGTGATACCCTTCGGATAGCCTATGACGATGGTGCAGAGGGGGATGATGTGGCTGGGCAGATGCAGTGCCTCAGCCGTAGCCTTCACACGGTCGTCCATGGGGTAAGTACCTGTCCACACGGCACCAAGACCCAGCGCATGGGCAGCCAGGAGAATGTTCTCCGTAGCAGCCGAGCAGTCCTGAATCCAGTACTCTTGTCCCTTGCCCTCCAGTGCCTTATTCATGTCGCCACAGACGACGATGGCGAGGGGTGCCTGCTTGAGCATGCCCGCACGTGGATTGGCCGACGAGAGACGGTCGAGCGCCTCACGGGTGTTGAGCACCACGAAGTGCCACGGCTGCTTGTTCACCGCCGTTGGAGCGGCCATGCCTGCCCGCAGCAGCAGTTCCACTTTTTCCTGTTCCACGGGCTGCTCCGTGTAACTGCGCACCGACGTGCGCGTCAGTATGTTCTCCACTGCAGCGTTCTGTTGAGCGGCTGCCTCGCCTGCTCCCATTGTGAGCATCAATGCCATTGCCATAATGATACGTTTCATTCAGTTTTCTGAATTAGTTAGTTTTTAATGTCCCGACAAAGATATATAAAAATAGCGAAAAAGGCTTAGTTTTAGTGTAAAAAGTTTCAAAACTTACGGAAAAATACGTATCTTTGCACCTTAATTATAAAAAAGAGAAGAAGACATGTCATGCATTCTGCATATTGAAACGAGCACAGCTACGTGCTCTGTGGCAGTGAGCGAGGACTCGCACGTGATTTACCACGAGGAGGAGCGCACTGATGCCAAGGGCAGCGCCGCTGAGCGACTGGGCTCGATGGTGGACGAGGCCCTGTCGTTTACTGACAGCCATGCCATTCCGTTCGACGCGGTGGCCGTGAGCTGTGGCCCAGGCTCTTATACGGGTCTGCGCATCGGTGTGTCGATGGCCAAGGGCATCTGCTGCGGGCGCGACCTGAAGCTGATAGCAGTACCCACACTGGAGCTGCTGTGTGTGCCTGTGCTGCTCAACGACCATCTGGAACTGCCCGACGACGCCCTACTCTGCCCCATGCTCGACGCCCGTCGCATGGAGGTCTATGCGGGACTATACACCCGCGCCCTGAAGCCTGCAAGAGAGGTGAGGGCCGATGTGGTAGATGGCGACACCTATCGCGAATGGCTCGAGGCGCACCCCGTCTATTTCTTCGGCAACGGAGCACAGAAGTGCATGGAGACCATCGCCCACCCCAATGCCCACTACATTGACGGCATTGAGCCGCTGGCCCGCTGGATGCAGCCCCTGGCCGAGAAACGGCTGCTGCAGGAGCAGACAGAGGACGTGGCCTACTTCGAACCATTCTATCTGAAAGACTATGTGGCCAAGATGCCACGCAATCTGCTTAGCTCAATATGAACATACAAGGATTAGACTACAACACACAGCGCGAGGCGCTGGTCATGCCGGAATACGGACGTGAGATTCAGAACATGGTGGACCATGCCATCGGCCTGCCCACGAAGGAGGAACGCATGCGCTGCGCCAAGGTCATCGTGAGGCAGATGGAGAACAAGGTGCCGCAGATTCGCGAAAACGCCAACTATAAGCAGACGCTCTGGGATCACTTGTACCTCATGAGCCACAAGGCACTCGACATTGACTGGCCCTACGACACGAGCGGAGCCGAGAAGTTCCGTTCCAAGCCACAGCCCATGAAACTGCCCCAGACCGACATCCGACTGCGCCACTATGGCCGTCTGGTGCAAGAGATGCTTGATAAACTGCAGACCCTGCCCAAAGGTCCCGACTACGACGAGCTGGTCAGACTGACTGCCAACCAGATGAAGCGCGACCTCATACAGTGGGGACACGGTTCCATTGACGACGAGAAAGTGGCCGATGACATGGCTCGTCTGTCCGGCGGTGCCATACAGCTGGACCTGAACGCACTCCGCCTTTTGCGCATAACCGACGAAGAGCCGGTACACAACAACGGTGGCAAGAAAAAGAAAGGCAAAAGATAGTCACCCCCTTACTTAAAGCATCCTAACTATGTCAGCATTTATCATAGAAGGCGGTCACCAGCTCTCAGGCACCATCCGCCCTCAGGGCGCTAAGAACGAGGCCCTACAGGTCATCTGTGCCACCCTGCTCACCAGCGAGCCGGTAGCCATCAGCAACGTTCCCAACATACGCGATGTGAACAACCTGATTCAGCTCCTGAAGGACATCGGGGTGAAGGTGAGCCAACTGCCCAGCTCTGAAAAGAGCGGAGAGCCCAACGGGTGGGTCTTCCAAGCCGACCAGTTGGATCTGAAATACCTTGAGAGCGATGAGTTCGTGCACAAGTGTTCCGAGTTGCGAGGCTCCATCATGATGATAGGTCCGCTGCTGGCACGCTTCGGCAAAGCCATCGTCACCAAGCCCGGTGGCGACCAGATAGGACGACGACGCCTGGACACCCACTTCCTGGGCTTCCAGAAGTTGGGTGCACGCTTCGAACCCATTGAGGGACGCGGTGTTTACGAGATCAGTGCCAAACGCCTACGCGGCACTTACATGCTGCTCGACGAAGCCTCAGTCACAGGTACCGCCAATATCATCATGGCTGCTGTGCTGGCCAAAGGTGTCACCACCATCTACAATGCTGCATGCGAGCCCTATCTGCAACAGCTTTGCAAACTGCTCGTCGGCATGGGAGCCCACATCGAAGGCATCGGATCGAACCTGCTTACTATCAAGGGCGTTGACACGCTCCACGGAGCCAACCACTGCGTACTGCCCGACATGATTGAGGTAGGCTCGTTCATCGGCATGGCCGCCATGGTGGGCAACGGCATCCGCATAGAGGGCGTTTCGCTAAAGAACCTGGGCATCATACCCGATGCCTTCCGGCGCATGGGCATCAAGGTCAAGGAAGAGGGCGACGACCTCATCGTACCCCACCAGCGCCACTACGAGATACAGTCGTTCATTGACGGCAGTGTCATGACTCTGGCCGATGCGCCCTGGCCTGGACTCACGCCTGACCTGCTCTCGGTGTTCATCACCGTAGCCACACAGGCTCGCGGCACCGTGCTCATCCATCAGAAAATGTTTGAGAGCCGACTGTTCTTCGTCGATAAGCTCATTGACATGGGCGCACAAATCATACTCTGCGACCCCCACCGCGCTGTCGTCGTAGGCCATGACCACAAGCGCCAGCTGCATGGTGGGCGCATGTCGAGCCCCGACATACGTGCGGGCATCGCCCTGCTCATCGCAGCCATGAGCGCCAAGGGCGAGAGCCGCATCGACAACATTGAGCAGATAGACCGCGGCTATGAGCGCATTGAGGAGCGACTGAATGCACTGGGGGCCAAAATCACCCGAGTACCATAACCCCCATCAGTCCCCATTAGTCCCATTAGTCCCATCAGTCCCCATTAGTCCCATTAGCCCCATCAGTTCTATGATCAAGAAAGAAGAAGTCTATAAGATAGGCCGGATAGGAAAGGCTCACGGCGTGCACGGTGAGGTGACGCTCCAGTTCGACGACGATGTGTTCGACCGCGTAGAGGCCGAATACCTCGTGCTGGAGGTCGATGGGTTGCTGGTGCCCTTTTTCATGGAGGAGTACAGGTTCCGCTCCGACACCACCGCCCTGGTGAAGTTCTGCGACATCGACACGCAGGAGCGGGCTCGAGAGCTCACCAACTGCGACGTCTATTTCCCCCTGGCACTGGCCAGCGAAGACGAGGCCCCCATCTCGCTCGCCTTCCTCGTAGGCTTCGACATCGTCGAAGCAAACAACCCCACCCCCATAGGCACCATCGCTGCCATTGACGACCAGACCGCCAACGTGCTCTTCGAGCTGACCGACGGAACGCTCATCCCTGCCAACGACGACCTGGTGAGAAAAATAGACAAAGACAAACGACAAATCATCATGGAGCTGCCCGAGGGACTTTTGGCGCTTCGATAAATGATAAATGAGAAATGAAAAATAAAAAACAAATAGCCATATTAGGCTCGACCGGTAGCATCGGCACACAGGCACTGCAGGTGATTGAGGAACATGCCGACCTGTATGAGGTCTATTGCCTCACGGCCAATAACAAGGTGGAACTGCTGGCCGAGCAGGCCCACAAGTTTCATCCAGCCGCCGTGGTCGTTGCCAACGAGCAGCGCTACGATGAACTGAAAGCCCTGATGCAGGACCTGCCCGACGTGAAAGTGTATGCAGGAGCTCAGGCGCTCGACGAGATTGTGGAAGCAGGCCCCATCGACATGGTGCTCACCGCCATGGTGGGCTTTGCAGGACTCACTCCCACCATCCATGCCATCAAGGCCCACAAAACCATCTGTCTGGCCAACAAAGAGACACTTGTTGTGGCAGGCGAGCTGATCTGCCAACTGGCACTGGAGAACCATGCCGCCATATTGCCCGTTGACAGTGAGCACTCAGCCATCTTCCAGAGCCTCGTGGGGGAAGACGAGAACCCAATAGACAAGATTCTGCTCACTGCATCGGGAGGCCCCTTCCGCACAAAGACAATGGAGGAGATAGCCCACGTGACCAAGGCCGATGCACTGCGCCACCCCACATGGGACATGGGGGCAAAGATCACCATCGACTCGGCATCGATGATGAACAAAGGCTTTGAGGTGATTGAGGCCAAGTGGCTCTTCGGCGTAGATGCCAAGCAGATTCAGGTGCTCGTTCACCCGCAGTCCATCGTACATTCGGCTGTGCAGTTCCAGGACGGCTCGGTGAAGGCACAGCTGGGCGTACCCGATATGCGACTGCCCATACAGTATGCATTCTCCTACCCGAAGCGACTGCCTCTGAGTGGAGAGAAACTCGACCTGTTCAAGGCCCACTCGCTGGAGTTCTTCGAGCCCGACCTGAAGAAGTTCCGCTGTCTGGCCATGGCCTATGAGGCGCTGGCCCGTGGCGGCAACATGGCCTGCATCGTCAATGCCGCCAACGAAGTGGTGAACCGCGCCTTTCTGGAAGACAGATGCAAGTTCCTGCAAATGGGCGACATCATCAGCGAAACGATGGAAAGGGCCACATTTATCAAGAAACCAACCCTCGACGACTATATGCAGACAGATGCAGAGGCTCGTCGGATAGCAAATGAACTCTTATGACAGTATTAATTCAGATTCTTCAACTACTAATGGCGCTCAGCTTGCTCGTTCTGCTGCATGAGGGCGGCCATTTCCTGTTTTCCAAACTTTTCGGCGTGAGGGTCGAGAAGTTCTACATGTTCTTCGACTTGGGCATCGGCAAGTGGACCGGCAAGCTGTTCAGCTTCAAGCCCAAGAACAGCGACACCGAGTACGGCGTGGGCTGGCTGCCATTGGGCGGCTACTGCAAGATCTCGGGCATGATTGACGAGAGCTTCGACACGGAGCAGATGAAACAGCCCGAACAGCCATGGGAGTTCCGCACCAAGCCCGCCTGGCAGCGACTGCTCATCATGACGGGCGGCGTGCTGGTGAACTTCCTGTTGGCGCTCTTCATCTACGCCATGATCCTGTTCCACTGGGGACAGAGCTACATTCCCCTCCAGAACATGACCCACGGCATGTACTTCAACGACGAGGCCAAAGAACTGGGCTTCCAGAATGGTGACATCATGCTGAGCCACGACGGAGTGGATTTCTCCACGTTCGATGCCGATTTCTACCGCGACTTGTCAACCAGTCATGAGGTGACAGTGCTCCGTCAGGGACAGAAGGTGAGCATCGCCCTGCCAGGCGACCTGAACCTGCTGCAGATGCTGAAGTCGGAACCAAGGTTCGTTGAACCGCTCATGCCCCTGAGCATTGATAGCGTGATGCCCGGCTCGCCCATAGAGAAATGCGGCATCAAGGCTGGCGACCGCATCCTGAGCATCAACGGACACGAGGTGGATACCCACAATGAGTTTACTTTCGAACTGGGACGGCTCTATGATGTGTACAAGGCTGCCGACAACGACGCAACCCGTGAGCAGGCACTCAACACGACGATTATCTATGTACACAACGGTGACACCATCAGCACCTCCATCAAGCTGCAGGCCGGAAAGAAGGCGCTGGCCGCCGGGTTCTACAACATGGCCATGAGTAAGTATGAGGTGGTGAAAAAGGAATACGGATTCTTTGAAAGCTTCCCCGCTGGCGTGGAATACGGACTGAACGTGCTGTCGGGCTATGTGAGCGACCTGAAGTATGTGTTCACCAGCGACGGTGCAAAGTCGCTGGGCGGATTCGGCACCATCGGCAGCCTGTTTCCACCCATGTGGGACTGGTACGTATTCTGGAAGATGACGGCTTTCCTGAGCATCATCCTCGCCTTCATGAACATTCTGCCCATCCCCGCACTCGACGGCGGACATGTACTGTTCCTACTCTACGAGATGATCACACGGCGCAAGCCGTCAGAGAAGTTCATGATCTGGGCTGAATATGCAGGCTTCGGCATCGTGATTCTACTCATGATCGTAGCCAACCTGAACGACATACTGCGGTGGATGGGTGTCATGTGAGGATAAGAAGAGACGCACGGTAAGGGACATCAGTCCCAACTCCAACGGCCCCGCCACACCCACAGCGCACCACTGAGCGAGGCTACCATCAAATAGTACGCAACGACCTGTATCCATGAGGGGTGCAGGTCGTTGATGCTTGAAAGGGGCAGTTGAGCTACCCATGTGAGGATGTGGTTGAGACCACCTACCAGCCACAGCACTGCGGGCGCGAAAAAGGGCAGCAACAACATGAGCAGCGTACCACAAAGGACAAGATAGGCTGCGGGCAGTACAATGAGATTGGTGAGTAGAAAATAGGTGGAGAAATGTCCAAAGTGAAAAGCCACAAGAGGAGCCACACCCACCTGGGCAGCCAGTGAAACAGCTAACATACTGACAAGAACTGATGACAGGCGCTGAAAGACCGTGGGCGAAGAAGGACGCTCCACCTGAGGAAACGGATCGGGGGCGAACAAGGGCAACAACAACAAGATGCTTGCGACAGAGACAAACGACAGCTGAAACCCTACATCGAACAGTGAATACGGGTTGAGCAACAGAATGACAAGTGCTGCCAGGCACAGAAGATTGACTGAGAGGTGAGGACGATGACCCACGGAGAAAAGGGCAAAGAGACTGATCATGGTGGCAGAACGCACCACACTGACAGGCAATCCCACGAGAAAGGCAAAAGCCCAGATAGACAGAACAAGAACGGCCTGCGACCACAGACGCTGCCGGTAACGGCTCAGCAGCAGATAGCTGAGCAGCAAGTAGAGGATGCCCAAATGCAGTCCGCTGAGTGCCAATACATGGGAGGCTCCTGTCACCGAATAGGTGTCGCGCAACTCACGGCTCAGGGCTGACTTGTCGCCCAGCGTCATCGCTGCCAGTACGGCATAGCTGTCATCACGAGCCCCCAACAGCCTATAGCGTTGCAATAATACGTGTCGCCACTGAAGAAAACGGAGCTTACTACGGTCTGACACGGACAGACGACTCAGTGAGGGATGAGGAAAAACAGACCAGCACTGCTTGGGCACATAACACTGGCCTGCGAATCCCTGGCGACGCAACACACCGCAATCACCTACCTTCACCTGCTGGAACGACAAGCCGTCACCTGGTTGCAATCGCAGTGCCCGTTCGCCAGGAGCCAGATAGCAACGCAGTTTCTGTCCGTTGTGGAGGGACAGCACATCGACAGCCACGCTACGGGGCTTCACGGAAGGCTCTGAAGCGACTACTACGCTGAGGTCGCAACGCTGTCCATCGTAAGAGAGGCGGTGAACCTTCTGCCATTGGTGTGTAGCCAGAATCATGCCCAGAAGAGAGATGCTAAGCAGAATGGCAAGTGACTGCAATACTGCCCATCGGTGCAGAAGAAAAGCCAGTATCACCATGCCAATGAAAAACGGCAACAGAGTGATACTGGCTTTTAAGAGGAATCCTGCCACAATGCCCATAACCAAAAATACAACTACGGGCAAAAGGGGGGCACGCTCGGCTATCAGACTTCTCATCGGCAGGGGGAAAATATTTCAAGAAGCCAAGACTCGTAGCAGCTCACTGAAATGGGTGATACGCGTGAGCCGATGATGCTCAAAGGTTTCGGTGAACTCCAGTTCCCACGTGATGTGGAACGGTATATGCACAGCTGAAGCTCCGATGGCCAAGGCTGGCCTGATGTCGCTTTTCAGTGAGTTGCCTACCATGAGCAGTTCCTGAGGAGCAATATTCAAATGTTTGCAGAGCCCAAGGAACTCATCTTCGGTCTTGTCGCTCGTAATCTCGACATGCTCGAAGAAACGACTCAAGCCGGAACGCTGCAGCTTATGCTCCTGATCGAGCAACTCGCCCTTTGTGAACACAGCCATGTGCCAGCCTTCATGTTGCAGATGTTCAAGCGTATGCACTACCTCGGGCAACGGAGTGGCTGGCAGGTTGAGCAGCGTATAACACTCGTTCTGCAACCATGCAAGCTGACTGCCCGATATCTCATGCTTCGATACGCGCAGCGCTGTCTCAATCATCGACAGCGTGAAAGCTTTCGTACCATAGCCCAACAGGGGCATGTTCTTGCGCTCAGTGAAAAACAACTCACGCTCTGCTGTCTCGCGATCTACCCAAGGTGCTAACAGGGTGTAAAGCTCCTGCATGACACGTTCGAAATGGCCTTGGCAGTCCCAGAGGGTGTCGTCAGCATCGAAGGCAATGTATTTGATGAGTTTTTTCATAAGGTGGTTTTCGTTTTATGCGCACAAAAGTAGTGCTTTTTTCTGAATAATTCAGTTTTTTTGCGTACATTTGTCTCTGAAAAGCAAAACAATGAAGTGCCAAATGAAAAAAGCATCACTCTCCCTATTGTCGCTTTCGGTATTGGCTATACCCTCAAGCGCACAGAAAGCAACACCCGAACGGCCCAACATTGTATTCATCCTGGCCGACGATATGGGCTATGGCGACCTTTCGTGCTTCGGCAGCAAGCATGTGAAGACACCCAACATAGACCGACTATCGGAACAGGGAACAACCTTCACACAGTGCTATGCAGGCAGTGGTATCTCGTCGCCCTCGCGTTGCTCGCTCATGACAGGACTGAACTCGGGCCACGCACGTATTCGTGACAACCAGTGTCCGGTAGGTGGTCGCGTAGGCATCAAGGTCAGCACGAAAGGCGACACCACGTATATTCACCGTACCAACCTCATGCCAGAGGATACGACTATTGCTACCGTGCTCTCAGCAGCAGGCTATAGAACCTGTTTGGTAAACAAATGGCACTTGGACGGCTATGACCCGCAAGCTGCACCAAATCACCGGGGATTCCATGAATTCTACGGATGGACCATTAGCACGGTTCACTCCAACGCACCTTATTATTATCCCTACTACCGATTTGACGGTGACCAGCTCATCAACATCCGAGAGAATCGCAACGACAGACATATCCGACACAACACCGACATTTCGACCGATGATGCAATACGCTTCATTGACAGACAGAAAGACAAGCAGCAACCATTCTTCCTTTATCTGGCCTTCGATGCACCGCATGAGCCATACATCATCGATGAAAAGACGTGGCGTTGGCACGACATCGATGAGACGTTTGCTTCACCCGAATCAAAGGAGAATGCGCAGCGCTATGCTGCCCTCATAGAACACATGGATGCAGCTGTGGGACGGCTTATCAAGCACTTAGAGAAACAGGGGCTGAGCGAGAACACGCTCATCATCTTTGCCAGCGACAATGGGGCTGCAGTTCAGGCTCCCCTACCACAGTTGAACTGTAATGCCGGCTTTCGTGGGCGTAAAGCACAACTCTACGAAGGCGGTATACGTGTGCCGCTCATCGTCTATCAGCCGGGGCGAGTACCCGTAAGGCGACTGGAGAACCTGGTCTATTTTCCCGACTTCATGCCCACACTGGCAGCCATAGCCAAAGGCACAGCCCTACCCTCACGCACCGATGGAATGGACATCTCTCCCCTCTTCTTCGGAAAAGACGCTGATACAGACCACCGCATGCTCTACTGGGAGTTTCCTGGTAAACAGCGGGCAGCACGCCTGGGCAATTGGAAATGCGTGACCATCAAGCGGAATGCACCGTTGGAACTCTACAACTTGAAAGATGACCCTGGTGAACAACACAATCTGTCAAAGGACTATCCCGAAATGGTACAACTGTTCGACGAGGCAATGCAACGCATGCGTACCCCTTCGGAATGCTGGCCATTACCGGAAGACTCGAAAAATGAAGGAAAGAAATGAACATCATCAGATTCATCAAGGACTGGACGCTGCCCATAGCGATGTCACTGGGGGCTGTCATCTACCTGCTGTTTGCTTTCACAACAGCTCTCGACGATGCCAGCCGCTTCTTCGCTCCCATCATGCAAACCATTTTGCCGCTGTTCATGTTCCTGATTCTCTTCGTTACGTTCTGTAAGGTGGATTTCCACAAACTGCGGCCCGTTGCGTGGCATTTTTGGATAGGCGTGTTCCAATTGTTGTTCATTGGGATATTGATGGCCATCATATTAGCCTCTCCTACCCCCTCTCTGATTATCCTTGAAGCCATCCTGATGTGTGTCATCTCGCCCTGTGCCACAGCTGCTGCCGTTGTCACACAGAAGCTAGGTGGCTCGCTGGAACAAATGACCACCTATACCTTCCTGTCGAATTTCATCACTGTACTGCTGGTTCCAATATGTTTCCCACTGATTGAGCCATCGGTACACATGGAGTTCTGGCCTGCCTTCCTGAAGATTCTGCACGAAGTGTTTATCGTGCTCATCGTGCCGATGCTACTCGCCTATATCGTGAAGCACTACATGAAGCGACTGCACGCCAAGATTATTGCCGTGCGCGACCTGAGCTACTACCTCTGGGCCTGTTCGTTGATGATTGTCACTGGTACGACCGTAAAAAACATCGTGAATGCACAAGCATCAATATGGATGCTATTAGCCATAGCCTTATTGGGACTGGTCATCTGTATTGTTCAGTTCGCAGTAGGCCGCTTCATCGGACACTACTTCAACCACACACAAGAAGCTGGACAAGCCTTAGGGCAAAAGAACACGGCTTTTGCCATTTGGCTGTCCAGCACCTATCTGAATCCGCTCTCTTCTGTTGGTCCCGGCTGCTATATTCTGTGGCAGAATATCATCAACTCGGTAGAGATATGGCAGAAAAGAAAAGAGGATATTACTTCTTGCCGATGACACCTATCTGGGTGGTACGCATGAACTCGATGAGGTTGCGAACCTCAGGTCCGTCGGGCACCTGCTCTTCAATTTGCTTCACGGCATCAAAGAGTGACGTGTTGCTCAGGTAAACCAAACGATAGGCATTGGCAATATGCTTCAAGGTCTTCTCATCGACACCATAGGAACGCCCCATGGTATAGTTCACACCACCATACTCGCTGTGACGGGTACAGACGATGTAAGGAGGCACATCCTTAGAGAAAGTGGTGCCGGCCTGTATCATAGCACCTGCACCGACACGTGTACCAGCGTTTTCGATAACCGACGAAGAGAAGATCACGCCATGACCGATTTGACAGTCACCGGCAATCTTGGTGCCATAACCGAACACGCAGTCGTTGTCAACTTTCGTGTCGTGCGAGATGTGAGCACCCTCCATCAGCACGTTGTTATCGCCTATAACGGTCTGTCCGCCAGTATGGGTGGCGCGGTTGATGACCACATTTTCACGGATGATATTGTTGTTGCCGATGATACACTCCGTCTTCTCTCCACGGAAATCGAAGTCTTGTGGCAGTGCAGCAATCACCGATCCCTGATGAATCTTGTTGTTGTTTCCCATGCGTGTGCCAGCACAAATGCTCACAAAAGGAAATATGATGCAATTGTCACCAATCACTACGTCATCTTCAATATAGACGAAGGGGAATATCTTGCAGTTGTTGCCGATTTTCGCATTAGGGCTGATCTCGGCTCTTGGACTTATTTCACTTGCCATATTTTTTCTCTATTAGTAATTAGCAATGAGCAATGAGTAATTATGATTATACCTGTAGCAAGCAACCATTTTACTCATTTCTCATTACTCATTTTTCATTTCTCATTACTCATTTCGCATTTCTCATTATTTGGAGCCTCCTCCCAGTGCCTGATACAGATTGACCACAGCCTGCATCTTGGTGAAGTCGTCGGTGACTTTAGAGATACGGGCATTGAGCAGACTGGACTGTGCCTGGATGACTTCCAAATAGGTGGAGCCTTTCGAGGTATAGAGCTGCCGTGTGTCAGCTACTGTCTGGGTAAGCACATCCACTCGCTTAGCTTCCAACTTACTTTTCTCGTCACAGCTGTTATAGAGCAGCAGTGCGTTTGACACCTCGTTACCAGCCTTCAGAATGGTATTCTGGAAGGTGTTGAGTGCCTGTTCCTGCTGTGCCTTGGCCACCTTGAGCCCTGCAACAATCTGTCCGTGGGCAAAGATGGGCTGTGCGAGTGCTCCCACAGCTGAGAGAATCCACTTGCCAGGATTAACAATTTGAGTACCCAAGGAATTAGTGAAAGTAGCTGCTGCCGTGAGCGTGATGTTAGGATAGAAGCGCGAACGTGCTGTCTGCGTGTCGTAGTAGCACTGGGCCAGTGCCATTTCGGCAGCGTGAACATCAGCACGGTTACTCAGCAGCTGCAGACCTACACCTGTTGAGAACTTAGTGGGCAACGACTGGTTGTAGAACGAGCCGCGCTCAATCTGATGGCCTGCCTCATTGAGCAGTAGCGACATGGAGTTCTCCATCTCACGAATCTGCCGCTTGATATCAGCTTTCTGTGTGAGTATGCTGTAGTAGTTGGCCTCACAACTCTGCACACTGGTGGAACGGGCACGTCCCAGTTCCATCTGCAGCTTCATCATGTCCCATGTTTCCTTCGTCAGTCCTTCCATATCGGTGACAATGGCGAGTTGCTCATCAAGCATCATGAGCGTATAGTAAAGATTGGCTACACCGCAAATGATGTTGGTCTTCACCACGACTTGATAGTCCTTTGTTGCGAGAAGCTTCATCTGAGCTGAGCGCTTCTGTGACAACAAGTTACCGAAAAGGTCGATAGTCCACGAAGCCGATATAGGCAACTGATAAGTCTTAGTTGTCGAGGCACCGTCCATCTGTACACGACTAATGGTTCCTTGAGGACCAATGGCAATAGACGGCAGGAAAGCCAGCTTCGACACCTTCAGTGCCGTTTCCATCATCTTTACGTTGAGAGCAGCATTTCGCAGATCGGTATTATTTTCCAATGCCTTCTCAATGAGCGACTGCAATTGAGGGTCGGTAAACACCTCACGCCACGGCAAATTACCAAAGTTATCGTCAGCATTAGACTGGAGTGTATCGGTATCGCTCACTACATCGCGAATCAGTCCCTTCGTGTTCAGATTGTCGGGACGCTCATATTTGCCGTAGAGTCCGCAGCTGCTTAAAAGCAAGCAGAGTAAGCCTCCTCCCAGCCCCCTCCGAAAAGAGGGGGAGTTGAAAAACGCTTTCATATTTATTATTATCTTCATGATTCAATTCCTTATTATTAAAAAGTAGTCCTTCCCCCCATCCCTTTTGAAGGGGGAAAGGGGAGGATTCTACTTCTCTAATTCATATTCTACTGGGCGATTAGCATACTGCTGCAACTCAGTGGTCACATCGGGGTTCTCCTCATCGCCCTCGAACTTCATCGGACGGAACTTCTCCTGCAATGTCTGGAAGACCACGAACAGGCCTGGCACCACAATAATTTGGAAGAGCGTACCGAGCAACATACCGCCTACGGCAGCTGCACCCAGCGTCTGGTTACCGTTCTTGCCTACACCCGACGCAAACATCATTGGTAGCAGACCGATAATCATGGCAAGTGATGTCATGAGGATAGGACGCAGACGAGCTGCAGCACCCAGTGTGGCAGCCCATGTGATGGCCATACCCGTGCGGCGGCGCTCCAGGGCGAACTCTACAATCAGAATAGCATTCTTAGCCAACAGACCAATCAGCATGATGAGCGAAATCTGCATGTAGATGTCGTTGGCATGTCCAAAGAGCGAGGTGAAGCCGAAACAGCCTGCCAGTCCGAAAGGAACGGAGAGCACAACGGCAAGAGGCAGGATGTAGCTCTCGTACTGTGCCGACAGAATGAGATAGATGAAGATGAAACAGAGCAGGAAGATGATGGCCGTAGAGTTGCTGGCCTTGGCTTCCTCACGCGTCAGACCCTGATAGTCGTAGCTATAGCCTGTAGGCAGAATCTCGGCAGCCACTTCCTGTGCTGCCTTGATGGCCTCACCAGTAGAATAGCCATTGGCCACGGTAGCCGTCACGTTGATAGAGGTGAACAGGTTGAAGCGGTTGATGTTAGACGGGCCATAGACGCGCTCCATGCGGCAGAACTCCTCGACGGGCGACATGCCCTTCGGAGTGCGCACATAGACGCTCTTCAGCGACTCAGGGGTCATACGAGTTTCAGGCGAGCCCTGCACCATCACACGGTAGAGCTTACCATAGGCATTGAAGTTGGAGGCATAGAGACCGCCATAATAACCCTGCAGCGTGGTAAGCACGGTAGAAGGCGAGATGCCGGCCTGCTTACACTTGGCTACATCCATGTGGATCATGTACTGAGGATAGTTAGGGTTGTAGGAGGTCATGGCCATCTGGAACTCAGGACGCTTGTTGAGCGCTGCCAGATAGTCCTGCACGATGCCGAAGAACTTGTTCAGGTCGCCACCCGTGCGGTCCTGCATGACCAGCGACACACCGCTGTTGGCAGAGAAGCCAGGAATCATAGGCGGTGCGAAAGCCAGAATCTTGGCATCCTTGATGTGGGCGGTCTTGATGAAAATCTGGGCCACCACCATCTGGGCATCAAGCGGGTTGACGAAGAAACGATAGATGCCATCGCCCTGCCACAGTCCGCTGAGTTTCCACCAGAATCCCCTCTGACGCTCGCTGAAAGGCTTCAGCTTGATAATAAAGGTTGCCTGGTCAGAACCAGCACCAGCAATGAAGTTGTAGCCCTGAATCTGCTCACGGCTCAAGATGGCGGGATCGGCAGCCAGAATCTTATCGACCTCGTCGATGACCTGACGTGTACGGGCCACTGAGGTTGCAGGGGGCATGGAGATAGTACAGAACACAGTGCCTGTATCCTCATCGGGAACCAGACCGGTCTTCGTGGTGAGGAAAGCTGCAACCAACACCACGATGGCAATAATCACAGTGGTAATCACGCCGATGGGCTTGCGAACCAGTTTCTCTACATTGCTCTTATACTTGCCCAGAATCTTGTCGTAGGCTGTATTGAAGGCCAGATGGAAACGGTCTATGCGCGACATGTGACGACTGTGGCCGTCCTTGTCGTGAGGTTTCAGAATGATGGCACAGAGAGCTGGCGAAAGGGTCAAGGCGTTCATAGCCGAAATGAAGATGGCGGTAGCCATGGTCACACCGAACTCACGATAGAACGTACCGCTCGTGCCACCGATGAACGACACAGGGATGAACACCGAAGCCATCACGAGGGTGATGGAGATGATGGCACCCGAAATCTCATTCATGGCATCGATTGAGGCCGTCAGCGGCGACTTATAACCCTGATCCAGTTTAGCATGCACGGCCTCGACCACCACGATGGCATCGTCCACCACGATGGCAATAGCCAATAGCAGGGCTGAAAGTACCAGCAAGTTGATGGAGAAGCCGAATACTGAAAGGAAGAAGAAGGTACCAATCAGCGAAACAGGAACGGCAATCAGCGGGATGAGCGTAGAGCGCCAGTCCTGCAGGAACACATAAATCACGAGGAACACCAGGATGAGGGTGAACACAAGCGTGAACACCACTTCCTCGATAGAAGCATAGAGGAACTCGGTGACGTCGTAGTTGATCTTATAGAACATGCCTGGAGGGAACGACTTAGACTGTTCGTCCAGCTCGGCCTTCACCTGCTTGGCAATATCGTTTGCATTAGAACCTGCAATCTGCTGCACCATGCCCATCACCGAAGGGATGTTGTTGTTCTTCATCGACACGGTGTACTGCTGTCCGCCCAGCTCGATTCTGGCCACATCCTTCAGTTTCAAGGTCTGTCCGTTGGCATCGCTCGAAATCACGATGTTGCCAAACTCCTCAGCCGTCTTGAAGCGACCCGTATAGCGCATGGCATACTCGTAGGCCACGTCAGACTCCTGACCGAAGTTACCTGGAGCCGCCTCAATGTTCTGTTCAGCCAACAGTCCGCTGATGTCAGAAGGCATCAGGTTGTATTGCTTCATCACATCGGGCTTCAACCAGATGCGCATAGAGTAGGTCTTCAGACCAGGCGACTGAACGTCACCCACACCCTGAATACGCTTGATAGCCGGTATGATATTAATATTGCTATAGTTCGTGAGGAACTCGTCGTCGTAGCGACCGTCACTGGTCAGTGAGAACATGATCACCTGTGAAGTCTGTCGCTTCATGACCGTCACACCGATGCGCGTCACCTCAGCAGGCAACAGGGCCTGAGCCTGAGAAACACGGTTCTGCACGTTCACGGCACACATATCAGCATTCATGCCCTGACGGAACAGAATAGAGATCTGGGCCGAACCCGACGAGGCCGATGATGTAATGTAGTCCATGCCTTCCACACCGTTGATGCTCTCTTCAAGCGGAGTGATGACAGCATTCTTCACCGTCTCGGCATCGGCACCAGGATAGCTGGTGTAAACGACAACCGTAGGCGGTGCAATATCGGGGTACTGCTCAATAGGCAGCGAGAAAAGTCCGATTGCACCCAACAGCACCAGAACGATGGAGACCACCGTTGAGAGTACAGGGCGCTTGATAAATGTTGTAAATGTCATTGTTCTTTATCTAAATTAGAATATCGAGTTATTTGTCTCTCTTCATTCTTTATTTGCTAACGGCGGAGACAATTTCGCTGGCAGACATAGCCTTAGCCTGCTCGTCAATCTTCTGCTTATAGCGCTCAGGAGTGATGGGAACAATCTCGGCCTTGTCGGTCAGCTTGGAAACGCCGTTGGTCACATACTTGTCGCCCTTCTTCAGACCACTGGTCACCACATAGTTGTTGCCGTCGGTCTGGGGGTCAACGGTGATCTCGGTGTACTGCACCTTATTGCTGTCGTTCACCGTATAGACAAACTTCTTGTTCTGCACTTCCATAACGCACGACTGTGGGATGACGATGGCATCATCGTTGACGTGGGGGATGACAATATTGCCCGAACCACCGCTCTTCAGAATCTTATCGGGGTTGGGGAAAACGGCAATGAGCTGAACAGAACCCGTGGTCTGATCAATCACACCGCTCATCTTGGTCACCTTGCCCTCATGAGCATAGATGGTGCCGTCGGCCAGTTGCAACTTCACAGCGGGCATAGCTGCCAGAGCTCCGTTCTGGCCGCCATCGGCCTTCGACATCTCAAGCGCATCTTTCTCGTTCACAGAAAAATAGACTTCCATCGAAGAGTTATTGCTCACGGTAGTCAGCACGTTCTGTGCGCCAACGAGTGCGCCTACTTTGTAGGGGAGGGTTCCCACAATGCCGGCAGCAGGACTCTTCACATAGCAGAAGCTCAGTGCCTCCTTAGCATTGGTCAGTGCAGCCTCAGCCTGTGCGAGTCCGGCCTTAGCCTGCTCATAGGTGTTCTGCGATGTCTTCAACTCATAGTCACCAATCACACGGTTCTCATGCAACTTCTTGGAGTTCTCATAAGTCAGCTGAGCAGTATTCACCTGCGTCTGGGCAGTATTTACCGCAGCCTGCGCCTGACGTACTTGCGCATGGTAAGTGACGTTGTCAATCTCGAAGAGCACCTGTCCTGCGCTTACGGTCTGTCCTTCCTTCACATTGATCTTCACGATAAAGCCACCCACTTTGGGGCTAATCTGTACATCCTGTACACCCTTGATGGTTGCAGGATAGGTAGTCTGCATAGCAGCACTCGACATTCCAACCTCTACGACAGGATACTCGTTGTCGCCAAAGTTAGGGCGTCCACCACTTTTGCCACATGATGCAAGCATGGCAGCGCAAGCCGCAACCAGCAAAATCTTGTTTACTTTCATACCTTCAAAAAATACTAAAAACTTTAAATCGATTTATTATTAATTCTATTCTTTCTCAAGAAATAACTCTCAGGCTCTCCATAAGCGTTTTCTTCGAAAACTTTTGAGAGCCTAAATAGTTTTTCGGGCTGCAAAATTAATAAAAAGATGTGTATGGAAGCACCGTTTTTATATCTTTTTGCAGATTATTAGCGAAGTTTTTGACGTGTTTGAAAACAAATTGTATGAAGTTATGACTAACTGCCATGAATCTGACGATTTAATATTAGTCATGCGATGACCTCATATTGGTCATGTGATGACCACGCATCGGTCGTGCCGTGACCACGCATCGGTCGGCTCATGACCAGTCTGCGGTCGTGAGAAGACCCGAC
>JAEEGG010000125.1_pt1 | contig 25910 bp, 15 predicted proteins | sample 9134161 | NCBI WGS metagenome assembly JAEEGG01 (sample SAMN16246543, study PRJNA631951) | gut metagenome | biome: gut microbiome; feature: rumen; material: CR-attached | host: Bos | place: Iran: Karaj | collected 2018-10 | reverse complement strand
GGAATTGTTACAGGCGGTGGCGTATTTCGATAGCCTTGTGCGGCAGGCTCCCCCTTTGAAAGGGGGGCGGGGGGATTCTCCCCCTTTGAAAGGGGGTGCCCGAAGGGCGGGGGATTCAAAAACAACCTCCAACCCAATCTCCAACCTCGCCTTTCTTGACGCCCGCGCCCATTATATTAATGGCGTAGGCTATTACGAACAAGACAGTCTGGTGCAAGCCTGTGCGGAATACCTGAAGACCTTGGAGGTGATGGAAAGCCATTTTAATGAAAATGAACTGGTAGGGCATAAGGCAAGGTTTATGGCCTATACCTACAACCGTCTTGGAGATATGTTCTCGGAGCAGTTTATGATGGAGCCGGCTATTGATTGCTACGAAAACGCTTTGATCTATTGTAGAATAGAAACCACCTCACCAACAGGTGTTTCCAAAATACTTACTCGTTTGGGTGTACAGTATGATAAGTTGGGATACAAAGAAAAAACGAGAGATTATTATGAGCAAGCCCTTACAGAGATGCCCAAGTCTGATAATCTAAGTTATAGAGATTTGATAGCATCTAAAGCTCTTTGTGACTATCAATTGGGGTTGGGAATAGAACAGCCATTGAACGTCTTAAAACAAGCTCTTTCAGATGCAGATGATGAAAGCGAGAGATTGACCCGATTTCTGACAATAGGTGCCATATATGCAGAAGAGAAGATGTATGATTCTGCCATATGTTATTTGGAACCTGTATTGGAAAAAGAAGAAGACATTGCTTCTCAAATACAAGCTGCTGAATGTTTGCGTATTATCTATGATAGTATCGGAGATAATGACAATTTGGACAAATGTCTACGTTTTTTGGCCCTACAGAAAAAATCAGAAGGGCAGAACAAAGTTTTGGTTTCCCAGTTAGAAGACTTGTTTAAGTCTCACATAAACCGAAAACAGAAGAAAGAAGCAGAAGAAGCGCGAAAAAAATCCATTAAAAAAACAGTTGGTATCATCGTGCCTATTGCCATTGCCGTTGTATTGGCCATCATTATTATTGCTAAACTCAGAGGCAAGAAACTACTGAGAGATAAAGAGAAACGACACCAAGAGGAAATGGAGTCTGAGCGGCAGACTCACCGCATGGAGCAGGCCGCCATGTCAGGAAGACTGAAACGAAGCAACCAAGAGGTGCGCGAACTGAAAGACCAAATCAAGCAACAGAGTAACACGGCTGTGAAGACCGGGCAAGCTGTTTCGTTCATGGATGAGCCGATTTGCCGCCTCATCATGGAGCGGGTGAACGAAGGGCAGTTCAAGTCGCAAATGGATTGCACCCTTTATAAAGACTATGCCCTGGGCAAAGAGCAAATGACGACTTTGCGCGAGGCCACCGACCGTCATTTCGGGCAGTTTACAGTCCGACTCAAGAAAGCCTTTCCTGAGCTTACCCATGGCGACCTCGACTATTGTTGCCTCTACTTACTCGGCTTGAGCGATGCCGACATTTCCGCCTTGATGCAACGCGCCTACAACACCGTCAATGAGCGTAACAGTAAGTTGAGAAGAATATTTGGTAGCGAAAATGCGATTTCCATCACTTTGCAAGCTATCGCCAATGAATCCATATCCGTTTGATTGATAAGTCGTTAATCAAAAATCCGAACAAATCCGAACATTATTATTCTTGACAATGGTACTCGACCCGACATATTTTTGCATCGTTTTCTAAATCTAATAACTATGAAGAAGTATTTGGTATTAGCCGTTTTATTTTTTGCGGCATTTGGCATGAGAGCCCAAGAAGGTGAAATCGTCTATGTGGATTTCGAACCAGACTCTATCGTTCAACTCATGGATATAGATCTTTATCCAGAGTCGAGGATGAACATAGACTTTGACTTCGACAGCCTTCCTGATATAAGAATCTATCAGCGCACTACTTCTACGGGTTTTTGGTTCCAAATGAAAAGTTATGAACCCGAATGGGAAATACATGAATATGAAGCCGGTGACACATTGGTGCCCATGAACGATCCCAATCAATGGTGGTCTACAGGTATTACGTGGTTACCTTATTTCTATCATGATATAGACACCATGAGCGACAGGTTTGCCGTAAGACATAAAGTTGGAGACGATTATTTCTACGGATGGTTCAGGGCTTATATTACTCCTATTCAGAATCAATATTCATGGCCGTGGGTTGCCTTGGACCAAATGGCTTATTGCACCATCCCAAATTATCCTTTGGTTTGGGGTCAAACCTATATTGTTAGCATAGATGAAAACGATGAATCCACACCCTTCGCCACTCTCTACCCCAATCCCACCAATGGCATGGTCACCGTTACCGGCGAGAACCTGCGGCAAGCCGAAATCATCAACATACTCGGTCAGCAGGTGCTCAGTGTGCAAGGCAAAGGAAACGAGCTTCGAATCGACATGTCCAACCTGCCCGCGGGTGTTTACTTCGTTACTGTCACCAATGAGGAAGGACGGAAGTGCGTGCGGAAGGTGGTGAAGGAATAGGCAGCCATGAAAAAGATATTGAAATTCCTGTTTTCCGTTGCGACAGCAGCGGTCGTGGCCATCCTATTGCTTTCGGGCTGCCAAAACAGGAAAAAGAAAGAATGTCCCAAAACACCTGTCCAGGATGTTGCCGTAGTGGACACAACCACTCAAGAAGACACCATGAAAGCCTTCTACGAGCGGATGCGACGATGGAAAGCTCTACATGGCTATACAGACCGCTGGGAAAGTGATAAGTAATGAAAGCGGAAGCCGCCTCGATGAGGTGGCTTCCGCTTAATTTATAGATTTCTCTCTTTCCATTGTTGGCTGAACGACTTGGAAGCAAACTCAGGCAATGCCCTGGTTTCGCCCCAAAGCGGTGCCAACAAACGCTTCATTTCCAACTTCTTGAAAAACAACGGACCATCCATCTTTTTCCGCGACTTGCAATGCCAAATCATGGCTTTCATCAGAGCGTCATATTTGGTATTGCCTGTTTTTTCGGTCATGGCCAAATGGCGGTTTTCGATGATCAAGTCGTCCAACGGAATCTTCATGGGACAGATTTCGACACACTTGCCGCACAACGCACAGGCCGAATTGAGGTAGTTGTAATCCATCATGCCCGCCATCAAAGGCGTCATCACCGTGCCTACAGGGCCAATATGCTTGGTACCATAGGAATACCCGCCAATGTTCTTATAGACCGGACAAACGCTGATGCATGCCCCACAATGGATGCACGACATTACTTTGCGCTGCTGTTCTTGCGACAGCATCTCTGAACGGTTGTTGTCCAAAAGGATGACATACATCTGTTCAGGACCTTTGCCCGTTGTGGACGGCCCGAAAGTGATACTATTGCAAGCCGCCATGCTCCGACCCGAGGAATGCAGCGACACCAATGGCAACAACACACTCAAATCGTCGATGCTGGGAATCACTTTGGCGATGCCAGCCACCACAATGTGAACTTTTGCCATCGAAGTGGATTTCAAGATATTACCTTCATTCTCGGTAAGCACTACGCCACCCGAATCGGAAAGAAGAAAGTTGGCTCCAGTAATACAAATAGGTGCATCCTGCGACTCAATACCCACCTCATGCCGCACAAAGTTAACCATTTGCTTTGCTGAGCTGTCGGGTTTCAGCTTGAAAGCCGAAGTCAGGATGGCATTGTTTTCTTCCTTTGAGAGATGCAAGGAAGGCGCAAGGGGATGATAAGACTTCTTCTGTGCCTTATGCAGCACAAAACGAGCCACTTCCGTTTCCACAACATGGATGTCTTTACGCTCCAAGAAGCCATTCAACTCTATTTCATCAAGGACAGTGGAATTGGAACGCATGATGGCATCGGTTTTTTCCATGCATATGAGGTCGTAAATCATGGTCAAGGCATCATCGGCATTGCGCGCCCATAATACTTTCCCGCCATTTTCAGTAAAATGCGTTTCAAAGTCGACCAACAGCTTTTCCAAACCCAAGAGTGACTTGTTGCGCAGGGTATAGGCACGCTGCTTTTCCAAGTCGAGGTTACGGTAGTTTTCTTTGCCTTTGGCAAAGTTGTTCTCGAAGCAGCTGGTGCTATAGTTCATCTTCTGCCAATGCTCGTCATCAAAAGCTAAGGCACAGCCTTCTTCAAATATGGTGTTAGGGTCACTTATCATCATGATTCTCAATAGGTTCTATCTTTTCAACTCTTCTTTTATGACGACCTCCTTCGAAGTCGGTGTGCAGAAAAGCCTGTACCATCTCCCATGCCAATTCATTGGAAATGAAACGTCCAGGCAAAGCAAGGATATTGGCATCGTTATGCTGACGGGCCAATTTGGCCAGCTCCACATTCCAACATAAAGCAGCACGCACATTATGATGATGGTTAGCTGTCATTTGGGCACCATTGCCGCTGCCACAGAGGATGATGCCTAACGGGTATTGTCCACCTTCTATTGCATTAGCCAGGGGATGAATCATGTCGGGATAGTCGACGCTATCGGGGGTGTAGGTGCCGTAATCATCAACTTGGTAACCTGCTTCCGTCAGTTTTTCAATCAGAAATTGCTTCATCTCGAAGCCGCCATGGTCGCTTGCTATGGGTATGATGTGCTCCATTTTTCTGCTGTTGATAATTCAATTCGCAAAAGTACATATTTTCATTGTTCATAAAAGCCTTATTCCATTATTTCTGAATGATTTACCCGCTTGAAAAAAATCAACATTTTTGAAATAATAAACTGATAATCAATAATATAGTAAGTTATCAACAGATGATTTGTTGAAAACTTTTTCAGTCAGGTGGATAAAAATGATGGTCTGTTGATTCAACATTTTTTCAACCTAAAACCATCCTAAAATGAACATCATTTAAAAAAATAGAAGTCGTTTTTACACGTTTTTTCGTTTTTCATCGAATAGCCGAAAAGGTATTGATAAGGCTGAAAAAGAAAATTTTGGCTTTTTTGTTTTGATGCCTCTCAAACTGAAAACCATTAATGCAAGAAATTTAATGAAAAGTTTTCAACCAATTCACAGGCTTATTAACATCCGTATCATCTCATCATTAATTTGAAATATTAAAATTAAAAAATGAAATATCGATAATTGACGTGTTGATAACTCCAGACGATTTTTCCGACGGATTGAGAAAGACATGTCTCTATTCCGTGAAAAATGTCTAATTTTGACCCGAATTTAGCAAGCAAATGAAGCAAAAAGTAAGCATTGTTTTGATGATCATATTAAGTCTGTTTATCGGTCTTGAGGCTTTCTCACAGACTGAGTATCAGACGTATACCTATCCTAACGGACAGATTTCAAGTGAAGGATACCTACGCAATGGTCAGCCTGACGGACTTTGGAAGACCTATTATGAGAGCGGTCAACTGAAATCGGTAGGCAAGCGTACGAATTTCTTGCTGGATAGCACTTGGGTATTTTTTACGGAATCTGGAGACACTTCATTGATTATCAACTACAAGAAAGATTTGAAAAACGGTTTGCGCTTTACCTACGGTAAAGAGGACATTTTGGAGGAACCCTATGTGAATGATGTGAAGCAAGGTGAAGGTCACCGTTATGATCGGAAGCATCATCTCATCCAGACCATGACGTTCAAGAATGGCTTTGAAGAAGGTATTTCACCTGTTTTTGATACGACGGGTCTGTTGCGTGAAATCATCACCTACCGCAAAGGTTTTGTCATGACACGTGAAGCCTTGAACCGTTACGATCGTGAAGGTAAAAAGCATGGCTATTGGAAGACCTTCTTCGACGATTGGAGTCTGCATACAGAATGTTATTACCGTCATGGTCTGCGCGATGGATTCTATAAAGAATATGATGAGAAAGGTAACTTGAAGAAGATCACAAAGTATGTGAATGATGTAGAGCAAGTCTTGGAGGGCGACCAAAAACCGCTTATTGTTCAGCATGAGTATTATCCCAATGGTCGAGTGAAACGTGAAGCCTCTTTCCGTGATGGCAAACGCGAAGGTGTTTGGCGTGAGTTTGACGAGGAAGGTAATGTCATCAATTCCCAGACTTATAAAAAAGGCGCTTTGGTGGGTCAAGGTATTGTGGATACGGATGGCAAACGACGTGGTGAATACAAAGAGTTTTATCCCGACAGTACGCTAAGAGCAGAAGGCCTTTTCATTGGCGGCTTACGTTCAGGGGAATGGAAGTTCTATTACCATAACGGACAACTTCAAGAGGTGGGTAACTATAAAGAAGGTGACCCTGATGGTGCCTGGACTTGGTATTACGATAACGGCCAAAAACAAATCGAAGAACAATTCTATAAAGGTCAAGCGAATGGACCTTACAAGGAATATGATACGAAAGGCAATGTCATCGTGACAGGCACTTATTTCGATGGCATGAAAAACGGTAAGTGGATCGAGCAAATCGGTGACATGCGCACCCAAGGTGAATATCGGAACGACAAGCAAGTAGGGGAGTGGATATCATATTACGACAACGATAAAATGGCTTTTCAAGGGAAATACAATGCAGGTTATCCGGATGGGGAGCATTTCTACTATTATGAGAACGGAAAGCTACGTGAGATCCAAAACTATACCGCTGGTGTGAAGCATGGCGATTGGAAAAAATACCTCGATACAGGAGAATTGTACTTTACCGTTACATATGATCATGGCAAAGAAGTGAAGTATGATGGTGAAGCGTTAGATGAAACTGAAATTGTCAGAGAATGAAGCAGATACCCTTTTTACATCAAGGCTCAAAAGTAGGTATTGCCGCACCAGCACGCTGTGTGACTCCTGAAGAAATGCAATTTGCCATTCGTTGGTTGGAAGAACAAGGATTTGTACCAGTCTATGATGACAGGCTTTTTGAAGGGCACTATATCTTCGCTGGTGATGATGATTTCCGGGCCGCTGTGTTTCAAGAATATATTGATAATAAACAAATTGAAGCCATTTGGTTGGCGCGAGGTGGCTATGGCAGCATCCGCATCATCGACAAATTAGACTTTACACAGTTTTTGCAGCATCCGAAATGGATTGTCGGCTTCAGTGACGGAACCATTCTCCATAGTAAGTTGAACCGTTTGGGCGTTCCCAGTTTGCATGCCTCCATGCCTTTCTATTTTGCCAACAAGACTCCAGAAGCCAAACAATCCTTATTTGATGCTTTGACAGGCAAGCCTTTGCATTATAAAATGCCTGCACATCCACAAAACCGAATAGGGCAGATGGAAGGTGAAATCATTGGCGGTAACTTATCCGTTTTATATGGTCTGACGGGTTCTAACACGTTTCCGGATTTGGATGGCAAGATCCTTTTCATTGAGGAAGTGGACGAATATATCTATCACATTGACAGAATGATGCATGCGTTGAAACGGGCTGGAAAACTGGAACATTTGAAAGGTCTCATCGTTGGCGGCTTGACCCAGATACACGACAACACCCACCCCTTTGGGATGAGTGTTGAGGAAGTGATAGCCGAAGCTGTTTCAGCATATGACTATCCAGTGTGTTTCGGTTTCCCTGCAGGACATTTTGATGATAATCGAGCCGTGTTTTTCGGACAAAAATCACAATTGTCTGTTACTGAAACGGGTTCTGTTTGGGATTGCCAATAGCGATTTTGTTCATTGACTTAAGGATAGTTTTCAGCAATTCAGGACTAGTCAGGTTGAGCCAGTCACAGAAGGTAATACTCATGTATTTCGCCGTCTTTTTCCAGTTGCCCTTGTGGTCTTTCTTCAAGGAGAAGATGTAGGAATTGCTGGTTCCGAGCAGCACTTCCTTTAATGCGCAGACTTTATAGACAATCTCATTAAATAGACTCTCACTGTTCACACCAGTCTTACACTCGATGACAAACAGTTTGTTGGCCTTCATGAAGCACACATCAAGCTCATTGTTATGTTTGATGATGCCGTTGGAGATATGCACTCCCATGGCAATGTCATCGGGTTGCAGCACTTTTTTGATTAGAGAATAAACATATTCTTCAAACCAACCGCCTGTAAGATACTCGATTTCATAACTTTGCAGAGAATCTTTCTTTTCTGGAACAAAACCGATGTAATTCAAGAACTTGCTCAGATTGGGTATGGCGGTCATGAACTCTTTATGAGGATTTTCCGCTTCCGTAATATTGAGGAATTTCCAGTTGCGGTACTTTTCACGCAAAGTCTCCATCACCTGATAATCGCCACGGCCAAACATACTTTGGGAAAACATGGTGAACAAATGCTGTGAAAAAGCGGTTTCCTTCACTTGTTTGCGCGGTTGATCCACATCACTTTGCAGTCCGTAGAGGCTGAAATACTCTTTCAAGGTCATTCGGTGTTTGATAGGAAACACTTCATCGTCATCATCATAGATGCTGTGGTCGAAGATAGTCTTGACAATCAGGTTTTCACGCGTTTGGGTATAGAAAAACAAGGTGTTGAACTCCTCGAAGACGTGCTGCACCGACAAAGTCATGTAACGATTGCCGCCTGCAAGGTTAAGGTAGTATTGCGTATCGGCATTTAGCTCGCTTTTTATAGTGCGACAGATATACTCATAGAGCATTTTATCTTCATGCCGTTTGACGATAATACGTTTGACAAACGTTTCATCGACTTCCAGCTGCTGAGCCAAATGCTGGATACAATCGGCTTCCTCTTCGTTGGAGATAAATAGCAGTTCGTCGCCTTCTTCGTAATATTCCTTAGTGAACAAATAAGCCGGCAACGGATTGCTTTTGTCTATGATATTGACGATAGTTTTTGACATAGTTATTCGAGTATTATTTTCTTCACGACTTTTCCTTCAGTATTCTTGACTTCAACGAAATAAACGCCCCTTCCCAATGTTTCAACACTAATGGTATTAATCAAATTATCAATAAGTTGTGATTTTACGATTTGTCCATTCACATTGTAAATCACCACCTCAGAAGGCATGGCTTTTTCGAGAATGATATTGAAATTACCATTGCAAACTGGATTCGGTGACATTTCAAAACATAAGGTGTTGGTCTCATTTATGCCGTCAACGTCAACGAAAGGAACAAAAGTGACCAGTCCCAAGTTCGGGTCATCATTTTGGTGGACAATATGGTCTTCAATTAATTGATCATTGGAAGTGCCCCAGTTGTTGCCGACAGCCATAATGTCGCAAGCGGAGTTGTTATAAAGATCGTAAACCACACCACCGTTGCCATTGTCATGGATTTGATTGTTACCCCAGTCGTCTTCGGTGCCGAGGTCAATGTCAAAAGCATTAATGGCAGTAATGCCCCAAAGATTACCAGTGATGATGTTACCACGCAGAACGGCCTTGTTGTTTTCGTCCATACCGTAGATGCTGATGCCGCTACCGCCATTCATGGGGTTGTCTTCGAAGTGGTTGTCAACGAATTGGTTTCTTTCGATGACGGAAGAAATAGTTAGTCCTTGCTGGTTGTAACCATAACGACCATTAATCACCTTATTGTCTCTCAGCAACACTTTTGTCGAACCGGTGCCCATCAAATCAGCGACAGAAATACCGCCCACACGATGTGTCGCATAGTCATCATCTATTGTATTGCCAACGATGTAGATGGTGTCTTCGGCACCAGGTCCAAGGTTGATTTGCGGGCTGTTGATATTGCTTGTGACATTTTCCTCAAGCTGGTTGTTCAAAATTTTCGGAGAACCTTGTCCATTAGCTGGTGAACTGATGGCTGCACCTTCATTTCTAAGAAAATAACAGTCTTCAATCAACGGATTACAGTTCATGAAGTCAATGACGGCATTACTATAGTCGCGAGTGAAATACACGAACTTACAATCGATGAAGTCCACATCCGATTCAATCACTTTGATACCGCAACCATCACTGAAATACAAGTTCTTAAGTTCACAATGAGAGGCATTTTCAAACCGCATACTAAACTGTTGTGACATAGATCCATAGATACCTACTCTTACCGAATTGGTACAAACTACAGAACCATTAATTGTAATCAAGACACCGACAGCGTCAATTCTAGTCACTTGGTTATCGATTTTCAATACGTCATTAAAGGCAATGGTAATGTCGCTATTGAAAGAAAAGACGGTTCCTGTATTCGTGACCGCACCATTTGAAACGCTCACTAAATCGGGCAGAGTATAAGTCGTTCCGTTGCCTGGACTCACCCATTGAGCGTTCAGCATCAAGAAATTAACTATTAGAAATATTAATGTGAGTAATACCTTTTTCATAAAAAAGTCCTATTGCCGCTTTGCGTCATTGCGAGGAGGAACGACGAAGCAATCCAGAGTACAAGCTTTTTTTCTGGACTGCTTCGTACCTCGCAGTGACGCGAAGCGAGTTATAAACAAAAATTATTTCTTAATCGCTGCAATGCCAGGCAGTTCCTTGCCTTCGATGGCTTCGAGCAAAGCACCACCGCCAGTGGAGACATAGGAAACTTGGTCAGCCAAGCCGAACTTGTTGATGCAAGCCACAGAGTCACCACCACCGATGAGCGAGAAAGCACCACCCTCCTTGGTAGCAGCTGCGATGGCTTCAGCGATGGCCTTAGAGCCTTGGGCGAAGGTGTCGAATTCAAACACGCCGCAGGGACCGTTCCAAAGGATAGTCTTCGATCCCTTGATAACATTGGCGAAGAGTTCGCGGGTCTTCGGACCGATGTCCATGCCTTCCCAACCATCAGGGATGTTCATCGGGTCGACAACTTGGGTGTTGGCATCGTTGCCGAATTTGTCACCAACCACGCAGTCAATGGCCAAAACCAAGTTGACGCCCTTTTCCTTAGCCTTGGCAAGGATGTCAAGAGCGAGGTCGAGTTTGTCGTCTTCGCAGATGGAGTTACCAATCTTGCCACCGAGAGCTTTCTTGAAGGTGTAGGTCATGCCGCCGCAAAGGATGAGGTTGTCGACCTTAGTGAGCAGGTTCTCGATGATTTCAATCTTCGTGGAGACTTTAGAGCCACCCATGATGGCAGTGAAAGGATGCTGGATTTCGTTCATCACTTTGTTGACGGCAGCCACTTCCTTGCCCATCAGGTAACCATACATCTTATGGTCGGCATCGAAATAGTCGGCAATCAAAGCAGTAGAAGCATGGGCGCGGTGAGCGGTACCAAAGGCATCGTTGATGTAATAGTCACCATAGCCGGCAAGGGTTTTGGTGAATTCCTTTTGTGAGGCTTTGACGGCCTTCTTGGCATCATCGTAGCCTTCTTCACCCTTTTCGACACCACGCGGCTTGCCTTCCTCTTCGGCATAGAAACGGAGGTTTTCAAGTACGAGTACTTCACCTGGCTTCATGGCAGCCACTTGGTCAGCAGCTTTCATGCAGTCGGTGGCAAATTGTACGGGACGGCCCAACAACTCTTCCAAGTGCTTGATAATGGGCTTGATGGAGTATTTCGGGTCGGGGTTTTTCTTCGGGCGACCGAGGTGCGACATCAGCACGACCATGCCATTGTCGTTGAGCACCTTATTAATAGTAGGCAAAGCGGCACGCATACGGGTGTCGTCGGTGATGTTGAAATTGTCGTCCAACGGGACATTGAAATCAACGCGGATAACCACGCGCTTGTTTTCAAAATTGATTTGATCGATGTTTACCATGGTATTTGATTTTTATGAATTGATGATTATTTCTTTGACTTTTTCTTGAATTTCTTGAAACGGCTTTTCTTTTTTTTCTTAGTCTGACCGGGCTCCTTAGGAATGACCATGTTGATGGCCTTGGGCAGGATTTCAAAGTCGAAAGGCGAATTGTTGAGGTTCTCACCCTCCGTTTCCACCATCAGCGAGTGGGGTGGGATGGAGACGATGTGGATCTTCTTGCCACGGAAGGTCTGCACCTCCTTGATTTTGTTGATGAAAGTTCCGTCATAGATGTTCTTCACGTTGGCGGCAAACTTGAAAATGGACACTTTTCGGATGACGGTCACATCAAGAAGGCCATCATCGGGGACGGCATTGGGCATCATCATCATGCCACCACCATTATAGCGGCAGTTGCCTATGGAAAGGCTTAGAATGCTATCATCGAAGACCATCTCGTCATCGACAGAGAGTTGAACATGGGTAATCTTGTATTTGAACAGGCACTTCACCACGCTGATGAGATAACGTATGGTGCCGCCCTTGCCTTGTTGTTTCATAAGGTTGGTAGAGCTACACACCATCTCATCCAAACCCGTTCCCGCAGCGTTGAGGAAGAAACGGATTTTCGGGTCGCCATCGTTATAATAGGTGAGTTTACCGATGTCATGGACAAATGTATGTCCCGTTTTGATGATTTTGGCCACCTCATCATATTCCAAAGGAATGTCAAAGGTACGCCGCCAGTCGTTGCCCGTCCCAATAGGGCAAGCCGCCATGGTGATTTCAGTGGTAGGCACCACGTCTTGGGTAAAAATGCCGTTGATGACTTCATTGTTGGTGCCGTCGCCGCCCACCGCGATAAACTTGCGGTAGCCTTTTTCAACAATGGCATTGCGTACAATTTCAATGGCGTGTCGAGGATATTCGGTCATCACATCATCGAAGTCAATACCCTCATTAATAAGCATTTGCTTAATTATAGGCCAGTCTTTTCCTGACTTTCCGACCGAGGCCATTGGGTTGACGACGACCAACCATTTGCTGTTTGTTTCAGTCATAACACACAGTTTTTCGGGGTCAAAGATAGAAAATAAAACAATAGAAACGTAAATCTTCATTATTTTGGCCGACCAATGAGTTTTATTTCTATTTTTGTCCCCAAAGTTATAAACATCAAGTCTATGGATAAGAAAACGCTACTCTTTTTTCTTTTGCTTGCATTGTTGACTCCGTTTGCCGTTTTTGCCCAAAACATTACGGTAAGCGGTACAGTCGTTTCAAGCGATGATGGCTATGGATTGCCAGGTGTCACCATTCAGGTGAAAAACACTTCCAATGGCACCGTGACAGACATGGACGGCAACTACAGCTTGAATGCCGACAGCAAAGGTGTGTTGGTGTTCAGCTTTGTCGGTTACAAGACCAAAGAGGTCGCCATCAAAGGTAAGAACAAAATCAATGTCACCCTTGAGGTGGATTCCCAAACCCTTGACGATGTGGTGGTCACTGCCCTCGGCATCAAGCGTCAGAAGCGCGAATTGGGTTATGCCACCGAAGAAATCGGGGGTGAACTCATCGCCAAGTCAGGCTCAGGAAGCGTCATCAGCGCCTTGAGCGGTCGTTCGGCAGGTGTGCAGATTATCAACCCCAACGGTGTCGACGGTGGCGCATCACGTATCACCATCCGTGGTAACAACAGCATCTTCGGCGACAACCAACCGCTCATCGTAGTTGACGGTGTGCCCATGTCGAACGAAGGCGGTGTCACCTCGTGGAGCGGTGGTCGCGACTGGGGTACGGCTCTGAACAACATCAACCAGGAAGACATCGAGAGCCTCGACATCCTGAAAGGTCCCACGGCAGCGGCTCTTTACGGCTCACGTGGCGGTAACGGCGTGGTGCTCATCACCACCAAGAAAGGCTCGAAACAACGTGGTCTTGGTATCAGCTATACTGCTGGTTTTAAGGTCACTACGCCTTATCTCTTCCGTGAAGTACAGAACAAATACGGTGCTGGCGGTCCTATTACCTTCCATACGCCAACGTTGACTCCCATCGAAGGCATGTATGATGATAACGGCAACCAAGTCTATGAATATCCTGGCATTTATAGTGTCGACAATGGTCCGGCGGGTGAACCCACCAACACCACTTTCGGCTATTATGGTGGTGCCCAAAGTTGGGGTCCTCCGATGAATGGCGAGAGCGTCCTTTGGTGGGACGGTGTGGTGCGCAAGTATGACCCCCAGCCCGATAACTTGAAGATGCTCTTCAAGAACGGTCATACGATGAACCACAACATCGCCTTCCAGAATGCTGGCGACTTCGGTAGCGTCCGCGTCTCCTTTACCGACTCGCGTACCGATGCCATCATCGACAACTGTAACCTTCGTCAAACCACCGTCAACGTAGGTACCTTAATTAATGTGTCAGAAAAGATCAAAGTGGACGTGTCGTTTAACTACTTGGACTATTACCGCTTGAATTCGCCTGAAATCGGTGAATCAAACAGCAACTTCAACAAAGGTCTGCTGTACAGCTGGCCTCGTAGTTGGAAAGGCCTTGAGACCACTACCTACGAGAATGAAGATGGCACGATGAATCAATTTGACGGGTATCCTTACATGTATATCTATAGCAGCACGTTCTGGACGTTCTACAACAACAACACGACCCTCAACCGCGACAAGATGTACGGTTCCGTCCGCCTGTTGTACGACATCACACCTTGGCTGGCTGCCTCCGCCAAAGTCGCTCTCGACTGGAACAACGACACCTATACCACCAAGCACAAGCCCACCACCCTCGACGGCATGGCAGGCGGTTACTACTCGAAGAGCAAGTCGAGTGCAGTGACCCGCGACATGGACTTCTTGATTACGGCACACAAGGACAAGATCTTCGGTTCGGATTTTAATGTGCGTCTCTCGGCTGGTGGTGAGCAATATTATGGCTTCCGCGACGGAATAAATGGTACCTCAGGCAAGTGGGCCTATGCCAACCTTTACACCATCTACAACTACTCCAACGCCACCGAACGCACCTTCGGCGAGTCGATGTGGGAGAAACAAGTCAATTCGCTCTATGGTTTCTTCAATATGAGCTACAAAGACTGGTTGTTCTTGGACATCACAGGGCGTAACGACTGGTCGTCGACCTTGCCTTCTAACAACAACTCCTATTTCTATCCTTCTGCCACTTTGAGTTTTATCCCGACCTCGACCTTCAAGGATTGGAACTGGGGTCTGGTGAATTACTTGAAACTGAGAGCCTCGTGGGCACAGACCGCCAGCGATACTGAGCCTTACCAGCTGACCTATACCTACAACACCGGTTCTTTTGGTCATCAGCTGTTGGCCACTCTGCCTTCTGTTGTGCCGCCTTTGGAGCTGAAGCCCCAGCGTCAACGTTCTTATGAGTTAGGCTTCGACTTGGGCTTGGGTGCACGCTTCAACATGGACTTCACCTATTACGACATCTATTCTTGGGACCAAATCCTTTCCTCACCCCTTGCTCCCTCATCGGGTGCCAACAACGTGACCATCAACACGGGTGTGGTGACCAACAAAGGTATCGAGGCCATCCTGACTTATGACATCGCCCAAGGCAAAGATTATGGTGTGCAGGTGGGTTTGAACTTGGCCCGCAACAAGAACCGCATCGTCGACTTGGCGGGCTCCAACATGTACCTGCTGTCTGAGATTTGGGGCTCTAACGGCCCGGCAATTGCCGTGGAGGAAGGCGAGGAATATGGCACCATCTACGGTTGGGACTATGTGTATGAATACACCATGCCCGATGGCACCACCGTGGGACCCTTCTATGATGCAAACGGCAAACCGCTGCCCTTGTTGAATGAGACGGGTACTACTTATCTGAAGACTGATAACCGTGTTCCGGTAGGCAACTGCGCACCTTTGGTGACGGGTGGTATCAATCTGAGAGCTTCCTATAAGAATTGGTCGCTCTATGCCTTGATTGATGCCAAGTTAGGCGGTCAGATTTATTGCGCCTCTTACGTGGTGGGTATGCAGACAGGTCAGAGTCTGGAGACACTCTATGAACGCGAAGGCAACGGTCTGCCTTATTACGAAAACGGAGAGTTTCTTGGCAACTACGGTGTCATTTTGCCTGGCTACTGCATCAACACGGAGACAGGCGAAGCCGTTGAAAACGACCACGTCGTACATTACCTCTACAAATACATGCCTAACTATGGTGGCTGGGGCAACATTCTCAGTACCCCGGGCATTGTGAACAACACTTGGATCAAGATGCGCGAGCTCTCGCTCACTTACGACTTCCCGCGCAAGTGGTTAGACAAGCAGAATTTCTTCAAGCAGGCCTCTATCTCCCTTGTGGGCCGCGACCTGTTCTACTTCTACAAGACCTTGCCCGACAACATCAATCCTGAAGGCACACAAGGCTCAGGCAACGCCCAAGGTCTCGAATATGGTTCCTACCCAGGGACGCGTTCGTTTATGGTTTCTCTTAAAGTCAATCTCTAAAACCGAAACATCATGAAAAGATATATTCTCATCCTTTGTGCGGCAAGCTTAGCTTTTGCCTCCTGCACCAAGAACTTCGAAGAGATGAACAAAGATCCGTTCTCGCCACCTGGAACGACTATTGAGGCTTTGTTCAACGGTGTGGTTAGCTCCCTGCAGCAGAGCATGAACGAGCAGTTCTATCTGCAAAACGAGATTTGGTATCCCGAAACAGAACTCGGCGCCTTGACTTCCGAGTCGTGGGGTAACTATCAAATCGGAACCTCCAACGTTTGGACGGACTACTACCTCATGTTGTCCAATATCCGTGAATTGGAAAACCGTTTCCATGACTATGGTGTAGAGCAAGGTGACACAGCTGTTTGCGACAAAGTGCGTGCCCAGCTCAACATCCTTAAGGCCTATCAGACCTTTAAAGTCACGGATATCTTTGGCGACATGCCTTACACTCAAGCAGGCCGAATCTGGTCAAACGCCTCTTCATCGGCAACAATGAAACCAGAATGGGATACTCAAGAGAGCATCTACAAGTCACTTTTGGAAGAGCTGGTATGGTCGCGTGATGTGCTTCATGCCGACTCCATCACCACAGCCAGTGGCAATGATTATTACAAGTTGCCCTATGACGTGTTGCTCAACAACGACTACACGCTCTGGTCAGAGTTTGCCAATTCCCTCATCCTGCGCCACGCTTTGCGCATGTATGACAAGGATCCTGAATACGCTACTCCATTATTGGTAGAGGCTTACAACTTCATTTACACAAAGTTGAGTTCTTCAGGTGGCGTGTCTAATGGAGGAGCTATTTGCCTATGGCCCAACTTATTGGGTACGAGTTGGGATACCAATTGGTCATTCCGTGAACACAAACACCTTCGCATGGGCGAAACCATCTGGAGCTGTCTCTCCTCGACTAACGACATGGACGGCAGCGGCATCTTCGACTACCGTACCTTCCTCTTCTTCGACACGAGCCACAAGAATGACAGTTTCCCTGATGGTGCCTGGCGACCCTATCCGCAGATTCGTACTCTTGAGACACCCACCGAAGGCGGTTCACCTTATGCCCAAAGCCGTGATGGCAGTTATACCTTCAAAGGCCCTTCGTGCCTCTTCTCTCCCTTCAATTACTACCTCACCCGTGACGAGAAATATGTGCCACAAATTTTTGTTACCTATGCCGATGTGCTCTTCATGAAAGCAGAAATCGAGGTAAGGAATATCGGAGGTATCACGCCTCCGTTGAATGCCGACGAATCCATTCGCTCGGGCGTCTACCAATCATTCCTGTTCTGGTCCCACATACCACAGCAAACCAGCCGTTGGACCTATTTCTATCCGCAATATACCAGCTATATCGGAAACCTCGACATATGGGCTTGGAGCAACAATATGGCAGCCAACGTGATGAACTATGCCGTGTGGATGAATCCTGAATACGATGGCAGCCAGGAGTTCTATTTGAAGATGATCTACCAGCAGCGTTGGCTCAACCTCTTCCGTCAGCCTTGGGAAGCTTGGGCTTTGGCCCGCCGCACCATGGCGACGCCGACCACCACCGACCATGCCAAGTTGACCTCGTTCCGTATGGAATATCCCCAGACAGAAATCGAGTACAATTTTGAAAACTACTCCAAACAACTCGCTCGAATGTCGCATGGTGACACGCGGCAAACCCGAGTATGGTGGAATGAGTAGTTTAGAGTTTAAAGTTTAGAGTTTAGAAGTAAAATAGTAATAATAAAAGTTTTAAGTCATGAAAAAACTATCCCTAATCCTTATGCTTTTGGCGTTCTCCTTTGGGATGAATGCCCAAGTCGAAAAGATTTTCGACTTCAACAATTATGAAGAAGGATCCATCCTCAACGGTCAGGATGGATGGTATGTTCGTGTGCATAGCGCGGGCAATGGTAGCATGGGACCCATGTATACCGATTACCTTGGTCAATTCTGGGGCACTACACCTGTAACCCCCACAGCCGACGAAACCATCGGCGTTTTTTCCCACGCTTCGGGTACGGGATTTGGCGACATTGCCACCCGCGACATCACCGAATATGGCTTCGACTTCTCTTCGGGGGGTATTATCGAAATTGAATGCGACCAATTGCGTGAATGGTGGGGCACCTTGTTTGGCATCGGCTACGACGGCAATGGCGATGGCTCAGTGCTTCCTCCTGTCAAGGCGGCTCCTGGTCACGCCCTCTATGAGCCTATCACCCCCGACCCAAACAGCACCTCTCCTGACGGCGGTGTTTACATGCTCCTCACCGGAAGCGACACCGATCCGCTCTTTATTAAGGGCATTGTTCTGCCTGACAACACGGTAGCCTGCAACTTCCCTGTTCCCGTTCCGGAAAAAGATTGGGTTCGTTGGAAGGTTTCTATCGACCTTGATGCCAACGACGGTGCTGGTGCTGTCACCCTTTATGGAATGTATAGCAATGTACCCAATGGCGAGTGGGAAGCAGTGCCAGAATGTCAAGGCATTAATATTGGCCTGACCCCTGGCAGTGGCGATAAATTCGACCCTGCAACATGGCATCACATCTTCATGCTCAACAGTGGTTGGTGCGGTTTCGACAATCTTATCATTCGCCATTTCCCTGGCGGATTAGCCGCCCAGTTCCTTGATTTTGCCGAAATCCCAGATCAGTTGGTCTACAACGACCCCATCACTTTACAGGCAACCGCCACCTCTGGTCTTCCTGTAACCTTTGAAGTTATTCAAGGTCCTGCCACCTTGGAAGGCAACATCCTGACACTTACGGGTGAAGAAGGCACCGTGAAAGTGCGTGCTTCCCAGCCCGGCGATGGCACACAATGGCAACCTGCTCCTGCGGTGACACGTTCTTTCTATGTGGTCGACCCTGAGAATTACACTCCCGAAATCACTATCCGTCGTCCATACGAAGGCACAAAAGTGTATATGCCTGACTTCGAGAATCCCGTCATGGTGGTGCTGAGTGCCTACATCGACCATGGTAACGTTCTTAAGTTTGAAGAGGTGAAATGCAACGTCGACGGACAAGAATTGTTCTTGAAGACCGATTATCCCGACGATCCCGACAATGGCTATTGGTACACCACTTGGACGCCCTCGGGCGAAGGTTCCTACAACATGACCGTGTCCATCACCCAAACGGGCGGCAAAGTCACTTCGGCCTCCAACACCTTTGATGTGACCACCAACTATGATGATATCGTGGTTTCCGCCCTCAATGGCGAATTGGTGGTGAATACAACGGAGTTTCATGCCTTTGGAGAATATCCCTTCCCGACACATGTCAACGCCTTCAATGCCATCAATTTGCATTATCTGCACAACTGCGTAAACGGTAACTGCAACACCTACGACCACCAGAGCTATCTCCGCGTGAAGAACTACCGTGGTGAATGGGTGGAACTCTGCCGTTACATCACTCCATTTGGCGTGGAATGCGTCGACGACCTTGATGTGACCGATTTCACCAGCGTGCTGCAAGGCCTCATTGAATTTGAATACTATAGCGAACAATACCAAACGGGCGATGGCTACAACCCGACTGCCATCTTTGAATACACCAAAGGTACGCCTGAATATCCTTATGTGGACATGCAGGAACTTTGGTACGGTAACTATTCATTCGGTGACTACGAAAATCTCTGCCCCGTCCCGATGCGCACAGTTGAATTCAATCCTTGTGTCGAAAAGGCCAAATTGCAACTCACGACCTCTGGACACAACTGGAGTGATACAGGTAATGGCGCCTATAACACGGGCAATGCTGCCGAATTCTACGAAGCTACACACAACATCAATATCAATGGTGCCACTACTTACACGCAGCACCTTTGGGAAACCTGCTCACCTAACCCTGCTGGTTGCCAACCGCAAAACGGCACCTGGACCTACGCCCGTGCTGGATGGTGCCCAGGCAGCATGACGATGGTGTGGGACTACAGCCTTGATGCTTATCTCGCCGATGGCCAAGCCGATTTGCTTTATGAGTTCGACCCAACCTATGTCGACCAATGCCACCCCAACTATCCCGACTGTGTGAGCGGCCAAAACAGCTGCCCCGATTGTAACAATTCCAGTAACCCGATTTTGAAGGTCTCTGGTAAGTTGGTGACCTACAGCCACAACACCGACATCCTGACTGAAGTTCCCGAGCTGTTTGATGTCGATGCCGATGCCTTCCAATTGGACATCACTCCCAATCCAGTGAGAGGCCAAATGAACATCTCCACGGATTATGAAAAGGGTAAAGTCACTGTCCGCATCATCAACGCTCAAGGTGTACAGGTGCGCCAATTCAGCATGAAAGGCTCTGCCACTATCGATGTGAGCGACCTACCAGCTGGCATGTATTTTGTCCATGTCATCGGTGGTAAGGTGGTGTCGAAGAAAGTGATGATTCAGCACTAAGAACACCAAAATCTTAAACTACAAGACCTCCTGTTGGCAACGACGGGAGGTTTTTTCTATTTATACCAAAAAAAACCGTAATTTTGCGGCTCCATTTGAGAACAAACAAAAAAAATACAGATATGAAAGTAGCAACATTATTAGGCGAACGTTTCAAGAAGGCACCAGCCGACTGCGTGTTCGACAGTCAGGCACTGATGGTGCGCGGCGGCTATATCAAATCGGTGGGAACTGGATTGTTTTCCTTCTTCATGCCGGCCAAACGCATCGCTAAGAAGATCGAGAATATCATCCGTGAGGAGATGGACCGCATCGACGGACAGGAAGTGATGTTCCCCGTTGTTATGCCAGGTTCATTGTGGCAGGAGTCGGGGCGTTACAACAGCATCGGATCGGAACTGCTTCGTTTCAAAGACCGTAACGGCATCGACATGGTATTAGGCATGACCCACGAAGAAGCTGCCGTGCAGCTGGCCCGCGACGCCGCAAAGAGTTACACGCAGTATCCCTTCATGATTTACCAAATCCAGACCAAGTTCCGCGACGAACCCCGTTCGCGTGGTGGCCTCATCCGCACCCGTGAGTTCACGATGAAGGATGCCTACAGCTTCCACACCTCGCAAGAGGACTTGGAGCAATACTACGCTAAGGCTTACCATGCCTACGACCGTATTTTCGCCCGTGCTGGTGTGCCGCAGGTCGTGGCCGTCAAGTCCGACTCAGGCATGATGGGTGGCCGTATCTCGCATGAGTTTATGCTGCTCACCGACATTGGCGAGGACACCATCGTCATCTGCCCCGAATGCGGTTACCGTTCCAACAGCGAAGCCGCCGACTGCATCGTCCACAACGAGGAATATCCTATCGAGCCTTTGGAGGAGGTTTACACCCCTGAACAGAAGACTATTGAGGATGTGTGCAACTACCTGCACAAGTCGCCGCTGCAATCCTGCAAGGCTGTGCTCTATCAGCGTAACATGGATGACTCGCTAGTCATCGTCTTCCTGCGCGGCGACCTCGAGGTGAACGAGACCAAACTCCGCAATTTGCTTTGCGCCGAGGTGCATGCTGCTACCGTCACTCCCGAGATGGGTATCTGCCCTGGCTTCATCGGTCCCAAGGGCTTGCCGGAAGGCATCACCGTGGTCTACGATGAGTCGTTGAAGACCTTGAACAGCTTCGTGGCAGGTGCCAACAAGGAGAACTACCACTACAAGGGCATGAACATGGCCCGCGACCTCGGTGAGGTGAAGTACGACAGCGTGGCCAAGGCCACCGCTGGCGGCATCTGCCCCGTGTGCGGCAAGCACAGCATCACCATCAGCCGCGGCATCGAGGTGGGTAACATCTTCCAACTCGGCACGAAATACACCGAGTCGATGAACATGCAGTACCTCGACAGCGACAACACACTGAAATACCCCATCATGGGTTGCTACGGCATCGGCGTGGGCCGTCTGATCGCTTCGGTCTGCGAGGTGAGCCATGACGATTATGGTCCGATTTGGCCCATCACCATCGCCCCTTGGCAGGTGCAGATTTGTGCTCTGCGCATCGCCGATGAGAATGTGCGCCGCGTGGCCGACAAGCTCTACGAAGACCTGAAGAAGGCGGGCGTGGAGGTCATCTACGACGATCGTAACATCAGCGCAGGCGTGATGTTCTCCGATGCCGACCTGCTCGGCGTGCCGCTGCGCATCGTGGTCAGCCCGAAGACGCTGGAGCGTAATGCCATCGAGTTCGCCAGCCGCGACAAGAGCTTCAAGACCGACCTTAACCCCGACAATGTCGTTGGCGAGGTGAAGGCCAAGATTGCCGAAATGATTGCGGCCTTGACGCCTGTGGATTGATTCTGAAGTAGTTAGAGAACAAAACAATCCGACAGGATTCTGTCGGATTGTTTTCCAAAGAGTGATGATAACCCAAAACTCTCCATTTTTGTCTTGTTAAAAAAGTTCTCTATATTACAAAACAAAGGCAGAAACCAAAATCCGAAATGCCAATGAAAAAAGAAAAACGATACCCAATAACAAATTATTGCTTCAAAAAGAAGATAAAACGTTTCTTTTTCCTATTTCTTTTGTCGTTTCTTTTCGCCTGCACCAAAAATGACAAGGACACCATTATATTAATAGGAACGGAATCCTACATCGACATAATTACGGAGGCTATTCCAGACACCTTGCGTGAGGCATTCTGCCAACATTTCGGCGAGATACCGCAAGGCTATGTGCCGCCGAAGGTGGAAGGCAAATTCGTCGTAGCACCCAAATTGCGTTGCTTTTCGAACGCCGTCAACTGGCCTTTGGGCGTGACGGAGCCGAACATGAGCCTGAGTCTCTCCAACCAGCACAACAGTGTGGTAGAGCTTAACCTCGCCGAAGCCACTGAAACCTTTACCGACACGGTTAACGTCGTGGGTCACGACAACTTGTTTACGGTGTATTATCAGGAAATCAAGACTATGACTGTGAACAGCCATGACATGGTGATGAAGCGCGGAATCCTTATCAAAGGGGAGATGTGCAGCGAGGGCATCCGTAATCTAAATTTTGCCAATATTATTATGGATGTGCAAGGTGATACAGAAAACGCTTTGGCTCATCCTGGACAGTTCTTTATCTACAAAGACGGCGACGGCTTGGCCAAAAAGGAGGATAGCAAATGAAACGCAACATATTTATCCTCGGTATTATGCTATTTTTCCAACTTGTGGCAACGGCACAAAACCGCAAGCCTTCCGCTCCGCAAGAGATTTCTTTTGGCATCAAGGGTGGCATCAATCTGGCGGGCATGAGCTTCACCGCCCCACGTTTGTCTGAACTGCCGCAAAGCATGGCACTGAAACCCGTTGGCGGGGTCTTTGTCGACCTTCCTTTGTTGAATTGGCTCGCCATCGTCCCTGAGTTGATGTATGTCGAATGGGGCATGGCGACGCATTACACGCATTATTCGGGTGGTGAGGTGGATTACACTATTCATTCAAGATATGTCGATTTTCGCCTGCCGGTGCTCATTGGCTTGAACATTACCTCATGGTTCCAGCCCTATTTGGTGGCGGGTGGCGATGTAGGCTATCTTTTGGGTGGTAGCATACATCTTGAACAACAAGGGATGCCGAATCCTGACCTTACTACAGTCCTTGGCAAGGCAAATATGTTCCCTTTGTATTTCGGTACCTTGGGCGGTCTTGGTCTGCGCTTTTTTAAACCAGTAAACGGCCACCGTGCGCAACTGAGGATGGAGGCAACCTACAACCAAGCTTTTGTTGACACCTTCTCCAAAATGGAGCACAATGACACAGCAACTCCCTTGAATGTAAATGCTTACAACATTACAGGAAAGCGTTTTCCAAGAGGGGTTGAAATCATAATAGGCTTGGTTATCCCATTGATTCCTGACAAGGATGCTTGTTATAGTTTTTCTAAAAACAAATACAAATGAGGTAGTTAATTACCTTACCACATTCAATTTCACTTTTGCCAAGCCTTTTCGGGTCATCACCTCAAGCATATATGGTGCTGAAGCATAGTTTCTTAAACTTATCTCCACTCTATCATCACCGTTTCCGTTGATTTCCTGCAACAATTGCCCCTTCATGGAATACATCCTGATTCTCAGGATGCCCTCAGATTCCACAATGGCCTTGTGTCTTGCTGGATTCGGGTAGACATTCACTAAGACCATTTCCTGTTCTACGACATCGAAAAAGCCTGCATTGATGACTTTCTGAATTTCGGAATAGCCACATTCGTTCCATGCGCGTAGGGTCAAAATACCTGTGCCAGGATAAATCACCGTCAGTGTGCAGCTCGTGCCTATGGTATCCATAAGCCAATCGACACCGCTCAGCGACCATTCGTAATGCGTGGCGTTTGGCACTATATTGGTTTCATAATGATAAATGCCCGTCAACAAGTCCGTAGCCACATACACGATATCCTGACCTTCCATGATTGGAGTTTCAGGGAAACGTTCCACCGTAAGTTGCAGATGAACAATGCTGTCGCAGCCATCAGACGTAACGAATGCTTCTTCATAATAGCCTGATGTCTCTATTTCCTGCCCATTGAACCAGAAGCTGCCGCAATGAATAGTATCAAGATAGGTTTCGTATGTTTCAACAAATTCTAGATGTAAGGTCACTATGGAGTCGCATCCCTGTACGCTCTGGAAGGTCTGCTCGTAGTCGCCCGATTGCGTGTATTCCACGCCGTTCCATGTGTAGCTGTCACAGGACTGGTATGCCCATTCGCTGGTCAAAACGTCGTTAATGGTCAGGTGCAGGGTCACAATCGAATCGCATCCCTGTACGCTTTGGAAGGTCTGCTCGTAGTCGCCCGATTGCGTGTATTCCACGCCGTTCCATGTGTAGCTGTTGCAGGACTGGTATGCCCATTCGCTGGTCAAAACGTCGTTGATGATCAAATGCAGTGTCACGATGGAGTCGCATCCTTGGACACTCAGGAAAGTCTGCTCGTAGTCTCCCGTCTCCGTGTATTCGATGCCGTTCCAGATGAAGCTGTTGCAGGACTGGTATGCCCACTCGCTCGTCAAGACATCGTTGATGGTCAGGTGAAGGGTCACGATGGAGTCGCATCCCTGGACACTTTGGAAGGTCTGCTCGTAGTCTCCCGTTTCCGTGTACTCAATGCCGTTCCAGATGAAGCTGCTGCATGACTGGTATGTCCACTCGCTCGTCAAGACATCATTGATGGTCAGGTGCAGGGTGACAATCGAGTCGCAGCCTTGGACACTCTGGAAGGTCTGTGTATAGTTACCAGTTTCCGTGTACTCCGTACCGTTCCACTCAAAGACGGAACATGCTGTCGCCGAAGTGTCAATCATCATGTCAAAACCCAAGCTTAGGTTTAGGATGAAAAGGCTGTCGCAACCGCTAGGTGAAGGCACCGTATCATAATAAACGCCGCTTTCGTAATAGGTGGTGCCTCTCCAGAAAAAGCTGTTACAGGCACTTTCACTGTATTCCATGCTGAACGATTCGCCAATGGAAAGATTCAAGACCAAAAGGCTGTCACAACCTGCCGCCGACTGCAGCAGATGTTCGTAAATGCCCGGTTCGCTGTAATTGTTTCCATACCATTCATATTCGTCACAAGTAGTGACATACAATAAAGTCGTGTCAATCGGATTGACGGTCAAATGCAAGGTCACGATGGAGTCACAGCCGTGGATACTCTCGAAAGTCTGTGTGTAGTCACCCGTGACGGTGTAGGTCGAGTCGTTCCAGATGTAAGCCCCGCACGTTTCAAGCGTCTGTTCCTCGTTAAAGAGGTCGTTGACGGTCAAGTGCAGGGTCACGATGGAGTCGCAGCCGTGGACGCTCTGGAAAGTCTGTGTGTAGTCGCCAGTGACGGTGTAGGTCGAGTCGTTCCAAGTGTAAGCCCCGCACGTTTCAAGCGA
>JAEEGG010007154.1_pt1 | contig 25911 bp, 19 predicted proteins | sample 9134161 | NCBI WGS metagenome assembly JAEEGG01 (sample SAMN16246543, study PRJNA631951) | gut metagenome | biome: gut microbiome; feature: rumen; material: CR-attached | host: Bos | place: Iran: Karaj | collected 2018-10 | reverse complement strand
GTGTTCAATTCAGGCATTCCTCTTTTTTCGCCTTTATTAAATTTGCTCATAGTTGTTTTCCTGATTATAATTAATACTTGGCGTTAGCCTCAGAGATGTTCATAGGATAAAGGTCCTTCAAAGCCTTAGCCTCGTCTTGCGAGAGGACCTCTTCGTCGTAGTCTTTTCCGAAATACTTCTGTGCGGCTTCCTGACGCAGTGTGTTGTAGGCGGCAACGAGCTCGTTCTGAAGCTGGATATACTTCTCGTAGCTTGTACCGTAGTCAGACTGCAGGGAAATCACATGGGCCTTAGCAACGCGAACGGTTGGGTCCTTGGCCACAATGAGTTTCACGAGTTCAGGATTCTTTTCTGGATCGGCTTCCTTCATTTCAGGACCACGGTCGCCACCGAACTGACCCGTTGCGGTGATGAACTCGATGGCTTTCTTGCGTATCTGCTCGTTCTGCTGTTCAACAGAACCTTCTACGTAGTCATCGCCCATGAGGATAGCGTTATCCTTGTTGACCATGACGTTGAGAATGTTACGCTTTTTGATTTCCTGATCCTGCTGCTGCTCTTCGGGAACCCAGCGGGGGAGGAGTCGTGCCAGACCTTCGTCTGTATCCATAGAAGTGACCACGAGGAAGAAGATAAGCAGGGTAAATGCCAAGTCGGCACTTGAAGACGAGTTGATGCTCGGTGCTTTTCTTTTCTTTTTCGCCATAGGTCAAATCTTATTTGGAGATGAATCGTTTTACTGCAAAGAGAACAACGAGAACAACGGTTGCTGCAAGGAGGAAGTAGATGGAATAGAGCCACATGTCGATCATCTTCATGGTGGTCTGGCTGTAGGTCTCTACCTCACCGTTCACGATGCGTGAGAACTCCTTCTCAGGGCTGATGACGTAGCACACGATCAAGAGAACGAAGAACGCAGCTACGGTTACGATGGACTTGATGGCTTCCTTCGGATCGGTCTGGAACATGGTGATCACGGTCTTGATGGCAAAGAGTACCAAGAGGATGACACCGATGGCAACCGTGACGTAGATCCAGTAGAGCATCAAGTCAAGGTTCTTGGGCGCGGTGGTCTCGGCACCTGTTGAGGTCACAGCTGTAGTGTCGCCTCCAGCAAAGTAGAGAATCAGCACAATCAGCGATACGACCAGACCGATCACCAGCGCGATTTTAGATATATTTTTCATTTTTCAGATTGCTGTTATAGATTACTTCTTCATCTTGATGATAGCGTCGAGGAGGGAGATAGATGCATCCTCCATGTCGCCTACGATACCTTCAACCTTGGAGAGGAGGTAGTTGTAGAATACCTGAAGTACGAGGGCTACGATAATACCGCCTACGGTGGTGATAAGAGCGACCTTCATACCAGATGCAACGACTGTAGGAGAAATATCACCAGCCTTAACGATGTCGTCGAATGCCTGGATCATACCGATGGCGGTGCCAAGGAATCCGAGGGATGGTGCCATTGCGATGAAGAGGGTAATCCAAGAAAGGTTGGTCTCGAGCTTGCCGCTCTGGAGTGCGCCATAGGAAGTGATGGCAGCGTCAACCTGCTCAAGTGACTGACCGTCCTTCAGACGGATGAGAGCCTGGGTGAAGATAGAAGCAATAGGACCACGGGTGTTCTTGCTGATCTCAAGAGCCTGGTCAACGTTGTGAGCCTCGAGAGCACTCTCAACCTCAGAAACGAGCTTCTTGGTGTTAACCTCGGCAAGGTTGAGGTAGATGATACGCTCGATAACGAATGCCATACCGAGAACGAGAGCGAGGGCTACGAATGCCATGAAGGCAGGACCACCGTCGATGAACTCGGTCTTAAGTACATGGTGGAAGTTTGAAGACCCTTCAGCAGCCTCAGCAGCCTCCTGTGCGAATGCTGGAACCATAGCAGCTACGGCTGCCAGCGTCAAAAAGAACTTTTTCATTGAGTTGTGTTTTAAAAATTGTTATTAAATGGTTTGTAAGTTGTGTATTGTTGTTTAATTCACAGTTTTCCGAGTGCAAATATAAGTATTTTAATTTTCGCGTGCAAATTTTTTTCGAAAATAATGCTGTCGAAAGCGAATTTTTGTGCATTTTTTGCGATTTCGCCCCCTTTTGACCTGTATTTCGTCGGTTTTTTTGTGCATTTCGTCGATGATTTTGACGATTTGCCCTTGTTTTCGCTCTTCAGCGGCTCTTTTGCCGAAGGTCAGATGCCGAGCAGTTTTTCGGCATTTCGGGTGGTCGTTTCTGCGACTTCTTCGAGGGAGATTCCCAGCAGTTCGGCCAGAAAACGGGCGGTATCAGCTGTATAGGCCGGTTCGTTGCGATGACCGCGATGAGGGATGGGGGCCAGGTAGGGCGAGTCGGTTTCGAGTACGATGCGATTGAGTCCCACGGCCTTTGCTACTTCGGGAACCTTGCTGTTCTTGTAGGTCAATGTGCCTCCGATTCCTATCATGAAATCTCCCAGCTGCATGGCTTCGAATGCTTCTTGTACGTTTCCACTGTAACAATGCAGGATGCCTCGTAGACGGGCAGGTGCTGCATTGGCGGTGTTTTTTTTATTTATAATGTATTGCCTCAGAAACTCGAGGAATTGGGGCATCGCATCGCGTATGTGGAGCAGAACGGGGAGGTCGTAGGTTAGGGCCCAGTCGAACTGCTGCTGTAGGATTCTTTTCTGGTCGTCGAAGCGTGTCTTGTCCCAGTAGAGATCGAAACCGATCTCTCCGATGGGGAGTCTGCGTACCAGACGGCCATCGTCGGCGAGACAGTAGCCGTCGAGCAGCTGCCTGGTGGCGGCAAGCTGGGCATCGATGTCCTCGGCCATGTCTTCGGGATGAATTCCGATGCTTGGGAAAAGTACGCCGGGATGTCGGTTGCAAAGGGCGATAATCTGCGGGAACTCGGTTTCGTTGCAGCAAGCGAGGACCATCTTGCTGATGCCTGCCTCCTGGGCATGGATGATGCAGGCCTCCACATCTGTAGTGAAGGCCTTGGATATCAGGTGGCAATGGGTATCGATGATTTTCAAGGGAGGGGAAAGGGGTTAAGGGCAGCCAAATACGGTTGCCTCGGGGACGGGGGGCGTTTGGGGTTAAGAAGGTTTTGAGGGGGTGAGGGTAGAAACAGCAGAACTTAATACCTTTAGAATTCGATGAAGTTCTGCAGCTTTTCGGCTTCGAGCTGTTTCTTTTCGCTCTTTCTAAGATAGAATACCATTCCGAACCGGGAGCACTTGTCGATGCTCTGCTGCATGGGCAGCTCGGAATAGAAGTTCTTTACCTGGTCCCAGAGGTCATGGATCAGATCGTCCACGACGGGACGCATCTGCACCAGCTCCTGGCGATACTTTTCGGCATTGGTCTTCAGGCCGCTGACGGTGTGATAGTGGTCGGCAAAGATGCTCCAATAGACCTTCACCTTGGCAATATTCGGATTGTAGATGGGAACACCGCCCCGGCTGATTCGCTTCTCTTCGCCGGCAATGATCAACCGGCCCCACTTCTCGATTTCGGCTTCATTCTTGAGCGAAGGCAGGGTGAAGTCGTCGGGGGCAAGTCCGTAGTCTTCCTTGATTTCCTTCTTCAACTCGCCGCGCTGGATGGCCATGTTGAGCACGCGAATGAAATGCGACACGTACATGCGGGCCACATTTGCCTCGTTCTTGTATGCCTTGCCAGTCTTGACAAATTGGGTGTAGTACTGACGGTACTGGGTATGGAAGTGCCGGAACTTGCTCAGCAGCCGCTGGGCATCAAGAGTGGTCTGGTAGCTCAACACCAGTTGTCCGTTTTCCTTATATCCTTCCATGCTTACGGCCTTCTGCAAGGCTTTGATACGACTTGGGTCGGACTTTGGTAAATTGCTGAAAGGCATCCGTTGGTGTTTTTAGGGGTTGATGAATGAAGCTTTGGGCTGAACGCAGTCGATGCGAGTGCATCACTTGTTGCGCTTTTTCAGTTTTTCGGCGATTTCCTTCAGGTGTCGCAACTTGAGCTGAGGCATGCTCATCTTGAGGAGGGCTTGCAGGGCCTCCTGATGGTAGTTGGCGATAGCCAGGCGGCAGGCCTTCTCGGCACCGGTCTTCTTGTAGTAGTTCTTGAATGTCTCGATCTTCTGCTGCTCGGACATGCCTTCGGTGTTGGGCTCAGGGGCATTGGCAAGGGCCGTGATGCGCAGGAAGGTCTTCTTGTTCTCCAAGATGTCGCCGCCGATGCGCTTGCCGAATGTTTCCGGGTCGCCCCAGCAGTCGAGCCAGTCGTCCTGAAGCTGGAAGGCAAGGCCAATGGATGTGCCGAACTGGAGGAGTGTCTCGATGTCGCGGTCGAGCCACTCATAGCGGTTCACTCCGATATCGGTGAGGTTTCCGTATTGCTTGTCCTGTCCGATATAGGCGCCGATTTGCAGGGCGCGTCCCAGCAGAACTGACGTCTTGAGGCGTATCATTTCGATGTACTCTTCGATGGTCACGTCGTCGCGCGTCTCAAATTCCATGTCGTACTGCTGCCCCTGGCAGATTTCCTGGTTCATCTGGTTGAAGATGTCCAGGACGTTCTTGAGCACGCGTGAGGGAGCTTCGGCGATGAGCCGGTAGGCAAGTCCTTCCATTGCATCGCCGCTGAGGATGGCCTGGTTGTCATTCCATTTCACGTGCACGGTAGGACGACCACGGCGGGTGGGGGCCTTGTCCATCACGTCATCGTGGAGCAGGGTGAAATTGTGGTACATCTCGATGCCCAGGGCGGGCTTGAGAGCGGTCTGAATGTCCTCGGTATAGAGATTGGCGGCCATGAGGACGAGCATCGGGCGCAGCCGCTTGCCTCCCGACTCTAATGTGTAGCGGATCGGGTCGTACAGTGTGGACGCGGAAGTGGGATAGACGAGGCTTTGGAGCCCCTCTTCGATCATCGCGTTCAGTTCTGCTTGTTTTTTCATCTTGTTGGTTGCTGGCTCTTTGGTTTACCACATAAAAAGAGAGAAGCCAACCATGAGGCTCTCGGAAACTCAGGGTTGGCTTCAAATTGAATTACTGCAGACGGAAGGTAACGGGCAGCATGTACTTTACACGTACCGGTTTACCACGCTGCTTTCCTGGCTTCCACTTGGGCATTGACTGCACTACGCGCTTAGCCTCCTTGGTAAGGTCCTCCGAGGGAGAGCGGAGCTCCTGGATATCGGTAACTGAACCATCCTTCTCGACGACGAATGAAAGAGTCACACGGCCCTGGATGCCGTTTTCTGCAGCGAATGCTGGGTAGCGAAGGTTCTTGCTGATGTACTCCATCAAGGCCTTCTGTCCTCCGGGGAACTCGGGCTCCTGCTCTACCACGGTGAAGATCTGATTGGCATCAGCTTCCTCCTCCTCGGTGGGGCCGGTTTCCACAACCTGCTGGATAACCTCGACGGTTGCGTTGTCGTCCTCGGCGCTCTGCATCTCGATTTCGGCAACTTCAACGTCGTCTTCCACGACGGTAAGTTCCTCGATCACGTCGGGCATTGGCGGCGGCGGCGGTGGTGGTGGAGTATTGTTCTGTACTGTCATTACAATCTCTTCTTCTTCCTCGATCACTGCATCACCAAAACCGAGACTCTTGGTCTGATGAGTGACGTTGGTCCACTCGAAAGCGATGAAGAGGATTGCAAGAATTCCTGCGAGACCTGTGAGCCAATAGGTGGTTTTTCTAGGCTCAAGATCAACTTTGGGGTCTTTCTTGATTTCCATATAAATGTATTAAATTGGTTAAAAACTCGTCACAAAAGTACTCTTTTTTTAGATACAAACCAAAAAAATGGCCGAAAAAATGTTTTTTTACACAAAAAAATTGTCTTTTAACTGAAAAAAGGGTACTTTTGCATACAATTTTTGCACAATTTCCGTTTAAAGTAAAAAATTTCTTTCAACATCTAACCGATAATTGGTATTTTGGCAGATACAACGAAACAGCATCCTGGGTCGATGCATTACAAATATATGAGAGCAGAACAGCGAGGCTTCCGCCTTCTGGCAATGGTGGCATGTCTCTTCGGATTCGCCGCTTCCTATTCGCAGGATATTACAGGCTACGGGTATCTTGACCTTCCGGTGTCGGCACGAGGTCTGGCACTGGGTGGAACGAGCATCAGCGTGGTCGAACCCGAGCTGTCGCTTGCTGAACAGAACCCTTCGTTGCTCTGTCCCGAGATGGCTCGGCAGGTGACTATCAGCTATACGCGCTACATGGGTGACGTGAATCTGGGATATGCTGCCTATTGCGGGCGTTTCCTTGAGGTGGGCGGCTGGTCGGTCGGTATGCGCTTTATTGACTACGGTGATTTCAGCGGGTATGACGAGCAGGGTATTTCGACGGGAAGTTTCGGCGTGAAGGACATGAGCCTTCAGGGTGCTGTGGGTTACCCCATCAACGACCGGCTCCGTGTCGGTGCCCAGGCCAAGTTCCTCTATACCACTTACGAAAGCTATTCGGCCTTTGCCATGGGTGTGGACCTCGGCTTAAACTACTACAACGAGGCGACGGGCAACTCCCTGTCTCTCACTGCCACCAACCTGGGCGGGCAGTTCAAGCCCCTGTATGAGGAGCGCAAGGAGAAGCTGCCGACCCAGCTCAACCTGGGGTGGAGCAGCGAGCTGCAGCATCTTCCCCTTTGTGTTTCGGTGACGGCCTATCATCTTCTCGACTGGGATCACGATTACGTCGATGGCAGCGGGACCAGACATTCGTTCAAGGATTCCGAGATGGTATTCAATCATTTGATCTTCGGGGTCGAATGGACGGCTTCCGATCATTTCTGGCTTGCTGCTTCGTACAACTACCGCAATCAGCGCCGATTCTCCGGGCAGGGAGGATTCCTTCGAGGTGTGGGCCTCGGAGCAGGTGTCAACTATCGCCAGCTGGCCTTCATGATGGCTTATGCTTCGGCCCATGCGGGAGATGGAACGATGACGTTCCAGTTCAATTATTCGTTTTAGGCTTTTCCAGGGGGAGCGTTATTTCGGGATTTCGTTATCGGAATACCGTTATACCGGAATCACGGGATACCGTTATTCCGGAATACTGAAAAAGAAAATACACCTTTAAATAAATATATAATGAAAAAAATTACAATCGCCATCGATGGCCATTCGAGTTGCGGAAAGAGCACGATGGCCAAGAGCCTTGCCAAGGCGCTCAACTATATCTATGTCGATACGGGCGCCATGTATCGTGCCGTTACCCTCTTTGCCCTTCGGGAAGGGCTGATGAATGCTGAGACCAAGGAAATCAATACCTTGAGCCTGGAGGCGCTGATGGATCGGGTGAACATCTCTTTTGCCCACGATGAGAATGGGCGTCTGCAGACTCTTCTCAACGGTGAAAACGTCGAGACGGAAATACGCGAGATGACTGTCTCCAACTGTGTGAGCCCCATCGCTGCCCTGCCTTTTGTGCGCGAACATCTGGTGGCCTTGCAGCAGAAGATGGGCCTCGAAGGAGGCATCGTGATGGATGGCCGCGATATTGGTACCGTTGTCTTTCCTCATGCCGACTTGAAGGTTTTCGTCACAGCCAGTGCCGAGGTGCGTGCCCAGCGTCGCCTGCTCGAACTGCAGGGCAAGGGCGACACCACGACCACCTTCGCTGAGGTGCTCAAGAATGTCGAGGAGCGCGACTATATTGATTCCCATCGTGAGGTGTCGCCGCTGCGCAAGGCTGACGATGCCCTGCTACTCGACAACAGCCATCTGACTATCCCCGAGCAGGATGAGCTGCTTTTGAAGTGGGCCATGGAACGCATCAATGCATAAGGGAATGCCATGCAGGTTACTGTCGATACCCATAGTGGCTTCTGTCCGGGTGTGGTGAGCGCCATCCGCAAGGCCGAGGAGCAGCTCAGCGAGAGCGAAACCCTTTACTGCCTGGGCGATATCGTCCATAACAGCGAGGAGGTTTCGCGCCTCGAACAACTGGGTCTGCGCACCATCGACCATGAGCAGCTTGCCCGTCTTCGCGATATGCCCGTGCTGATACGTGCCCATGGCGAGCCGCCGTCGACCTATCTGGTGGCCGAGCAGAACAATATCGAGATCATCGATGCCACCTGCCCCGTGGTACTGCAGCTTCAGAAGCGCATCAAGCGTGTCTATGAGGATTCCAGGACGTTGGGCCAGGGCATGCAGATTGTCATCTACGGCAAGAAGGGACATGCCGAGGTCAATGGCCTTGTGGGGCAGACCGAAGGAACGGCCCTTGTTGTGGAGGGTATGCAGGATCTCGACAAGATCGACTACACGAGGCCGGTGCGTCTCTTCAGCCAGACCACAATGCCTGTCGATTCGTTTCGCGAACTGGCTGCCATCATCTGTCGCCGAATGCAGAACCGGGAGGATTTCCAATACCGTGACACCATCTGCCGCCAGGTTGCCAACCGCATCCCCCATCTGCAGGAGTTCTCCCGTCAGCACGACGTGGTGCTCTTTGTCAGCGGAAAGAAGTCCAGCAACGGGAAGGCCCTCTTCGGCGTGTGCCATGAGGTGAATCCCCGCAGCTACTTCATCAGCCATCCCGAGGAATTCCAGCCCGAGATGGTCGAAGGTGCTCAAACTGTAGGGATATGTGGTGCAACATCTACTCCCAAATGGCAGATGGAGGCACTTTCGAAGACGATTCAGGAGATTTTTTCGAAAAAATGAACCTTAATCCTTTATTTCTGCTCCAAAAATTTGGGTGTTTGTTTCAAAAGCCCTATATTTGCAGCAGTCTTATATCTAATATTTTACAGTTATGGCAGAGATTAAAAGCTTAGGCATCCTAACCAGTGGTGGAGATGCTCCAGGAATGAATGCAGCCATTCGTGCCGTCACACGTGCTGCTATTTTCAGTGGCCTTAAAGTCTATGGTATCTATCGAGGCTATCAGGGCCTGATTGAGGACAACATCGTAGAATTCAAGACTCAGAGCGTAAGTAACATTATCGCTCGAGGCGGAACGATTCTCAAGACCGCCCGCTCAAAGGACTTCAAGACGCCCGAGGGCCGCAAGACAGCCTACGAGAATCTCCGCAAACACGAGATAGATGCCCTTGTCGTAATCGGAGGCGACGGCTCCATCACAGGAGCCTCCTATCTTGCCAAGGAGTATGATATCCCGATTGTTGGTCTTCCGGGCACCATCGACAACGATTTGGCCGGCACCGATGCCACCATCGGCTACGATACGGCTATGAACACCATCATGGAGTGTGTCGATAAGATTCGCGATACGGCCACCTCTCACGAACGCCTCTTCATCGTCGAGGTCATGGGACGCGATGCCGGCTTCCTCGCCCTAAATGGAGCCATCGCAACCGGATGCGAGGATGTCATCATCCCCGAAGAGAAGACACAGTACGAGCAGCTCAAGGAACTTGTTGCCAATGGCTTCCGCAAGTCCAAGTCGTCGGCCATGGTGCTGGTGACCGAAAGCAAGGACGAGAACGGTGGAGCCCTGGGCTTGGCCCGCAAGATGAAGGAGGAGTTCCCCGAGTACGATGTGCGCTATTCGGTGCTCGGACACCTGCAGCGTGGCGGCAGTCCGACAGCAGCCGACCGCATCCTGGCCAGCCGCACCGGCTATGCAGCTGTCGAGGCTCTGCTCCAGGGTCAGCGAAACGTCCTCATCGGCATCCATAACGACCACATGGTGAACATTCCTTTCGCCAAGGCCATCCATCAGGAGAAGCCCATCGATCCGGAGCTCCTCACAGTGCTCCGTGTACTGTCCATTTAGTGCCAAAAACGCACATTCATGGTCTTTATCTGCTGATTTTCAGCCGAAAATTTGGATAATCGGGACAAATTGCGTAAATTTGCCCCGATTTTTTCAGGTTATTTACGTTTTATGTCCAATTTATGATTAAACGTCTTTCTTTGTTCTTGAGTCTGTTCCTTCCTGTATGCCTGTTGGCTGAAACGGTTCCGGCATTGGTCATCGGTGGCGAAACCAAGGTGCCCCTTTCCGACATTGTCAGTGTGAAGGCGGATGCAGACAGCCTCTACGTCCTCAAGTCCGATGGCTCGACATTTTCTCAAGTCCTTGCTGCGCTCACTTTCGGTACCACAGAATCCGGCGAAGGCATCCGCGAACGTCTCGCTGAGGAGGGTCTTTCCGCCTATATCGTCTATGACCTCGACGGCCGCTTCCGGAAGCAGGGCCGTGCATCGCAGGCCCAGGAAGTCCTGGCGGGCCTTCAGCCCGGCATCTATATCGTCCAGATGGGCGACCAGCGCTTCAAGGTGCAGACCGATGGAACTACTGGAAATGTTCCGTTTCGTAATCCCGAAGTGAGCAAACGGTGGACGGTCGTACCTTCCCTTGCAACAGCCGCTGACGATGATGCAGACAATGCCGCAGGTAATGACGACGCAGACAACGACCAAGATGACGAGTACGTGCCCGAGCCTGCCATGCATATTGAGCTCCCCGGCATCGATGCTATGATCACCCTCGCCCGGCTCGATAGCCTTGTGTTCAGTGCCGATCTTACGTCGCTGATTGTGATTCGGGACACGGTCTCCACCTCTCTTGCCTTGTCGGACATTGCACAGATCTCCTTCCCCATGAGCCAGGAGTGCGTCACGCTGGCTTACAGCGGCAGCAGCGTCGAGGGTGTCAACCCCTTCTATTTCGACGGCGTGTCCATCAGTCTCGATGGGGCCGGAGTGACGGTCAATTCCACCTATGTGGCCGACGAAGTGGAATTCGAGCTTTCGGGCGCCTCTTCCAACGGATACTTCAAGTACTATGGCGACAAGAAGTTCAAGACCACGCTCATGGGCCTTACCCTGAGCAACCCCAACGGCCCGGTCATCAACAGCCAGAGCGGCAAGAAGGGTACCATCAAGTCGCAGAACGGATATGTAAACACGCTCAGCGACAGCAGCGAATATGCTGAAAGCGTCGAGGACCAGAAGGGCTGCATCTTCAGCGAGGGACAGCTCATCTTCAGTGGCAAGGGCACGCTCAACATCCTCTCGAACTACAAGCATGCCATCGCCTCCGACGACTATGTCAGCTTCGAGAACGGCACGGTCAACGTGCTCAGTTCGGTGGGTGATGCTGTCCATGCCAAGGACTCCATCCTCGTCCAGTCCGGCACCATCAGCCTCACCTGTTCGGGCGACGGCCTCGACAGCGACGGCCCCATCACCATCCGCGAGGGTGAGAACGGCATCCCCGTGCTCTCCATCAGTTCCGACGGAGATGGCGCCAAGGGCATCAAGACGGCTATGGACTTCCTGATGACCAATGGCATCGTCGATATTACCCTCACCGGCCAGAAGAAGGTGGCTGACGGCAAGACCACCAACGTGGTCGGTGTGAAGGCCGATGGCAACATCGTCATCACGGGCGGCACGCTCACCATCGTCAACACCTGTCCCGGTGGCAAGTATCTCAGCGCCGATGGAACCATCACCATCAGCCCGGCGGCCAAAGTAATCTATTGAACTATTCAACGAATCGGTGTTTTTCCTCTACGAAACACCGATTCTTGTTTTAAACGGACTTTGCGAATTGTTGTCCAAAAGAAAAAACAAAAATATGCATGGTTCAAGTTTTTTTCAGGCAGTTCGTCTGCTGACGATTGTCCTGATTCTGATTACAGGCGCAACAACGGCGCTGGCCCAGCCCGGACGTGGCCGAGGCATGAAGATCAAGGCCGAGGGATCGGTCGTTGACAGTAAGACAAACGAGCCCCTTGTGGGTGCAGCCGTCAAGGTCACCTCTGCCGATGGAGGCACGGGCACCTTTGGCATCTGCGAAACCGAGGGCAATTTCACTTTTGAGGTCGATCATCCCGGAAAGTACACCCTCGAAGTGACCTACGTGGGTTACAAGATGCTCACCAAGGATGTGACGCTCTTCCCGGGACGTGGTTCGAAGATCGGGGCCCTCAAGCTACAGGAAGACCCCAAGCAGCTTGCCGAAGTCGAGACCGTGGGCCGTAACCAACGACTCAAGCAGGTGGGAGATACCATTGTCTATAATGCTGATGCCTATAAGGTGGCTGACGGAGCCACTGCCGAAGACCTTGTCGCCAAGATGCCGGGCATCGAGGTGACCGACACAGGCGTGAAGGCGCAGGGCGAAACGGTCGAGAAGGTGCTCGTCGATGGCAAGTCGTTCTTCGAGAACGACCCTAAGCTTGCTCTCCGCACCCTTCCTGCCGAGGTCGTGCAATCGGTTTCGGTGTTCGACAAGCAGTCTGACCAGGCTGAGTTCACCGGTTTTGATGACGGCAATACTGTCAAGGCCATGGATCTGGCCACTAAATCCTATCGTCGTAATGGCATCTTCGGACGAGTCTATGGCGGGCTGGGTTCCAACTTCGACTTCGACCAGGGTTATTGGAACACGGGTTTCAACCTGAATTTCTTCGAGGGCGATCGCCGCATCTCCCTGCTGGGCATGAGCAACAATGTCAACCAACAGAACTTTACATTCGATGACCTGCAGCAGAGTGGCGGCATGGGTGGCGGTTTCCGAGGTGGCATGGGCAACCGTATGGGGCCACAGGATGGCGTGTCGCGAGCCAATGCCATCGGATTGAATTACAGCAATTCCTTCCTCGACGACAAGCTCGAGGTGCAGGGCAGCTATTTCTTCAACCAGCTGCGCACGCAGCTTAGCGACTCCACCTTCGACGACTATATCAATACCGAACGTGCTTCCATCGCTCAGCAGGACCGCCTGTCGCACAACTACAGCCATCGTGTCGATATGAACATCACCTATCGTCCCAGCGACAAGAACCAGCTGATCTTCCGTCCGTCGTTCAACCTTCAGACCACCGATGCCGACGCCTTCAGCACCAATACCACATGGAGGCTGCCTCTCGAGACTGTGATGGGCGAAACGTTCCGTCGCTCCGACATTTCTCTGATGCAGAGTTCCAGCGACACGCGTTCCGTCTCCGACAACTCCAGCTGGAACGTGGGCGGCTCGCTCGTCTGGCGTCATCGTTTCGACAAGCAGGGACGAACCCTTAGTATGGGCCTCGATGCCCAGGTCTCGGGCAGCAGCACCGATGCCGATTACATCAAGCGCATCAACTGGAGCAATCCCTATTACCAGCGTCAGAATGCCGACACCAGGAACTATAATTGGGGCGGCAATGTGCAGTGGACCGAAGCCATCGCCGACAACCAGCAGCTCTCGCTGCGCTATAACCTGAACTATCAGAAATCGACGCGCGACAACCTGATCTCGTATTTCACCGACGAGGACTTCCACATCCTCAAGACCGACACGTTGGATGCTGGCTACGACGGGGCCAACACCAGCAAGTATATTCAGCGCAACCTGCGTCAGGGCGGAGAGATAGCCTGGCGTCTCCATACCACTCACTACAATGCCAATGTGGGCTTCAACTTCCAGCATTCCCATCTCGAGGGCGAACAGGATTATTATCTGCAGCCCCTGCTCAGCATCGACCCCACCAAGAAGAACTACTTCAGCATCCTGCCGAACGTTCGCCTGGAGTGGCGCAGCGACAATGGTTCGCAGGTCGAACTCCGCTATCGTGCTTCGTCGAGCAACCCTTCGGTGTCGAACCTCCAGCAGACCGTCAATACGTCGAACGAGCTCAACTATTCGACCGGCAACCCCGACCTCGACCAGAGCATCGGTCACAACGTCAGTCTGCGTTTCATCCATTCCAACAGGAAGACTGCTACCAACTTCATGGTCTTCGGTCAATATTCGGCACGTCAGGACTACATCGGCCGTCAGTATCTCACCAACAACTCCAACCAGCGAGTCTTGCTGCAGGAGGCAGGTCGTGATTATGGATATGGAGGTGATCAGTTCGGTGGCCTGAGTCTGGCTGCTGGTGCCAAGATCAGCCGTCCCGTCAACATGAGCGGTAATCAGTCGGCACGACTGGGCATCGTCTATGGCTTCCCCTTCGACCTGATCCGCAGCAATGTCAACCTCTCGCTCGACGGTTCGTTCTCGACCACCCCGTCGCAGCAGCTCTACTACGACATCAATTCATCGACAGGCATCGGCAGCATCAAAGACCTTACCACCAAGGTCCTTCAGTGGGGATTTGGCCCTCGTTTCCATGTTTCGAGCAACATCTCTTCCGACCTCGACTTCACCCTGATGTACTCACCTTCGTTCCAATGGGTCAAGGATACAGAGAACAAGGCCAACTCCTACAACTACGTCACCCATCGTGCCGATGCCCGCCTGAACTGGACCTTCTGGCACGGCTTCACCACCGAACAGTCGTTGGGTTATGTCTATTACGGAGGTTCGGCGATGACCAGTTCCGAAGATGAATGGATCTGGAACATGTCGTTCGGCAAAAAGTTCCTCAAGGGCAACAAGGCAGAGCTGAAGCTGCAGGCCTACGATGTGCTGGGCAGCCGCTCGGGTTATCGTCAGTCGGTGAGCGACAGTTACGTTCGTGCCAGCTACACCAACTTTATGCCCCGCTACTTCCTGCTCACCTTCACCTACAAGCTTTCAAGCTACAAGGGTAACGGAGGCTCGACCGATCGTCGTGGAGGCCGTGGCGGACGTGGAGGAGGCTTCGGCGGAGGCGGTGGCTTCGGTGGCCCTGGCGGCGGAAGGTTCTAAGAAATAGTTGTTTTGTGTGTTTTATTGTTGCATGTCCTCCACGGTTCGTTGGGGGACATGTTTCGTTATGACCATATCCTTTTGCAAACCTTGGAGGATATGCTTCCGTCGCAGCATATCCTTTTGCAAACCTTGGAGGACATGCATCCGTCGCGGCATATCCTGTCATGAACCTTGGAGGACATGCATCCGTCGCGGCATATCCTGTCATGAACCTTGGAGGACATGCATCCGTCGCGGCATATCCTGTCATGAACCTTGGAGGACATGCATCCGTCGCAGCATATCCTGTCATGAGCCTTGGAGGACATGCATCCGTCGCAGCATATCCTCTTACGAACCTTCGGGGACATACAAAAATCGTGGCATACCCTCCACGTTTCGTTGGGGGATATGCCACGATGGATAATAGGGGAATCAGTTTGCCGATTACACGAATTTGTTGGGAATGATTATCACTTCACGATAACGGCTCGGCCGTCGATGATATAAACACCCTTCAGTCCGTCGAGCGTCTTTGCCTGGTGGTGAACCAACTTCCCGTCAAGGGTATAAACATCAACGGGCTTGCCGTCTGCTGTGAATTCTTGGATGTCCGTAACGACATCGAAGGAAACGACAGCGGGTCTCGACTCTCGACCATCGGCATAGACAGCAGTAACGGCAAAGTCATGCCCACCTTCACCCAGTTGGTCGGCAGCAACGGTATAGGTTGTAACCTCACTCTCTATGGTTGCTATCAGCTCTTGATCAACGTAAATGTTGTACTTGACAGGCTGGGAAGGAGCCTTGGTGAATGAGATGTCGTCCACAACCATGGCAAACTGGTCGTAGGAATTGTAGTGACGGATGGCGATGTAGCCCTCTTGACCGGCGTAGCTGCTAAGGTCAACGGTGTACTCCTGAGGCCAGCCGGAGGCTACGAATTCCTCAGATACCAGCGTGAAGTCATCGACCGACTGGTTGCCAGTCGTTGAGACGTAAACGGCAAAATGCTCATCTGTCCATTCGCCATCTTGTGCAGCGGCCCAGAAACTGAACGTGCCGTCGAGGATTGCCAATGGTGTTACAAGCCAATTGTCAACATGCACGGCGCCAACCACATTTGGAATCCAGCTATAGGATTGCAGACCGCCATAGCCACTATGCGACTTCAGTTCATCATCGTACATGTAAACCCAACCAAATCCGTCGTTGTTGGCATCAATCTGTGTGAACTCGCCAGGGCCGTTTTCAAAGTCTTCGGTGAAAATCTCTGGCTTAGCTTCGGGAGCTGACCAGGCAAGACATACGCTTGAATCGTCCTCGATTTCAACTGTCAGATTTTCGGGGGCAGCAACCGTTGGCTCTTCGATGGTAAAGATGCCTGCGATGCTGTTGTTCTCGGTATTCTGGTCAGCAGCATATTCAACCGAAACGGTGACGGTCACGTCGCCTGCCTCATCAAATACTGTGGTGGATAACTCGGTTTGGAAATACTTCTTGGCAAATGGAACCAACTCGTCGCTGATGGTTTCGTTGAGCAGTTCCGTCTCACCTGCCAGCACCTTTACGGTGTAGTTGGAGGCCGTCCGTAGACCGGTATTCTCAACGATTACATCGAGGACCATCGTCTTGCCTGCAGCGAGTGTGGCAGCGGATGCAGCGGCACTGACAGCAAGGTCGTTGTCAAAGAAGTCTCCGATGCGGATGTTATCCAGGAAGAAATAGTCACCATAATCTTCTTCAGACGCTGCGTTCGTGTAGTCGGCGACGAAGGCTATCTGAGCATAGCGCTCGTGGTTCTTCAAGCTGGCGAGAGGAATCTGATAAGTCTGGTAGTCCTCACTGCTTAGCGTTACGGTCTCCAGCAGGTTCCATGTCCCCTGGTCCGCGCTTCCCAGAACGTAGAGTGTCGAGATATTACTTGCATTCAACGCATCGAAGATCAGCATAGGTTGAGCGGCATCCTTGATGTTGAGCTTGCCTGAGACGAAGGCTTTCTGTCCGGGAGTATCGGCGAGCAGAGCCAGTGCTACACCATCTTCATCTGAAGCATAATTGGTAACAGCCAGTGAAGCATCGGATTCCCAGAAGTAATGCAGTTCCTCGTCGGCAAAACCTTCGACAACCGAATCGTAAGGCTTGCCCACAAAGACACCTGCTGCATTCCAGTCGGCCTTGTCTTCATCTGTCGTCGAATCGTTGACAGGACGCACGGCAAAATACTTGTAGTCCTGCTGGTCACCCTCATCGACATTATAATCGAAGGAAGTGGATGTCTGCCCCTTCACGCTGGCTATCCTGTCATTGAAGAATACGAAGAAGGATGAGAGGTCAATGTCCCATACATTATAGGTCACATCGTCAGGATTGACATAACCGCCGTTCATGCCGACGGTGCCAACAGCACTCCAGCTAAGGTTAACTGACGTTGGGGAATCAACAGCTTCGACGATTTCAGGAGCCAGAGGCTGGTCGATACCGATATAAACGGCTGTCTTTTCGCTCTTTTCGCCCTTGCCACTTTCATTGTAAGCAACGGCCTGGTAAACGTAGAGCGCAGATGCTTCAATGTTTTCGTCTGTGAATGTGACAACAGCACCAGGGGTGACGTCGCTCTTCTCATCAATCAGTTCTCCGTCGCGATAGAGTTCAATCTTGGAAATGACTGAAAGTGCATTGCCCTCGATGGACTTGTCGGGTGCGGTCACCTGGATGGTGGCATTCAGCGCACCTTCAGCACCTGCCGTTGCCTCCACCAATGGAGCGGCTGGAGCTGTATCCTCCGCACCCAACTCGACACTCATGCTCGACACATATAGGTAATATGTATTGGCCTTGGAGAGGGCATGTATAGCCACATAGTAATAGTCGTCGGTAGCAGCAACAAACGAGCCCGTGTACTCGTTGTATGCATCTGAGGTCACTTCGGTGGACGGGATTACACTGATGTTCAAGTCTTCTTCCGTGGCACTGGTGCCTGCCACTACCTCGAAGATTTCAGGATCGTAGGCATTGCCGGCGATACGGACAGTGACATCATATTTTTTGCCAGCCACCGTACGCAGTGCCTGCGAGACGAGATAGTCATCGCTGTCGTTGTCCCCGTCTGCCCGGAATTGGGCCGCTTCATCGTAGGAGCCGTATTCCCAAGTCGTTCCATCCTGGTTGTTGTCGATGACCAGCATATTGTCGAATGCTTCCTCGTCGGTGAAATTGACAACGTAAGGCACATCCTGAGGCATGGACACCCTGACACTCACGATGTCGCTCTTGCGGCCTTGTCCGGCAGCATTGGCTGCAATCACCTGATAACGGTAGGTGGCCTCTGCCTCCACCTCGTCGGTATAACTCTGCTCAGAGCCGGGTGCTACCCCTTCAAGGCTTTTTACTATTTCACCATTGCGAAGGATGCTGATGGTGAGGTTCTCGGTCAAATCCTCGCCACTGATTGTTGTCGTTGGTGCGGTAAACGTAATGACGTTCTTCAGTTCGTGGGGCACTTGGGCGGCAGTCAGGTCACTGACAGCCTCAGGCGCTGCCGCATCGGGAGCAACGTCGATGCTGAAGCGATAGATGCTCAGTATATACAGGTCGGCTGGAGAGATCGCGTGGATGGCAATATAGTAAACGCCATCGGTTGCTGGAGTGAAGGTGCCGCTAAAGTCGGCAGGATCATTTTCGGGAATCGTCTTCCCGATAATCTCAGTCGTTAGGGCTGCTGCCGTACATTCTGTTCCTGCTACGACCTCAAATTCCTCTGGGTAGTTCCACGAAGCGGCGTTCACAGAGACATCATAGGTTTTGCCGCCTTCCAAGTTGATTGGCAGTACCATATAGTCGTCGGCAGGTGTCGTGCCATCCACGTTGTAGACATAGTATGCACCATTACTTGCACTCCACGTCCAGGTGCATGGCTCGCCGTCGCTTAGGTCTTCATTGTTGTTGATGATGATGAAGTCTTCATCCATCGCTTCTCCTGATATGGAGAAATCGGCCTCGTAAGGCACTGTAACTGGGATGGCTTCTGAGATGTCAACCCTTCGAGGGGCAAAACTTTTATTCCCCAGTGGCTTGATCCTGTTGCCTTTTTGCTTCATCAGGGTATGTTCGTCACCCGCTTGCTTGGCGTTTTGCAGTTCCTGAATAGTCCATTTCTTGTGGACACCTTTCACACCAGGTTTCACAGTCGCTGTTTGAACAGTGGTTGCTGTTTTCTTGAAAGACTGCTTTGCTACCTGAGCGTCGGCAGGTAGAGCCACCAGCAAGACGGCTGCTGCCAAAAATGTTTGAAGTCTTTTGCTCATAGTTTTTCTTTGTGTGGTTGTACAAATAATATAAGGAGAGATTTACTTGATGAGAGTCTTCATCCCATTCAATATATATAGGCCCTTGAGGGAAGAATCGGCATTCACGCGGCGGCCGTCGAGCGTATAGGCGCTGTTTGACAAAGATGCCTCGGATGGAACCACTTGTTCGATGACATCGATGCCGTCGTCGGTGATGCGGATGTTGTCGAAGAACACTGCATCACCCCAGGTCTGAATCTCGCCTGTCATCCAGTCAGTGGTCGATGGATTGTAGAAGTCGGCAGCGAAGGTCAGCGTAGCGAAGCGTGCGTCCTTGATGCCAGCCAAAGGAATATCCAAGGTAGTCCATTCTTCGCCGATGGCCACCTCTTCGATTGTTTCGGCCGGTTCGTGCAGTTTGGCGCCCTTGATCTGGAGCTTGCTGATGCCATTGGCTTTCACGTCAATGTGCAAAGTGGGGTTGTTGGCATCCTGCAGTGCAAGTTTACCAGACTTGATGAAGTGTTCGCCGGTGAACCATGTGGTGGTCAAGGCCATGCCGTACCCGTCCCCGTCCGAAGACTCGTTGATGCAATAGAGTGCGCCATCGCTATCGACCTGCCAAAGCGAGGCAAGTTCGCCATTTGCAGCACTCTCCTGATAAGGCAGGGGGTAGGGAGCTCCCGTGAGGAGTGTCACGCTTTGGGGATATCCTTCGCCGGCTTCGTTGACGGGCTTCACGCCCCAGGTCTTGAGCTGCTGTGCGCCCTCGTCGGTGTTGAAGTCGAGCGTATAGTGGTCGGCACCCTTCACGCTTCCGACAATGTCGGTGTAGGCATACGACCAACCATCGAACTCGGCATTCAATATCTGGTACTCTACGTCGTCAGGATTCAGGTAGTAGCCGTTCTGTCCTTCGGTGACGCGTGTCCAGCAGAAGTCGATACTCTGGCCGTTGTCGACAGCCTGCAGGCCATAGAAGGAACCGGGCAGGTCCTGACCGATCCAAGTTTTCACCTTTTCGCTCAGGAGGCCAGCGCCCGATACATTGTGGGCCAGCACCTGATAGGTATAGTAGTCGGGCTTTTCGACAGCGGCGGTCATCTCGATGATGGCACCTGGGGCAACATCCTCCTTCGTGTCGATCACTTTGCCGTCGGATATCAGTTCGATGCGAGTGATGTTTTCCGTGAGGTCGGTGCCGTTGACGGCCTTGGTGGGAGCGGTGACGGTGATGATGGCCATCTTGGTGCCCTGTTCGCCAGCCGTGACGGTCAGATCACAGGCAGCGGGAGCAGTAGGCTCGGCGCCCTTCTCAATCGTGATTTCGCAAGCTACGAGATTGTTGTTGTACATGTCGCTGATTGCGTGGATAGCTACATAGTAGAGTCCGTCGGCTTCGGCTGTGAAATTGCCTTCGAAGCTGGTGGGTTCTTCCGAGCAGAAGGGAGTGGGTGCAATCACGGTGAGGTTGAGTCCCTCGGGCGTAGCTTCACGTCCTGCCTTCACCTCGAAGCGCTCGGCGGCGTAGCCGGTGCTTCCAGTGAAGGTCACCTTGTAGTTGTGGCCGGCCTCTGCCTTGATGGGCATCAGGACGAGGTAATCGTCGCCGTCAGCATTGTAGCTTTCGCTGAAGGAGAGTGCGTCGAGATAGTCGTTCCATGCCCAGGTGGTGCCGTCACCGTTGGCGTCGATGATGTTGACCTCATCGAGCACGCTGGACTCGGCAAAGCTGACGGTGTAGGGAATCTCTTTCGCTTCGGCCATGAAGACGTTGACGACGTTGCCATCCTGTCCGAAGCCTTGCTCGTTGTAGGCAACAGCAGTATAGGTGTATTTGCCGATTGAGAGTCCTTCATCGGTCACCTGCTGCTGTGAGCCGAGAGCTACGTCCTCGATGGTCTTGACCACGGCTCCGTCACGCAGAATCTCGACTTTGGTGAGGTTGGTCGTGAGCGTTGAACCGTCAACGGCCTTTGTTGGCGCAGTGAAAGTGATGATGGCCTGCATTTCTCCGCCATTCTGCTGCACCTTAAGGTCGCTGATGGCGGCAGGCGCACCGTCGGCGGGGCCGTTCTTCACGAAGAAGTTGTCGGCAAAGACCGAATAACCGCCGGCTTCGCTGATGTCGTGGATGCCGAAGTAATAGTAGCCCGTCTCGTCCACCTTGAGTGTCTCGTTGCGCAGTGTTTGATGCAACAGCCCTTCCACGTCGGTGGCAGCGATAGCCTGTTGGGTGAGGGCTTCGGGTGATGCCGCCTTGCCCAGCTTGAGCTCGATGGTCTTGAACGAGAAATCATCGTTTTTCCAGGTGTCGAAACCTACATGATAGTTCTTGCCTGCCTCCAACTTGATGGCTGGTGAGATAAGCCAGTCGTCACTTTCGAGGTCGAAGTTGCCGAAATGTGAATATCGTCCGCCGTAGCCAAACCAGGTGCTGCTGTCCTCGTTGGCATCGACGATGGTGAACGATTGGAGGTCACCCATTGTCTCGAAGTTGTTGAAGTAGGGGAGTTCGTCAACTTGTGTGACGACGTGGATGGGAATCCATGTGGTCAAAGCGTCTCCAAAGGCAGCAAATTCTGCGTTGTCGCTCCAGAACATCCCCATGAAGTAATTTTCAGCACCTTGCTGGAAAGCAGAAGTCCCTTCTATCTGGATGTTGCCGTTGTCGCCGATGGTGAAGGTGAAGCCGTCGGCGTGAGCATCGTCGGCCTCGATGGTCCCGTCGCCTATGCCGTGAGCCCAGCGCAGGACGATGGAGGCATCGTAGTCAGCCGAATAGGCCACCACCTGATAGGCCGGGATGTGGATGGTGTTTCCTTCCTTGGTTCCTTTTACCCAGTAGCCTCGGCGATATTCCGAGATGATGTCCTTGAAGTAAACCGTGCCATCGGAGCATTCTACCATTTCGATGGTTCCGTCCTGATCTTCGTAAGCTAAGAACATGCCGTCGTCCTGGTCTTCGCTGAACATCCCTTGTCCGGTGCGCTCATAAAGTGTGTTTTGACCTTCGGCGGGTGTAATGATGATGCCATGTTCGTCAGTCACTTCTCCAGTCGGAGTATCCTGTCCGAAAGCGAAGAAGGGTAAACAGGTAGCCACAAGGAGCAGCGAAAGTCGTTGCATGAGATAAGATTTTTGGTTCATAAGTAACTATTCAGAATTAACTATACATATTTTTCTTTTAACACGAATTATCGCGAATTATCATTAATTTCTCAGTATGTGTGTCTATTGACCTACTTTGCAAACTAATAATTCATGTAAATTCATGATAATTCGTGTTAAGAAAAAGACACATATAATTATCGTTAATTTTGGTTACATACTTAAGCTAAATTAATTAAATAAAGTGAAACTTTTTGCGGTTTGTCCTTGTCCGCATTGCTTATCGAGCGCAAAGATACGGGTTTTATTCGACTCCACCAAAACTTTTTTCATTTTTCTTCGATTTAAAATCTTCATTGTCGACGAAGTCGAGAGAAAACATTATGTATTCCCAATGAATTCACTGGGCGTGAGTCCCGTCACTTTCTTGAAGAGTCGGGTGAAATGATTGGGGAATTCGAAGCCGAGGAGGTGTGAGGTTTCGCTGATGTTGTGGCCGTTCATCAGCAGGCTCTTGGCCTGGTTGATGACGTAATTGTGAATGTATCCGATGGCCGTGCCGCCTGTGGCCTTGTGGACGATGTCGCCGAAGTAGCGCGGGGAATAGGCCAGCTCGGAAGCACAGTAGGCTACGGTGGGCAGTCCATGCCGCAATTGGCGATTCTCGCGGAAATATTGTTGGAGCAGGGCATGGAAGCGTTTCAGCAGGTCGTTGCTGCCTTTGTCCTCTTGTGAGAGCTGTCGCTGATAGATGCGATTGCAGTATTCGAGTATCAGGCGCAGGTAGCCCAGCAGGATGCTCCGGAGCGCAGGCGAATCTTCATGCTCCATCAATTCCTGCCGCATCTGGGCAAGGAGTTGCGTGATGCAGAGCCATTCGGACGGTTCCATCCGAAGGGAGTCGGTGAAGAAATAGGAGAAATACTGGAATCGGTCCATGTGGTGTTCCAGGTCAGAGCCATGAAGCAGTTCGGGTGACCACAAGAGCACCCATCCGCACAAGGAGATGCGTTCGCCGTTGTCTTCCAGCCCACCTATCTGCCCTGGGGCCACTGCAATGATCGAGGCATCGCTCACCTGCAGGGTCTTCATTCCGTAAGAGAGAATCTTGGGAAATTGGCGCTGGATAAAGAGCCCATAGACGCCGTAGTTGTTCAGGCTATGACGGAAGGGAGCCAGCTCATCGTAGTGGATGATGCTGACCAGCGGGTGCAGTACGGGGGCTTCCACAAATTGGGCATAGTCGTTAGGGCTATCTACTTTCAAGATGTTCTTCATAACGATAGCAATGATGTCGAAATGTGCGCTGCAAAGATACGATATTTTTGGAAAAATAAGTAAAAAAGGGTATAAAAAATAAAGAAAAATGGCGTTTTCTGCGAAATTGGTAGATATTCAGTCGATTTGTGTAGTGTTATTTTATAATAATGTGTGTACCTTTGCACCCAGAAACTTATAAACGAAAAGAATATGTTAGGCAATTTTACTTTCCACAATCCCACGAAGCTGCACTTCGGCGAGGATTCATTGAATAAACTGGGTGAAGAACTGAAGAACTACGGTCGCAAGGTGATGCTCTGCTACGGAGGTGGCAGCATCAAGCGCTTCGGCATCTACGACCTCGTGATGGCCGAGCTGAAGAAGGCGGGCTGCGAGGTTGTCGAGCTGGCAGGCGTAATGCCGAATCCTACCATCGAGAAGGTGCTCGAAGGCGCTCATCTGGCTCGCCGCGAAGAGGTGGACTTCATCCTTGGCGTGGGCGGCGGCTCCACTGTTGACTATTGCAAGGCCGTGGCCGGAAGTGCCTGGTTCGATGGCGATCCGTGGGAATATTACTTCAAGAACTGGCAGCCGATGACCTGTCGCTGGATTCCTGTAGGCTGCGTGCTCACCATGGCGGGCACGGGTTCGGAGATGGACAGTTGCTCGGTCATCTCCAGTCATTCGGAAAACCGCAAGATGTTCTACAATTTCCGCAACCCCGACTTCGCTATCCTTAATCCACGCTTCACGTTCACCGTGCCCAAGTATCAGATGGTAGCCGGCATTTACGACATCATGAGCCATATACTGGAGCAGTATCTCTCCGGCACCGACGACAATACAAGCGATTACATCGCCGAAGGTCTGATGCGCTCGCTCATCGTCAGCTCGCGCAAGGCACTGGTAAATGCCGAGGACTACGAGGCGCGTTCGAACATCATGTGGACAGCCACTTGGGCGCTGAACACCCTCATCGATCGCGGCAAGGCCACCGACTGGATGGTTCATATGCTGGGACAGGCTGTGGCTGCCTTTACCGATGCAACCCACGGACACACGCTTGCCGCTGTCAGCGGAGCATACTACCGTCTGCTCATCAGCAAGTCGCCCGATGCTGTGCAGAAGTTCAAGCGCCTGGCTATCAGTGTTTGGAATGTCAGCGCTGAGGGCAAGACCGACGAGCAGATTGCGATGGAAGGTCTTGAAACCATGGAACAATGGATGCGCGAACTTGGCTTGGCCATGAACATTACCGACTGCGGTGCCAAGCCCGAACAGATTGAGGGAATGGCCGATGCATGCCCGATTTGCCAAGGTGGCTATTACATTCTGAATCGTGACGAAGTTGTACAAGTTTTGAAGGATAGTCTTTAGAATATGAAACAGATATTTTTGTTTTTAACAGCATTGCTGTTCTCCTGCTGTTCTTCGGACATCGAGATGAAGGCAGAGACGACATCAGCCAATCATGGCAAGACACTTGTCGCATACTACAGTTATACTGGCAACTGTCGCAGCATCGTGACTGAACTCACGAAGCAGATAGAGGCCGACGTGGTTGAGATTACTCCCGTTGACAAAAGTCAGAAATACGAGGAAAATGGCTATGCAATCGGTACAGCTCTCTTGAATGCCATCAAGGCCAATCCCAACGATGCCAGCAGTTATCCTGCCATCGATCCGGTCACGGTATCGTTCAGCGACTATCGGAACATCATCGTTGTTACACCCCTGTGGTGGAGCCAGATGGCAGCTATCATGCAGACCTACCTGTTCGGCGAAGGTTCGAAGATGGCAGGCAAGAGTTTCAGCATGATTGTGTCGAGCGCCAGCAGTGGTATCAGCGGCGTGGTCAGCGATGCCAAGCGACTCGTGCCAGAGACTTCATGGATGGGCGATGCATTGTGGATCAACAACTCGAACCGCAGAAACACGGCCTCGCTTATCGAGGAATGGCTCAAGACATTGAATTTTACAGAAGGACAAACTACTACGAACAAAATGTATATCACCATCGATGGAAAAACGCAGAGCGTGACTCTCGTAGAAAATGCAGCCACGCATGCTTTGGTTGAAAAGTTGCAGCAGGCACCTGTCAGTATAACGCTCAACAGCAGCGGCGGCTTTGAGATTTGGGGCCCATTGGGCTTCTCTCTGCCTGAGAACGATCAGCAAACGACAGCCCAGCCGGGCGATGTCATCCTCTACAACGGCAGTAACCTCTGTCTCTTCTATGGCACCAACTCGTGGAGCTACACCCGCTTGGGCAAGATTGACGGCCTTTCGGAGAACGAATTGCGCACTTTCCTGAAAGCTGGGGAAAGTAATATCGGCGTAGTTTTGTCGCTGGATAATTCCGCTGCCATCAAGGAGGTGAAGAGCAATGGGTCGGAAGATGGAACCTATTACTCGGTGAATGGTCAGCGGGTACAGAACCCTACACATGGCATCTATTTCAAGAACCATAAAAAAGTTATCCTATGAACGTCAACAAACCTATCAGTCGAAGAAAAGCACTCAAGGTCATGGGCCTTGGAATGCTTGCAGCCTGCGTTCCGACGCTTCCGTCGTTTGGAGAGTCCCCAAAGGAAAATGAGAAGAAGACCAAACGTCTGATCTTCTATTTCTCTGCAACCGGCAATAGCCTTTATATAGCCAGGCAGTTGGGCGGA
>JAEEGG010007152.1_pt1 | contig 25915 bp, 18 predicted proteins | sample 9134161 | NCBI WGS metagenome assembly JAEEGG01 (sample SAMN16246543, study PRJNA631951) | gut metagenome | biome: gut microbiome; feature: rumen; material: CR-attached | host: Bos | place: Iran: Karaj | collected 2018-10 | reverse complement strand
TTTGAGATAATAATTTTTAAGGCTCCGTTTCTCTGTAAATAAATAGTTTATAGAAACGGAGCCTAATATTTTACAAGAAAAATTTTGTCGGTTTGCAAAAAGTTAGTACTTTTGCAGTCTCAAAACAAGAAATAGTGCGGGGTGGAGCAGTGGTAGCTCGTTGGGCTCATAACCCAAAGGTCGGAGGTTCAATTCCTTCCCCCGCTACCGAGACGGACAAGTCAGTTGGCTTGTCCTTTTTTATTGCCCTTAACCCTCCTGCTACCAATAACTTAAAGATCTTTCTATATATTTTGAAACAACTTTCTTCTATCTTTTTACTACTATATCAAAAAATAATTGTACTTTTGCACATTGAAAGAAAGCAATTATTATGATAACAGAACGCGACAGATGGGTGTTTGACAACCTCGACAAGTTTGACGAGAACGAGGAACGTACCGATATGGAAGTCAATACGTTCTTTGAGCTAATGGAAGAAATGGTGAACAAACATTACGATGCAAAAGAGGTTATAAAAAATGGCTATCATAAGGCAACGCGCGTCGCTACGTGTTAAAAAATTCTACGAAAACGCACTGCTTTATCACAACACCCTTTCACGAGAAGCAGTTCTCATTATCCTCCGAAAGATAAAAACCGAGATGTTGGCTCTTGACAATGGTATTCCCGATGGATGCCATATTGTCAATCCTTCCTATTTGTCATTGTGGAACGAAAGGGAATGGACAGATGTCTCTTCCATTCAAACCCGTTGGCACTACGCTTTCACTCACAACAGAATCCAAGCGGTCATACACGACGCAGAGCATTCTCAGAATATGGCTGATGATGCCAACCGTCCTATATAGAAGTGCCAGATTGCAAATCTGGCACAATGGATGCTTTATTGCTCATTTACAGTCAATAACGATTGTGGTTGTAAATAATTTTGGTCGATATAGAAAATAATCGTATCTTTGCAGCGTCGTTAGTTCCTTTGTGACTGACGGCGAGACATATAAATAAGACGTTGTAGACGTTTTATCTGCGGCTTGTAGAATCTGGTAAATTCGCATTATCTACCGCACGGTAAAGCAACAGCCAACGTCCATTGTTGCGTATATACACGTTCTGTATATATCGTTAGCGTGGGCTTCGGCGTTGCTTATCCTCGGTAGATGGGCACACCAGAGCCTTACAAGCGGGATAAGTAACGAAAGTTGATGTCCGCGCTTCTTTTTTATGTGCCTATTGAAAACGGAAAAACCAATAGTCACAATGAAACATAGAGTATCTATTATTGCAGTATTGCTAATGGTAATGATAGTACCAAAAAAAGTTATTGCACATGATTTCTCAGCAGTTGCTCCGAGTGGACAAACTTTGTATTATAGTATAAATGGTACGGAGGCGACCGTAACTGCACTTGCCAGTGGGGCGTGGAATATATATGGAGATTTAATCATCCCTGATAGCGTTACATATAACTCTTTTTCATATCCTGTCACTAGAATTGGCTATTATGCCTTTGGAGAATGTTCGGGATTACTTTCGGTGACGATTCCCAATACAGTCAGAACTATTGAATCATATGCTTTTTATGAATGCTCTTCTCTGCATACTATAACCATAGGCTCAGGTGTTATTTCAATAGGACAATATGCATTTGCTTATTGTAACAGTGCATCTCGTGTCAATTATACAGGGACTATTACGCAATGGTGTAATATTAAATTTGATTATGATAACTCAAATCCTCTTAGATATGCACATGATTTGTATATCAATAATGAGAAAATAGTAAATCTGGTTATACCGAATGATGTTTCTGCCATAAAACAATATTCTTTTATGGGAGCATCCATAGTTTCTGTCGATGTTGGAGAATCGGTGGATACGATTGGCTGGTGCTCATTTTCATACTGTACATTATTGGATTCTATTGTTTTTCATAATTCACTTGTTTCAATTCAAGGGAAATCCTTTAGAGGATGCAGTAATCTTAGAACCATTATTATTCCAAGTCATACAACGGAAATACAGGATGAAGCTTTTGGGGAGTGTTCAAATCTATCATGTTTAATAATAGGTGATTCTGTTTCTTATATTGGTGCAGGTGCGTTTGTCGGTTGCAGCGGCTTGTCCAAAATACATATTCCTAAGGCGGTTACTTGTATTGGCATTCGTGCTTTTGAATCATGTGCTCTTGATACAATTATTGTCAATGAAGACAATCCAATATATGATAGTAGAAACAATTGCAATGCAATTATCGAAACAGCCAGTAATACGCTTGTTGTGGGATGTAAGAACACAATTATTCCAAGTTCTATTATTTCAATTGGAGATAGAGCTTTCGCTGATGTAAAAAGTTTAAAAACAATAATAATTCCTGATTCAGTATTGTTTATAGGAACTTATGCGTTTGGGGCTTGCGATAGTTTAAAAGATGTGTCAATCGGGAAATCAGTATCTGTTATTGGAAATTCATCGTTTTCTTCATATTACGCAGCTTATAATATGATAATAAATTGTAAGGCTTCCTATCCTCCCAATGTAAGTGGTGGTATTTTTACTTATATGCAACACCCAGTTTTTTTTGTTCCCTGTGAATCAGTTGATGCTTATCAGAGTTCAACATTTTGGAGTAATTATTCCAATAGTATATATGGAAAGAACTTTTGGGAGCACTCATATAGTTTTATACCCAATATGGACACATATGGATTTGTGCGTGTTGACGAGCCCGATTGTGATAGTAATCTTTTAATAACAGCCTGTGCAAACACGGGTTATCAGTTTCTGTGTTGGAGCGATGGAGTGATAGAGAACCCTCGTATCATTCATTTATTAAGAGATACCTCAATAATTGCTTTTTTTGATTATGTGCCTTATTCGGTAATCGGACAACTAAACGATACGACTAGAGGAATAATTTATGGTAGTGATACCGTCCATTACAGCGATACGGTAACCCTCTTTGCCATTGCCAACTACGGTTACCACTTCACGCAGTGGAACGACGGCGACACCAGCAATCCTCGACAGGTGCAGGTAACCCGCGACAGTGTCTTCACAGCACAGTTCGACTTCAACCAGTATGGCATAGCGCTGTCTGTCGACACCACTATCCACGGCAGCGTGAGCGGTGCTGGCAGCTACAACTACCTATCGGAACGCACCATTACCGCAACCGCCAACTATGGCTACCACTTCACGCAGTGGTCTGACGGCGACACCAACAACCCGCGTGTCATCACACTGACGCAGGACACCGACTTTACGGCGTTGTTTGCCAAGAACACATACAGCATCACCGCCCTGTCTGCTGACACTGTGAAAGGCTACGCAGGTGGCACTTGTACCTTGGAATACCTCGACACCGCCATCCTTACCGCAACCGCCAACTACGGCTACCACTTCACGCAGTGGAGCGATGGCAATACCGCCAATCCGCGACTGGTGCAGGTGACCCGCGACAGCGTCTTCACGGCACAGTTTGACTACAACCAGTATGGCATAGCACTGTCTGTCGACACCACCATCCACGGCAGCGTGAGCGGTGCAGGTGTCTACAATTACCTCTCGGAACACACCATCAACGCAACGCCCAACTATGGCTACCACTTCACACAATGGAGCGACGGCGACACCAATAATCCACGCACTCTTACGCTGACGCAAGACACGGCTTTTACCGCGTTGTTTGCAAAGAATACTTATAGCATCACCGCCCTGTCTGCTGACACGATGAAAGGCTACGCAGGTGGTGCTGGCACCTTGGAATACCTCGACACCGCAACCCTTACCGCAACCGCCAACTACGGCTACCATTTCACTATGTGGAATGACGGCAATACTGACAATCCTAGACAGGTGCAGGTGACCCGCGACAGCGTCTTCACGGCACAGTTCGACTACAACCAGTACAGCATAGCTCTGGCAGTCGACAGCACTATTCACGGTACAGTAAATGGAGCAGGCTCTTACAACTACCTATCCTCCAGAACCATCTCGGCTACTGCAAACTGTGGTTATCATTTTGCTACTTGGAGTGACGGAGTTACTGATAACCCGCGCACCCTCACGCTGACAAAAGACACTTCTCTTGTGGCATTGTTTTCAATCAGTGCCTACAATATCATTGCCATTTCTGCAAATTCGACGATGGGCACAGCCTCTGTAGGAGCAGGGCGGATGGATTACTTAGACACTATTACTTTGACAGCCACACCCAACTACGGCTACCACTTCACGCAGTGGAGTGACGGTAACACCGACAATCCCCGTATGGTGCAGGTGACCTGCGACAGCGTCTTCACGGCGCAGTTCGACTACAACCAGTACAGCATAGCGCTGGCAGTCGACACTACCATCCACGGCAGCGTGAGCGGCGCTGGCAGTTACAACTACCTCTCGGAGCGCAGCATTACCGCAACCGCCAACTATGGCTACCACTTCACACAATGGAGCGACGGCGACACCAACAATCCGCGTGTCATCACGCTGACGCAAGACACGGCTTTTACGGCACTGTTCGCCAAGAACCAATATAGGGTCATTCTAACGGTCAACGATACAGCGCTAGGTATGATAACAGGCGATGGAATATACAACTATCTTGATACGGTGACATTAACGGCCACCTGCACAGCAGAACACCATCATTTCGTTAGATGGAGTGACGGCATAACGGATGCCTCACGCACGATAATTTTAGTCAGTGATACCACTATCACAGCTCTATTTGCCATCGACACCCACAATGTCGCCCTTACCGTCAATGACGACCTGTTTGGCTCGGTGAGCGGAATGGGTAACTACCCCTATGGTACCGAGGTGGCTATCGAAGCTACTGCTAATGAGGGTTACCATTTTGCCGAATGGAGCAACGGCAGCCGTGAAAATCCCACTATTATTACCCTTGTGGGAGATACAGCTCTGACAGCTATCTTCACCGATAACGTAGTGCCTCAAATCTGTATGGTCACCGTGCAAGATGGACGCAATATATTGATGTGGGAGAAAGGAATGGAAGTGCAGCGGTACAACGTATATCGTGAAGGGATGGTCGCAGGAGAATATGAGTTGGCAGCTTCGGTGCCTTATGATTCACTGTCGATGTGGGTCGACACCACTTCGCGCCCCCGTACTCGCAGTTACCGCTACCGTATGACTGCAACCGACATTTTTGGCATCGAAAGCGAGCCGAGTGAGATACACAAGACCATGCACCTAACCATCAACCAAGGTATTGGCAATGAATGGAACTTAGTGTGGTCGGAATATGAAGGGGCAGAATACAGCACCTATGTCATTTATCGTGGTACTGACGCAGGCAATATCCAACAAATTGATGTGATGCCAGCAGGAGGTAATACCACCTATACTGACGAAAACGCCCCAACGGGTGAAGTATACTATCAGGTGGGTATCCTACTCAACACACCCTGCAATCCCACGAAAAGCAGTGAAATAGTCCGTTCAAATATTGCTACCAATGCAACTGTGGGTATTCGTGAAACCATAGATACAGATAACATTATTCGTGTCTATAGTAAGAACGGATGTATCCATGTGAGCAAGGACGGGCAAACGGTAAAAGAATTCTATGTATATGACGTGATGGGGCGTGAAGTCTATCATGCCAGACATGAAAACCATACGTCAACACTGCCAGAGGGTGTTTACCTCGTTAAAGTCGGCATATACCCTGCCCGTAAGGTGGTTGTGATACGGTAACACCTCTTAATAGCTAACGTCAAGAGGGTGTCTCAAAAGGGCACCCTCTTATTTGTAGGTAGCAGTATCGGTTTTGTCGGGTCTGGAATGTACTTCCGTAGTGCCCATATATTCTCCAAGTCTTCAAGAAAATGGTGCAAAAAAACGGCATTTGAGCCTACCAAAATAAAATCGGGCAACTCGAATGAGTTGCCCGATTTGTTTTACATCAGCTCCACTACCACGGCGTGTTTGGTTTTCTTTTTGATGCGGTAGACGAGGCCGTCGACTTCGATGCGGGTGGGCGGCACTTCGCCGTCGTCGAGCAGATAGATGGCATAGCGGTGCTGGCCGTCTTTACTCTGGGTGTAGCGCACACGGTCCTTGGCGTAGGGCTTGAGGGGGCGCGTGCCGTAGATGGCGTAGCCATTGTCTTTCAGCCAGACGCCGATTTCCTCCATACGCTTCAGACAGGGTGCCGGAATCTCGCCGTTGGCGTCGGGTCCCACGTTGAGCAGCAGGTTGCCGCCCTTGGCCACGATGTCGCACAGCAGATGTATCAATTCATTGGTCGACTTGTAGTTGTCGTTGTGCACATACGACCAGCTGTCGCCCATCGTCATACAGGTCTCCCAGGGATAAGGCAGGACGGTGTCGGGCACCTGCTTCTCAGGCGTGCGGTAGTTCTCGTACTTGCCCCCCACGCTGCGGTCGACGATAAGCAGGTCGGGGTTGTTCTCGCGTGCCATCTTGGCTATGCGGGGCATATTGATGTCCTGAATCTGTCCGCTGCAGCCCAGCCAGGGCCGCGTCTCGTCGTTGACGCTCCACGCGGGACGAATCCAGCCGCCGTCGAGCCACAGGATGTCGATGTCGCCGTAGTTGTGCGTCAGCTCGCGTATCTGGTTGTAAGTGAAATCGCAGTAGCGGCGCCAGCGGTCGGGCTTATCGGCTATGCTGTAGTTGACGTTGCGGTCGGGCGTAGCCCACTCCGGAGCCCAGTAGTCGGGGCAATGCCAGTCGGGTTTCGAGAAATAGTAGCCAATCCACATATTGTACTGGCGGAAAGCATCGGTAAGGGCCTTGGTGATGTCGCAGTTCTTGTTCTTGAAGAACGGGCAGCTGCTGTGCACCGACGAGTAGCTCGTCTCCTCCGTGCCGTACATACAGAAGCCGTCGTGGTGCTTCGTGGTGAAGACCATATACTTCATACCCGCCAGCGCAGCAGCCTTGGCCCACTTGCCGGGGTTGAACCCTTTGGGGTTGAAGGTGGTGTTGAGTGCCGTATACTGGCGTTTATACTCATCGTAGGGCGCGTCCTTGCGGTCAATCCAGGGCTCGCTGCACAGGCCCCACGACTCGACCGTTGCCCATTGCGAGTAGATGCCCCAATGGGCCATAAAGCCGAACTTAAGGTCCTGCCATTCGTCGAGGCGCTTAAGGATTACGGGGTCGGTCTCGTCGCGCTGCTCGTCGGCATAGTCGCGCACCGATGCCGCCGCGAAAGGCTTCATATCCTGCGCCGGCAGCAGCAGCGGCGTCAGCATCAGGGCAAAGGCAAACAGATGTTTTCTCATTGTGCAATAATTAAAAGAGGGTCGCCGCTCCGCGGCGACCCTCGAAACTTTTTATGGAATATACAATTATTCGAACGAAGCGATGGCCTTCTTGATGATGTCGATAGCCTCGCGCAGCTGCTCCTCGGTGATGACCAGCGGAGGAGCGAAGCGGATGATGTGCTGGTGGGTCGGTTTGGCCAGCACGCCCATATCGCGCATCTTCAAGCACACATCCCAAGCCTCCTTGCCGTTGCGGGGCTTGATGATGATGGCGTTGAGTAGACCTTTGCCGCGCACCTTCTCGATCATCGGGCTCTTGAAAGCCGACATCTCGTCGCGGAAAATCTTGCCCAGACGCTCTGCGTTCTCCATCAGATGTTCGTCCTTGATGACCTGCAGGGCAGCGATACTGACCTTAGCAGCGATGGGGTTGCCGCCGAAGGTCGAGCCGTGCTCGCCAGGCTTGATGTTAAGCATAATGTCGTCGTCGGCCAACACACAGCTTACAGGCACCACGCCGCCACCCAGGGCCTTGCCGAGGATGAGGATGTCGGGACGCACGCCCTCGTGGTCGCAAGCCAGCATCTTGCCGGTACGGGCGATACCGCACTGCACCTCGTCGGCCATAAACAGGACGTTGTGCTTGTGGCAGATGTCATAGCATTTCTTCAGGTAGCCCTCATCGGGGACATAGACGCCAGCCTCGCCTTGGATAGGCTCGACGAGGAAACCGGCAATCTTGTCGCCGTGCTCGCTCAGCACCTTCTCCAGTGCGTCGGGGTCGTTGTAAGGTATGCGGATGAAACCCGGAGTCATCGGGCCGTAGTTGGCATAGCTCTCGGGGTCGTTGCTCATAGTAATGATGGTAATAGTGCGGCCGTGGAAGTTGCCCTCGCAGCAGACAATCATCACCTCGTCGTTCTTGATGCCTTTCTTGACGACACCCCAACGACGGGCCAGTTTCAGAGCCGTCTCATCGGCCTCGGCGCCGCTGTTCATAGGCAGAACCTTCTCATAGCCGAAATACTCGGTCACATACTTCTCCCATTCGCCAAGGCAGTTGTTGTAGAAAGCGCGGCTGCTGAGGGTCAGCTCGTGAGCCTGGTCGCAGAGGGCCTTGATGATCTTGGGGTGGCAATGGCCTTGATTCACTGCCGAATAAGCCGACAGGAAGTCAAAATATTTCTTGCCTTCGCAGTCCCACACAAAAGCTCCTTCGCCTTTGGCAAGCACTACCGGTAGCGGATGATAATTATGGGCGCCGTATTTGGCTTCCATTTCCATAAATTGCTCTGATTTTGTCATAATTATATCGGTTTTTGAGAATTAGTATTCTGGTTAAAAACGCTGCAAATATACACTTTTTTTTGAATACAAATAAAAAAAATTGAATCTTTCTCTCCGCCTGCACTTTGAAGCACCGAAAAGAGGCAAAACCGGCACTTTGGCAAACGTCTCGCAACGCCACACTCGCCGCCTCCTCAGGCAAAAACCGCCACCGGCAAGTGTTTTCGCCGCATCTGCACCATATCAACTTCGTTTGTTGTCCGCTTGTTGTCCGCTTGATGTCCGCTTGTTGTCCGCTTTTAAAGCGGACAACAAGCGGACATCAAGCGGACAACAAGCGGACAACAAACGAAGAAGGTACCTATAAGCACCTTAGATACAGCGAGTTATGTGTTAATATACAACAAGCTGAATATCAGCAAGAAACGTAAAAACGGCGTTTTCGGGGCGAAAACACAGCTTTTCGGTAGGCGACATAGAACAAACTGTGATTTGCTAAAAAACTATAAAAAAAAGTTATCCACTTAATTTTTTTTTAGTATTTTTGCATATTGCATATTATGCGCAAATGCGCAAAGCAACCATAAGAAACAAATAAAAACCAGACATTTAGAATAATAGTAAGCATATAAATGGAAATTGAAATTACACGATTATTCGACCTGTTGGACCACCTTGTCGTCAACCACCCGAAGGATGACATCCTTGCCGGCAAGGTCAACGGCGAATGGGTGCGCTACAGCTCGCACGATTACTACAAATACGCCCATTTTATGGCCTACGGCCTTATGGAACTAGGCATTGAGCCGGGCGACCGCGTCATCACGATTTCGAACAACTGCCCCGAGTGGAACTTCATCGATATGGCACTGGCGTTGACGGGAGCCATCCACGTGCCCGTCTACCCCACCCTGTCGACCGAGAACTATGTGCACATCTTCAAGCACAGCGGTGCCAAGATGCTGCTGGTCAGCAGCCAGGTGCTGCTGCGCCGCGTGCAGCCCGCCCTGCAGCAGCTTGAGACGGCCCCGGACATCTATACCCTTGTCGCCATCGAGGGCTACCACCGCACGCTCGAGATCCTCAAGCTGGGTATCGCAAGCCGCGAGAAGCATTTGGCCGAACTGGAGCAGCGCAAGGCCGCTGCCAAACCCGACGACTGGCTGACACTGGTATACACCAGCGGCACCACGGGCGACCCCAAGGGCGTGATGCTGAGCCACCGCAACATCTGCAGCAACTTCCTGGCCCACGCCAAGGTCAACCCTATGACGCCCGACTATCGTGTGCTGTCGTTCCTGCCTCTGAACCACGTCTTCGAGCGCTCGATGAACTACCACTTCCAGTATCTGGGATGCAGCATTTACTATGCCGAGAGTATGGGCACCCTGCAGCGCGATATGCAGGACATCGAATGCGGCGGCTTCTGCGCCGTGCCACGCGTGCTCGAGATGTTCTACGACAAGCTCTATGCCGCCGGCAAGGACTTTCCCGCCATCAAGAAGGCCATCTACTTCCGCGCGTTCAAGCACGGTATGCGCTACGACAACGGCATCATCAAGAAGGTGTCCATCTGGTACCAGCTGATGCACCGCTTCTACGACCGTATGGTCTACCGCCACTGGCGCGAGAAATTCGGCGGCCGCCGTATGATCATCATCAGCGGAGGCAGCAGCATTCCCGAACGTCTGGTGCGCCTCTTCAGCGCCGCCGGAATGAACATATATGAAGGCTACGGCCTCAGCGAGACTTCGCCGGTTATCGCCGTCAACAACCCTGTCGACAACCTGGTGCGTTTCGGCACCGTAGGCCCCGCCCTGAGCGGCACCGAGATGATGATTGCCGAGGACGGTGAGATTCTGACCCGCGGACCGCACGTGATGATGGGCTACTACAAAGACCCCGAATACACAGCACAGGTGATAGACAGCGACGGCTGGTTCCACACGGGCGACATCGGCAAGGTGGTGGCTGGCCGCTACCTGAAGATTACCGACCGCAAGAAGGATATTTTCAAACTGTCGGCAGGCAAATACGTGGCTCCGCAAGTGCTTGAGAACAAGCTGCGCGAGTCGGAGTACATTGACCAGGTGATGGTCGTGGGAGAGCATCAGAAGATTGCCGCCGCCATCATATCGCCCAACTTCAACACGCTGCACTACTGGGCCTTGAAACACCACCTGCACTATCGCGACAACCCGCAACTCATCTCGCTGCCCGAGGTCAACAAGAAGATGCAGGAGGTCATCGACCTGTACAACAAGGAGTTTGCTCCGCACGAACAGATTAAGAAGTTCCGACTGGTCAGCGAGGAGTGGACCACCACCAACGGACTGCTCTCGCCCACCCTCAAGCTGCGCCGCAACCTGCTACAGAACAAATACAAGGACCTTATCGTCGACATTTTCGGCAAGACCGATGACACGAAAACCGGACTTTTCTCCTCGTTCCGCACCATCGAACTGCCGGCCATCAAGCTGCCCTTCAAAGGAAATTAAAGCAGCCTAAATCGGCAATAGTCAGATTGTTGGAGCCTCCGAAAGGAGGTTCCGACAAAAAAAATTTGTATACACAAAAAATTTGTAGTACTTTTGCAGCCGATTTTCGGGAGGATTCCAAGCGTTCCACCGCCCACTATTCTCCGCTGGAAACAGAGTTTGTCCTATGGTGTAATGGTAGCACATCAGATTTTGGTTCTGCTTGTCTAGGTTCGAATCCTGGTAGGACAACAAAAAGCCCCCGCTTTCGCGAGGGCTTTTGTTTTTATGTCGGTCTCTCTTAGAAGTTGCGTATGACGCTGACCTTGAATTTCATCGTGCCGATGTTGGCCATCGATGCCTGGGTGTTGAAGTCTGTGTCCTTGATTTTGAAGGTGATCTTGCCCGGTTCAATGTCATACTCGAAGCGCTCCTGATAGGGAACTCCTGCATCATCGGTGAAATAGAGAGTGTAAGGCAGGATGTTGTCGCGGCCGTCATTGTCGAGGTAGTAGGCCATAACCACACCGTTCATAATGACCTCATCGTCGATGTCGATGTTCTCCCAAACGGAGTAGGCGTAATTGGTGGTGTAGGTACCATCGTTGTAGGTAGTGATGGAGTACTCCCACTGGTTGGGTTTCACCGTGTAATAAGAGGTTATTACTCTTGCTTTTTCGCCGCAACCCGTCAGCAGCACGAAGGCGGCAATCATAGGTAAGATTAACTTTTTCATTGTTTTATGTTTTATTTTATTGTTATAATGCGATTTGTTTACCACTGCAAAAATAGTATTTTTTTTTGAATTGGTTTTGTTTTGCACTTTTTTCACAATGCAAAAGTACACAGACCCTTGCAAGTAAAACCCGACAGCACCAACTATTTTTCCCTTTTTTGCTGGGAAAACCCCGACTGGGAACACAACTGTCTGATTCCAAACGCATCTACTATCTGAGGTGCACCATTGTTATGCCGTCGCCACCGAGTTCGATTGGTGCGGAATGGAACGATTTGACCTCGGACATCGACTGCAGCTGCTGTCGGATTATGGTTTTGAGTATACCGTAGCCTTTGCCGTGGAGTATCTGCAGTTCCTTCTCGCTGAGCAACTGGGCGTCGTCGAGGAAGTGCTGCAGTTCTATCAAGGCTTCTTCGGCGCGGTGGCCCCGCAGGTCGAGAGTAGGCTTGAATTCTTTGCGTTTCTCGTTGATATCGTCATAGATGGACTGGAAGCGGTTGTTGCGTTGTTGTGTCTTGTCGACGGGAATTGCCTTCTTGCGTGTCTTCTGCAAACGGTCGAGTGCTATGGTCATACGTATGCTGTTGCTTTCAACCACTGCCTTTTTACCCTTGAGTTCAACCAGTTGACCGTATGTGTCGCCAGCGTCGATACGCACGATGTCGCCCACTTGTAGCGGCCCTTCGGCAGGCAGCATCTCTTCGGTATCACCCTGTCTCTGAGGCTCAGGCGCGGCTGCGACCTTCTGCTGCGCCCGCTGTTGCCTGCGGCGACGGTCGTGCTCCTGCTGCTGGTGCTCGAGGGCTTCGGCCTCGCCACGCATCTGCTCGCGCGCCTGTTGCGTGCGCTCACGCTCGGCGTTAGCCTCCTTTATGTCGGCGATAGTGCGCTCTACCGTGCGGTTGGCATCGGTCAGTATCTGGCGGGCCTGCTGGCGCGCCTCGCTGAGGATGTCGTATTTCTTGCTTTCCAGCTTCTCGGTAAGCTTCTGGTACTTGGTTATCACTTCGTTGAGGAAGTTGTCCGACACCTCGAGTTCAGCGCGTTGACGGGCTATTTCCTGCTTGTCGAGCTCTATCTGCTGCAGTTGGTGCTCGAAGTTAAGCATTTCGGTACCGACCTTGCCCTCTGCTGCTTCAAGTATATCCAGCGGAAAACCTATCTTGGTAGCAATCTCGAATGCGAACGAGCTTCCCGGATGCCCTACCGAGAGACGATAGAGAGGCACCATTCGTTCGGTGTCGAACAGCATAGCGCCATTAAGAATGCCCTCGTAGCGGTCGGCCAGCAGTTTGAGGTCTGCGAAGTGGGTCGTAACCACGCCAAACGAGTGACGACGGTACAGTTCTTCCAGCAACGCTTCGGCAATGGCGCAGCCAGAGCGTGGCTCCGTGCCGCCACCAAGCTCGTCAAGGAGGAATAACGTCCTGTCATCAGCGCTGGCAAGCAGCTGTTTCATATTCTGCAAGTGCGAGGAGTATGTGCTGAGGTCGTTCTCAAGCGACTGCTGGTCGCCGATGTCAATGAATATACTCTCGAATATACCGAACTCCGACGTTTCGCGGCAAGGGACAAGCAGTCCGCATTGCAACATATACTGTATCAGGCCCACGGCTTTGAGACACACCGACTTGCCGCCGGCATTGGGACCAGAGACAATCAGTATGCGCTGGTCACCGTCGAGGGTCAGGCTGAAGGGCACCACCTCCTTGCGCTGCGCTTTATGGTTGAGATATAGCAGCGGGTGGCGCGCCTCGAGCCATCCTATCATAGGACGCTCGTTGAGCACTGGCATTACAGCGTTGATAGAGAGTGCAAAGCGCGCTTTGGCACGGATAAAGTCGATGCGTGCAAGGAACCAGTAGGCATTGATAATCTGCTGCAGCTGAGGACGTATGTAGTCGGTAAAGGCCGCAAGTATTTTCTGTATCTCGTGTCGCTCGGCGAACTCCAGTTCGCGCAGGTCGTTGTTAAGTTCCACCACCTCAGAGGGCTCGAGGAATGCCGTCTGTCGTGTAGCCGACTCGTCCTGGATAATACCTTTAATCTTACGCCTGTGGGTGTCGAGCATCGGTATCACGAGACGCCCGTTACGAATGGTCACCTCGGCATTCTCCGGCGCCCAGCCTTCGCGCTTGGCACGGCTCAGCGAGCGGCTTATCTGCGCGTCCACTTCATTGCGTTTGCGCGTCATCTGCCGCCTGATGTCCTGCAACGTCGGCGATGCATCGTCGAATATCTCTCCTTTGTCGTCAACTATCTTGCCAAGCCGGCGCAGTATATTGGCATCAAGCTCGACGCGCTCTGCAAGGGCAAAAAGCGATGGATACTTGACACCGCCGTCGGCCAGAAGGAAACGCAGACAGGCTGTGAGCGTCTGCAGCGAGGCCTTGAAGTCGGGCAAGGCCTCGAGTTCAATGACCGTCCCTGCCACCTTGAGGCGTGTCAACTCCTCGCTGAGGTCGATAAAGTCCTGCGACGGAAAGGCGTTCTCCATCAGCAGAATTTGGCGAAACTCCTCAGTCTGCTTAAGCTCGCGCTCTATTCGCTCGTGGTTCGGGCTGAAAGCCATCTCACCCACCATCCGTTCTGCCAGCGCATTGGTAGTCTCGGCAGCTACAAGCTCGCGTATCTTGTCAAATGACAGTTTCTGTTCCATACCGTTCTTGCGTGTGAATACTAATATGTAAACCTCAGTCGCTCGATGATATCGCGCTCGCGCACGTCGACAAGGCCATCCGACGAGGCTATCTCCTGCATACGGTTTATGGTCATCTCGGCGTTCTCACGGCTGTGGAACTTGAAGTCGTCGTCGGTCAGGAAACTGCTGTCTGCCGAGCCCAGCAGACTCAGCAGTTGCTCTTGCTCGGCAGTGGTCAGCTGGTATATGTCGCGTATGCTCAGCGTCAGGGTCTGCTTTTCCTCCTCACTCACGTCGCCGTCGGCAACGGCAATGGCAATCAGCAGTCGGATAGTGCGACGCAAGTCCTCGGTGTCCTTGAAACTGTCGGTCTTGCCTATGTTGCCGAAGAAACGGCTTATGCCCTTTATGCGGTCCTTGACACCGTTGACAACCTTGCTGCCACTGCTCTCAAAGTCGAGCACTATTTCCGCGTCTGTGTCGGGGTCTATCACAGCTCCGGTGTGTATCTTGCCCGTCAGCACATTGCGATAGACAAATGTGTAGCAGGGAATTATGCGGTAATAGACATCCTCAATGGCGTTTCCTTCGCCCGCCTTGTCGTGCAGCACGTCGATATACGGCTCAAATTCGCTCGGGTACTGCCTCGAATCCTCGCCGTTGACGCGGGTCAACATACGGGTAAGAGTCGAGTCGTCGCCCTTGTGGGCCTCGAGCGTACTCGCCTTAATATTCTCTATATCACCCTCCAAGCAGCGCATAATGCTTACTGTCTTCTCGCTCACAACCGGCGTGAACCACGACACAGAGGCCACTTGCCCTGTGCCTTCGCAGTCGGGGCACTCTACATCAACCGGCTGCCCATCCTTGTTCAAACTGCTTACAGTCTTGGTTCCCTTGCAGTTAGGGCAGTCCGACAGGCTGCACTCGGCCCTTACCACAAAGACTGGCTGGTTCTTGGCAAGCCGGTCGCCATCCATCAGCAGTCGGATACTGCCGAGGTCAATGTCGCGGCCTCCATTCATAAGCTCCGACAGCTTCTTCTTTGCATTGCTGAAGAAGCCTCCGCCCGAGACCTTGTGCGCCTCCTTGACCTGAGATACAAGCATCTTGTCCACAGGAATATAGGCAGCGTCGCCCGCCTGTCCGTCGACGTTGCCGGCCGAAAATATCTCGGCGTTCAGCAGCTTTTCCAGTTCTTCATCGACAGCCACCGTAGCACTGTCCGAGCGGAACTCCACTTTCTGTGTCAACGCACGAATGTAGCAGTACCTATACTCCTTGATAGCCACGGCATTGTCAATGATAATGCTGTTGTATTGCGTGGGAGCCAACTCTTTAATCAATTCGCTAAGTTTGCCAAGTGTAAGCATATTGTCAAGATTATAGATTTACAGAACTAATTGTCGGAAGCCATCAGATCACCGTCGAAATCGAGATTGAACGGCCAGTGTTGACGGAAGGTGTCGAGCGATGATGCGCTGAGTGTCGCCGTGATGATGCGCTCAGAAGGGGCCGCGGCGTCAAGCGATGGCGCTATCTCGCTCATCGGCAAGCCCTTATAGTCGATAATGGCCGAACAGCCGGCATAGTCGATGCCGGTGCTGTCGCGCCCCACACGGTTGCAGCCCACGGCATACGACAGGTTCTCGATGGCACGTGCGCGGAGCAGTGTGCGCCAAGCCTCATAGCGCGAGCCGGGCCAGTTGGCGCATACCAACAGCAGGTCGTAGTCCCAGTCGGCCGTATTGCGCAGCCACAGCGGGAAACGCAGGTCGTAGCATACGGCAGGCTTGATGCGCCATCCGCGCCACTGTGTGGTGACACGCCGCGTGCCACGTCCAATCTGCGACGCCTCGCTGCTCATACGGAAAGTGTGCCCCTTGTCGTAGGTGTCGCACCCTCCGTCGGGCCGCACCAAGTGCAGGCGGTTGTATACCACACCGCCTTCGCGCACCGTCCAGGTGCCGGCAAACAGGGCGTCGTAGCGACGAGCCATCGTCAGCGCAAAGTCATAGGCTGGGCCAAAGGGAGCCTCGGCCTGCCGAGCCATCTGATCGCCAAATCCGGTGCTGAACGTTTCGGGAACGACAATAATGTCAGGCATCTGCGCTCCGTCGCCAAGAGCAGCGGCAAAATCGGCAAAAGCCTTCTCGACCTTGCTGAAATTGGCCTCGGGGTCCTCCCAGACAATGTTCTGCTGAAACAGCGCTATATTAAGGTTATCTTTCCTGGGCATAAACACAAATCACTGACAGTTACACACATAGTCCCACCGTTTGCGCGGCGACGGCAGCAATTCCTCGATGGCCTGCTGGTCGTCCCACGTCAGCGGACAGACACGCAAGTCGATGACTTTCAGACTCTCGTTGAGAGCAACGAAAGTGGGAGGGAAAGCGACGACACCTGTCATCCAAAGTATCAACTCCTCGAGACGCACAAGGTTGCCCATCTCGTCGGGCAGCTCCAGTATCGGATTGCGGCTCAGGTTGATACGACGCAGGCGCGTAAGCTGTCCCACCTCTGGCGGCACAGTGCGTATGCGGTTGCGGCGAAGGTCCAGTTCCTCAAGCCTGGTGAGGGTGCCAATCTCGGGGGGTATCGAGTCGATGAAGTTGCGTCCCAGGTCGAGCTTGCGCAGGTTGTGCATCTCAAAGACCTTGGGCGGTATCTGCCTGAGGCGCTTAAAGTTAAGCTGCAAAATATAGACCGAATCGGGGTTGCGCACCTCCTTGAGCGACTTGTAGACGCGCCCACGTTGGGCTGCGGCTGTAAAGGCCAAGGCAAAAAGGAGTGCAAACAAAAGCTTCTTTTTCATAACTATTTATTTATTAGATTGTAAGTAACTGCACGGTCGTCCTTAAGCTGCAATGCCAAGGCTTCGGGCGACTCGAAAGTCCGTATGTCGCGGATGCGGTCGATGAACTCGACCGACAGCTGCCGCCCATAGATGTCGCCCTCAAAGTCAAGCAGATGCACCTCAAGAACCGGCTGATTCTGATGGAATGTGGGCTGCGTGCCGAGGTTGGCCATAGCGGCATAGCTCCTGCCGCCGACGCTGGCGCGAAGGGCGTAGACCCCGGCTGCGGGCAACATCTTGGCTGAGTCGGCCGGCAAGAGGTTGGCCGTAGGGAACCCCAACGCCGTACCCACGTGACGGCCGTGGACCACCGTGCCGCTCACCTTGTAGGGCGCGCCGAGCATAGCGTTGGCAACAGCCAAATCGCCTCGCTGCAAGGCCTTGCGGATCTTGGTGGAACTCACATCCACGCCGCCCACCTGCACGGCCTCGTCGCGACAGATGCTGAAACCCAGTTCGTCGGCCAGCGTCGGCAGCTGGTCGAAGTCGTTGTTGCGGCGGCTGCCGAACATATTATCGTAGCCAAGCAGCAAGATGCGCATATTCAACCTATTGCAAAGAAAACGCCGTGCAAAGTCGCACGCCGAAAGCGTAGCCTTCTCAGCGTCGAAATGCACCATCACAACCGTCTGGACACCACACTCTTCGAGCAATGCCAAACGTTCGTCAAATGTCGACAGCAGGGCCATAGGCGTAGCGGGATCGAGCACCTGGCGCGGATGGCGGTCGAAAGTCACCACAACAGGCTTCAACTTCTCGCTGCCGGCCACCTCAAGCAGACGTGCCACAAGGTGGCGATGCCCCACGTGAAGGCCGTCGAACATACCCACCGTAACGGCAGTTTTCGGTGTTAACAAGTTGATATCTTCTATATTAAGTAGTTCCATCAGTAGCCGAAAGAAGTTACAAAATTACTACTTTTGCTACAAATGACCAAATCCAATCGCAAAAATATCGCAAAAACACTGCTCCTCCACACTACCAACACTGGTTGTTGTCCAGTCGTTGTCCGCTCGTTGTCCAGTCGTTGTCCAGTCGTTGACTGGACAACGACTGGACAACAACTGGACAACAACTGGACAACGACCAGTGTTGATCCCTGCTAAACATTGAGTAACAGCGAGTTATGTATTACTTTGGTATTTGTGCTTATTTATCTGTAAATCAGCAGGGTACATTAAAAGTGCATTTTTAGAGCAGATTTTTTGTATTTTTCGGAGTTAGAAATTGGAGTGGAAGTTAGGAGTAAAAATATTGTGATTTTTGAAAAAAATTTTGCCAGTTTCAAAAATAGTAGTACTTTTGCATTTCGATTGAAGAAACCAATTATCAATTAACAATTTAAAAAACAATTAATTATGCCTGCAAGAATTAGACTGCAACGTCACGGTAAAAAGAATCAACCTTTTTATCACATCGTAGTAGCGGATGGTCGTGCACCTCGGGATGGTCGTTTTATTGAAAAGTTAGGCACCTACAACCCGATGACGAACCCCGCTGAAATCGTACTCAACGAGGACAAAGCCTGCGAGTGGCTGAAGAACGGTGCTCAGCCGAGCCCCACCTGCCGCCGCATCCTTTCGTACAAGGGTGTCCTTCTGAAACGTCACCTCCAGATCGGCGTTGAGAAGGGAGCTATCAGCCAGGAACAGGCTGACGTGAAGTTCAACGAGTGGAAACAAGCCAAGGATACCAAGATTGCCAACGCCAAGAGCGAAATGGCCAACAACGAGCGCAATGCTGCCAAGGCCCGCTTGGAGAATGAGAAAAAGGTCAGTGAGACCCGCGCTGCCGCCATCGACGCCAAACGTCGCGCCGCTGCCGAGGCCGAGGCTGCTGCCAAGGCTGAAGCCGAAGCTACCGCTGAGGGCGAGGCCCCCGCTGCCGAGACCGCTGAAGAGAATGCTGAACAATAAAAAAGCATTTATCATAAAAAGAAGGACATACAGCAATGTATGTCCTTTTTTTAACCCTTGCCACACGCTGCCATCCTGCCGCTGTGTTTAAACCTTTACAAACCCACACATCATTTATAACCCATTATGACACAAGAAGAATGCTATCAGTTGGGCAAAATCACCAAACCTTTCGGCTACAAAGGGCAGATGGTGTTTTTCCTCGACGTGGACACACCGGAAGACTATGAGGAGCTCGACTCGGTTTTCGTAGAAGTGAAAGGTGCGCTGGTGCCTTATTTCATCAAGGAAATCAACATCAACGGCAACAAGGCCGTGGTTACCTTCGAGGACCTTAAGGCCGACGAAGCGCAGGCTTTGGCGGGCTGCCGCCTGTTCCTGCCCCTCGACTTGCTACCCAAACTTGACGGCAATCGCTTTTATTATCACGAGATTATCGACTGGAGAGTAATCGATGCCGAAAAAGGCGACATCGGGACCATAGCATCGGTGATCGACTATCCGGCGCAGGCGCTGTTCCAGATTATGAAAAACGGAAAGGAAATACTGATTCCTATCATCGACGAAGTGCTGGAGAAGGTGGACAGACAGGAAAAAACCATCTACATCAAAGCTCCTAACGGACTGATTGACCTGTATTTATAACTTAACAACAACAATTGTTGATTTTTTTATTTGCTAAATATTGAAATAGTTTGTACTTTTGCACTTTAAATATAGGAGGAAACACTATGGCAACGAAGAATCAATCATCTGAAAAGAAATACTATACAGCTGAGGAGCTTCAAGAATTCAAGGATTTAATTCTCAAGAAGATAGACGAAGCCAAGCGCAACCTTGAGCTGTTGAATGCCGCCGTAGCCAACGAGGGCAACGATGTGACGGACACATCGCCGACTTTCAAGACTCTGGAAGAGGGCAACACCGTCCTCTCGAAAGAGGAGAACTCGAGACTGGCAGCACGTCAGCAGAAATTCATCAAAGACCTTGAGGCCGCTTTGATTCGTATCGAGAACAAGACCTATGGTATCTGCAAGGTGACGGGCAAACTGATACCGAAAGAGCGCCTGCTCGCCGTGCCGCACACCACAATGACCATAGAGGCCAAAGAGATGCAGAGCAGAAGAAAGTAAGACTCTGTATACCGAATACACTACACCATCCTTTTCGCATCACGAAGGGGATGGTGATTTATTTTATTCGAGGTATTGCGTCAAGGAGCCGCTGCGTGTAGGGGTCCTTGGGATGGGTGAAGAGGCTGTCGGCGTCATCGAGCTCGATAAGGCGGCCTGCCTGCATTACCATTATACGGTCTGAGAGGAAATGCACCACTGAGAGGTCGTGTGATATGAAGATGTAGGTGTAGCCGAACTGCTCTTTCAGTTCGTTGAGCAGGTTAAGCACCTGTGCCTGCACCGACACGTCGAGGGCCGAGACCGACTCGTCGCAGATGACAAGTTCGGGATTGAGTATCAAGGCTCTGGCTATGCATATACGCTGACGCTGCCCGCCCGAGAACTCGTGTGGGTAACGGTCGAACCACTCTGCCTTGAGACCCACACGTCCCATCAGTTCCAGGACTTTGTCTTTTATGGCCGACTGCGACAGGTTTTGCTCGGAGCGGTGCACGCGGAGCGGCTCGCTTATGGTCTGCCCCACCGTCATTCGCGGGTTAAGCGATGAATAGGGGTCTTGGAATATTATCTGAATGTGTTGCCGCAAGCGGCGCATCTCGCTGGTGCTCAATGTGTCGAGCCGACGCCCGTCGAAGGATATGCAGTCCGACGACGAGTCGACAAGGCGCAGGATTGCGCGGCCAAGTGTGGTTTTTCCGCAACCCGACTCACCTACCAAGCCGAGCGTCTCGCCACGGTAGACATCGAAACTGATGCCGTCAACGGCTTTCAGCTGCTTTTTGGGTTTGCCAAAAAACGATTTCTCCAAGGTGTAGACCACGTTCAGGTTGCGGACGGAGAGCAGCGGCGTCTCGTTCTCCTGCACCGCGTGTCTGGCACGTTCCGCCTTGACTTCTGCTCCAGTGCCGCCTTCCATAAAGTCGGACACTGTGGGCAGTCTTTGCGGACGGCTGTCGAGTGGCGGCCGGCAAGCCAAGAGGCCTTGCGTGTAGGGATGCTGCGGGCTATGTAGTATCTGCCCAGCAGCGCCCTGCTCTACGATGCGGCCTTGGTACATCACCGCTATGTCGTCGGCAATCTGCGCTATCACGCCCAGGTCGTGGGTGATGAAAACGATAGATATGCCGTGCTTTTGCTGCAGCTGGCGCAGCAGTTCGAGGATAGTCTTCTGCACCGTTACGTCGAGCGCTGTGGTCGGCTCGTCGGCGATTACAATGTCCGGGTTGCATATCAATGCCATCGCAATCATAACGCGCTGCTTCTGGCCTCCGCTGATTTCGTGGGGATAGCTGTCGAATATCTTTTCCGGGCGCGGCAGGAGCACCTCTTTGAATAGTTCTATGGTGCGGTTGCGGGCCGTTTCGCAGTCAACCTCTTCGTGCAGGCGAAGCATCTCAACCACCTGTTCTCCACAGCGTTGCACAGGATTGAGCGATGTCATTGGTTCTTGGAATATCATCGCAATGCGCTGCCCTCTGATTTTTCGCATCTGCTTGTCATCGAGCGTGAGCAGGTTGGTTCTCGACAGGGTGCCGGCTCCGTCTTGACTATCGCCGTTTGCCGACAGCCAGGCCTCCCCTTCCACTGTGGCGTTCTTAGGCAGCAGGCCCATCAGCGCCAACGTACTGACACTCTTGCCGCTACCGCTTTCGCCCACAATGCCTAATGTGCGTCCACGCTGCAAGCTGTAGCTTACCCCTTCCACCACCTTACGGCCGTCGAAGGCTATAGTCAAGTCCTTTACTTCTAGTATGTTGCTATTCCGGTTCACGCAGATTTCATTTGGTTGTTGTTGTCGTTACTGTGTTGCTCCCGTAAGCACCTTCAGTTTCTCTATGGCCCCGAAGATACTCTGCACGCTATCGCACACAAGCGACAGGCGATCGGCAGTCTCGCGCAGATGGACGCTGCGCTGGTGGTCCTGGGCATACTTTATCAGCTGCATAAAGTTGGGCGACTGATAGAACGGGTTGTTTTGGTTGGCAACAAAATAGCATACCATCTTGCCTTGCTTGAGTACAAGCTTCTCGATGCCGAACTCTTTGGCCATACGACGCAGCGTGATGGTCTTGATAAGCTCCTGCGTGGCTATAGGTATCGGACCAAAGCGGTCGATGAGGCGCTCTCGGTACTGGTCAAGCTGGCTTTCTTCACTGAGTTCGTTCAATTCCTTGTAAAGCAGCAATCTCTCACTTATGTTACTCACGTAGCCGTCAGGTATAAGCACCTCCAAATCAGTCTCTATGACGCATTCCTTCACGTACTCCTTGGTTTCCGCAGCCTCGCTCTTGAACAGTTCGGCAAAGTCGTTCTCCTTAAGCTCCTCTATCGCCTCGTTGAGAATCTTGTGGTACATATCATATCCAATCTCACTGATGAAGCCGCTCTGCTCGGCTCCGAGAATATTGCCAGCGCCACGGATATCTAGGTCGCGCATAGCAATATTGAAACCGCTGCCTACCGAGGCAAATTCCTCTATGGCGCGCAGTCGTTTCTGCGCCTCGTCGGTGAGGATGCTGTACGACGGTATCAGCATATAGCAGAACGCCTTGCGGTTGCTGCGGCCCACGCGCCCACGCATCTGATGCAGGTCGCTGAGGCCGAACTGCTGTGCATTGTTGACTATCATCGTGTTGGCATTGGGAATATCCAGACCGTTCTCGACAATGGCCGTTGAGACAAGGACATCTATTTCACCCTCTATGAAGCGCATCATCGTCTCTTCCACCTCCTTGCCGTCCATCTGACCGTGAGCTATCGCCACACGGGCATCGGGCACAAGGCGACTGACCAGACCCGCCATCTCTGGCAGATTCTCCACACGATTGCTTACAAAGAACACCTGTCCGTCGCGCGACAGCTCGAAGGAGATTGCGTCGCGTATCAGCTCCTCGCTGAATGGCGAGAGCTCCGTCTGTATCGGCTGGCGGTTAGGCGGCGGCGTTTGGATAACGCTAAGGTCGCGGGCTCCCATCAGCGAGAATTGCAGCGTGCGCGGTATCGGAGTGGCTGTGAGAGTAAGCACGTCCACATTGGCGCGCATCTGCTTCAGCTTCTCCTTCACGCTGACGCCAAACTTTTGCTCCTCATCTATAATCAGAAGACCCAAATCCTTGAACTTCAACTTGCTGTTGGTTATAGCGTGGGTACCTATCAGAATGTCTATCTTGCCGCTTTCAAGGTCGCGCGCAATCTGGTTTTTGTCTTTTGTAGAGCGGAAACGGTTGAGGTAGTCGATGTTTACGGGCAGCCCCTTCAAGCGCTCTGTGAAGGTGTTGTAATGCTGGAAGGCAAGAATTGTAGAAGGCACCAGCACAGCCACCTGCTTAGAGTCGCACACTGCCTTGAATGCCGCGCGTATGGCCACTTCGGTCTTGCCAAAGCCCACATCGCCGCACACAAGGCGGTCCATCGGTGCCGCCGACTCCATATCGCTCTTCACGTCCAGTGTAGCCTTCAGCTGGTCGGGCGTGTCCTCATACATAAACGAAGCCTCCAGCTCGTTCTGAAGGTAGCTGTCGGCACTGAAGGCAAAGCCACGCGTAGCCTTGCGCTTGGCATAGAGCTGGATAAGGTCCTTGGCAATGTCCTTGACCTGCTTCTTGGTCTTCTGCTTCAGCACCTGCCAGGTGTTGCTGCCCAGCCGGTTAAGGGTCGGGGCGACGCCCTCCTTGCCCACATAGCGACTTATCTTGTGCAAGCCGTGTATACTGATATACAACGTGTCGTTGTTCTTGTAGACCAGGCGTATCACCTCCTGCTGCTTGCCATTGTTCTCTATTTTCTCAAGGCCCGAAAAGCGTCCCACACCATAGTCGATATGCGTCACATAGTCGCCCGGCTTGAGCTCAAACAGCTCTTTTAGGGTCAGCGCCTCGCGATTCTGGCTCATATCGCGCACCGTGTACTTGTGGTAGCGCTCGAAAATCTCGTGGTCGGTATAGCATAGCAGGCGCTCGTCGTGGTCTATGAATCCCTTGCGCAGTGAGTAGTCCAAATAGGTCACGTGCGCCGCCATATCCTCCATCTGGCTTTCCACAAATATCTTGTCGAGACGCTTGCGCTGTTGCTCGCTGCTCACGCTGATGCACATCGTGTAGCCGCGGTCGTTATAGTCCGACAGCGACTGCTTGAGCATCTCGAACTGCTTGTTGAACGTAGGCTGCAGTTCGCTGTGCCCCTCCAATTCAACCGCCTTGGTGAAGAACTTGGAGTTGCCCGACTCAACGACCTTGCATTCTATCAGCGCCTTAAGGAAATCGTTGGCCGACGAGTACATCTCCTCGGGCTTGGCGTTACGCAGCCGCACCAGCCCCTGCTCCTTGTCGGCGGCAAGCTTGCGATACTCCTCGCTGGCAGTGGCAAAGCATTTCTCTATCGTCTCGCTGACATACATCAGCCCTTGCGACCATACAACGTCCTCGCTGCCGAAATAATGCAGCAGGTTCACCTTTTCCTCCACCTTCACCTGCTCCTCGGGGCGCTTCTCGAGGTTCGGAATGATGTTTATCTGGTCGTAGTGCCTCACCGATAGCTGGGTTACGGGGTCGAAACTTCGCAACGAATCTATCTCGTCGTCGAAGAACTCAATCCTGAAAGGCTGCTCGTTGGCAAATGAGAAAACGTCGATAATACCGCCGCGCACCGCATATTCGCCGGGCTGCACCACGAAGTCCACGCGGTCAAAGCCATAGTCCTGCAGCACATCCATAACGAAGTCCATATCCAGCTTGCCGCCCTTGACGATCTGCAGCGTGTTGCGGGTCAGCGTCTTCGACGAAATCACCTTCTCGGCCAAAGCCTCAGGATAGGTGACCACCACCAGCCGGCGTCCGGCATTGAGCTGCTTAACCACCTCCGAACGCATCAGCACATTAGCGTTGTCGGTCTCCTCGGTCTGGTACGGACGGCGATAGGTAGTAGGGAAAAGCAGCACACGCTTGCTGTCCATCTCCTTCCCCACCTCGCCCATCAGCGTCTCGAGGTCGTTCTGCAGATAGTATGCGTCCTCTTTCGAGCCTACGATGAATATGAAATTGCATTGGGGCAGGCACTCGGCGACAGTGGCGCCCAGCACCGGAGCCAGACTACCCGTCAGCCCCCCGATGCGGACCCGCGCCTGGCGTGGCTTCAACGTCTCGCACAGCTTATTGACAAGAATTGAGTTTTTGTAGTGTTCAGTCAGCAACATTATTGCAGTATATTATATTAGTTTTCAGTAGCGTAGCCCCTACTGGCAGTATATTCATTGAAAATCCAAATATACGAAAAAATTTGATTTCACGTTATACAGCTAAAAAATACACATAATGAACCAGAGATCAGAACCCCCCAAAGGCAGAAAAGCCGACACAACACAGCTAAGCATACTATGGGCCGACGACGAGATTGACCTCCTCAAGCCCCACATCCTGTTCCTCGAAGAGAAAGGCTACCGCGTCATACCCGTCACCTCGGGCTCCGAGGCCCTCGACGAGCTTGCCGAATCCAACATCGACCTGGTGTTCCTCGACGAGAATATGCCCGGTCTCAGCGGTCTCGACACCCTGTCAGAGATAAAGCGCCTCTACCCGCGCGTGCCGGTAATAATGATTACC